>Ga0070707_100002401_pt1 | contig 17877 bp, 14 predicted proteins | sample KBSK5502metaG_FD_65468 | JGI IMG/M metagenome (GOLD analysis project Ga0070707, IMG submission 65468) | Corn, switchgrass and miscanthus rhizosphere microbial communities from Kellogg Biological Station, Michigan, USA - KBS K5-50-2 metaG | ecosystem: Host-associated > Plants > Roots >... | reverse complement strand
CAGCAGGAGCTGCTGCTCGCCCGGCGGCTGCGCCAGAGCGTGGCCGGCGGCACTCCGGATGCGATCCGCGGGGCGGACGAGCTGCTCGAATCCGCCCGACGGCGGCTGCTCTATTGGGAAGTGCCAGCAGAAGACGTCGCGCAGATCGAGGCGAGCGGCGTGGTCCGGAAGTCGCTGACCTTTCGTTCTCCGGTCCGGGGAGTGGTCATCGAGAAGTCGGTGCTCGGCGGCCAGCGGATCATGGCGGGCGAGACGCTGTACCGCATCGCCGACCTGAGCACGGTCTGGCTGGAAGGAGAGGTGTTCGAGCGCGATCTTTCCTCGGTGCGGCTGGGCTTGCAGGTGGTGGCTGAGTTTCCCGCGTTGCCGGGCGGGCCGCGCACCGGCAGAATCACGTATATCTATCCGACCGTGGACCCCGAAACGCGGACGGTCCGGGTTCGGGTGGAGCTCGCCAACCCAGGGCTGACCCTCAAACCCGGCATGTATGCCACCTTCCGGTTTGCGGCAGCCACCCAACCGGTGCTCAGCGTCCCCCGCTCGGCGGTTCTGTCCACCGGCAGGCGCGATCTGGTCTTCGTGCGGCTTCCAGACGGGATGCTGGTCGCCCGCGACGTGACCCTGGGGCTGGCCACCGACGAGCGAATCGAGATCCTCACCGGCCTAACAGCGAGCGACACGGTCGTCGCCTCGGCGACTTTCCTGCTGGATTCCGAATCGAATCTGGCGACGTTGCTGGGCGGAATGGGCAGCATGCCCGGTATGGACATCTCACCGTCTCAACCGGGGCAGGCGGCGCCGCGCACCCCCGCGAAGCCCGCCGCTCCGCCGGATACCATGCGGATGAAAATGCCTGCGCCGGACCCCCATGCCGATCACACTCCTCCGAGCGGGGAGTGACCGGCCATGCTCAAGCGCATCATCGACTGGTCGGTGGCCAACCGGCTGATTGTCTTCCTCGGCGCATTCGCAGCCATTGCGGGAGGCATCTGGGCGCTCGGGCGCACCCCGCTCGAGGCACTGCCCGACTTGAGCGACGTGCAGGTCATCGTTCAGGCCGAATACAATGAGCAGGCGCCCCGGATCGTGGAGGATCAGGTCACCTATCCGATCGCCGCCGAAATGCTCAAGGTGCCCGGCTCCCGCACCGTCCGCGGCTATTCGTTCTTCGGCATCTCGTTCGTCTATGTGATTTTCGAGGACGGCACCGATCTCTACTGGGCCCGCTCCCGAGTATTGGAGTACCTGAGCGGGCTCAAGGGCAAACTCCCCGCCGCCGTGACGCCCACGCTGGGGCCGGACGCAACCGGGTCGGGGTGGGTCTATCAATACGCGCTCGAAGACACCACCGGCCGCAAGAGCCTGGCCGAGCTCCGCAGCATCCAGGACTGGTACCTGCGCTACGCGCTGACCGCAGTGCCCGGCGTTTCGGAAGTGGCTGCCCTGGGCGGATTCGAGAAGCAGTATCAGGTGGATCTCGATCCGGCCAAGCTCCTGGGCTATCGCATCCCGATCACCGCCGTAATGGCCGCGATCCAGAACGCCAATGCCGACATCGGTGCCATGGTGATCGAGCTCTCCGAGCGGGAGTACATGGTCCGCGGGCTGGGCTACCTCAGGTCGCTGGGAGATATCGAGAACGTGGTGGTGGGCGCGACCCGGAACGGCACCCCGATCCGAGTGGCGGAGCTGGGCCGGGTCAGCCTGGGTCCGGCGGTCCGGCGCGGGATCTCCGACCTGGACGGGCGCGGCGATGCGGTCGGCGGCATCGTCGTCATGCGGTTTGGACAGAACGCGCTGGCGACGATCAATCGGGTCAAAGCCAAGATCCGGGACATCCAGTCCGGACTCCCCGCTGGAGTCGTGCTCCGGCCGGTGTACGACCGGAGCGACCTGATCGAACGGGCCATCGAAAACCTCAAGGGCAAGCTGCTCGAGGAGAGCATCGTCGTGGCAGTGGTGTGCCTCGTGTTCCTGCTGCACGCCCGCTCGGCGCTGGTGGCCATTCTCACCCTCCCCATGGGGATCCTTATTGCCTTCATCGCCATGCGGGGCGTGCCGGTCGGCGCCGACATCATGTCGCTGGGCGGGATCGCGATCGCGATCGGCGCGATGATCGACGCCGCCATCGTGATGATCGAGAACATGCACAAGCACCTCGAGCGCGCGGTGGAGGCCAAGGAGCTGGCCCTGGGGAGAAGTCCCTCGGGCCGCTCCCTCGATACTTCTCTACTGACACCGCAGGAGCGCTGGCAGGTGGTTCGCGACTCGGCCAAGGAGGTCGGCCCGGCGCTGTTCTTTTCGCTGCTCATCATCACCGTGTCGTTCCTGCCGGTCTTCACACTGGAAGGCCAGGAGGGCCGGCTGTTCAAGCCGCTCGCCTTCACCAAGACGTTTGCGATGGCCGCGGCCAGCCTGCTCTCGGTCACCCTGGTGCCGGTCACGATGGGGCTCTTCATCCGGGGCCGCATCTATCGGGAGCGCGCCAACCCGATCAATCGCTGGCTGATCGCGCTGTATCGGCCGGTGATCACCTTCGTCCTGCGACGCCGCTGGCCGGTCATCGGTGCCGCGGTGGTGGTGCTGGTGCTCACCGTGATTCCCTGGTCCCGGATCGGGGGTGAGTTCATGCCGCCGCTCGGCGAAGGCACCATCCTCTACATGCCGACCACGCTCCCGGGAATCAGCGTGGCGCGGGCCCGCGAGATTCTGCGGATCCAGGACGGCATTCTGAAGGGCTTTCCCGAGGTGGAGCGGGTGTGGGGCAAGGCGGGCCGCGCCAACACCGCGACCGACCCGGCGGGGCTCGACATGTTCGAAACCACCATCACCCTCAAGCCGGAATCCGCCTGGCGCCCTGGTATGACCTACGACAAGCTGGTCGCGGCCATGGACTCCGCGGTCCGAATGCCGGGCGTGACCAATGCCTGGACCATGCCGATCAAAGCCCGGAACGACATGCTCGCCACCGGGATCCGGACTCCGGTGGGGATCAAGCTCTTCGGGCCGGACCTGGCCGAGCTGGAACGGCTCGGCAAGGAGGTGGAGCGGGTGGTGCAGATGGTCCCGGGCACCCGGAGCGCCTTTGCCGAGCGGGCGGTGTCGGGGTACTACCTGGATATCGACATCGATCGCGCGGCGGCGGCGCGCCATGGCCTCAACGTGGGCGATGTGCAGATCGTGATCGCCACCGCCGTGGGCGGGATGACCATCACCCAGACCGTCGAGGGGCGGGAGCGTTACGGGGTGCGCATTCGCTACCCCCAGGAGCTACGGGACAATCCCGAGCGGCTGGCCTCGGTGCTCATCCCGGTCGCCCATGGCCTTGGTGGGGATGCCGGCGCCACGCCGGGAGTGGGAGGCGGCGCCATGGGGACGCCGGCCGCGGGACGGAGTGGCGCGTTCGTCCCGCTGGGCCAGGTGGCCACCATCCGGAAAGTGGCCGGGCCGATGGTGGTCCGGACCGAAGATGCCCAGCCCACCGCCTGGGTCTACGTGGACGTGGTCGGCCGGGACATTGCGGGTTACGTGACCGATGCGCAGCGCGAAGTGGCCAGACTGGTCCGGCTGCCGGCCGGCTATACGATCGTCTGGAGCGGACAATATGAATACATGCAGCGCGCCAAGGAGCGGATGAAGTTGGTGATTCCCGCCACGCTGGCCATCGTCTTTCTCCTCCTGTATTTCAATTTCCGCAGCGTGGGCGAATCCCTGATTGTGATGCTCTCGCTGCCCTTCGCGCTGGTGGGCGGGATCTGGTTCCTCTGGCTGCTGGGCTACAACATGTCGGTGGCGGTGGCGATCGGCTTCATCGCGCTGGCCGGGGTCGCGGCGGAAACCGGCGTGGTCATGCTCATCTACCTCGACCACGCCTGGGCGGCGCGGCGGGCGGCCGGGAGCCGCCCCGCCCTGCGCGATCTGTACGAGGCGGTAATGGAAGGAGCGGTCGAGCGGGTGCGCCCCAAGATGATGACCGTGACCGCGATCATGGCGGGTTTACTGCCGATCTTGTGGGGGTCGGGCGCGGGAGCCAGCGTGATGAAACGGATCGCTGCGCCCATGGTGGGCGGGATGGTCAGCAGCACGATCCTGACGCTCGTCGTCATCCCGGCGGTCTATTCGCTCTGGAAGGAGCGGGAAGTGCGGGCCGAGCGAACGGAAGCGATGCCGGCGGCCGTCCCGGCAGCCGCGGAGGCGTAGAGCGGCAGGCTAAGTCGGAACACCGCGCCCGGAGCATTGCCCAGGAATTCCAGTCGCCCTCCATGGGCTTCGGCGCCCGCTTTCGCGATGGCGAGCCCGAGTCCGGTGCCCTCACTGCGCCGCCGGGCAGGATCACCGCGGAAGAAGCGTACGAATAGTTGTGGCACATGCTCCGGCGGGATTCCGGGACCATCGTCCCGCACGGTAACGACTGCCTGCTCTCCCCGCACGAGCTCGATGCGAACCGTGCCACCCGGCTTGCCGTACTTTACGGCGTTGTCCAGCAGGTTGGTGACGATTCTTTCGAGTAGCCGCTCGTCGCCCTGGACGACAGCCTCCTCTGTCACGAGCTCCAGCCGGACACCATGGGCATTCGCAACCGGCTGGAATCGCTCCACGACTCGATTGACCAGCCCGGGCAGCTCGATTTCCATGACGTGCTCGAGCGGCAAGCCGCCGTCCGAGCGGGCGAGCACCAGGAGATCGGTCCCGAGTCGTGCGAGGCGCTCGACCTCTTCGCGACATCGCACCAGGGTGTCGCGGTATTCCTCCACCGTGCGCTCCCGCTTCAGGGTCACATCGATGTCGCCCTTGAGAACCGTGAGTGGGGCGCGCAGCTCGTGGCTTGCGTCGGCGGTAAACTGGCGCTGAACCTGGAACGCGCGATCGAGCCGGTCCAGCATGCCGTTGAGCACCGTGACCAGCCGGGTGAACTCGTCGACATCGGCGTGGGCGGTGATCCGCTCGGACAGAGTGCCCTCCGAGATCGCCTCGGCCTGCGCGGTGATCTCGCCGGTCGGGCGGAGCGCCACCGTCGCCAGCTTCCTACCCAGGGCGTACGCCCCGAAGGTTCCGAGGAGCGTCAGGACACCGACCAGCACAGCGAAACGAGCAAGGGTCTGGCTCAGCGGCTCGGTGGGTGCGGCGATCTGGAGCAAGTGGATCTGGTGTGCCGCCCCCACCAGCTCGAGGGGATACACGACACTCCGGATCGACCGACCGCGCCAGACGTGGGTCAGCGTCGCGACCCGGCCGGCGCCGGCCTCGGCGAGGGCCGACCCCGGAAGGTCGAGATCGGTCGACAGGTTGCGGCTCCGCACCACCGGCTGCCCGTCATGACTCCAGAGCTGGGCATACCGGATCAGCTCGACCGAGGGACCTTCTCGCGCGGCCAGCAGGACACCCTCGTGAAACTGGAACTCCGAGCCGCTCGTCGCGGCGCCGGCCTGCGCCTCCACCTCCGCAAGATGGAGGAGGGTCCCGTCGAGCTGCCGATAGAGAATGGTCCTGAGCGCGACCACGCTCACGACCCCCGCCGCGGCGAGCAGCGCGAGCACTCCCAGCGCCACACGGAAGGCCAGAGCGGCTCGAAAGGATTTCACTCGCTTCCCTCTTCTCGCAGGACATAACCCGCGCCCCGGACGGTGTGGAGGAGACGGGGATCGGCATACTGTCCGAGTTTCTTGCGAAGATTCGAGATATGCGCATCGACGACATTGGTCTCCGGGTCGAACGACATATCCCACACTTTCTCGAGCAGCTGGACGCGGGTGACCACTTCCTCGGGGTGCAGCATGAAGTATTCGAGCAGGCGGAATTCGCGGGGAGACAGGTCGATGAGGTGGGCCCCGCGTCGCACTTGTCGCTTCAGGCGATCCAGCTGCAGGTCGCCGAAGCGCAGCACCCCGGTGGCAGGCCCCGTGCGTCGCCGGGTCAGCGCGTTGACCCTCGCCAGCAGCTCGTCGAAGTCGAAAGGTTTCGTCAGGTAGTCGTCAGCCCCGGCGTTCAGGCCGCGGACGACGTCAGGAGTCGAGTCCCGGCCCGTGAGCATCAGGATCGGGGTCTCGACGCCCTCGCGGCGCAGTGCCGCCGAGAGCTGCAATCCGTTTCGCTTGGGAAGCTGGATATCGAGCAGAATCAGATCATACGGATTCAGATGGCCGAGGTACGACCCCTCTTCACCGTCTGCGGCGACGTCGACGGCATGGCCTGCTTCCACCAGACCCTGTTTCAGGAATCGCGCGGTCTTGGGATCGTCCTCGACAACCAGTATTCGCACGTGCTGCTCCGGCGTGAGATCGGACCTGCTGGAGCGTAATACCCCAGCAAGCCGAATCCAGCGACTCCCGAGTTCTCTCAAGGAACCTTAACTGGACGTTGGACATGGGGTAATCTCCGGATGATAAACTGATCAGGATGACGACTCGTCGAAGCTCGCTCCTGATCGCCGCCCTGCTGGCAATTCCCGCCGGTGCCCATGCCCAACTGGATTATCGCAATCTCGATGACGACCGGCCAACCCTGATCGAAGATGCCTATCCAGTAGAGCGCTATGCATTCGAGATCCTGGCAGCCTGGCGCCATTCACGAACGCATGGGACGGGTGGCGTGCACTCTTTCGTTTCCGAGATCGAGTACGGCCTTCTCGGCAACTTCCACCTTGGCCTCAAGCTGCCGATTGCCCGGGCCGAGACGCTGGATGGGCACGAGTGGGGGATCGCGGGCCTTCGTGTCTTCGGCCTGTACAACTTCAACACGGAAAGTCACTGGCTGCCGGCGTTGGCCCTGCGCGTCGATGCGTCAGTTCCGGTCGGAAGCCTCGCCGGCGAAGGGACTCGATTCACCGCCAAAGCGATTGCGACCCGGTCCTGGGGCCCTTCCCGAATTCATCTGAACGGGGCTTACACCTTTGGATCCAATCGTCCGCTCGCCGCGGCCGACGCGGCCCACAAATGGTGGATCGGTGGCGCGGTCGATCGCACCCTCTACCGGCAGAGCATGCTGCTGATCGCGGAGGTCTACGCGCTCCGTCCCGCCACTTCGGAGCCAGTCGAGCTGAATGCCTCGCTCGGCATGCGCTATCAATGGACCCCGCTCATGGTGCTCGACCTGGGAATCGCTCGCCGGCTTCGCAGGACGGGACCGAACTATGAAATCACGATGGGCATCTCACGAGCCTTTGCCCTCGCCGGCCTGCTGCCGGGGAGGCCGTAGCCCGATGCCCCTCTATCGGCTGATGTCCGCGCTCGTGGTCGTGCTGTTCTCGCTCCCTCTATCTGCCGGAGCGCAGGACCGTCGCGACGAGCAGTTCTATTATCCCGGCAGATTCAACTGGGCCTTCCTCAAGACTTATCCGGAAGGCGGCCGGTTATTCAACGCCTTCGATTACGGACACGCCGTGCTCTATGAGCGGCTTCTGACCGAGCCGGCGTCGCGTCGGGCAGCCGCACTCGAGAAGGAATACCGGTTCCTGACCACGAACTTGCTCATCCGGCCGCCGCGCTTCGCCGTCGCCGAAGAGGTCATCGAACCAGTCTATGCGAAACTGGCCTGGCAGGCCAAGCAGATGTTCGACTGGGCCCACGTGCTCCATCGTCAGATCTACGATATCTACGCCGACGAGCGCCTCGCCCCCGAAGCCCGCGACAGCCTGATCGAGCGGGTGACCGATTACTACCTGAGCCGCAAGGACTACGCGTTCGCGTCGGTGCCCAAGTCCATGACGTTGATGGACGAGCAGTACTTCAGCCAGGGATTTCGCACGGCGCATCCCAAGTTCAACGGGTTGATCTGGGCGTACCACTGGCTCCAGGTTGGGCTCTATGAGCCATTGATCCTCGGCAAGACACCTGCGGAGAAGAAGGCGGGAGTGAAGGCGACGCTGGCGCGATTCTGGAGCATGCTGGAAGCGCCGCCAGGAAACTTTCCCGGGATGATGCCGATGACGGCGGCGATCGCGCCGCGGTTCAGCGCAAAGCACCCCCGCGCCGCCGTGATCTTCGACAACCTGCACATGATGCACGACATCATCTCGGACATCCTGATCGCCGACACCATCCCGCGCGATCGCAAGCGCGCGGTCATCTACGAGCAGCTCGCCGAATTTCGCGACGGAAGCCGCAATGTCATCTCGATGAACGAGTGGCATGACATGGCCGGCGGGGTCGGGATGATGGGAGGACCGGCAACCGGGCTGCTGGTGCCGCCTCCTGCCGGGGGCCACATGGGTGGAATGCAGCATGGTACTCCTGGCGCGGCAGCGAAGCCGGACACGGCCGCGCATGAGCACCCATCCGCGCCCGGTGACACACCGTCGCCCGACACCACGGCCCATGTCCATCGGGCAACGTCTGCTCCCGCGCCGGTGCCCGACGCCGCAGTGCACGTTCACCCACCAGCTCCGACTGGGCGGCCGGCCGCGTTGTCGCGGGAGCATGAGCACGACGAGGAGGAGCACGCTGCAGCCAAGCCAGGCCCCACTCCAGCGAGGGACGCCTCACGCCCCGGTCCCGACGCAGAGCGGTTGCCATTGGAGTCAGGCTGGCTGCCGATGCACAGTGGCCATCCCCTGGTCGTGCATTTCCCGCTGGTGGTACTCATGCTGGCGGTGCTGCTCGACGGGATTGCGGTGTTTCGGGGAGGTACGGGATGGCGGAGCGCTGCCACGCTGCTTTGGTGGGTCGGGCTCGTCGGTGCCGCCGCCGCGATCGGCACCGGACTCGTCGCGTATGGCAGGGTGGACCACTCGGATGCCGCCCACGAGGTGATGACACGGCACCGGAATCTCGCCCTGTTGGCGGTGACGATTCTGCTCATTGGTGCGATCTGGCGCTGGCGCCGGCCGCTCTCGCGAGGCGCCCTGACGGTCGGGGCAGTAGGCGCGCTGGGACTCGGGGCCGCGGGCTACCTCGGAGGAGAAATGGTCTACCGGCACGCACTGGGGATTCCAACCGGAATGCTGAGACAGGTTGGAAATGAGCGCGCCGGGTATGACGAGGAGGAGATGAGGCCGAACTCAATGGACACAACCGCGGCACCGGTCCGGGACACGACTCGACCCGCCGGGAAGCCCCACACCCACGCTCCAGGAAAAGACCATGACGATTAAAGCCCGCCTCTGCACCGGACTCCTGCTCGCCGCCCTTGCCATGCAGGCCGGCACCCTGGCCGCCCACGCGAGCGGCACGCCTGCTTCCGCCAGCGATTCGAGCGAAGTCGCGGCGCTGGTCCAGCGATTCGATTCCCTCATGGTGGCAGGCGACAGCGCGGGCCTTCTGGCATTGCTTGCGGACGATGTGGTGGTTCTCGAGAGCGGCGGCGTGGAAACCCGCGCCGAGTTCCGAGCGCATCATCTTCCGGCCGACATCGGCTTCGCGAGGGCGGTCAAGAGCCGGCAGGGCCCGATCACCGTGCGGGTCGAGGGCGAGGTGGCCTGGGCCAGCTCCACTACGTCGGTCGAGGGAGAATTGCGCGGGCGGCAGATCAATTCCGTGAGCGCCGAGCTCATGATATTCAGCCGGGAGTCAGGCGCCTGGAAGATCCGCGCCATTCACTGGTCCTCGCGGAATCGGCGGCCGCCAGGCGGTCAATAGGGCAGCCGACCTACCGATCCCGCGAGAGGGGCCCCGCCCGGGGAGAACCGGACCTTGCCGGGGTCGCTCAGTGCGGCGGCAGTTGCACCGTCGTCGCCATGCCCTGCAGCACGGCGGCGCCGTGCATGACGGCATGCGACAGGAGGGCGGCGATCGGGCTCCCCGAAGCGAGATAACTCAGGGTGACGATCGCATTACCGATCAGCGGCGCCACCAGCGTCGGGCCGCGGAACTCCGTGAAGCCGAAGTGGTAAGCGGCGGTGATAATGGTACTGGCCAGAAGCGCGGAAAGTCCCCAGCGCCAGCGAGCGGCGGGGTTCCGGAGCTCTCCGGCCGAACGGGCTCCATAGACAATGAGCACTGGGAGGATGTTGAGCAGGAGCGCATCGATGATGCCGTACAGGCCGCCATCCCAGAGGAGCGCCCAGGCCAGGTTCACCCCTCCGGGCCGGGCCGACGCCGGCTGACTCAGGACGGTTCGGGCCAGCAGCGCGCCAGTCAGCGCGCCGACAATGAGCCCGCCCAGCCACCGGCGGCGGAACTGCACACGCGGGTCAATCCCTTCAATCCGGACGAAGACGGAAATGAACCCCACTACTGCCACAGCGTGCAGTCCGACGAACAAATCGCGAGAGAAGCCGAGGATCGATGAGAAGATGGTGGACGACAGAGCACCCAGCAGCGCCGCGGCGGTGACCCATCGCATTGCAGGCATGTCCGATCCCCCAGGTGCTGGCGGCAGGCCGATGGTCACGGCTGCAGGTGGCCCGCCACAATCTGGCGCAGTGACTCGCCGGCCGCGAGGAGCAGGCGACCCCCTCACGCACGCTTCATCCGGGCTTCACGAGAGTTTGTGACGGCGACTGTTATGCTGAAGACCTCCTTTGACCCAGGAGGTCGGTATGAATGGAGCTCACCTTCACCTGATCCTGACTCACGTGCCCGTCCTGGGCGTCGGATTCGGGACCATCCTGCTCGCTCTCGGGCTCTTCCGCAAGAATCGCGTGATGCAACAGACTGCCCTCGGGGTCCTGGTGCTGGCAGGGCTTGCTGCAGGCGCCGCGTATTGGACCGGGGAGGGGGCCGAAGAGGCGATTGAAAGCCAGCTCGGAGCCGGAAAGACCTACCTGGAGCTCCACGAGGAGGCGGGGTTGTTCGGGCTGGCAGCGGCGGGACTTGCGGGCCTGCTGGCCCTGATCGTCCTGGCACGCGGACGCAATGCGCGTCCCCTCTCGCGCGCTCTCGTCGCGCTGAATCTGGTCTTCGCCCTGCTCGCCAGCGGAACATTGGCCTGGGTCGCGAATCTCGGCGGCCAGATCGGCCATCCTGAAATCCGGAGCGGCCAGATCACACCACTGGGAGAGCGGGAAGAGACCGAAGAATCGCGTTAGGGAGCTTCAGGTGCGGTTAAGCCTCCCTTCATGGCCTGGCCGGTACGATAGGATCGCATTGTCGTCCACAGCCAGGAGCACATCATGATCACCGTAGCGGATGTCATGACCCGGGAGGTTCTGGTTCTGCACGCGGAAACATCGCTGCGGGATGCCGTCGTGTACCTCGCAAATCAGCACGTCTCCGGGGCGCCGGTGGTCGACACCCGGGGACACCTGACGGGGGCCATCACCAGCTCGGACCTCCTCCAGGCCGAATCGGAAGGGATGGATCTCGAGGCGACTACGATCGAGGAAGTGATGACACGGCGGACGCTCACCGTGCGCCCTGAGACCGAACTGCGAGAGGCGGCGCTCGCCATGGAATACGGAGATGTCCACCGGCTATTCGTCGAGCGGAACGGCGCACTGGTGGGCGTCATCTCGCGGAGCGACGTGAGCCGCGCCCTGGCAACGGGCCGCGTGTGATTCTGGGGCTGCTCGCGCTCGCCGCAACCGCGACGCGAGCCGCTCCCACCGGTGGGCAAGCGCCGGCGCCCCTGGTCGAGGCAGAGGCGCGCTATGCGGAATTGACGGCGACCGGAGGATGGCCGGTGCTGCCGGAAGGCGCAGCGCTCGAGCCGGAGGGTTCCGATGCTCGCATCCCAATACTCCGGCGCCGACTGGCGAGAGAGGGATACCGAGTCGACAGGGGACAGGGTCCGGTCGAGTACTATGACGAGCGGCTGGCTGCGGCGGTGCGCCGCTTTCAGGAGCTCCACGGTCTGCTTGCTGACGGTGTGGTGGGACGAGCGACGCGGAGGGAGCTCAATGTCCCCGCGCCGGTTCGGCTGTCTCAGCTCCGTGCCAATTTGAGCCGGGTCGAGACGCTGCCACCCGGCGCCGGCGCGCCCGCCCTGGTCGTCAACATTCCCGCGTTCACGCTCGATGTGATCGACAGTGGGCGGGTGCTGTTCACGCTCCGGGTTATCGTCGGGCGGCGCGACTGGCCGACCCCCGTTGTACAGACCACTGCGACCGAGCTGGTCTTTGCCCCGGCTTGGCGGATCCCGCATTCGATCGCCGTAACCGAGGTGCTTTCGGCGGTACGCCGCGACCCTGAATACCTCACCCGCAATCAGATCCAGGTATTTGACGGGACAGGAGGGACTCTACTCGATCCCACAACGATCGATTGGGCGCGCGTTACGCCGCGCACGTTCGGGTATTCGCTCGTCCAGACGCCGGGCCCGCTCAACCCGTTGGGACGCGTGAAGCTCACGCTCAACAGTTCCTACGGTGTCCACCTGCATGATACACCGGCCCGGTCGCTCTTCTTGCGGTCCCGCCGGGCGCTGAGTCACGGCTGTATTCGAGTCGACCTTCCTGAAAGGCTCGTCGGCTACCTGCTTCCGGCGTGGTCGCCCGACTCGGTGGCCAGGGCTATGGCCGGCCTCACCGAGGTCACGGTGCCGCTGCCCGCACCGATCGCGGTGCACTTCGTTTACAGGACAGCCTGGCTGGAGCCGGATGGGATGGTGGCATTCCGGGAAGATCTGTACCATTTGCTCGGCCAACGCTGAACGAAAAAACACACCGGGGCGGCTCTTTCGTAAGGAGCCGCCCCGGAGTCGCACCGGTTATTCGGAGTCGGAGAATCTCTCTCCCGTTCTTCTCCAGTCAGCGTTCACCGATGCGGGCGTTGCCGGTCGACTGAATCGCGGATCAGTTCCCGGCACCAGTGTCGACCGGAGACGATGCATCGCTTCGATCGACAGCGGCAAAATAACACGCCGAGGTGAAGCCGGATTGAATTCCGCGTGAATCCTGCCGCACGAGCTAAGGAGCGACCGGGTGATACACGAGCACCGGCTTCCGGCTCCCGCGGATGACCTTGTCGGCGACGCTTCCAGCGAGCAGGCGCCGGATGCCGGCGGCGCCATGCGTCGCAAGGGCGACCATGTCGAAGCGCTCCTCAGCGAGCACACCCAGAATGCCGGACGCCGGGGTCTCCGCCACCGCGACGCGGCTCTTCGCATCGATTCCGATCGCATCATACAGCCGCGTCAGTCGATCCAGCCTGAGGTGGGCAGAGTCCGAGCGACGCGCGACGACCGCGGGATGCTGTGCCGCCGGGGGCGGCAGCTCCGGTTCCGCAATTCCGAATTTCGGTGCCACCACCGTGAGCAAGGTGATCCTTGCCCGCAGGAGGCGGGCGAATGAGATCACCGGCTCCAGGATCACCTCGGAAAAGTCCGAGCTGTCCAGGGGCACCAGGATGTTCCGGATCGGCTGATGGTGCGTGCTGCCTCCGGCGCGCGCCGGCTTGACCAGCAGCACCGGCCGGCCCGCATGCCGTACTACGTGATCCGCGACGCTCCCCAGCCACACTCGATCCATGGCGTTCCTGCCATGGGTCGCCATGACGATCAGGTCCGCCTCGAGCCGCACGGCTTCTTCACAAATCGCTTCTCCCGGGACACCATCCACGATCGAGACCCGGACGACTCCTGCACCGACTTTGCCGAGCTCAGCCGCCGTCCTGACCAGATAGGATTCGTCGTCCAAACGGCACTCTTCCCCGATGACGGCAAGTGCCTCGGTGATGTCCCCCTCGCCGGCCATCACCGCGGAGGGCTGATTTGCCGTGGCAAGGCAGAGGCGACCGCCGGACCGTGCCACGATTTCCTGTGCGATCGGAAGCGCGGCCTCCGCAAACCCTGATCCGTCGAGCGGGACGAGCACGGTGCCGAGCATGAAACGCTCCGGACGTTGAGGTGGCTGCCTGCTCGTAATGTGAAGCTATCCATATGAAGCGCGGGTGAAGCGAATGCGAACGAACCCGTAGCTCGGACCGTGTGAAGTCCCCTTCAGGGCGGCTTGCCCGTCGACTCATCAAGCGTCCCCTACCTTCCGGTATGATCGGTACTTCACGCGCCCGCGGCATGCTGCTTCGTCCGCTGGCGGCGGCGGCAGTCCTGGCCGCCGGGCTCTTGCTCCGGCTCCTGGCGTCGTCCACTGCCTCGTCCGAGGTGGTCTGGACCGCCGGACTCTGGACGCTCGGGATCCCCCTGCTCTACCGCACGGCGCGAGGAATACTGCACGGCCGGTTCGCGGCCGATCTCGTAGCGGGCCTTGCAGTGATTACCTCGATGATTCTCGGACATCCGTTCGCCGGGCTCGTGATCGTGCTGATGCAGACGGGCGGGGAGGCGCTGGAGCACGTCGCCGAGCGGAGAGCCTCGGCCGCCGTCCGGGCCCTCGAGGCCGACGCCCCGCGCGAGGGGCACCGGATGGACGGCGCGCGGATCACGGATGTTCCCGCAGATGAAATCGCTGTGGGAGACCGTATCCTGGTCCGTCCGGGGGAGATGGTCCCCTGCGATGCAATCGTGGAATCCGGCGAGTCGCAGGTGGACGTCGCGCGGCTGACCGGAGAGCCGATTCCGATCCGCGCGTCCAGAGGTACGATCCTTCATTCCGGCTCTCTGGTGATCGACGGAGCACTCGTCCTGTCGGTCACCGCGCTCTCGAAGGAGAGCCTCTACGCGCGCATCGTCGAGCTGGTCAGAACCGCGCAGGCGAGCAAGGCGCCGCTCCAGCGCCTGGCCGATCGATATGCCGTCTGGTTCACCCCGCTCACCGTGGTCGTCGCGGGCGTCGCGTACGCGCTGAGCCATGATCCGGATCGACTGCTGGCCGTGCTGGTGGTCGCAACCCCGTGCCCCCTCATCCTCGCGACTCCCGTCGCGATCATCGGCGGCATCAACCGGGCGGCACGCCGGCAGATCATCATTCGGCATGGCGGTGCACTCGAGGCACTGGCCACCGTCGATACCGCGCTGTTCGACAAAACAGGCACCCTCACTGTCGGCCGCCCGGAGGTGAGCGAGATCCGGGCGGTGGCGCCGCTCGCCGAGGCGGACGTGCTTCGCTGGGCAGGCGCCGTCGAGCAGGGCTCGGGCCACCTCCTGGCACGAACGCTGGTCGCCGAGGCCCACCGCCGCGAAATCAACCTTCCCGAGGCATCCCAGGTGATGGAGGCCGCCGGTCGGGGCGTCTCCGGAGTGGTCGAGGGACGCGCGATCACGGTCGGGGCCTGGTCCCTGATCCGGGAACGGGCCCCCGACGCTCTCCCGGTGTTCAGCGCAATCCACGATTCAGGGGCTGCACTCCGCGCGTTCGTCGTGGTCGACGGCCGGCCGGCCGGGAGCGTCACCTACGCCGACCGCGTCCGCGAAGATGCCCCGTCGGTCGTCGCCGGTTTGCGGGCGATGGGCATCGACCGGATCGCGCTGCTCTCGGGTGATCACGCCGGTAACGTCGAGGCTGTAGCTCGCGCAGTCGGTATCGACGAAGTGGCGGCCGACCTGCTGCCGGAGGACAAGGTGGCGTACGTCGGTCGGCTTGCCGGCGCGCACCGCAGGGTGCTGATGGTCGGAGACGGGACCAACGACGCTCCAGCGCTTTCGTCGGCAGCTGTCGGACTCGCCCTGGGGGCGCACGGTGGAGGCATCGTCGCCGAGGCGGCGGACGTGGTCCTCCTGGTCGACGATCTCAGCCGCGTCCCCGAGGCAGTCGCCATCGGGAGGCGGACCATGGGGATTGCGCGGCAGAGCATCGCGGCGGGACTCGGACTCTCCGGGATCGCCATGCTCCTGGCAGCCGCTGGGTACATCCCGCCCGCGGCCGGTGCGCTGCTGCAGGAGGCCATCGATGTCGCGGTCATTCTGAATGCGCTGCGATCGGCACGCCCCGGTGGGCTGAAGAATGCTTCAGCCCAACCCCAGAATTGGTTCATCGGCGGACCTCTAGGTTTATTCCGACCACGAATCGAGGGGACACGATGAGCCGCCTCCTGCTGTTGTACGGGACGACGGACGGCCAGACCGGCAAGATTGCCCAGGCGGTCGCCGCCACCTGGCGTGCGCGCGGCGCCAATGTCGATGTGATTCAGGCCGGAAAGGAAGGAAAGGATCCCCGGCCGCAGGACTACGACGGGATCGTGGTGGCGGCTTCGGTCCACGTCGGCGGGTATCAGCGCGCGGTTCGGCAGTGGGTCAAGCGCCACGCGGCCCCGCTCACGGACAAGCCCGCCGCGTTTCTTTCCGTCAGCCTCGGCGTGCTACAACACGATGCCAAGGTGCGGGCCGACCTCGACCGAATCATGAGCCGGTTCCTGACGGACACCGGATGGACTCCCACCCTCACCAAGGCGGTGGCGGGGGCACTCCCATATTCGCGCTACGGCTGGCTCAAGCGGTGGACCATGCAGCGGATCGTTCGCAAAGCGGGAATGGAGACGGACACGCGGCAGGACTACGAGTTCACCGACTGGGCGGAGCTCGAAGTGTTCGCAAAGGGGTTTCTCTGGACCGCCAAGCTCTGCGCACGGCACCAGCCGGCTCGTCCGACCCAGGCTGCCTAGACGATCATCGAGAGCGCGCGGCCGCCCCCGCGATCGCATCGATCAGCGGCGCGGGGTCGAATCGAACCGGATCGGTGCACGGAAGACCGGTCTCCCGCGTCGCGGCCTCGCAGGCGGCCCGCGCGGCGGCATCGTCGAGGTCGTAGGTATTCATCGAAATGCCGATCACTTTGGTCGGGTGCACCGCGCTCCCGATCATCTCGTACATCGTGATGTAGTCTTTCAGCGGTGGAATGCGAAGCCAGGGCGTGCCCCGATACTCGCCGATGAACTCCCGGGACGCCTGGTGGCAGAGGATGAGCGCGTCGGGACAGGAGCCGTGGAGTAATCCCAGAGTCACCCCGCTATATCCGGGGTGGTTGATGCTTCCCTGCCCTTCGACCAGCACGACGTCGGCGCCCGGAGCAGCCTTGAGTACCAGCTCCTCGGCGGCACCCGCGATGAAGTCCGCCACCACGGCGTCGACACCGGTTCCCCACCCCTCGATGAAGATGCCGGTCTGACCGGTCGCGACGAAACGCGTCTTGAGTCCTCTGGTCTCCAGTCCTTTCACCAGCTGAAGCTGGGCCGTCATCTTGCCGACATTGCAGTCGGTGCCGACGGTCAGGACGACGAGCGCATCGACCTCGCGAGCGAGTCCCATGGCCACCGGAAGATTCGGCGGCGGTTTCCGCACGTCGAGAATCGTGCGGCCTTTTGCCTTCGCCTTGGCGGCCAGCACCGGGTCATCGCTCAGGAAGGTGTGCAGTCCACTCCACAGGTCGCATCCGGCATCGAGCGCTTCGGCGAGCCAGCCTCGCCACTCCTCGGGCAGGCGGCCTCCCGCGGGGGCGATGCCGATCAGTACCGCGTCAGGCTTCCGCAGCAGTCCCTTGGCCATCGAGTCGACCACCGGGATATCCCCGCCAAAACCGAGGACATCATTCACCGTCTTGCCGGCATTCACCCGGTCGACGACACCGACCACCCGGTCCGGCAGGAACCGGATCACCGAATTGGCGGTCTTGGAGGTCATCGGAGAGAAGTCGCCGTCGGCGAGGATGAGGAATTTTGGTTTTGCGGGCATGCTCGCCGGGGGCTGGGGACTGGGTGCTGGGTGCTGGGAGGATTCAAAATAACAGAGCGGCGGCCGTTACCGCGCCGCCGCCCCGGAACCCAGCACCCAGCACCCAGTACCTAGGGTTTCGACTCCCCATTTTCCAGCAACTCCGCATCGTGCACCGCCTCGCCCTTCTTCTTCCCGCCGGCACCCAGGGCTTTGGTCTCCCGCGTCCCGCCGCCCAGCATCCCCATCTTGGCTTTCAGGTCCATGAGCTGCTGGTCGGCGGTGCCCTTGTATTCCAGCTTTTTGAACTGGTCCATCAGGTCGTCGGACTGGAACTCGGCCTGGATTTCGGCGGCGGCCAGCGCCTTCCGCTCGATCGCCTCGATCTTCTCGGCCATCCGGTCGAACGACTCGAAGGCGCTCTTGTCGTTCATCCCCGACATCGTCTCCTGGATGCGCTGC
>Ga0070707_100002400_pt1 | contig 17883 bp, 16 predicted proteins | sample KBSK5502metaG_FD_65468 | JGI IMG/M metagenome (GOLD analysis project Ga0070707, IMG submission 65468) | Corn, switchgrass and miscanthus rhizosphere microbial communities from Kellogg Biological Station, Michigan, USA - KBS K5-50-2 metaG | ecosystem: Host-associated > Plants > Roots >... | reverse complement strand
GGGCGGCTGCACACCGCCCGCTCGCGCAACGATCAGGTCGCCACGGATTTCCGCTTGTGGGTGCGCAATGCGATCGACCGCCTCGATGTGGCGCTGCGCGAGTTGCAGAGCGCGCTGCTCGACCAGGCCGAGGCCCATGCCGATTGGGTGATGCCCGGCTTTACCCATCTGCAGATCGCGCAGCCGGTGACCCTCGGCCACCATCTGCTGGCCTATGTCGAGATGGCCGGGCGCGACCGCGGCCGGTTTGCCGATTGCCGCCGCCGCCTCAACGAATGCCCGCTCGGCGCCGCGGCGCTGGCCGGCACCGCCTTTCCGATCGACCGCGGCCGGACCGCCGCCACGCTCGGCTTCGACCGGCCCGCCGCCAACTCGATCGATGCCGTCTCGGACCGCGATTTTGCTATCGAATTTCTCGCCGCCGCGGCGCTCGCCGGCACGCATCTGTCGCGTTTCGCCGAGGAAATCGTGATCTGGTCGAGCGAGGGCTTCGGCTTCGTCAAGCTCAGCGACGCTTTTACCACCGGCAGCTCGATCATGCCGCAGAAGCGCAATCCCGATGCCGCCGAGCTGGTGCGCGCCAAGACCGGGTTGCTCAACGGCTCGCTGCTTGCATTACTGACGGTGATGAAAGGCCTGCCGCTCGCCTACCAGAAGGACATGCAGGAAGACAAAGTGCCGGTGTTCGAGGCGAGCGACGCGCTCGAACTCTGCCTGGCCGCGACCGCCGGCCTGGTCCGCGACATGCGGCCTGACCGGGAGCGGCTGCGCGAGATGGCGGGGCGCGGCTTCAGCACAGCGACCGATCTCGCCGACTGGCTGGTGCGCGCGCTCGGCCTGCCGTTCCGCCAGGCGCACCACACCACCGGCGAGATCGTCAAGCGCGCGGAGGCGCGCGGCTGCACCCTCGCCGAACTGCGATTAGACGAGTTGCAGGCGGTCGAACCGGCGATCACCGACGCCGTGTATCAGGTTCTCGACGTCGAGCGTTCGGTGGCGAGCCGCGCCAGCGACGGCGGCACCGCCCCGTTGCGAGTGCGCGAGGCGGTTGCCGCGGCCCGCCGGAGATATCTCGGATGAGCGGTCTTTCCCGCGCCATAACGGTCCTGCTCATCGCCCTCGCGCTCGCGGGATGCGGCAAGAAGGGCAACCCGCAGCCACCGCCCGATGTTCCGAACACCTATCCCAGGACTTATCCGAGTGAATGAGTTCTTCCCCTATCGCGGCGGTCAATTGCACGCCGAAGACGTGCGGGTCGAGCAGATCGCCGCCGCGGTCGGCACGCCGTTCTACCTCTATTCCGCCGCCGGCCTCACCTCGCTCTATCGCCGCTTCGCCGATGCGTTTGCGCCGGCGAGACCGCTCGTCTGCTACGCGGTCAAGGCCAACTCGAACCTCGCCGTCCTGCGCCTCTTCGCCGGTCTCGGCGCCGGCGCCGATGTCGTCTCGGAAGGCGAATTGCGCCGCGCGCTGGCCGCCGGGATCCCGCCGCAGCGCATCATCTTCTCCGGCGTCGGCAAGACGAAAGAAGAGCTCGAAGCTGCGCTCGCCGCCGGCATCCATCAGATCAATGTCGAGTCGATCCCGGAATTGCGGCGGCTCAGCGAGGTCGCGGCCGCGCAAGGTCAGACCGCCCGGATCGCGATCCGCGTCAATCCTGATGTCGACGCGATGACCCATGCCAAAATCGCCACCGGCAAGAAGGGAAACAAGTTCGGCATCGACAGCGATGAGGTCGGCGACGCCTATCGGCTGGCGGCATCGCTGCCGGGCGTCGAGCCGGTGGGGTTGGCGGTGCATATCGGCTCGCAAGCCGGCGGCGGCCTCGAACCGTTTCGCGAAGCCTTCGAGCGCCTCGCCGAATTGGTCATCGAGCTGCGCTGGGATGGGCTTCCGGTTCGGCGCGTCGATCTCGGTGGCGGCCTCGGCATCCGCTACCACGTCGAGAGCCCGCCCGACCCGGCCGCGTATGCGGCGCTGGCGAGCCAGGTATTCGGGCCGCTTGAGGTCGAGCTGGCCTTCGAGCCGGGCCGCGTCCTGTGCGGCCCCGCCGGGCTGGTTGTCGCAAGCGTGGTTTACGTCAAGGATGGCGCAACCCGGCGGGTCGTCATTCTTGACGCGGCGATGAACGACCTGATCCGGCCGGCGTTGTATGAGGCTTGGCACGATATCGTGCCGGTTCGCCTGCCCGCGTCGGGCGCCGCGTCGGGCCCGGCCGATGTGGTCGGGCCGGTGTGCGAGACCGGCGACACCTTTGCGACCGAGCGCGACTTGCCGCCGCTCGCCGAAGGTGATCTGGTCGCGTTGACGGATGCCGGGGCGTATGGCGCGGTGATGAGCTCCACCTACAACAGCCGATTGCTGGTGCCGGAAGTGATGGTCAGCGGCAGCCGGTTTGCGGTGATCAGGGCGCGTCCGAGCTACGAGGCGATGCTGGCGCTCGACGCTATTCCGGATTGGCTGGCCGCTCCGGCCGAGGCGCCACGCAGGCGAGGTGTTGCATGACCGATCTGGCCGAAGCGCGGAGATCGCGAAGTCACTCGCGGCGGCTGGCCTGGCGGATGCGGCTCGCCCGCGTCGCCCGGCTATGGGAGCAGGTATGGCCGAGCGCCTGGCCGGCCCTGTGCGTCCTCGGCATCTTTGCGGTGCTGGCATTGTTCGATCTGTTGCCGGGGCTGCCGGGCTCGCTGCATGCCGGCATGCTGGCGATGCTCGGCGTTGCTTTGCTCGCGGCGATCGGCTGGGGCCTGTACCGCCGCACCGGCGCGCCAATCTGGACCGACCTCGTGGCGGCGCGCCGCCGCATCGAACGGGCGAGCGGGCTGGCGCATCGTCCGTTGCAGGCCTTGATCGACAGCCCGAGCGGCCATCTCGATCGCGCCGCTGCCGGGCTGTGGGCGGCGCATCGGCAGCGGATGGAGGCCGCGATCCGCCGGCTGCGCGTGGGCTGGCCCGTCGCCGGTCTGGCGCGGCATGATCCGTGGGGCGCGCGCTCGGTGCTGGTGATCCTGCTGCTGCTCGGCATCATCGATGCCGGCGCCGATTGGCGAGAGCGGGCGGGCCGCGCCTTGAAGCCGAATTTCGCCGGCCGCGCCGCGGCGATCACGGCCAGTTTCGATTTGTGGCTGACGCCGCCGGAATACACCGGCCTGGCGCCGCAATTCCTGCGCGCCGGCGACAGCGGGCCGGTCCAGGTGCCGACCGGCAGCGTGCTGCTCGCCCAGGTGCATGGCGGCGGCGCCGTGCCGCGCCTCGCGATCGACGCCGACGCACGCGATTTCCAGCCGGTTGACAAGCAGAACTTCCGGATCGAGGCGACGCTGACCGGCGGCCAGGTGCTGACCTTGACCCAGGGCGGCAGCACCTTGGGCCGCTGGCCGATCGAGATCGTGCCGGACAACCCGCCGACGATCGCCTTCGCTCAGCCCCCCAAAGGCACCCCGCGCTCCGCGTTGCGGCTCGACTACCGGGCCGGCGACGATTACGGCGTCGAGACCGTCAAGGCGGTGATCCGCCGGGCCGGCGATCGATCGGAGGAGGACGGTCCGGAGGAGCTGGTCGAGCTGGAATTGCCGCTGCCCGGGCTGCACCTGAAGGAAGCGCAGGCGACCAGTTATCACGATCTCTCGCCACACCCCTGGGCCGGCCTGCCGGTCGAGATCCGGCTCGTCGCGACCGATGCGCTGGGGCAGACCGGCGAGAGCGCGCCGGCGCCGATGACCCTGCCCGAGCGGACCTTCAACCATCCGATCGCCCGCGCCATCATCGATCAGCGCAAGGAACTCGCGAAGGATCCCCGGTCCGCCGAAATCGTTGCGGAAGTTCTCGGCGATCTGAACAAGCGCCCGGTGCTTTATCGCGACGACACCGCGGTCTATCTCGCGCTGCGTTTGGCCCAAAACTGGCTGACGCACGGCAGGGACAAGGACACGATCTCTGTCGTCGAACAAATGCTGTGGGATACCGCGCTGCGCATCGAGGACGGCCGGATGGCGCTGGCCGAGCAGGATCTGCGCCGGCTGCAGCAGCAATTGCAGGACGCCCTGGGCAAAAACGCGCCGGACGCCGAGATCGAGCGGCTGATGAGCGAATTGCGCCAGGCGCTCGACCGGTATCTGCAGTCGCTCGCCGAGGAGCTGCAGCGTAACCCCGACGCGGCGATGCAGCCCACCGACTCCTCGAAGGTGATCACCGGCCGCGATCTGCAGCGCATGCTCGACCGCGCCCGCGACATGGCCCGCAGCGGCGCCCGCGACCAGGCGCGCGAGCTGCTCTCGCAGATGCAGAACATGCTGGAAAATCTGCGCGCCGCCCGCCCCGGGCAGCAACAGCGGGGCAACAACCAGGCACAACAGATGATGCGCGGCCTGCAGGATTTGATGCAGCGCCAGCAGCAGCTGCTCGACAAGAGCTTCCGGGCGCAGCGCCAGCAAGGCCAGCAAGGCCAGCAAGGCCAATCGGGGCAGCAGGACCGCTCCCGGCAACCGGGCCAGCCGGGCGACCAGAACGAGTCCGCGGAGCAAGGCGGCGAGTTGGGCGATGAGGCCGGCGAACAGGAAGGCCTGCGCCACTCGCTCGGCGATCTGATGCGCCGGCTGGGCGAAGGGATGGGCGACATTCCCGACCCGTTCGGCCGGGCCGAGCGGGCGATGCGCGATGCCACGGGCGCGTTGCAGCGCCGCCAGCCGGGCGACGCGATCGGGCCGCAGACCGAAGCCCTCGACCAGCTGCAGCAGGCGGCGCGCGATTTCGCGCAGCAGCTGCAGCAGCGGCTCGGCAAGGGCTGGGCCGATCCCTCCGACGACGACATCGGCGCGACCGATCGCGATCAGCGCGGCCGCGTCGAGCGCGACCCGTTCGGCCGTCCGACCTCCAGCAACGGTACCTATGACCAGAGCGATGTCCGCATTCCCGACGAGAATTCCTTCCAGAAATCGCGGCAGATCCTTGACGAACTGCGCCGCCGCGCCGGTGAACGTTCTCGACCTGTAATTGAACTGGACTATATCGAGCGGCTATTAAAAAGATTCTGAGCGTCCCCCTCTGCATTAAATCTGCGCAAATCCGAAATTCCCGGGTTTTAATCCGAGAGATTTCGGATATATACTGTTGCCGTCTGTGACCCTCTGTAACGAGCTCAGCTCGAACAGACCGGAAGCGGGCACCGGGGTCGAAATCATCTTTAAACGGGACGATGGATCGACGGTTCTTTTTGTCTGTGATCGCGGGCACAGCCGTGCTGCCCAGCATGCTTCGCGCTCTGCCACTCCCGCCACCGCAGCCGCACCGCCTCAACCTCGCCAATCCGCACACCGGCGAGACCTTCAGCGGCATTTACCGCGACGATAACGGCCCCATTGCCGGGGTCATGGACGACCTCTCGGTGTTTCTCCGGGATTTCCATTGCGGAGAAAAGATCGCCATCGATGTCGGGGTGCTGGATTTCCTGTCCAGCGTGATGCAGGCGGTCGGCCAGACCAAGGCGATGATCCTCTCCGCATACCGCACCCCGGAGACCAATGCGATGCTGGCGCGCAGCCATTTCGGTGTGGCCGAAAACAGCCAGCATCTTTACGGCCGCGCCCTGGACGTGCATTTCGGCGACAAGCTGGCCGACGCCATGAAGGCAGCCCGCGCGATGCAGCGCGGCGGCGTCGGCTGGTATCCCCATTCGGGCTTCATGCACATCGATACCGGACCGGTACGCAACTGGGATCTCGATCAGCCCAAGCTGGTGACGCTGCTGAACGGCAAGCGCCGGGCGCGGTTCGACAAAAAGGGCCGAATGCTGGTTAGTCGGAAAGAAGCGCTCGCGGCAAAATCGCAGGCCAGCCCCGCGACGAGCCGGCTCGTCAGCGGCAATACTTACCGTGTCGACGGTCAGCGTCAGGTGCTGGTGCTGCGCGGCGACGGACCGGTCATGATGCGCAAGGAGGCGGTCGGCAGCGTTGGCCAGCGGCTCTCCCGTCTGCGCCAGGTAGCGCGCACGCAACTCGCCGCAAGGACCCGCTGAGAACGGCTCCTCTAATCCGCCTCGAACGTTGCGACGACCTTTGTCGCGGTGATGTCCGGGCGGTCGAATACCGTCCTGAACCGCGCGGCTGCACCCGGCGCCAAACTCGCGACCGGCGGGTCGACGATGTGGAACTGGACCTCTCTCTGGGTCGTGTCGTGCAGCGCCACCCGTAACGGCGGCACGTTCAGTGTCCGCTTGGTCGTATTGGTGATCTCGCCGGTCACGACGAAGGCGCCCTCGCTCTTGAGCGGCGTGACCGTAATGTCGAGGCCGGTCCCCGAGGCGACGGTTTTCAACCCGACGGCGTCATAGACCTTGGTCGCCTCCGGCCAGGTTTCCACGACGGAATTGCGCGCCAGGATCGGTACGATCACGACGGCCGCAACCGCCAGAACGGCGGCGAGCTGAAGCAGCCCGCGCACGCCAGGTCCCATCCGCCCGATGGCGGGCGCCGCCGCGCTTCCCAGATCGAGCGGCGCGGCAATGGCCGAGGCGGCGTCTGTCTCGAAAACCCCGGCATCCGTCGTCGAACCCGGCGCGGGTCCCGGCGCCGGCCCGGCGGCCGGCACGGTTTGCGCCGGGACATGCTCCTCGAGCGACGGGGCGAAATGCCAGAGATACCCGCAATTGGCGCAGCGCACCTGCCGCCCGGCGGCGCGGTCGATCGCCGCTTCATCGACTTGGTAACGGGTATCGCAGGAAGGGCAGGTGAGGATCATCGCTGTCGCGTATCGCTGCCGGTCGGCCGGGCAAGGACACTCCGGATTCCGCCGCCGAAGGCGTCGGCGTCAGGGTTATGAAGGACGTCCATTAAGAGGCGCTTTCATCGGCGCATCGCCATCCTCATCATTCCGGATTTGCCGGGTATTGTCGATGAAGCCTCCGGCAGCCCGGCGCTGGCTTGACTTGGAAACTCGCGGCGGTCAGGCTCGGCCCGCGCAAAATCGGAATCGATAACGGCGCGCGGAGGAAACGGCGTGGCGGCGGTCGATACGGCGGAACGATATCCGGCGGCGCGCGCCCTTTCTCTGATCCCCTTGCTGGAAATCCGCGACATCGCGGTGCGCTTCGGCGGCATCGTCGCGCTCGACGGCGTCTCTTTCGCGATCGAGGAGGGGCAGATCCTCGGGCTGATCGGCCCGAACGGCGCCGGCAAGACGACGCTGTTCAACTGCGTCAGCCGCCTCTATACGCCGAATCGCGGCGACATCCTGTTCGAGGGCCGCTCGATGCTGGCGCGCCCACCGCACCGCATCGCCGAGATCGGCATCGGGCGTACCTTCCAGAACCTGGCGCTCTTCGCGCCGCAATCGGTGCTCGACAATGTGCGGCTCGGCGGCCACGCCCACAGCCGCAGCGATTTCGTCAGCGACGCCCTGCGCCTGCCTTGGGTGCGGCGGCAGGAGGCGGCGTTGACCGAGACCGCGTGGTCGCTGCTCCATATGCTGGAACTGCAGGACGTCGCGCTGCGGCCCGCCGCGGGGCTGCCGCTCGGCACCCGCAAGCGGGTCGAGCTGGCGCGCGCGCTCGCCGGCCGGCCGAAGCTGCTCATGCTCGACGAACCGGCGGGCGGGCTCAACCACGAGGAGGTCGGCGAGCTCGGCAGGCTGATCCGCTGCATCCGGGATGAGCGGCAGGTCACCATCCTCTTGGTCGAGCACCACATGAACCTCGTCATGTCGGTGTCCGACAAGGTCGTCGCGCTTGATTTTGGCCGCAAGATCGCCGAGGGCACCCCTGCCGAGGTGCAGCAGGACGAGGCGGTAATCCAAGCCTATCTCGGCACCAGCCGAAAAACCGGTCGATGACGCTCGGCGCGGCGATGCTCGAAGTACGCAACCTCGACGCGTTTTATGGCGAGTATCAGGCGCTCCGCGGCGTCGGTTTCGACCTTGGCGAAGGCCACATCCGCACGCTGCTTGGCGCCAATGGCGCCGGCAAGACGACGGTGCTGCGCGCGCTGTGCGGCATGGTTCGGACCAGCGGCGCGATCCGTTTCGACGGCAAGGCGATTGCCGGCTGGGCGACCGAGGACATCGTGCGGCTCGGCATTGCGCATGTCCCGGAAGGACGCGGCACGTTTCTGCGCGTCACCGTCGAGGAGAATTTGCAATTGGGCGCGATGACCCGGCGCGACCGCGCCGGCATCACCGCCGATATCGAGCGCGTCTATGCGCATTTCCCGCGGCTCAGAGAGCGCCGCAACCAGCAGGCCGGCACCCTCTCCGGCGGCGAGCAGCAGATGCTGGCGGTGGGCCGCGCCCTGATGCTGCGCCCGCGGCTGATGCTGCTCGACGAGCCGTCCTTCGGGCTGGCGCCGCTGATCGTCGAGGAACTGTTCGAGATCTTGCGGCAGGTCAACCGCGAGACCGGCGTCGCCATGCTGGTTGTCGAACAGAACGCGGCCCTGGCGTTGGAGCTTGCCGAGCACGCCTACCTGCTGGAAACCGGGCGGGTCGTGATGGACGCCCCGGCTGCGGTGATCGGCGCCGATGAAGGCGTGCGCCGCGCCTATCTGGGGTATTAGCGGTGGCAGCGCGAAGTGCACACTTCCGGAACGCCGGCGTCCCGCCGGCATGCCGGCCAGAGGCCGGCGGTCCGGATTTTCCGGAATAGCCGCATGGAATTGCTGCTGCAGCAGGTCATGGCGGGGCTGGCGACCGGCGCGATCTATGCCTGCATGGCGCTCGCCGTCGTAATGATCTACCAGGCGATCGACCATCTGAACTTCGCGCAGGGCGAGATGGCGATGTTCTCGACCTTTATCGCCTGGCAGCTGCTTCAATGGGGCGTGCCGTATTGGGGCGCTTTCGTCGCGGCGGTCGCGGTGTCTTTTGTCGGCGGGGTCGCGATCGAGCGCATTCTGTTCCGGCCGATCCACCACGCGCCGGTCCTGACGCAGCTCGTCGCCTTCATCGCGCTGTTCGGCATCCTCAACAGTTCCGCGGGCGAGATCTGGAATTTCACGATCAAGGAATTCCCCACCCCGTTCGGACGCGGACCGCTGTTCGGCGGCCACCTGATCAGCACGCATGACGCCGGCATGATCGTTGTGACGGTGGTGATCCTCGCCCTGCTTTATCTGTTTTTCCGAGGCTCGCGATTGGGGCTCGCGATGCGCGCCGCCGCCGCCAACCCGGACTCGGCACGGCTCGTCGGCATTCGGGTCGGCTGGATGATTGCCCTCGGCTGGGGCATGTCGGCCGCGATCGGGGCGGTCGCCGGGATGCTGATCGCCCCCGTCGTGTTCCTCGAGCCGAACATGATGCTGGGCGTGCTGCTCTACGGCTTCGCCGGCGCGGTGCTGGGCGGGTTGAGCAGCCCGGGCGGCGCCGTCCTCGGCGGCTTCGCGGTCGGTGTGATCGAGAACCTCGCCGGCGCCTTCATCCCCTATTTCGGGCGCGAACTGAAGCTGACGATCGCCCTGATCGTCATCGTCGCCGTCCTGTTGGTCCGCCCGAGCGGCGTGTTTGGGCGCAGCGTTGTGAGCCGGGTATGAGCGCGCCAGACGAGATCGCCGGCAAACAAAGCGTGCCGTTCGAGGCGGCCGAGGCGCGCGTCGGCGACCGCCCCGGGATCGCCCGGGCGGGCTCCCGCTACCTGTGGGCGGTCGCCGCGGCGGTGCTCGCGGCCCTGCTGCCGCTCGTCGCGACGAATTTCGTGCTGTTCCAGCTGACGCTGGTCATGGTCTACGGGCTGGCGATCCTCGGGCTCAATCTGCTGACCGGCTTCAACGGCCAGTTTTCGCTCGGGCACAGCGCGTTCTACGGCATCGGCGCCTATACCGCGGCGATCCTGATGGACCGCTGGGACGTTGCGTATTTCTACACCTTGCCGGCGGCGGGGGCGGTGTGCTTCGTCGTCGGCTTCCTGTTCGGCCTGCCGGCGTTGCGGCTGCAAAACCTGTATCTCGCGCTCGCTACTTTCGCGCTTGCGACGGCGATGCCGCAGATCCTCAAATTCGGCCCGCTCGAGGCGTTTACCGGCGGCGTGCAGGGGATCGTGCTGATCAAGCCCGACGCCCCGTTCGGCCTGCCGCTCAATCCCGATCAGTGGCTCTACTACTTCACGCTCGCGGTTCTGCTGTTGCTGGTGGCGGCGGCGTGGAACCTGGTGCATAGCCGATCGGGGCGCGCCATCATGGCGATCCGCGATCATCCGATAGCGGCCGCGTCGATGGGCATCAACAGCGCCCTGTACAAGACCCTGACTTTCGGGGTCAGCGCACTCTATACCGGCATCGGCGGCGCCCTGGGCGCGATCGTCGTGCAGTTCGTCGCGCCCGACAGCTTCAATTTCCTGCTGTCGGTGTCGTTCCTCGTCGGTCTGGTGGTCGGCGGCGTCGGCTCGATCCCGGGAAGCATCGTCGGCGGGCTTTTCGTCCTCTATGTACCCAACATCGCCGAGCGCGTCTCGACCGGTCTCTCGGGCGCGATCTATGGTGTCATCTTGCTGCTTGTCGTCTATGTGATGCCGTCGGGCGCCGCCGGTTTTGCGCGATTTCTCGCGGCATCTTTGGGCAGAATGCGGCAATCCAGGCTCAATCGCTCTGTAGGGAGGTCGCCATGAACACCCGCAAGCTCACCCGCCGCTCGGTTCTCGCCGCGGCGCCCGGCGCTCTGGCGCTCGCTACGCTGCCGCTGCCGGCGCGCGCCAAGGGCACCTACGATTCGGGCGCCAGCGACACCGAGATCAAGATCGGCAACACCAGCCCGTATAGCGGGCCGGCTTCGTCTTACGGCACGATCGGCAAGGTCAAGACCGCGTTCTTCAACATGATCAACGAGCAGGGCGGCATCAACGGCCGCAAGATCAACTTCATCTCCTACGATGACGGCTACAGCCCGCCGAAAACCGTCGAGCAGGTGCGCAAGCTCGTGGAAAGCGACGGGGTGCTGTTTCTGTTCAACACGCTCGGGACGCCGCCCAACACCGCGATCCACAAATACTGCAACCAGAAGAAGGTGCCGCAGCTCTTTGTCGCGACCGGCGCCACAAAATGGGGCGATCCCGAGCACTTCCCCTGGACGATCGGCTGGCAGCCGAACTACCAGAGCGAAGCCCAGATCTTCGTCTCCTATCTGCTGGAAGAGAAGCCGAACGCCAAGGTCGGCGTGCTGTACCAGAACGACGATTACGGCAAGGACTACGTCAAGGGGTTCAAGGACGGGCTCGGCGACAAGGCGAAGTCGATGATCGTCTCCGAGGTGCCCTACGAGGTCACCGACCCGACGATCGATTCCCAGATCGTCAGCCTCAAATCCTCGGGCGCCGATGTGTTCTTCAACGTCACGATCCCGAAATTCGCGGCGCAGTCGATCCGCAAGATGGCCGAGATCGACTGGAAGCCGCTGCACCTGCTGAACAGCGTCTCCAATTCGGTCGGCGCCGCGTTGAAACCCGCAGGGCTCGAAAACTCGAAGGACATCGTCTCGACCTTCTACATCAAGGACCCGACGGACCCGACCTGGAAGGACGATGCCGGCTACAAGGAGTGGGTCGCCTTCATGGACAAATACTATCCCGACGGCGACAAGACGGATGCCGGAAACGTGTACGGCTACACTGTTTCCCAGACGTTGATGCAGGTGCTGAAGCAGTGCGGCGACGAGCTGACGCGGGAAAACATCATGAAGCAGGCCTCGAACCTGCGCGACCTCCTGCTGCCGATGGCGTTGCCGGGCATCAAGGTGAGTACCGCGCCGAACGACTGGTACCCGATGAAGCAGATGCAGATGGGGCGCTTCGACGGCACCCGCTGGGTTCTGTTCGGCAAGGTGAGGGAGGCCAAGGTCCACGTCTGACCGAAGGCGCGGCGCTCCGGCGCGGTACACGCCTGAGGGATCGCCGGGGGAGGCGAGCGGCCGCTCGCCCCCGCCCGCCGGCGCCAACCGGCAGCCGCCGCATTCAGCCGCGGAAGCTGTTCACCCAGCCAGCCAATCTCGCACGCCATCCCACCGGGGCGGCGGGCTTGCTGCGCAGAACCGCCAACCGGCCAGCGATCAAATCATCGCGCGCTCGCTCCAACACCGCGACGACCTGGCCATGATCGGTATCGGGATGGTCGTTGAATGATTCGATGCGCCGGTAATGCCGACCGGTCACCTCGTTGATCGCCCGCAGCACCGCCGGCTGCAGCGTGCCGACTCCGTCCACGGCCATGATCGCGCCGCGGATGCAACGGCGCCCGTCATGGGTTTTCAGAGTGCCTTTGCACCAGCGGTCCGGCGTCCCAAGAAGATCGATGACCCGATCGATCTTGCCGACCCGATCATCCAAACCTAAACCGATACCATCGAACGGCATGACCCGCCCTCCGAACCAACGAACGTCCCCAAGCCATAACGCCGTTTTCGTGCCAGGGTTCAAACGCCAATTGGAACGCCTTGCCCGATCCGGAACTATCGCCGGAACCTATCGACGGAATGGCGGCATCCATACACGCCAAAGGTGGCATTTGAGGCAAGCTGGACGGGCTCGCCGGCTGTGTGTCAAGGTCGTGCGATGCGCGGCTGCGGCCCTGCGGGGGTGGCGGTGGTCAGGCTCGACAGTATCGGCAAAAGCTACGGCGCCGGAGCCGATGTTCTCCACGACGTATCGCTGACGCTCGAGGCCGGCGATTTCTGCTGTGTGACCGGCGAGTGCGGCGTTGGCAAAACCACCCTGTTGAATATCGTCACTCTGGCGGAGCAACCTTCCGCGGGGAGCCTGACGCTGTTCGATATCGACGCGCTGGCGGCCGACCGGGCCACGCGGGCTGCGCTGCGCCGCCGTATCGGCATCGTCTTTCAGGATCTTCGCTTGCTCGATCACCTCAGCGCCGGCGACAACATCGCCCTGCCGTTGCGGATCGCACGGGTGAGGGAGGATGAGATCCGCGACCATGTCAACGAACTAGCGGACTGGTTTGGTCTCGCGCACCGGATCGAGGCACACCCGCCAATCCTGTCCGCTGGCGAACGGCAGCGCGTCGCCGTCGCACGGGCGATCGTCAGCCGGCCCGAGCTGCTGATTGCCGACGAGCCGGCGGCGGGTGTCGATGACGAGACCGCCGCGACCTTGGCTCATGTGTTCGAGCGGCTCAACGGCCTCGGCACGGCGCTGCTGATCGCGACCCGCGACGTCGCGCTCGCGCAGCAATTCGAATGTCGGCGCCTCCATCTCGAACGGGGTGAGCTGACGAGCCCCGACAGCGGCGCTTGGCAATGACCCTGCAGAACACCGGCCCGCTGCGTCTCGATCTGTCGCTGGCGGGCGATCCCATCGGCCGGGTTCTGTGCTGGGTGCTCGCGCTGCTGGGCTATCTCGCCGTGGTTGGCGGCATCGCCCTGGTTCTGCTGAGCAGCGACATCGGCGAGTGGGACCGCTCGCTGGGCAGCAGCTTGACGCTGCAGATCCCAGCCGAGGTTTCGGCGGCGCGGATCGAGACGATTTTGGCGTTGCTGCGCCAGACTGCCGGTGTTCGCGGCGCGCGTCTGCTCGAACTGGCAGAAACCGCGAAACTGCTCGAACCGTGGCTTGGTCCGGCGGCGGCGACCGCCACCCTGCCGATCCCCCGCCTGGTGGATGTGCAGGTCGACCCCAAGGCGGCAATCGATATTGCCGACTTGCGCCAGAAGCTGTCGTCGGTCGCGGCGAATATCCAGCTCGACGACCACCGCCAGTGGCTCGACAATGCACGGAGCACCGCAATTCGCCTCGCCAGCCTCGTAGCGGCCGGCATCGCCATAGTGACCCTGTCGGCCGCTGCGCTGACGGCGGCGCTGACTCGCGCCCGGCTCGCCGTCCGTCGCGAGACGATTGAACTGCTTCACCTGATCGGCGCCGCCGATGGAGATGTCGCCCGGCCCTTCCAGGCCGATGCTCTGCGCCGTGGCCTGCTCGGTGGCGCCATCGGTGCTGCGGCAGCCCTCGTCACATGGCTGGTCGTCAGCGGCGTCATGCCGGCTCATGCGCTGCCGGCCGTGGTGGCATGGAGCGACTGGCGACTGTGGGGCGTGACAATTGCTGCAGCGCTGGTCGCCGGGCTTGTCGCGATGGTGGCGGCGCGGATCACCGCGTTGCGGCGGCTTTCGCTGATGCCGTGACCGGGCGATGGGAAGGCTTGGACTCACCTTTCTCTGGCTGGCGCGGCTGGTCGCCGCAATAATCCTGGTTTGGCTCGGCGGTTTCGCGTGGTTTGTCGCCAGCAGCTATTTGCTGCGCCCCGATCCGTCGAGCACGACAGATGCGATCGTCGTGTTGACGGGCGGCAGGCAACGGCTCGAAACAGGCCTCGAGCTGCTCGCCGCAGGCAAGGCCAAAAAGCTGTTCATCTCCGGGGTCAATCAGCGGGTCGATCGCGAGGAGCTGCTGCGAAGCCTCGGGCCGCTGCCGGAGAATGCCGCCTGTTGCATCCTGATTGGCCATACCGCCGACAACACTTTCGGCAACGCCCGTGAAAGCGCTGACTGGATGCGTGAGGAGGGCTATCGCAGCCTGCGTCTGGTCACCGGCTGGTATCACATGCGGCGCAGCCTGCTCGAATTCGAGCGCGCCATGCCGCGGGTCAGGGTCGTGCCGCACCCCGTCTTCGCCCATCGTGTCGATCCGGAACGTTGGTGGAGCTGGCACGGCGCGCCGCTGCTCGTGCTCGGCGAATACGACAAGTTTCTGGTCTCGTGGGCGCGGCCGGTGCTCGGCCCGTTTTGGCCGATGCCGCCGGTTGCGCCGGTGCGCACTGCCGAACGGCCCGCCGCTGTTCCGGGCAGCGTGCGATGAGCTGGCTGCGTGCGTTGGCCTTCAACATCGCGTTTTTTGGCGTGACCGCGCTGCTCGGCGTGGCGGCCCTGCCGGTGCTGCTCGCGCCGCGCGAAACGGCGATGCGGTTCGGCCGCTTCTGGGCGCGGTGCGTGCTAGTACTGCTCCGGGCGATCGTCGGGCTCGACGGCGAGATCCGCGGCGCCGAGCACCTGCCGCGCGGCGCCTGCCTGATCGCGATGAAGCACCAATCGGCCTGGGACACGCTGATCCTGCCGGTCATGCTCGGCGACCCGGCGGTGGTGATCAAGCGCGAGCTCCTGTGGCTGCCGTTTTACGGCTGGTACGCGGCCCGTGCCGGCTCGATCCCGATCGATCGCCGCGGCGGCGCCGGCGCGTTGCGCCGGATGGTGGCGGCGGCGCGAGAGGCGGCGGCCGCGGCGCGCCCGATCGTGATCTTCCCGGAAGGGACGCGCACCGCGCCGGGCCAGCGCCTGACCTATCAGCCCGGCGTGGCGGCGCTCTACCAGGCGCTCGCTCTGCCGCTGGTCCCGGCGGCCGTCAATTCCGGGCTGTACTGGGGGCGCCGCAGCTTCGTCAAACGCCCCGGCCGCATCATCCTGTCCTTCCTCGAACCGATCCCGCCCGGTTTGCCGCGCCGCGAGGTTATGCGAGAGCTTGAAAGCCGCATCGAGGAGGCGACCGCCGCGCTGGAACGGGAAGGGTTGGCGGATTACCGCGCTGGCGGGAACCAGTCTTCCTCGGCGCTACCAACGATTTGATCGAGCGAATAGGGACACGCCGCCGGCACGCGGGCCATCAGCCCCGGCGCATCCTCCTCGATAGATCTCAGCAACCGCAATGCGTAACGGTACCGCTCGTCGAGGTTCAGCTTGGCGACAATGCTGCGCGTTAGTTTCCTTTCCAGCTGAAGCCGCCACTCGACGATCTCCTGGCGCCAGTGCCGGGCCGGTTCGGCCAGCCCCGAATATTCGAGCTTCAACAGGTGCTCGATGATGCGCTCGCAAAGCGACTGGCACACGTGCAACTCGCTTTTCCCCAAATCCGCGATCTCCTCGGCAATGTGCTCAATATCGAGATCATTTGCGCCGGACCCGGCGCGGCGCAGCAGTTCCGCCTGTTCCTGCGTCCAGGCGTAGAAATCCTCGTCATAGAGCAAGCGCGGTACGTCATTCATGCCCCAAGCCTATCACAAATGTGCCTGTCCTGAGAGAGATGCCGGCGCGGCCGTGAAGGCCGAGCAAATCGGGGACGGGGCATCGCTTGAAATTCGGTCGCTCGCACTTGACAAACGGCTCATCGGAACAAAATAGGAACGATAGCCCTCGATCGGCTACGCGCGAGCCGAATTTCCCGCTTTCTGCGGAACGGCGAACCAGCCTGCAAATGCCCAGCAGAAGCAAGGTGAAACAGTAACTTCTGAGCGCTATATTCGCTTCGTCCCGTCGTAAAGGAACTAGCGCACATGGCCGTTGTCGCCTCGATCTCGCAACAGATCTGGGACATGAAATACCGGCTCAAGGGGCCGGCAAATGGACCGATAGCCGGCGAACCGATCGACAAGACGATCGAGGATACCTGGCGGCGGGTCGCCAATGCCGTCGCCGCGCTCGAAGCCGAGCCGCAACGCTGGGCCGAGCGGTTTTACGAAGCGATGAGCGATTTCCGCTTCCTGCCGGCCGGTCGGGTCATCGCCGGCGCCGGGGCGGGCCGCCAGGTGACGCTGTTCAACTGTTTTGTGATGGGGGCGGTGCCGGACGACATGGGCGGCATCTTCGCCCATCTCCGCGAAGCCGCGCTGACGATGCAGCAGGGCGGCGGCATCGGCTACGATTTCTCGACGCTGCGGCCGAAGGGGACAATCGTCAAAGGGGTCGGCGCCGATGCCTCCGGACCCCTGTCCTTCATGGATGTGTGGGATGCGATGTGCCGCACGATCATGAGCGCCGGCTACCGGCGCGGCGCAATGATGGCGACCCTGGCCTGCGACCACCCCGATATCGAGGCCTTCATCGAGGCGAAGCGCGAACCGGGACGGCTGCGTATGTTCAACCTCTCGGTCCTCGTCACCGACGCCTTCATGAAGGCGGTCGAGGAGGACGCCCCGTGGGAGCTGCATTTCGGCGGTACGGTCGCCAAGGTCCTGCCGGCGCGCGAGCTGTGGGACAAGATCGTGCGCGCCACCTACGCCTACGCCGAGCCGGGCGTCATCTTCATCGACCGCATCAACCGCCGGAACAATCTCTGGTATTGCGAACAGATCCACGCGACCAACCCATGCGGCGAGCAACCCTTGCCGCCCTACGGCGCGTGCCTGCTCGGCTCGTTGAACCTGGCGCGCTTTGTCGTGGAGCCGTTCACGCCGCAGGCCCGGCTCGACACCGAGGCGCTGGCCCGGCTCGTCCCCGATGCCGTGCGGATGATGGACAACATCATCGACATCTCGGGTTTTCCGCTGCCGGAGCAGAAGGAGGAGGTCGAAAAAAAGCGCCGCATCGGCCTCGGCGTCACCGGCCTCGCCGATGCGCTGATCCTGTGCGGGCTGCGCTATGGCTCGCCGGAGGCGGTCGCCGCCACCGAGGAATGGCTCGGCACGATCAAGCGCGCCGCCTATCTCGCCTCGACCGAGCTCGCCGCCGAGAAGGGCGCCTTCCCGCTGTTCGATCGCGACAAATACCTCGCCGGCGAGACCGTTGCCGGGCTCGATCCCGAGCTGCGCGACGCGATCGCCAAGCATGGCATCCGCAACGCCCTCTTAACCTCGGTGGCGCCGACCGGTACGATTTCCCTGTTCGCCGACAACGTCTCGTCCGGGCTCGAGCCGGTGTTCAGCTTCCGCTACACCCGCAACGTGCTGATGCCGGACGGCAGCCGCCGCGAGGAGGAGGTCGCCGACTATGCCTATCGCGTGTTCCGGCGGCTGAAGGGCGAGACCGCGCCGCTGCCGGATTACTTCGTCGACGCGCAGACCCTGTCGCCGGCGGATCACGTCGTCATGCAGGCGGCGGTGCAGCGCCACATCGACAGCTCGATCTCGAAGACGATCAACGTGCCGGCCGACATCCCGTTCGACGACTTCAAGGGCGTCTATGCCCAGGCCTATGCGC
>Ga0070707_100002397_pt1 | contig 17893 bp, 18 predicted proteins | sample KBSK5502metaG_FD_65468 | JGI IMG/M metagenome (GOLD analysis project Ga0070707, IMG submission 65468) | Corn, switchgrass and miscanthus rhizosphere microbial communities from Kellogg Biological Station, Michigan, USA - KBS K5-50-2 metaG | ecosystem: Host-associated > Plants > Roots >... | reverse complement strand
TATGCGCGGGAGGCGGACGGCGAGGCGCTCGTGGTCGTCGTCCCCCGGTTCCCGGCCACGCTCGAGCAGCGCGGAGGGTGGGAGGAGACGGCGGTCCCGCTCGGCGAGCGTCTGGCCAACCGGCAGTGGACGGATGTCGTGACCGGGGTGCGTGTGCCGTCGGGCGAGCGCCTCGGGATCCACGAGCTGCCGCTCCGCTTTGGAGTGATGATGAGCCCGGCTGCATATACACCGTGACCCTAAGGGGAGAGATTCGGAGGTGACGTGATGGGGAATCGAGGGTGGGGCGCCGTGGCGCTCGTAACCGCGGCGGTGCTGGTGGGCCTGGTGGCGATGACGGTGCTGCCGGCGGGTGCGGCGACGGCCGGGCGCGGTGGCACGACGCTGGCCATCGGTGTGGCGACATTGTCGTCGCTGGTGGCCTTGGTCGCTGGGATCTTGATCCTGCTGATGCCACATCTGCTCAACTATATCGTCGCAATCTACCTCATCATCGCGGGGCTCCTCGGGCTCGGGATCCTCGGGCGCTGAACGCGCGCTGCCGCGGGACGCCGCGCCGTGTGCTATGATCCACAGAGACGAACCGACTCGAGGTGGAAGCGATGACACCCAAGACTGAACGCGCCGAGGCGACCCGCCAGGCCGAACTGCTGGAGCGGGCCGGACGGTATCTGGCGGGCGGCGGGCTTGGCTTGTTTGTGCTGCCGCCCGAGGTGAACCTGGTCATCGCCGAGGGACACGGGAGCCATGTGACCAACGTCGATGGCCGCGACTTCATCGATTATCACCTGGGATCCGGGCCGGCGCTCCTCGGGCACGCACATCCCGAGGTCGCCGCCGCCGTGCAGCGTCAGCTTGCGAAGGGGTCAACCTACTATTTCCTCAACGAACCCGTGATCCGGCTGGCGGAGCGCATGGTCGGGGCGATCCCGTGCGCCGATCAGGTGCACTTCACAGGGTCAGGGACCGAGGCCACGTTCTTCGCGATGCGCCTGGCCAGGGGAGCGACGGGCCGGTCCAAGGTGCTCAAGTTCGAGGGCGGCTGGCACGGCATGCATGACTACGCCCTCTGGGGGACGGTTCCGAAGCGGCCGAGCCCCTACCCGAACGCTGACCCCGACTCCATCGGGATTCCGGAGGTGCTGCGCGGCCAGGTCCTCGTGGCGCCATTCAACGACGCCCAACGGGCGGTCGAGATCATCGACCAGCATGCCAACGAGCTGGCCGCCGTCATCGTGGAGCCGCTGCAGCGGGTGCTGCTCCCGGTCCCGGGGTTCCTCGAAGCGGTGCGCGACGCCACCGCCCGCCATGGAATCGTGCTGATCTTCGACGAGATCGTGACGGGGTTCCGCATCGCCTGGGGGGGCGCTCAGGAGAAGTACGGCGTGGTCCCCGACCTCGCCACCTACGGCAAGGCGATGTCGGGTGGGTTCCCGATGGCCGCGATCGCCGGGCGCAGCGACGTCGTGAAGTTCCTCGACGCGCGTCGGACCGAGCGCAAGCAGCTCGTGTGGGCGAGCGGCACGCTGAACGGGAACCCCATCAGCGCGACCGCCGGGCTGACGGCCCTGGACGTGCTCGGCCGGCCGGGATCGTACCAGCATTTCCACAAGATCGGCGGCCGGCTGCGGCGGGAGATCGAAACGCTCGGCGCGCGCCACGGGGTCCCCGTGCAGACACCTGGGGAGGATGCCGTGTTCGGGGTCCGGTTCACGTCACGGAAACCGCTGCGCAACTGGGAGGACCTGCTGACCTCGGATACGCAGCTGAACCTGAAATGGTCGATCGAGCTGCTCAAGCGCGGCATCCTGGTGAACCCGAACGAGAAGTTCTACCTCTCGCTGGCGCACACGGACGCCGACGTTGATCGTACGCTCGAAGCCTGCGATCAGGCGTTTGCGGCGATCAAACCGTAGCAGGAGAGGACGCGCTCACCGGAACATCCGCGCGATAAGGAGACGGGGGGCCGGGCCGGATGCGGCGCGGCCCCTGCTGTTTGGGTCTCAGATGCGCGCGTGCGTAGCAGAAGAGATGCTGCTGCGCGTAGCCGGCCAGCGCGCCGAAGCGGGCGCTGGCAAACCCCTGGATCTGCCGCACCGTGCGGGGCCGACCATGAAAGTAGAGGCGCTCGACCGCCCGCTGAACCCAGACGTCTACGGGGAACGCGGTCGTGTGGCGTAGCCCGAACAGCAGAACGCAGTCCGCAACTTTCTCGCCGACCCCGGGGATCCCGAGGAGGCGGTCGCGAGCGTGGTCGGCGGAGCTCCCAACGAGCGCACCGAGCTCGATCCGCTTCTCGGCGATGAGGCGGGCCGCGGCGCGGACGTAGGGCGCCCGATACCCGAGGAGGCACGCCGCCAGCGTTCGCAGATGGGCCCGCGCGAGCCGTTCCGGGGTGGGAAAGGCGAACGCGCCGCCGTCGAGCGGCACCCCGAGGGACCGTGCCAGCCGTTCGATCGATTGTCGGATCTTTGGGATGTTGTTGTTCTGGGAGATGATAAAAGAGATCAGCACTTCCCACGGGTCCTGCTCCAGGATGCCGGTCCCCCGAGTGTGTTGCAGCACCCGCGCGAGAACGGCGTCGTCGCTGAGCGCAGTCTCGATGCGATCCACCGTGCTGGATTCATGGGCGAGGCCGAGATAGCGACGCACTTCCGCCCGTGCGTCCGCCGTACTGGGAGCGAGCAGCCAGAGCCCGCGATCATCTTGACGGAGTCGAAAGACGTGGCGACCGACGACACCGGTCGCCAGCGTGGCGCCGTCTTCGGCGATTTCCGAGGTCCACCGGAAGGTCTGTCCGGAATGCAGCGTCCGGGCGAGGTGCAGCGCATCCGCGCCGGCGAGCCGCACGGGCACGTCAGACCTGTGGTGCGGGGCCGATCGCGTTCACGACGAACTGCGACCAGGTTTCGAGCCTCGGATACACCTCGCGGAGCTCCTCGGGCGTCGCGAACGCGCCGTAAAGCTTGGCGGTCTCGCGGACGCGCACGTCGGTCGAGGGAAGGTCCACGACGTAGACCAGGCCGAAGTGGACGCTTCCCACCGCTTCCTTGTCGTCGTTGAGCACGCCCACCGCCCGGGCCTGCCACCCCGGCGGAACGTCGACTTCCTCCGTGAGTTCCCGCCGCATGCCGGCCTCGACCGGGTCGATGGCATCCCCGACGTCCGCCGGGTTGATGTGGCCGCCGATGCCGATAGAAAACTTTTCTCGCAAACGCTCCTCCGAACCCGCGCGCGTGCGCCGGACCAGGAAAATGCTCTGCTGGTGGCGCAGGACGACGTACGGGATGATCTGCTTGAGGCTGGGATCGTGCTCCACGCGATCGCGTGGAGCGAAGACGGCGTGGGCCGCGATCGTCGCCAGGTACCGCTCGACGCCCTCGCTCGAGAAGCCGTGAAAGGCGCCGGCGGGAAATAGCTGCGCGCGGCGAACCACCAAGACTTCTTCCCGCATCCGTCTCCTCGCGGCGCCCCAGTCAGGCGCTCGTCTTGGCGGCCCGCGCCGCCCCTTCACCGAACACCAGGCCGGTGGTGTCCGAGTCGACCGCGCCGCCCTCGCGCTCGCCGGGGACCACGCCGTGATCCCACAGGTACTTTTTCACCGCCGCCTTGAGGGTGCCGAGCGCGAGCGTCGCGCACCGAGGGCGGGACGCGACGACCTCCCGTCCCAGCGCGTCGATCATCGTATTGTAGTCCAATGCCAACACCGCCGACAGCGTCAGCCGGCCGTCGTGCACCATCTCCATGAGCAGTGATGCGGCCGCTTGGCTGATCGTGCAGCCTTCCCCCTCGAAGGTGACGTCGGCGATGTGCTCGTGGTCGGGATTCCCTTTGAGGTAGATCGTGATGACGTCGCCGCATCCGGGGTTGCCGCCGGGCATGGTGACATCGGGATCCGGCATCGCGCCATGGTGCCGCGGCGCCTGGTAGTGATCCAGGAGCAGCTCGATCTGCTCCTGCCGGTCTCGCTGGGGCACTCGGAGAGCCGCGTTACTTCTCGATCGGCGCGCGGACCACGTTGCCCCATTCGGTCCAGGAGCCGTCGTAGTTGCGGACGTGCTCGTACCCGAGAAGATACGTGAGCGCAAACCAGGTGTGGCTGCTCCGCTCGCCGATCCGGCAGTAGGCGATGACGTCCGCATTCGATCGAAGCCCCGCTTCGCCTTCGTAGATGGTGCGCAGGTCCCCGGCCGCCTTGAAGGTGCCGTCGTCATTGGCGGCGCGCGCCCACGGTACATTCCGGGCCCCCGGGACGTGACCGCCGCGCAGCGCGCCTTCCTGCGGGTAGTCGGGCATGTGCAGCAGTTCCCCGCGGTACTCCTGGGGCGACCGGACGTCGATCAAGGGCTTGCGGTCCTTGATGTGGCGCAGCACATCTTCCCGGAACGCCCGGATCGGGGCGTCGTCCCGATCGGATGCCTTGTACTGGGTCTTGGGATACGACGGCACGTCCTTGACGAGCGGCCGGCGTTCCGCCTCCCACTTCTTGCGACCCCCGTCCATGACGCGGCAGTCGGGATGCTTGAACAGTTTGAACACCCAGAGCGCGTAACACGCCCACCAGTTGTTCTTGTCCCCGTAAAAGACGACCGTGGTCTCGTTGCCGATGCCGAGTTTGGCCATCAGGCCGGCGAATGCGGCCGAGTCCAGGTAGTCGCGCATAATCGGGTCTTGCAGGTCGGTGTGCCAGTCGATCTTGAGCGCCCCCGGGACGTGCCCCAGGTCGTAGAGGAGAATATCTTCATTGGACTCGAGGATGCGGACCTTGGGATCCTTGAGGTGCTCCTCCACCCAATCGGTCGTGACCAGGACCTCCGGGTGCGTGTAGCCCTTTTCGAGGATCTTCGAGCTCGGTGTGGCCTGCGGCATGCCGTGAAACCTCCGAATCGCTGTGGGGTGTGGGTCGCGTTTCAATCTTATTGTACGGACCGCCCGGGGGTGGGTCAAGAACGGCCGAAGGCCGACGTCGCTCAGGAGATCCGGAACTCGTAGTCCAGGATGCTGTCGGCGTCGTCGTTGTCGGAGAGGATCTTGCCCATGAGGACACCGCCATTCGGGGTGAGGAGGTGCGGGAGTATCAGCGGGATGTCCGAGACGACCGGTAGATCGGGGATCTCAGCAACGGGGACCCAGCGGAGGTCGCCTTCGTCGGTCTGAATAGGGTCGGGGGATCCTGGGGGGCGGGCGGCGACGAACGCGAACAGCAACCACTGCGCTCGCGTCGTCCGCGTGAGCACCGTCAGCACCGCCCGGAGCGCCGGCCGGACGATCCGGATCCCGGTCTCCTCATGGACTTCGCGGAGACAGGCTTCGTACGGGTCTTCGTGGGGCTCGATCTTTCCGCCGGGGAAGTTGTAGAGGCCCTGGTTGGGCGCCTTGTGGCGGCGAAGCAACAGCACCGTGTCCCCGTCGCGGATGCAGCACAGTGTCCTCAAGTAGATCCGCCGCGAGGGGTCCTCGCGCGGTGAGGACGCCCCGCTCACCGGCTAGTGTGCCTTGAGGTGGGCGAGGTGCGCCTGGGCCCAGTTAGAATACACGGTATCGTAGAAACTGCCGTGTTGCGCTAGGGCGGTTTGGAACATCTTGATGGCGTCGGCCGGGTGGCCTTCCCGCTCGTACACCCGCCCCAGGCTAATGTAGTACAGCGCGTATTTGGGGTCCAGCTTGATCGCGTTCTGAAGTTGCGCGATCCCGTCCTTTTCATGATGCAGGAGGACCAGCGCCGCGCCGTACCGCCACGTCAGATCGGCGTTCGTCGGGTCCACATCGAGCTTATCTTTGATCTTTCCCAGCTGGATCGGCGAAGCGGCCATCCACTGGAAGGTCGTCGTGTTCACCGGCTTTCCGTTGAGCAGGACCTGGAGGGTCCAGGTCCCGGTACGCGTCTCGAGGTCGGTTCCCAGAATGTAGAGCGGGAGGGCGATATCGAAGGTCTCCCAGGGTTTATCTTTGTGCTGAGGCGCTTTCGCCTCGATAGTGAAGGCCGGTCCCGAGGGGTCGCTGACCCGAAGCGTGACGGCGGTGTTGGCCTCCAACGTCTTGACTTTGACCACGGCGTACGGGAGGTCGGTGTTGAAGAAGGTCGTGGTCGGTTCTTCCGGCGTCAGGTCGCCCTGACCGAACAGAGCGCTCGATTTGATCCCTTTGGCCATCACCACACTGGCCAGTTGGTTGGGCGGAAGGTTCGGAGTCGGCACTGTCTGAGCCGGCGCGGACTGCGCCGTTGCGGGGACCGGAGGCGCCCACCCCTGCAGGGCCAGCGCCAATCCGGTCCCCACGATCAGAATTGCGGCGTAACGGCCATCCATGCTCGTGCTGTGATTCCGGCCCATGACACTAGCGCAGGATCATGTGGCCGGTCGCAGCGAGAATCAGCAGACCAAACAGCAGAAAGAAAATCATGAGGCCCACCTCCTTCTCCCTTGCGCCTGAGCACCCGGCGTTAGCCGGGCCGATCCACGTTATACCCGCGATCGGCAGGGCCCAAACTCGAACCCGGCCGAGAGTCACCCGACATCGAATGAGCGTTCGGGGGTCGCGGGAGAATCCCTCCGGCGCCCCGAATCTTCGCACGACCTGTCGCGCCCTTGAGGCGCGGGAGGACGGAGGGTTCAATGCCTGCGAAGCTTACCGTGACGTCCATCAAGGGGCTGCCCGGGAAAGAAGTCGCCAAGGGGGTGACAATCAAACCCCTGGCCGGGGATCACGTCATGCTCAACTACGTCGAGTTCGTGCCCCATGGGGAAGTACCGCTCCACTCCCATCACCACGAACAGCTTGGGCTCATCCTCGAAGGCGAACTCCACATGCAAATCGGCGACGAGCAGCGAACGCTCAAACCGGGGGACACCTACGTGATTCCCGGAGGCATCAAGCACAGCGGGCGCGCCGGTGGAGCGGGCGCCCTCGTTGCAGACGTGTTTTATCCGCTGCGGGAAGACTACCTCAAGCTCTTCGCCTGACCCGAGGCGCCGCCGCGCTCGATCGCCTCGCGTAACAGAGCCCCGAGCCACACGGCCAGATCCCCGCGGGTGATCGTGGTCCCGGCCGCGTGAGGCGGCGGGACCGCGCCGGGGACCGCCAGCGTGACGAGTGTGGCGGCCGCGTCCCATCGCAGCGGGAGCACGGTGTCCTCCGGGCCGGGCCGAAGGATTTCTGCGTCGGGGTCGGCTGAGGTAGGTCCGCGCCATCGCTGGATCCCGCGCGCGACCGCGGCCACCCGCTGCTTTCCTTGGCCGAGCGTCATGCCCACCTCGGGTGAGAAGTGCAGCGTCTCGCCGTCCCCTGCCCACACGCCTTCGACGGCGAGAAGTTGGGTGGCCGCGAAAGCCTGGTGCTCGAGCGACACGTCGTCATACCAGTACAGCGGGATGCCTTGGGCGAGCAGGAACAGCTGGAGCCGCCTCACGAGGTCGTGGCGATCCAGCACCTCGTGCGGGGCGGCCCCCATGCGCTGGCAGAAGACGGCCACGACCGCCGCGGCCTCCCCTACCGCCCACTCCACCGGGTGGAGCCGGTATGCTCCGTTAGTGATATGCGTCGTGCCGATATTCTTGGCCGCGGGGAGGAGGTTGACGGTCCGCACCGGCACGAGCGCGCCGAGCGGAATCTGGAATGGACGGGTTGCGACGCTGAGCGTCTCGCGCCCGCATCCGTGGAGGTCGATCGGGTAGAATCCGATGCCGACCGCGTCGTCGAAACTCGCCGCGCGGGAGCCGGGATGAAATGCCCGCGCGATGTCCTGCTCGCGGATCGTCACCCTGGCGCGGAGGCGCCGTCCCTCCCGAACATAGGGCGCCTGAGAGAGCCCCTCCGCGCTGCCCATGACGTCGGGGCGCGGGCGGAGCTCGGGATAGCCGACGCCACCGTCATCCCGCGGCGCCTCGGTCTGAAGCCAGTAGAGGAACCCCAGGCTGAGGCGGCGGGCCTGCTCGAGGATGCCGGCCTGGTCCTCGGGGCGGCGGTCGACCAGGGTGCTTCCACGGAAGTCGTTGCTCGGCCAGTTGATGATCGCGACGTCGTGGGGGACCCGCGGGTCATTGAAGTTTCGCGCATCGAGGATGCGGCGATACGTGAAGAACGGGCCGTAGGTGTTCGGCGCGGTCTCGAACATCCGGTACACCGGCGGGCCGGGCAGCCAGGGGGTGGCGGCGAGCGAATACGGTTGGGCCTGCTGGTTCGCTTCGTAGTCTTCGGGTTTCCCAATCGTGTGGACTTCCCCCGGCCGGAACTCCACGGCGAACGGAAAGGTGAACGACTGCACGCATCCCGGGTCCGCTCGTTGAGGCGCCGAGGGCTCGCCGGTCTCCGCGCGCCCCTCGGCACCGACCGCGTATGCGGTCGCGGTCAGTACGAACAAGTCGCCGTGATCCGTCGCATCGAGCACGTAGGCCGGCCGGAAGCGGAGGGGCGCTCCGCTCTGTGTATCCCGGGTCAGGACGCTCGTAATCCGGCCGTCGTAGACTTCTGCCCCCACGGCGCGGGTGTGAAAGAAGACTTGGAGGCTCCCCGAATCGTGGGGACCGGTCAGCATGCCGTCCAGGACCGCCGCCCCGACCCTGGGCTCGAAGGAGAGCCGGCTGACCCAGGCGCTTCCGGGATTCAGGTTGGGGGTCCGCTCGGCCTCGCCAGTGAGGGTGTAGTGCGACCGGTAGTAGTCGCGGATGGCGTCGCGGAGATCATAATACGTCGCCGTCCCGCCGAAGACTTCGATGTACTGATGCTCGTCCAGATGGGACACGCCCTGCGAGCTGATCTGCCCGCCGAGCCAGCCGGTCTCCTCGATGAGGCACACCCGGCGGCCCAGCCGGGCCGCCCGCAGGGCGGCGGCGACCCCGCCGAGCCCGCCGCCGCAGACCAGCAGATCGCACACCAACTCCACGGGCTCGGAGTCAGCCGCGCTGGACATGGAGCGACACGTCCCGAACGCGGAAGATCAACTGATGTTCAGGGAGATCGACTTCACCTCCATGTACTCCTCGATGCCTTGACGGCCGCCTTCGCGGCCCAACCCGCTCTCCTTGAACCCGCCGAAGGGAATCTCGTGGGTGTACCCTGTCGCGTCGTTGACGCACACCAATCCGTACTCGAGCGCCTCGCTGACCCGGATCACCCTCCGCAGGTCGCGCGAGGAGAGATACGCGGCCAGGCCGAAGGTCGTGTTGTTTGCCCGCGCGATGACTTCCTCGTCGGTCTCGAAGATCATCACCGGGGCGATCGGACCGAAGGTCTCGTCGCGAGCGACGGGCATATCCTCGCGGACTTCCGCCAGCACGGTGGGCTCGTAAAAAAATCCCTTGCCGTACGCCCCCTCGGTGAGCCGCCGCCCCCCGACGAGCGGCCGGGCGCCCCGCGCGACGGCGTCCTTGACGAATCCCTCAACCTTCTCCAGCGTCTCGGCGTTGATCAGGGGGCCGACCTGGACGCCCGAGTCGAATCCGGAACCGACCTTGATGGCGCGCACCGCCTCGGTAAACCTTGCGAGGAACGCCTCGGCGATCGGCCGGTGGACGTAGATCCGGTTCGCGCAGATGCACGACTGGCCGCCCACCCGGAGGTACTTGATCGCCACGGCGTTTTGCACGGCCCGGTCGAGGTCCGCGTCGTCGAAGACGATGAACGGCGCGTTGCCGCCCAACTCGAACGCAACCCGCTTGAGCTGCGCGGCCGCCTGCGCCATCAGGGTCTTGCCGACCTCGGTGGACCCCGTGAACGCGATCTTGCGCACTCGGGGATCCTTCAAGAATACGTCCGCGATCGGCGCGGCGCGCCTGCCGACGACGACGTTGAAGACGCCGGGAGGCAGGCCGGCCTCTTCAAAGGCCCGCGCGATCTCGATCGCGGTGAGCGGAGTTTCCTTGGCGGGCTTCAGGACGACCACACACCCGGCGGCCAGAGCGGGCGCAATCTTCCGGAGCACCATCGTGGCGGGGAAGTTCCAGGGCGTGATCGCTGCGACCACTCCCATCGGTTGGTGGGTGACCCAGAGCCGCTTGTGCGGCACCGGGGGCGGCACGATCTCCCCATAGACGCGGCGCGCCTCTTCGGCGAACCAGGGGAGGTACTGGATCGCGAACGAAACTTCCCCCCGCGCTTCCGCCACCGGCTTGCCGTTCTCTTCGGTGACGAGCCGGGCGAGCGCGTCGAGTTTCGCGGTGAGGATGTCCCGAGCCCTTAGGAGGACGGCCCCGCGCTCGAGGGCTGTCATCGCCGCCCACTTGGGGAATGCGTTGGCGGCGGCGTCCACGGCCGCCCGCGCCTGGTCGGCGCCCCCATTGGGAACGACGGCGATCGGCTCGGACGTGGCAGGGTTGAGCACCTCGAACGTGCCGCCGGTCTGGCCGCCGACCCAGCGGCCGCCGATAAAAAGGGGAGCCTCTCGCACCGGCATCGCGTCCTCCACAGGATCCTCTCGGTGCTGTTCGATTGCAAGGCCCGTTACCTCCTCCTTCGCGGGGGGGGTTTAAGCAGGCAGGCGTCGGGGAAAATATAGCGCGTGGCAGATGGCAGATGTCTGCCAAAGGGGTGAGATGAACATGCGAAAGGTGTTCGCATCGATCGTGAGCGTGGCCGCGCTCGTCGCGGTTATTTCGGGCGTCGCGTTTGCCCAAACCTATCCCGCGCAGACTCCTCCGGCGACTCAACCGTCCCAGCCGGGATCCGGACAGAACGTCTCGCCCGGACAGGTGCCGACCGTGTCTAACCTCAAGCCCTTCTCGGCTGAGGCGGATTTCATGTCGCTCGCAGGGTATCTTCGGTATCTCATGCACCAGGCCACGGGGCAGTGGGTCACGTATGCCGAAGCGACCCGAGTCGTAAAGCAGCAGGGATCCCAGTAGTCACGTAGTCTTGCGGGTGTCACGGTCGCGGGGGAGGACGAGATGTCCTCCCCCGCGCCGCTCTTGGGGGATCGGCTTCAGGCGAGCGACTGCAACGCGTCGTCGACTGAGTCGAAGAGCAAATAGCTGGAGGCTACTCCCGCGATCTCCAGCACTCGGCGCGGGGTGGAGTGGCGCGGCGCAACCACGACGAACCGTCGCCGCGTGGTCGCCAGCCGTTCCGCGAACCGCAGCAACGAATGGAGGCCGATGCTGTCGAAGTAGGACGCCTGGGCCAGCGACACCAGGACGGTTTGGTGGTTGGAACCAAGGGCGAGTTCCAGCGCCGCCTCGAACCGTCCGGCGTTGCTGATGTCGAGGTCTCCCGCGACCTCGATGATCGTCGCGCTCCCGCGGTGCAGGATTTGGAACCGTCCGGTTTCACTCACGAGGCGCCCGTGCCCGAGTCCACAAGGGTGATGGTCAGCTCCCTATCAACGCCCGCAAGCGCCCCAGCGCTTCACGGAGCTTCCGCGACACATGCATTTGCGAGATTCCAAGCCTCCGTCCGATCTCGGCCTGCGAGAGGTGCGTATAGAACCGCAACCGAATGACCTCTCGCATCCGGTCAGGGAGCCTTCGCAGCGCGTACTCGAGGGCGTCCCGATCTTCCCACTGCACGATCGTCGCATCGATCTCCCCGACCGTGTCCGCCAGCGAGGTCGCTCGTTCTTGCTCAGAATCCTCGGCTCCTTCTCCATCGAAGGAGATCGGGCTGTAGGCCTTGCCGGCTTCAAGCGCTTCGATCACGGCGTCGAACGGCACCCCGGCCTCTTCGGCCAGTTCGGTGATGGTGGGCGACCGGCCCAGGCGCTGGGACAGTTCCTCGACCGAGCGCATGAGCACGTAGTTGAGCTCGCGAAGGCGCCGCGGAACGTGGAGCGGCCACAACTTGTCCCGAAAATACCGCTTGATCTCGCCCAAGATCGTTGGCGTGGCATAGGTCGTGAACTCGATGCCGCGCGCCGGGTCGTAGCGGTCGACCGCTTTGATCAGGCCGATCCGGGCGACCTGCGCGATGTCGTCGAGAGGCTCCCCTCGATCGCCGAACTTCCTAGCAAGATAGATGGCCAGGCGTTGGTGTGCCAGAATCAGCGCTTCCCGTGCCGAGGTATCTTGGGTCTCGCGCAGCCGATGGAAGAGCTCGCGCGTTTCAGTCTTGCTCAGCAGGCGACGAGCCGGCATTGAATCCCTCCCGCCGTCGCTTCGCCAACCGGAGCACGATGCTGGCAAGATCCCCGGTGTGGCGGATATCGACCTCATCGACGAGACTCTGCATCAAGAAAATCCCGAGCAGACGCTCATCGAGAGGCCGAAGGTCGCCGTTCGCGCGCACGTTGAATTCCAACCGTGTTCCCGGGGCCTCGACGCGAATCACAAGCGCATCGTTCTCGGGAACAAGGTGGAGGCGGAGGGGGGATCTCCGCAGGGTCTTCGACGCCGCGATGAGGGCGTTGCAGGCCTCGGACACGGCGATCTTGAGATCCTCGATCTCGTCGTACGTGAACGCCTGACGCGCCGCGACCGCGGCGGCGGCGAGCCGCGCGACGCTCACATACTCCGCTTTCGCCGGGAACCTGAAGTCAATCGAGTCCGCCGCCGGCTCAATCTGCGTCCGCATCCCCACCTTCCCCGCCGACCGTGGCACCGGCCTGCATCTCCGCGAGGGCGTCCTCGAGCCTGGTGTGGACGGGCACGACGCGGTCAAACCCAAGCATGAGGAGGAGTCCCCGCATGGGCGCTGTCTCGTTCATCACCAAGCGAAGTTGCTGCTGGCGCCCGCGCAAGGCCTCGGCCAGCTCGAAGAGCAGCTTCACGGTGGCGCTGTTCAGGTAGGTGACGGAGGAGAGATCGACCACCAGGCTCGCTCCTGCGCGCGGTCCTTCCGCCTCGAGGACCGCTGCAATCTCACGGACATTCGAGGTGTCGATCTCTCCCCGCACCTGCGCCAAGGAGATGTCGCCGTGTCGCTGGATCTCGACCGTCGCCAGCGTGTTCATCGTGGCCTCACGCCCGACCTCATTGATCGAATTGGTGGCGCCGTCCAGGCAGCGACTTCTTGCTCGGAGTCGACGGCGGTGGAAGAGAGGTGGCACCCTGCGGCCGGCACAGAGTGGTCACCGGCGTTCCTCCGAGTACCACGGCATGCCGATCCTCGAACCATAGCACCGCAGCACGGCCACCAATAATAACTATCCCCACAGACCGGTGGGGTTGAAACATCCGGACGGATAGTGGCCCGTGAGGAGGAGGCCACCCGTTCAGGGAATAATACCAGGGTATGGGGTGCGCGGATGCGACGCGGGGACGGGCAAGCGCCGAGACGGCGGCGCCGTGAGTCTGGAGACGCAGCAGCGATGACGGAACGGGTGAACCCATCCTGGCCGTCGCTGACATTCAGGACCGAGGAACGCCGTGAGGCGGTCGTCCTCCATCCGGCGGGGGAGGTCGACCTCGCGACCGTCTCCAGCCTGTGGGCGATCTTGAAGTCCATGAGCGAAGGCGGCCGTCATGTCATCGTCGCCCTCAGCGCGATTACGTACATCGACTCCACCGGCATCAAGGCGCTCCTGGACGGCCATCGCCTGTTTCGACAGCGGGCGCAGCGGTTGGTGCTGGCGGATCCGACGAGCATGGTCCGGAAAGTGATCGAGATTACCGCGCTCGAAAAGGTCATCCCCGTGTATGCCACGCTTGAACAAGCCGTGGAGTCTCTCCGCGCGCCGGCCGAGCCGGAGCGGGGAGCCTAGGGTGCCCCGCCGCCACGGGATCTGAAGCATGGGGTCGGACTCGGCCCGGCGCGACCGATACCTGCGGCTCCTCGTTGACGTTACTGCGGAATTTGCCACGAAGCAGGACCTGTCGGCGCTGTTCGACGCGATCGCAGGCCGGTGCGCGGAGGAGCTTGGCGACTGGTGCGCGATCGGGCGGATCGATCCCGAACACCCCCAGGTTGTAATTGAGGCCCTCGCTCATCGCGATCGCGCGAAGGCGGGCGAGTTCCGTGCGGCGCTCGAGGCCGCACCGGTTCCGAAGGGCGCCCCGATCCTGGCACAGATTCTCGCCGCCGACGGGCCGGTGGTCGTCTCCCCCGACACGTCGGGGATGGCCGGCACGTGGTCGCGGATGGGCGTTGTGACCGCGATCGTCATTCCCTTTGCGGCCGCCGGAGGGTCGAAAGGCATCTTGGCGGTCGGCGCGGGATCGCCCAGGCGGTGGGACGATGAGGAGATCCGGATCGCGTCGGTCATCGCCGAGCGCGTGGGCGTCGCGATGCGAAACGCGGGTCTGATCGAATCGGAGCGCCAGTCGCGGGCGGCCGCGGAGCGCCAGGCGCGGCTGTCCGACGCGCTGCTCAGGCTTCAGCGGCGGACGCACGCCGAGGAGAAGGCCCTCAGTGCCATCGCGATGGCGATCGCGGGGGAGACCGACCTTGGCCGCGTGCTCGCACTCGCGCTCGACCCCCTTCGACAGATGATTCGGTTCAGCGGCGGATCCATCGTGCTCGTCGAGGGTGACGAATACATCGTTCGCGCTGCGGTCGGTCCGCACGTCGGGGAAGTGCTGGGACAACGAGTCTCCCGGGATCGAGGACCGATCGCGCAGGTTGTGGCGACCGGCCAACCGTTCCACACCGAGGATAGGGCGATTGGCGGGATCCCCTGGATCGGGTCGGTGCATTCGTGCCTCGCGGTGCCGTTGAGCTGGCACGGCCGGACCTTTGGTGTCCTCGAGGTGCATGCGGTCGAGGCGCACGCGCTCGAACGGGGGGTGCTGCCACTTCTCCAGAGAGTCGCGGCGATGTTGAGCGGTTCGGTCGAGCTCGCCCGCCGGTACGCGGCCGAAGTACAGGCCACCGCAGAGGCGGAGACGGCACGACGCCAGCTGATGCTGCTCGCCGAAGCGAGCCGGTTGCTCGCGACGTCGCTCGATGTCGAGGCGACGCTGTCGAGCATTGCCAGGCTGGCCGTGCCCGCTCTCGCCGATTGGTGCGCGGTTGATCTCGTTGAAGGGCAGGGATTCGTGCGGCGCCATGTTTTTCACGCCGATCCTGTCAAGGGGAGGCTGGCGGGCGAGCTCGAGGACAGGTATTCGCCGGACCCCCGCGCTCCTCAGGGGGCCCACAAGGTCATCCGTACCGGCCAGGCCGAGATCTGGCCGGAAACCCCTGATGTGCTGCTCGCGGGAGGGACCCGGAACGCCCGGCATCTGGAGGTCCTGCGCGCCCTGGGTCTGGGATCGACGATGGTCGTCCCCTTTGTGGCGCGGGGGCGAATGCTGGGCGCCCTGACGCTCGTCTCGACCCAAGCGGGTCGCCGCTACAATTCGGCGGACCTGGCCCTGGCCGAAGAAATCGCGCGCCGCGCGGCGCTGGCCCTCGCCAATGCCGTGCTCCATCAGGCAGAGCAGGAGGCACGCGAGTTCGCGGAACACGGCGCGGATCGGACGGCGCGCCTGCAGGCGATGACGGCCGCCCTCTCCGGGGCGTTGACGCGGTCCCAGGTGGGCGATGTGATCGTTGAGCAGGGCGTCCACGCCTTGGGGGCGAGCGCGGGCCTGATCTCCTTACTGAGCGAGGATGGCACAACGCTTGTGGTCGTGCGCGACGTGGGGTTTCCCGAGGACGTGTTGCGCCGCCAGCGGCGCATCCCGATATCGACGTCCTCCCCGATGACGGACGCGGTCAAGACGGGCCAGCCGGTCTTGTTCGATTCAAAGGATGCGATGGTCGAACGGTACCCGCACTTGGTCGACGCGTTCGTGCTACCGCAAGAAGGGGCGCGGGCCGCGATTCCATTGGCGCTCGGTGACCGCGTGCTCGGGGTCTTGGTCCTCGTGTTCCCGCACCCGCGCGACTTTCCGGAGCAGGATCGGGCGTTTCTCCGGAGCCTGGCGCAGCAGTGTGCGCAGGCGATCGATCGGGCACGGCTGTACGAGCACGAGCATCGGGTCGCGGAAACGCTCCAGCGCGCGTTTCTGCCGGCCGGGCTCCCGGACTTACCCGGCGTGACGCTCAACGCGGCGTACGTGCCCGGGGTCTCGGAGTCGGAAATCGGAGGAGACTGGTACGATGTGTTCCGGCTCCCGGATGGGCGCGTCGCGCTCTCCGTCGGGGACGTTGTGGGCCGGGGGCTCCAGGCTGCGGTGATCATGGGGCAGTTGCGGCAATCCATTCGCGCGGCGGCGCTGGAGTTCCATTCCCCCGTCATGGTCTTGGACCGCGCCGGACGGGTGCTGCATCTCACCTACGAGGCCGAAGGCATGGCCACGGCCGTCTTCGGCATTTTCGATCCGATCTTGCTAACGTTCACCTACTCGACCGCCGGGCATCCTCCGCCGTTGCTGGTGCAGCCCGATGGGCGGGTGGAAGCGCTCGTTTGCGGCGGGCTGCCGTTGGGCGTCGAGACCCCCAATATCCCGCCGGCCTGGACCGTTCCCGTGCCGCGTGGATCTCTCCTGGTACTCTATACAGACGGGTTGATCGAGTCGACGCGGAACGTGGTGGAGGGAGAACGTGCGCTCATCGACGCCGTGCGCGAGGAGGCCGGCAATCCTGCGCCGGACCCGGCGAGCGCCATTCTGACCCGGATGATCCCCGGGAGCGATCCACCCGACGACGTCGCGATCCTTACTATGGGGGTTTCCATGGCTGCCAGGACCCGGTTCGATCTCGCGATTCGCGCGACCCCGGCTGCCGGGCGGGTGGTGCGCCAAGCCCTCCGGCGGTTCCTCGCCGAGAACGACGTCGCGCCGGAGCTCGCGTCAAACCTCGAGGTGGCGCTCGGCGAGGCCCTCAACAACGCGATCGAACACGCCTACGGCGCCGTTCCCGGGATGGTCGATGTTGGGGGGTGGCGGGAAGACGCCCAGTTGGTCGTCGAGGTGCGCGACCATGGCCGGTGGCGGCCGGAGCGGCAAGAAGATCGGGGACACGGTCTGCAAATCATGCGCGGACTCGTCGACACGGTCGACCTCCAGGCAACCGAGTCGGGCACGACCGTCCGGCTCACTCTGCTCCTGACCCGTCCCCTTCACGCCGCGGACTCGTCCCCGGACTCGTGAGGGGGGGAACCGCTCCACCTTCAGGGGCCGGGTCGACGGACCTTCTCCACGATGATCGACCGGATGACAAGGGGTTCTTTTTTGTCGCCGGCCCCGTTGATCGCAAGGTCCCAGCCCCAGGCGCTGCTGAACGCCGCATCCGTTAGCCGGACCGCGTATTTTGCCCATCCCGTTCCCGACTCGATCCACTGCCAGGGGGTGAACCGATACCCGGTCATCGAGTCGTACAGGATGTTAAACCCCACCTGTTGGGTGGCCTTGGCTCGGTGGACCTCAATCGTGATGAGCAGGTCCTCACGGCCATCGACAAAGTACGCAAATGAGTGATCCACGTCGAGATATACGTAGACCGCGTCTTTCGCGGGTTCGGTCCTGACTGCATCCACGCCGTCCACTGTGAGCGGCACCACCGCTCCCGCCGGCAGCGAGCGGAATCGTTGATTGTAGAGACCGCGCTCGGAGTTCACGGGCCCCAGCGCGACGGAGACGCTCTCGGCGCGCGAGAAATCGTGCGCGGGATCACGCGGAATTTGGAACGGACCGTGCTGCGCGGCCCGGGTGGCCTCGTCAAGCGCTGAGGCGGCCAGGCCCTGGACGAACACCGGTGATTTTCCTACCGGTATTGCAAGCTTGCCATCGCGCGAGGCCGGAGCGGGCGACTCGCCGGCGCCGCTCGTGATCTTGAGCGGCCCGTCTGCGGCCACCGGGACGGCTTGATCCTCGCCGGTCGTCCACATCACCGCGACCGGCACGGCGCCACCGGTCGTCACGAAGGCATAGACCCCGGCCCCTCGAGGAAGCCATCCCACTCGCCGCGTCCCCTCCAACATCCGGATGATCGTCTCGCGCACCGGCGCCCATCGGGGAGAGGTCTGCCGGCCGGACCAGAATTGCATCGCCACGCCCCCGGCGATGCCGGCCGCGGCCAAACGCACCATCTGGTCCCCAATCGC
>Ga0070707_100002395_pt1 | contig 17902 bp, 10 predicted proteins | sample KBSK5502metaG_FD_65468 | JGI IMG/M metagenome (GOLD analysis project Ga0070707, IMG submission 65468) | Corn, switchgrass and miscanthus rhizosphere microbial communities from Kellogg Biological Station, Michigan, USA - KBS K5-50-2 metaG | ecosystem: Host-associated > Plants > Roots >... | reverse complement strand
CGAGGGCTACCAGGTATGGAAAGCGCATCTCCAACAATAATGCCGGAATTCGTATGGTGCCGGGGAGCGACCTTGCGGGCAGGCTACGGTACTCCCATGACCGGGGCGCCCACAGATGTCACCCCGGCCGGACCCGATTCTCGCGCAGTTTGGTCGGCGAATTCCTACGGCTTCACAGCGCGATTGATCGGGGCAGGACGCGCGACCCGCTTCACCGGGTTCACTTCCAGCAGCCGCATCGCTTCTTTCACCGCCCGCTCGAGTTGCGGGTCATGACCATTGATGACCTCCGCCGCGGAATACTCGACTTCAATGTCGGGCGCCACGCCCTCGTTCTCCACCGCCCATTTCCCGTTCAGGTCATAGAACGCGAGGTTGGGCGCGGTGATACCGCCCCCGTCGATCGTGTTCGGCACCCCGATCGTGCCGACCAGCCCGCCCCAGGTCCGGGTGCCGATCAGCGGCCCCAGCTTGCGCTGGTGGAACATGTACGGCAAGGCATCACCGCCCGATCCGGCCGACTCGTTGATGATCATCACTTTGGGCCCATAGATGCCGGCGGTGGGTGAGGTAGACGGCTTCCCGTCGCGCGTGGCGAAATACCCCATCAGGGTGCGGCTCAGCTCATTGACGATGTAGTCGGCGACCTGGCCGCCCTGGTTGTAGCGTTCGTCGATGACCGAGCCCTCCTTTTGCTGCTGGGAGAAGAAGTACCGGGTAAAGTAGGTGTAGCCCGGTCCGCCCGTGTTAGGGAGCCAGACATACGCCAGCCGCCCGCCGGACAACGAGTCCACCGTGCGGCGGTTCCGCTCGACCCAGGCTCTGCTCCGGATCGCGTCCTCGCTTGCCGTCGGAACCACCGTCACCAGCCGGGAGCCCTCGGCCGAAGGCGTGGCGCTCAGGCGAAGCACCGTCTGCCGGTTGGCCGTCCCTTCCAGCAACCGGTAGGGATTCATCGGCGGCACCAATGCCACGCCATTGACCTCGAGCAGGTAATCGCCTTCCGATACCTGGATCCCCGGGGCGCTGAGCGGGGCGCGCAGGTCGGGATTCCAGTTTTCCCCCGAGTACACCTTTTTCAGCCGGTAACGGCCATTCTCCACCGAGAAATCGGCGCCCAGCATCCCGACCGCGACCGGGGTCTCGGTCGGCTGGTCCCCACCGCCCTGGAGATAGGAGTGCCCTACGACCAGCTCGCCGGCGGCCAGCGTGATGAGATAGCCGAGGTCCGAACGATGCGCGACGAAAGGGACCAACGCCCCGTACTTGGTGCGCACCGCATCCCAGTCGGCGCCGTGCATCTTCGGATCGTAGAACTTGTCGCGCTGAATCCGCCAGTTCTCATCGAAGATCTGCTTCCACTCGGCCCGTGGGTCCACCCACATCTCGAGCTGCGCCACCGACACCGGCCCGTCGCCGACCCGTCCACCGCGGTCGGTGGTCACGATGCCCCACCGCCCGCCCTCGGGCCCGGGCGCCTGGTAGAGGAGCTTCTTCCGGTCGCCGGAAATGCTGAAGGCGCCGATCCCTTCGAGGAATGGCGCCGCGGCCCGCGCCGAGAGCTGGTATCGATTGAGCCGGAGCCCGGGAGCTCCGGTCATCGGCTCGGTATAGAAGATCGATCCCGTCGGCCCGGCTTCGAGCCCGCGATAGTCCCCCGGGGGAATATTGAGTGACAGGATGCGCTGGCCGATCCCGGCCACGTCGAGCCGCGTGGTAGAATCCGGTTTGGGCTTCGCGGGAGGGGTGGCGCCCGCCACCGGCTCGTCGCCCGTCTCGGGGAGGAGCGGCGACGGCTCCGCGGCGGGAAGCACCGCGAGATAAACCGAGCGGCGGACCGGCCGGTCGATCGAGCTCATCTCCAGCCAGCCGGTCTGGGGGCCGAAATCGGTGCTGGCGAGGAAATAGAGATACTTGCCGTTGGCGTCGAACGCCGGTGAAATGGCGTCTGCCATGCCGTCGGTCAGCTGATAGGCCTTGGCCTCGGCGACCGAGTACGCGAACACCGCGCGAAGGTGATTGTCGAGGTTGCGGGCGTAGGTGATCCACTTCGAATCCGGCGACCAGGAGGCCTCCAGCGCCCGGAAGGGGTCGTCGTAGACATCGGCATCGACTTTCGTCGCCTTGCCCGTCGCGATCTCCAGGGTCCAGAGGCCGTTCCGGTGGTCCTCGACCGCGAAGTGCTTGCCGTCGGGCGACCAGCTCAGACCGGAGTAGAAGCCGGGGCCCGGAAGCGCCACCGCGCGCGGTGCGACGAGCCCGCTCTGGTCGCCGATCATGATCTGGTACTCGCCGCTCGCGTCGGAGAGCCAGGCGAGCTCTGAACCGCTGGGGGACCAGACCGGGCTCTGATCGTGTACCGCGGTGCTCTTGGTGAGGTTCCGGTAGTCGCCCTTTTCCGCCGGCACGGTGAAGATGTCACCCCGCGCTTCGATGGCGACCCGCATTCCGGTCGGCGAAAGGGCCGAGTTCCGGATCATGCCGGCAACCCGCTTGAATTGCGCGCGGGCCCAGGGGAAATCGCCGGTGACCGTAATGGGCACCGGCTTCGAGGTGCCGGTCCGGACATCGAAGAGATGCACCTGGCCGGCCTGCTCGTAGACGATCGCATCGGGCCCCGCCGACGCGTTCATGATGTCGAAGTCCTGATGCCGGGTGAGCTGCTTGACGTCCGTGGCGCCGGGCGTCCAGGAGTAGAGGTTGCCGACGAAGGTCCGGTCCGAAACGAAATAGACGGTGTTGCCGATCCACATCGGATAACTGTCGTTGCTGTCGGTCCAGGGCAGCTTCGTGACCGAGTAGTCGGCCAGATTCATCACCCGGACCGGATGCACCCGTCCGCCCCGGTAGTTCTGCCACTGGCTGGCGTCGAACCAGGGCGGGAACATCACGGTCGAGATCTCTTCGTAGGCGAATCGCTTGCCGTCTGGTGAGTACGACCCGGTAAAGGCTCTGGGCATGGGGAGCGGCTCTTCGAAACCTCCGGCGACGGGAATGCTGAAGAGCCGGAAATACGATTGATGCGGCGGGCTCAGACGCCCCGAGCCGAAGATCACGCGGGAGCCGTCGGGGCTCCAGCCACGAACGCGGTCGACCCCGGGATGCCAGGTGAGCCGGACCGGATCGCCTCCGGCCGTCTCGACCACGTACACATCGGTGTTGCCGGCCTTGGTCGCGGTGAAGGCCAGACGGGACCCGTCGGGCGAGAACACCGCCTCGGTCTCGACGCCCGGCGTCGAGGTCAGCCGCCGAGCCTGTCCGCCCGCCCGGGGCACCACCCAGAGATCGGCGGCATACTCGAACCCAATGAGCTCTCGGCTCACGGTGGGATGGCGGAGGAGCCGGGTGTCCTGGGCAAGGGCGCCAGGGGTTAGAACGGTGAACGTCAGCAGGCCAAGATACGAAGCACGAAATCGCACAGTTTTTCTCCCAGGGTTTTTGCAGGTCTGAGTTAGGGAGTAGCGAAGAGCGAAGAGCGAAGTGGTAGTTCCTCTTCGCTCCTCGCTCCTCGCTACTCGCTATTTCATGCCAGCCCAGATTTGCGTCAGAACGCGAATGAAGTTCCCGCCGAGCACACCCTGAATTTCCGGGTTGGAGTACTTCCGGCGAATCAGGCCCTCGGTGAGATCGAACATGCGTTTCGGGTGATCCAGTCCCTCGATATCGATCTTCTCACGAAAGCTGTAGGTGTCCTTGTAGCTGGCCCGCAGCTGCTTGAGGGCGTCGGCGGGGAGATCGTCGTACCCGTCGAGGTCCATGTCGCTCCCGACCCCGAGGTGCTCCGGGCCGATCAGCTTCCGCACGTGGTCGAAATGATTCAGCACATCCTCGACAGTGGTGGGCTCCGCGTTCTTGACGAAATTGCGCACGCCGGTGATTCCCATGACGCTGCCGGCCTTGCCCACGGCGCGGATGGCGTCGTCGGTCTTGCAGCGCGGGTGCCCGGGGACCAGGGCGCGGCAATTCGAATGGGTGATCAGCACCGGCATCTTCGACAGCTCGAAGGCGTCGAGCGTGGTTCGGTCGCCGCAGTGGGAGACGTCGATCGCCATCCCGGTCTTGTTCATCTGCTCGATGATCGACACACCGAAATCGCTGATCCCCTCGTCGCGGCGTTCGGTGGAGCCATTGCCGATCAGGTTCCGAGAGTTGTAGGTGAGCTGCGCGACCCGTTCCCCCAAACCAAAGAAGAAGGGCACGTCCGAGGGCCGGCGAAAATGTTGCGCGTTCTGGAGCCCCGGCAGGATGCCAATCTTGCCGGAACCCTTCACCCGGGTAAAATCGCCGGCGCTGTCGATCCGCATCATGTACTGGTCGGCGCCCGCGATCAGCGCGTTGACCGACCCGAAGTAGTTGATGGCCGACTCGTACGCGGTGGCCCCACCAAGGCCGAAGGCGTGGTGAAACACCTGGATGCCCGAGTCTCGAAAGCGCTGGAACTCCGCAGCAGTGAATGTTTCGGGCGCCCGTGCCCACTCCTGCCACTTGTCGCCAATGGTGAGCACGCTGAGCATGTCCACGACCGTGGACTCCTGCATCAGGGTCAGGCACCGAGTGGAGTACGGCGCGGACTGGCCCGCGAAAAGGCGGAACCGTCCCAGGTTGAGCATCGGCGCGGCGAGGGCGGCCCGGACGAGGTCGCGCCGTTTCATCTGCGGACCCGCACGAAGCTGGTTCCGAAGATCTGGAGCGAGGCCACGTTGCCCCTGCCGTCGGGAACAAAGGTGAAGACCGACTCCGGGGAGCGGAAGATTTCGTATTCCCATGGCACCAGCGTTCCCAGATCTTCGTTGCCGAACTTTGCACGCAGGGACCCGTCGACCAGGGTGACCTCGACGGTACCGTAGGTGGAATCCGCGTAGGAGCCGGCGTAGCGGGAGAGCGCCAGTGACGGCGGCGCGGCGTTGACTGGACGCGCCGGAGGCCCGGATGCTGTGGCTGTCTCCCCGGAGAACAGCTTGCGGAGCTCGGCGCTCCAGTCCCGCTCCGGGTTCCCGGCCGCCATGTCGAAGACCTTGTACATCAGCGCATGGCGCAGCTCGGCATGATCGAGGTTGGCCAGCACGAACACGCCGGTCCGCCGGTCGGGAAGCAGGCCGACGATGGCGGACATCCCGTTGATGCTTCCGGTGTGCATCCAGACCGTCTGGCCGCGATAGTCCTGGACGAACCAGCCCAGCGCATAGCTGAAGGCGTGGGGACGCGCCAGCGAAAGCGCCGGGTAGAGTGCGACAGGAGCCCGTATCTGAGGCGTGACCCACTCGCTAAACGTGCCGGCCGCGAGCAGCCTTTTCCCGGCCACCCGTCCACTATCCAGCACGAAACGCATCCACTTGGCCATATCGCTCACGCTGGACCAGACCGACCCGGCGGACGCGACGGGATCGGTGGTCCGAATCGGCACCGTGCGGACGGTGTCGCGGACTTCACCATGCGGAGTCGCCACGTTGGGACGGGATGCGATACCGAGGACCAGCGGCTCGCTTTCCGTCATGCCCAGCGGGGCGAAGATCCGCGCCTTGATGAACTCCTCCCATGGCATTCCCGAGGCCTTCGCGACCAGGGCGCCGCCGATGGCGTACACCACGTTCTGGTAGGTGAACAGCGAGCGAAACGAGCTGTTTGGCCTCACGTACCGGAGCCGCCGAATCATTTCGTCCTGCGGCAGGTCGGCGCGGAGCCAGAGAAGGTCGGTGCCCGGCAATCCGCTGCGATGGGTGAGGAGGTCACGAATGGTGATCTCCCGCGTGACGTAGGGGTCGAAGAGCCGGAAGTCGGGGAGGTGGTCGATCACCCGGTCGTCCCAGCGGAGCTTCCCCTCATCGACCAGCATCCCCAGGGCGGCCGAGGTCATGGCCTTGGTGGTCGACCCGATCGCGAAACGGGTGTGCTCGGTGACGGGCGCCGGTTTGGTCAGCTCGAGCACCCCGTAACCCCGGGCGAACACGACGGAGTCGTTCCGGACGATCGCGATGGCAAGCCCGGGGACGCGCCAATCCCGCACGGCCTGCGCGACATAGCGATCGAACGCGCCCAGGTCGGCTGGTGTGACTCGCGTGGTCTGGGCGTGCGCGAGGCCGGTGCCGGCGATCAACAGGAATGGAGTCGCGACGAGACGCCAGCGTTTCATGGGACGGGGTTCCTCTGCACGATGGGGAGCTGAATGAACGAGGCGGCGCCGGGCGCGCGGAACACCCGCTGAGTGGCTGCCCGGAAATCGGAATCCTTCGCCGCGAAAATGCTCGGCACGAAGGTCTGAGGATTCCGGTCGATCAGCGGGAACCAGCTGCTCTGGACCTGCACCCGGATTTTATGCCCTTTCAAGAACCGATAGTTCTGCGAATGCAGATCGATCGCGTATTCCCGGGTCTGATTGGGGACGATGGCTTCCGGCCGCTCGAAGCTTTTGCGATAGCGGCCGCGGAACACTTCGTTCGACACCATGAGCTGGTACCCGCCCAGTTTCGGGTCCGGTTCGTACTGCTCCGGGTAGACATCGATCAATTTGACGACCCAGTCCGCATCGCTTCCGGTGGTCGAGGCAAAGAGATGGGCCATGATGTTGCCGGCGATGACCACGTCGTCGTCGAGCGGTGGCGTCTCCCAGGCGGCGACATCGGGCCGGTCCTGGGCAAAGCGCTGGTCGTCCACCAGCCAGGTGGACCAGGTCGACCCGCGGCCGCCATAGAGCGGAAGGATCGGTCGCGCTCGATAGGGAACCGGGCGCGCCGGGTCGGAGACGTAGGCATCGAATCCGCTGTCCGCGACGGCAGGCGGCTCGAATGCCATCTTTCCCCCGGCGTGGAAATAGAGCCGGCGGGGCGACGCCTGGGTCGGGGGTGGCGGCCAGCTCTCGTACGACCGCCAGGCGTTGGCACCGGCTTCGAACACGGTCGCCTCGGCGAGCCGCAGCGCTCCCTTGTCCTTCAGCCAATAGGCGAACCAGGGAACCTCGATGTTGCGCTTGAAGTGGACCGACGTGGAATCGCCGAAATCGATGTTGCCGAGCTTCTGACCGCTCTTGCCCCGCCACCCGCCATGATTCCAGGGACCGACCACCAGATAGTTGAGCTTTTTCGTGTCGTGCGGTTCCAGCGTTTCGTAAATCTTGAGCGGGCCGTAGAAGTCTTCCTGATCCCACCATCCGGCCACGTTGAGCGTCGGGACCGTGACCCGGTCCAGGTACTGCATGAGCGCTTCGCGCTGCCAGAAGGCGTCGAAATCCGGATGGGCGACGAAATTATTCCAGGTCGGATACTTGCCATACAAATGGCGCGCGTCGGCATTGGCCAGGGAGCCCAGCGAGAGGTACCAGCTGTAGGTATCGAATTGATCGAACGCGAACGGCACAGTCTCCTTCGACGTTTCCATCATCGTCACGTACTCGAACCCGTAACTCAGCCGGAAGGCGCCATTGTGATGAAAGTCGTCCCCGAGATACATCGAGGCGGGCGACGCCTGCGGGGACACCGCCTTGAGCGCCGGATGCGGATCGAGCATGGCCATGACGGTGAGCCAGCCCGGATACGACACCCCGAGCATGCCGACGCGCCCGTTGTTGTTCGGCACGTTCTTGAGCAGCCACTCGATCGTATCGTACGTGTCGGTGCTCTCATCGATGGCCCGGGGATCGCGCTTGTCCCGGAGGGGACGGAGCATCATGAAGGTGCCGTCGGATCCAAATCGGCCCCGGATATCCTGGAAGACGAAGATGAATCCCTCGGCGGCGAGCTCGGAATAGGAGCCGGCGAAACTCCCCGAGGCGCCGGCGATGCCGTATGGCGTGCGGGTGAGCAGGATGGGCAGCTCGGCGGTGCGTCCCTTCGGGGTGAAGATCCGGGTGCGCAGGAGGATCCCGTCGCGCATCGCGATCCGGACCTCGATCGAATCGAACGCGACGGTGGAGTCCCGGACCGCCGGCGCGGTCGCCTGGGGGGAGGCCCAGTTCGGAAGCGCGGCGATCGCGGCCGTCAGCATGAAGACCGCTCTCGCCCAGCGGCCGCGCGTGCTCATCGTCATCGGCAGACTATTTCCTCCGGCCTTTCGAGGGAGGGAGCGGAGCGCCGGTGTCCCAGGCGTGCCAGCTCCCCCGCTCGCCGTGCTCGGCGATGACGCGTGCGAGCCGGGTCGCTGCGTTGCGCCAATTGGTTTCCACCGCGCGCTGGGCCGCGACCGGATCGCCGGAGGCGATGGCGCGAGCGATCGCGGCGTGTTCCCGCACCGAGGTGGGCAGCTCATCCACGAGCGAGCTGATGTACAGCCGGGCATAGCGCTCCACCTGGGGTTTGATGGCGTGGTGGAGCGCCAGAAGGCGGGGGCCGCTCACGCCATCGACGTATCCGCTGTGGAAGGCCCGGTCGAGATCGAAGATCCGGGTGACCGTGGCGCGCTTTCGCGATTCCGCGGCCATGACCCGGTTCACTTCCCGAATCCGGCGCACCACCTCCGCCCGGCGCGCCCTTGGGAGCTGGGCGGCGGTGCGCGCGGCCAGGCCTTCGAGATGGCCGACGATCAGCATGATCTCGCGGCCGTCGTCCTGGGTGAGCGGCGCCACCACCAGCCGCTGCTCCCGACCGCGTCCGTAGGAATCGACGAAGCCTTCCTGCTGGAGCCGGTGCAGCGCGCTTCGCACCGGAGTGCGGCTCACCCCGAGGCGTTCGGCGACCGCCCGCTCGGCGATGCGGCCGCCGGGGGGGAGCTCCCCCGACACGATCAGCGTGCGCAGCTCGCGATACACCCGCCAGACGCTGTCGGAGCGGTCGTCGGGGGGCGACGCGCCATTCCCGCGCGGGGACGGCGCGCGGGTGGAGCGTCGGGGGGTGCGGGGCGCGGCTCGGGTCGGCACAGGCCGCAAGGATACCGTGCCGGCCGGGGTGATGCAACCGAACGTCTGATTTTTGGTATACCGTTGTGGTATTTCGAAGTGCGGCGTACATTCGTCGCTTGAATCCCTCCGGATGCCTCACACTGGTCGTCATCATCGACAGGAGCAACGCATGAAAACGCCTGGTCAGCGGATGCCGCGATGGTCGCGTCTCGCCGCGTGCCTGGTCGCCGGCGCCCTCGTTCTCTTCGCCGCCTCGGGCGCCGCCGCGCAGGCGAGCACCGGCTCGGTCGCCGGACGGGTGACCGACGCGCGCTCCGGGCTCGCGCTCGGGGGGACCGCCGTCGCGATCCTGGGAACCCGCCTCGGCGCCGCGACTGGTTCGGATGGCAGCTACCGGATCGCCGATGTGCCGACGGGCGCCCAGGTGGTCGTGGTTCGCCGCATCGGCTACGCGTCGACGCGCCTGAGCGTGACGGTCACCGCCGGCCAGCAGGCGATGGCCAATTTCACGCTGGACGCGTCGGCCTATTCGCTCGACGAGGTCGTGGTGACCGGGACCGCCGGCGGCGAGCAGCGCCGGACCCTCGGGAACGCCGTCGCCGTCATCGACGCCGGCACGGCCCTGGAACGCTCCTCCGCGCCGGATCTCACCGCGCTGCTGAGCTCGCGCTCGCCGGGGGCCATCATCACCCCGGGGTCCGGACGGATCGGGGCGGGCCCGACCATTCAGATCCGGGGCCGCTCGACGCTTTCGCTCAGCTCGGAGCCGATCGTATATGTGGACGGCGTCCGGGTGAACAACGCGGTGAACCAGGGGCCCCAGGGCGGCTTCCTCGGGGCGCAGAACGCCCAGGTGGCCAACCGGCTCAACGACATCAACCCCGACGACATCGCGAGCATCGAGATCATCCGCGGCCCTGCGGCCTCGACCATTTACGGTACCGAGGCGGCCAACGGGGTGATTCAGATCATCACCAAGAAGGGTGTGAGTGGCGCGGCCCGGTGGACCGTGACCTTCGAGCAGGGGCGGCAGCGATTCGGAGACGCGGCAGGGAGGTTCCCCACCAACTATTTCAAGAACGCAGCGGGTGCGGTCATCCCCTGGAACGCCTGGCAACAGGAGGCGGACAGCGGCCGGAAGTTCTTCCAGACCGGCCGCACCCAGGGGTACAACCTGTCGGTCTCCGGCGGCCGGGAGCAGCTGACCTATTTCGTCTCCGGCAGCTACAACGACGAGGATGGGATCGAGCCGAACAACTTCGGCAAGGGTTTCAGCGGGCGGGCCAATCTGAACTTTTCCCCGTCGAGCAAGATCGACGTTCAGACCAACCTGGGCTACGTGCGGAGCTCGATGCATCTGGGCGCGGACAACGGCCTCTCCCCGCTGTTCACCGGCATGTACGGGCACAGCCTCCTGTTTCCTGCCAATCGCGGGTTCTTCATCGCCCCGCCCGAGGTTCCCCAGCGCCTGTACGACAACTCGGCCCAGGTCAATCGCTTTACCGGCGGAACGACGTTCAGTCATCGACCCACCGACTGGTTCTCCCACCGGCTGGTCATGGGTATCGATTTCACCTCTGACGACAGCCGGGCCCTCGAGCGCTTCGCTACCCCGGAGCTGGCGCCTTTCCTGGCGGCCTTCGGCAGCGCGCAGGGACGAATTGCCCAGACCCTCCGGAACAACACCTTCGTGAGCGGTGACTATTCCGGCACGGCGCGATTCAAGGTGAACCCGAAGATCAGCTCCTCCACCTCGGTCGGCGCCAATTTCATCCGGAAGCATCTCAAGACCAGCCTCCTCGCGAACATCAATTTCCCGGCGCCGGGGCTGGAGACGGTCTCGAGCGGCACGGGCAACCCAACGGTGAACCAGGCCGAGGTCGTCAACACGACGCTCGGACTCTGGGGGCAGCAGCAGTTCGGATGGAACGACCGGCTCTTCGTTACCGCCGCGCTCCGGGTGGACAACAACTCGGCCTTCGGCGACGACTTCGCCTGGGTGACCTACCCGAAGCTGAGCGCCGCCTGGGTGCTCAGTGAAGAATCGTTCTGGAGCGGCATGGCGAATTCGGTGAACTCCTTCAAGCTGCGCGCGGCGTACGGCCAGTCGGGACAGCAGCCGGATGCCTTTGCCGCGCTCAGAACGTTCGTGTCCGCGGGCCGGGCCAACGGCGATGCCGGCCTGTCGCCGGGCTCCTTCGGCAACTCGGAGCTGAAACCGGAACGGGCGACCGAGGTCGAGCTGGGCTTCGAAGCGGAGCTGTTCAAGCGGTTGAGCATCGATTTCACCTACTTCACCAAGCGGACCAAGGACGCGATCCTGCAGCAGCCGACGGCTCCCTCGGGCGGATTCCCCGGCAGCCAGGCGGTCAACGTGGGCGAGACCAAGAACCACGGCATCGAGCTGCAGGCCGCGTTCCAGGCGCTCGCCACCCACGATCTGTCCTGGGAGCTCGTCGGCAACATCGCGACCAACAAGGACGAAGTGGTGGACCTGGGTGCGCTCCCGTTCGCGGGAAGCACCAATGTGCGCAGCACCGTCGGCTATCCGATCAGCGCGTACTGGAGCCGGCGGGTGGTGAGCGCCGATCGCGATCCGACGACCCACGCCATCACCAACATCCTCTGCGACGCCGGTCCCGGCAACGCGCCGGTCGCCTGCGGAGTCGCCCCGGAGCAATTCATCGGAACCCAGACGCCGAAGGTCACCGGCGCGATCTCGAGCACGCTGACGCTCTGGAATCAGCTCACGCTCTACGGATTGGTCGATTTCAAACGGGGGCACTACCTGTTCAACGCCAACGAGCTCAACCGTTGCGGCGGAGTGGCTCCGCTCTGCGACGCGGTCTATAACCGGGCGGCCTACGAAACGAACTACCTGGCCAGCATCGCGGCGTCGTCCATCGGTGCGAGCGTGCTGGCGCCCTTCATGCAAAAGGCGTCCTTCTTCCGGCTCAGCGAAGTGTCGCTGGCCTACACGCTTCCGTCGCGGTGGCTTCGTCCGCTCGGCGTGAGCAGCTCGCGGGTCTCGCTGGCCGGACGCAACCTGCATACCTGGACCAGCTACAATGGACTCGATCCCGAGAGCCGGGCCGGTGCGACCGACCAGGCCATCATTCCGCCGCTGCAGCGATTCGTCCTGACCCTCCACCTGGCCTTCTGACCATGCGCACCCATCTTCGGGAGAGAGGCGCTCCGATGCGCTCGTTCAGACCCTCACGGCGGAGCCGGATCGCGCTCCCCGTCCTGACGTTGTTCGCTCTGCTCGCCGCGTGCAGCGAGATCACCAGCCTGGAACAGTCGAACCCCGGCTCGATCCTCGCGCGCGACGTCTACATTCCCGCCAACGCCCGGCTGCTGGTGAACGGAGCCATCGGCGATTTCGAGTGCGCCCTGCATCGCTACGTCGTCGCGCAGGCTCTGCTCGGCGATGAGCTCGTCAATGCGTTCGCGGCGGTGACCAATTTCGACTACGACCGCAGGACCATGACGCCGGGCCACCCGTACGGCACCAATACCTGCGGCGCCGCCGCGCAGAATCCCGGTCTGTACACGACCTTGTCGGTTGCGCGCGGCACCGCCGATACGATCCACGCCCGGCTCAGCGAGTGGACCGATGCGGAAATGCCCGCCGGGGTGAATCGCGCCACGCTGCTCGGGCGTTCGGCGGCCTATGCCGGCTACAGCGTCCTCCTCCTGGGCGAGGCGATGTGCTCCGCGGCGATCAACATCGGCCCCGAGCTGAGCAAGACCGAGCTCTGGAATGAGGCCAAGGCGCGCTTCGACGCGGCGATCGCCGCGGTGGGTGCGGCGACGGATACGGCATCGCTCAACGTGCTCAACATGGCCCGGGTCGGGCGGGCGCGGACGCTGCTCAACCTCGGGCAGCTCGCCGCCGCCGGTGCCGATGCCGCGCTGGTCCCGGCGGGCTTCGTACAGAACGCCATCGCCAACGCCGCCGGAACCAATCGTCAGCAGAACCAGGTGTTCCTGCACACTCGCGTGAACAACTTCTCCTCGGTCGATCCCTCCTTCGTGGGTTTGACCTTCGGCGGGGTCGCGGATCCCCGGGTGGTGGTGAACGTGACCACCACCAAGGGGTCGGATGGAGTGACCTTCATCCGGCAGGTGATGAAATACGCCGACCGCGGCGCCCCGATTCCGGTGGCGCGCTACAACGAGGCCCGGCTCATCCTGGCGGAGGCGCACGTCGCTGCCGGCAGCCTGCAGCTGGCGGTCGACATCATCAACGCGTTGCACACCGCGGCGGGGCTTCCGGCGTACAACGGCGCCGGCCAGACCGCGGCACAGGTCAAGGCGCAGGTGGTCGAGGAGCGGCGGCGGGAGCTGTTCATGGAGGGGCAGCGGCTCGGCGACATGAATCGCTACGCGCTGCCGCGGCTTCCCGCCGACGGCGCGGCCTTTCCGACCGGCGGCACCTATGCCAGCCAGGCCTGTCCCGGCGCCAATGCGGCGGGGTACCCGTTCGGATTTCCGCTCCCGGATGTGGAACGGAACAACAATCCGAACATTCATTAGCCGGTTGCCTCTCCGGCGGATTGTTCTGCAGGCGGTCATCGCCGCGCTCGCGCCGTCCCTCGCCACTGCGCAGGGGGCGGCGCTCCCGCCGTTTCTCGAGCTCCGGATCCCGAAGCCACCGTCGATCGCGACCGGTGACGGCGCGTCGTTCCTCGCGTACGAGGTGCACGTGACGAACTTCGCATCCCAGCCGATGACACTGAAACGCATCGAAGTCGCCTCCAATGATGCCGGCGGAACGCGCCGGGTTCTCGCGAGCGTGGCCGACAGCGCGCTGATGCGGAGCCTCGGCCGGCCCGGCACCACCACACCGGCCGCCGAGCGGGCAAAGCTCGCAGGAGGAGCGCGGGCCGTGGTGTGGCTCTGGGTACCGATCGACCGACAGGCCCCGCCGCGCGCGCTCGCGACGAGAGTGTTCGTCGAGCAAGGCAGCGGAGACAGTACCACGACGCAGGAGCTGGATGGCCCCGTGGTGCCGGTGACGCCCGAGGGCCCGGCGATCGGGCCGCCGCTCAGAGGCGGAACCTGGCTCGCCGGCAATGGACCGGCGCCGGAAACAGGACACCGGCGCGCCCTGATCCCGATCGGCGGAACGCCGTCGATCGCGCAGCGGTTCGCGATCGACTGGGTCCGGCTCGGCGACGACAACCGCACGTTTACCGGCGATCAGCTCAGCAACGCGAGCTACCACGCCTACGGCCAGGATGCCCTGGCGGTGGCCGCAGGAACCGTCGTCGCGATCAAGGACGGGATTCCCGAAAACATCCCGGGGGTCAATTCACGGGCGGTTCCGATTACGCTCGAGACCGTCGGCGGTAATCACGTCATCCTGGATCTCGGGGGCGGGCGATTCGCCTTCTACGCGCACCTCCAGCCGGGCTCGCTCCGGGTGAAGGTGGGAGACCGGGTTCGGCCGGGTCAGGTCCTCGGACTTGTGGGCAACAGCGGCAACTCCACCGAGCCGCACCTGCATTTCCACCTCTCCGATGGCATTTCTCCGTTGGGCAGCGAGGGCATCCCGTACCTCCATCATTCCTTCGAGCTCGTAGGACGGTGCAAGAGTTTCGGGTCCGGCTGCGATCGGTCCGCTCCAGCTCTCCGCCGGCGCGAGATCCCGATTGCCAACATGCTGGTGCGGTTTCCGCAGTAACCAGTGAGCAGGATCGTAGTTGTCGGGGCCGGTGTCATCGGGCTGGCGTGCGCGTACTCGCTCAGGAAGCGGGGCAGCGACGTCATTGTGCTCGACAAGGGTGAGCCCGGGGGCGGGTGCTCCAAAGGCAACGCCGGCTGGATCACCCCTTCCATCTCCGCGCCGATCCCCGCTCCCGGTTTGACGCTGACGTCGCTCAAGTGGATGCTCCAGAGCGACAGCCCTCTCTACATCTCACCCACCGCGGCGCCGGGGCTGGCGCGCTGGCTCTGGCGTTTCTGGCGGTACTGCAACCGCCGTGACTTCCTCCGCGGGCTGACCGCGGTGGCCGAGCTCAACCGCACGACGCTGTCGGCCTTCGACCAACTCGAGCGTGACGGAGTCGAGTTCGAGCTCCACCGCGATGGAATGCTCTGCGTCTTCCTGACGGAGCAGTACATGCGGCGGGTGCTCGCCGAGTTCGATCACTATCGCCGTTATGGCTACAAGATTCCGACCGTTCTGGGCGGGACCGAGCTCCGCCGGATCGAGCCGGCCCTCTCCGACGGGGTCACGACCGGATTCGTGGTCGAGGAAGAGTTCCACGTGCGTCCGGAGACGCTCGTTGCGGGTTATGTGGCCCGGCTCGGCGAGATGGGCGTGGAGATCCGCTCCGGCGTGGAGGTCACCGGAGTCAACGGCGCGCGCAGCGGCGACCGGCTGACCGGGGTCCGGACTTCGTCAGGCCTGGTCGAGGGAGACGAAGTGCTCGTGGCCGCGGGAGCCTGGTCGGGCGAGGTGCTCGCGCCGTTCGGCGTGTCCCTGCCGGTGCAGGCGGGCAAGGGGTACAGTATTACGCTGCAAGATGGCGAGCCGCAGCTGGTCCGGCCGCTCTATCTCGGCGAAGCTCGAGTGGGCGGATCTCCCTTCGACGGCGCGACACGGTTTGCCGGAACGATGGAGCTCTCGGGGGTGAATGAAACCCTCGATCGGCGGCGGATCGCCGGGATCCGCGCCGGCATCGGCAACTACCTTCGACACCCGATCGGCGAGGAAGCGGGAACCGAGTGGGTCGGCATGAGGCCGCTCACCCCCGACGGGCTGCCCATGCTGGGCCGAGTGCCCGGTTACCGGAACCTATCGGTCGCGACCGGGCACGCCATGCTGGGAATTACCATGGCGCCGGTGACCGGCGAGGCGATGGCGGACCTGCTGACGGGTGGAGCGCCCGACCCGGTGCTGGCGCCGTTCAACCCGGGCAGATTCCGATGGTAGCGGCCGCGCGAGCAGGTCGTTTGTGCAGGACCCAGTTAACCACAGATAACACAGATGAGCAGACCAGATGGTCTCCGGCACCGCATGGTTCGTGCGGCGCCTATCCGGTCGGTTTTATCGGTGACATCTGTGGGCACCTGGTCATCGGGCACCGATCTTATCAGCGCTTCTCTGCATCGGAGTACTTGTGAAACCCTCCCTGCTCTTTGCCCTGCTGACCGCGGGACTCTCCGCTTGTGCGAGCTCGGCGGCTACCTCCCCCGCACAGTCCCCCGCGCCACAAACCGGCTCCGCTCCGGCGCAGTACGATCTGGTGATCCGCAACGGCCGAGTGCTCGACGGCGCGGGGAATCCCTGGATCCGGGCTGACGTGGCCATCAGCAATGGCCGTTTCACGAAGATCGGCCGGGTGCCGGAACGGGGCCTTCGGGAAATCGACGCCGCCGGCAAGTATGTCTCCCCCGGCTGGATCGACATGATGGATCAATCCGGCGGAGTTCTGCCGCGAAACGGGCTCGCCGACAACAAGCTGCTGATGGGAGTGACCACGGCGATCGGAGGCGAGGGCGGGTTTCCGGTGCCGGCGTCGGGGATTTCCGGGTATTTCGCGACGCTGGAGCGTCAGGGCATCAGCATCAACTTCGGCTCCTACTTCAGCGAGACCCAGGCGCGCGCCGCGGTGCTGGGCAGCTCGGCCCGTGCCCCCGACCCGGCCGAGCTGGACCGGATGCGGGCCATCCTCGATACGGCGATGCGTGCCGGAGCGATGGGGATGACGACCGCGCTCATCTATCCGCCCAGCTCGTACGCCACCACCGCCGAGCTGATCGAGATGGCCAAGGTCGCGGCGCGCTATGGCGGGATCTACGCGAGCCACATCCGGGGCGAGGGGTTCGAGGTGGTGCAGTCGGTCCGGGAGCTGATCGCGATCAGCGAGGGCGCCGGACTCCCCGGCGAAGTCTTCCATCTCAAAGTGGCGCACCGCCCGTCATGGGGTGTTCTGATGGACTCGGTCCGCCAGGTCGTGGAGGCGGCAAGGGCGCGCGGCGTCGACGTGGCCGCGGACATGTACGTGTACACCGCGGGTGGAACCGGACTCGAGGCGACCATTCCTAGCTGGGCCTTCGAAGGCGGTAATGACTCTCTCCGCGCCCGGCTCTCCAGTCCGGAAACTCGGGCCCGGCTCAAGCGGGAGCAGCAGACCGGGTCGCCCGGCTGGTGGAATATCGTCGAGGCCGCGGGTGGCTGGGACGGAATCGTTCTCGCGAACGCGCGAAATCCGGAGAACGCGAAGTACGTCGGGAAGCCGCTCAGCGCGATTGCGCGCGAAATGCAGAAGGAGCCGGCCGACGCGGCGATGGACCTGGTGCTTCAGGGCACCGGCCGTGTCACGGCGATCTATCACATGATGTCGGAGCGGGACATCGAGACCGCACTCAAGTTTCCCTGGGTCAGCATCGGCAGCGATGCCGGCGCGGCGCTCGCCCCCGGGACGATCGATCAGACCGGATTACCTCACCCACGTTCGTTCGGCAACGCGGTCCGGGTAATCGCCGAGTACGTGAAGCGCCGCGGGGTAATTTCCCTCGAAGAGGCGGTGCGGAAGATGACCTCCTGGCCGGCCACCCGGATGCGGTTGGCGGCACGCGGGTCCATCAAGGAAGGCAACTGGGCCGATGTGACGATCTTCGATCTCGGCACCCTCGACGACCGGGCCACGTATGATGCTCCGATGCAGAGCCCGACGGGAATCGACTACGTCCTCGTCAACGGCGTGGTCACCATCGAGGGCGGCAAACACACCGGCGCCCGGGCGGGCAAGATCCTCTACGGGCCGGGCCGACCCTAATCCGCGACTTCGCGTCTCCGCGCCTTCGCGTCCTACTCAGCGCTTCTCCGGAAACCGGCTCGTCACCGCTCCCTGCTCGTCGAGAAACTCAAGGCTCGCCATGCCGAGGGAATCCACTTTCAGGCGGAGCCTAGGCTTGCCGTTCGGGTCGTACAGATTGAGCAGCGCCGACTTGCTCCGGTCCCGCCCCAGATACACGCGCGTCGCCGCCAGAGGCACCCCGTCCCGGGGGCCGAACAGACGCTGCAGCGCTGCGGTCCGGGCCGTGCTGTCGGTCATTTTG
>Ga0070707_100002394_pt1 | contig 17906 bp, 14 predicted proteins | sample KBSK5502metaG_FD_65468 | JGI IMG/M metagenome (GOLD analysis project Ga0070707, IMG submission 65468) | Corn, switchgrass and miscanthus rhizosphere microbial communities from Kellogg Biological Station, Michigan, USA - KBS K5-50-2 metaG | ecosystem: Host-associated > Plants > Roots >... | reverse complement strand
TCAAGCTCGGTCATCGATTTATCGAAAACATCAACCATCTCATCGATCTCGTCACGTGCAATCGTCAGTGGCGGTGTAACGAACATGACGTTACCGGGATAAACGTGGACGGTGATGAGCCCATTCTCGCGCGTAATCTGACGCAACGCCAGACCGAGTGCGGAGGTGGCGGTGCGTTTCTTTTTGTCCAGTACAACCTCAAGTCCCCCAACCAAGCCCAGCCCACGCGCCTCGCCAAAACTTGGATGATTGCTGAGTGATTGCAAACCGGCCAGCAGGTAGGGGCCCAACTCTGTTGCGCGGCCGGCAAGATCCTCACGCTCGATGATCTCGATATTCCTCAGCGCAACCGCACACGCTACCGGATGGCCGCTGAAAGTCTGGCCGTGGCGGAAAATGGTCTCGTCGCCGCCCACGAATTTGTCCGCGATCTCTTGTTTCACCACCGTGGCGCCCAGTGGCGCGTAGCCGCTCGTGAGTGCCTTGGAGAGGGTCATTATGTCCGGCACCACGTCCCAGTGTTCACAACAGAACATTCGGCCGGTGCGGCCGAAGCCGCTAATCACCTCGTCTGCGATAAGCAGCACGCCGTATCGGGTGCAAATCTCCCGCACCATCGGCATGTATTCGGGTGGCGGCACGGCGACACCAATGGCCACATTGACTGGGTCCAGGATCACCGCCGAAACCGTCTCGGGGCGCTCGCGCTGGATCATATACTCAACATCCCGCGCACAATCAAGCGTACAGCCTGGTTTTTCAGAGCAGAAGCGGCAGCGATAATGATACGGGGGTTGGACAAAGCGGCCAAAGCCGGGTAGCGGCTCGAACACATAATTGCGCGTGCCCGAGTATTGCCCATCAATCGCCATCACGCCATACGTCACGCCGTGAAAGGCGCCGTAACGGCTGACCACCTTGAAACGATGCGGATCGCCATTCAAAAAATGATACTGCCGCGCAACCTTGATTGCGGTCTCAACCGCCTCGCTGCCGCCGGGGGAAAAGAACACTCTGTCCAGCGAGCCTGGCGCCAGATGGGCGATTTTTTCGGCCAGTTGAATAGCGGGCACCGACGCCCAGCGAAAGGTATCGACGAATTCAAGTTGATGATATTGCCCGATGGCTGCGTCGATCAACTCCTGCCGATGATGTCCCACCGCGCACGCTTCCATCGCGCCGATGCCGTCGAGGTAGGTCTTACCGTGAATATCTGTCACGCGTACACCTTCGCCGGAGACCAGGATCGGCGGCCCTCCCAACTCCGCGTAACTATGCGATTGGGTAAACGGCATCCAGAGGTGGTCGCGTGCGGCTCGCCGCAAGGCTTCGACATCCAAGGCCTGTGCCGGTACGTGACCGCCGCTCATTGCCGGCCCTCCCCCTTCCCTGATTTCGCGCGCCACTCTGCGCGCGCCCGCTCGAGGGGAAGAAGATGGGCGGGGCGCTTGCGACCCACCTTCTCGTAGAACTTCTCGGGCACAAGTTCGGGCCTCTTGTAAATGTACCAGCGACATTTGTCTCCGGGATTCATGGGATGCTCCGTCACGCGCATCGGCCGGCCCGCTATGTCGAGCGGCAGGAGTTCGTTGACATCGGCGCAGTGCGTGCAGTAGAGGCACACGCCTTTTTCGCGCCAGTTCCAATCGTGCGCCTCGTGCGACACCCCGAAATTGTACGGCGCCTGCGTGCGTGGCGGCGTACCGAGCTGGGGGACGCCGCGCCGCATCCGCCCGCCGGTGCCGCACGGATCGAACGCGAGCACATAGCGGTCTTCTTCCTCGGTGACTTCCACATCGCCGAGTAGTTCTGGGCCGAAAAACTCACCGCGCAAACCCTCGACCGTGAGCTGGAGCAGTTGTTCCGCTGACATGTCGAGCATGTCCTTGTAGCGTACCGTGACCCAATCGGCCATGGTCGCTCGCATCGCCCGTCCATAATTCTCTTCGCCGACGGTATCGCGGATAAGCGTGAGCAGGGCCCAACACCAATCGCAGTAGATCTCATGCACAAACCGATTGCGCATCATCACCCCATCAATGGCCCTGCGCGCGGCCTCCCGGTTGTTGGCCGCGAATGCCTCGCGCAACCCGTCATCCAACTCATGCACCGGGGCATGGCGCGCGTTATCCACGTAGACCTCGAGCGGGTACGTGTCGTCCCGGCGAGTCATTTTGACCACCATCGACGTGCGGGGCCACGTGTAGCGAACATCTTCCCCTTTCACTTCGAGTGCGGGGGGTTGCTCTGGCACGTTGAGGTACGGTGCAACGGTGGTGCTCAACCACGGCTGCATCGTCGCCGCGTGCACCCCGCCCAAGGTTTGCGTCGGGTCGGACTTCACGACGTACTGTACCATGCGCTCGGTCCAGCGCGCGAAGATTTCGTGGCCGACACATTGCTCCTGGATCAGGTACGCCATCAGGTCCACGGCGTCATTGAGATTTCCCTTTTGCAGCGCGTCCCAGACCAATCGTACCGTCGCGGTGCCTTGATCCGTCGGAGGATCAACGCGAACGAGACGATTCAAGAACCCGGAAAATGCCAGAACACCCATTTTATACAAATCCTCACAATGTCTCACGCGCTCCCCGGAAGTATACCATGGGCCTACGCGGGTTCCTGCTCCGACGCGGGCGGGCCGGTGGCGCCGCGAGACAAGATTTCGCGCTCGCGGAGTTCTTCTAGAGGAATGTGGCAGCGAAGCCCGTGCGTCTCGCTGGTGAAGCGCCACGGGGGCGGCACGTCCTCGCAGATCGGCCCCACCCTCCAGGGACAGCGGTCGGCAAACGGGCAGGCCGTCTGCGTCTTGGCCCCGCTCGGCGTTGCGTCAACGCGAATCGCCGCCGAGACCTCCTTGTCCACGCCGATCTCCGGCACCGCCGAAAGCAACACATGGGTATACGGGTGGAACGGCGGGGCATAGACTTCCTCGACCGTGCCGATCTCGACCAACTGACCCCGATACAGCACGCCGACTCGGTGGGAGATCGAACGCACCACGGCGAGATCGTGCGAGATGAAAAGGTAGGCAATCTCGTGCTCCTGCTGCAACGCACGGAGAAGGTCAAGGATGTCCGCCTGCACGGAAACGTCAAGCGCCGATAAGACTTCGTCACACAGGAGTAGCTTCGGTTTAGCCGCGAGCGCACGGGCAATCGCCACCCGCTGGCGCTCGCCCCCGGATAGTTCATCGGGATACCGGTGAGCGTATGATTGGTCTAGGCGAATGTCATCCAACAATTGTCCAACCCGCTTGCGTACCTCGGGCCCTTTGTAGCCGAAGAAAAACTCGAGCGGGCGACCGATGATGTCACGCACGCGCTGGCGCGGGTTCAAGGACGCATCCGGGTTCTGCAATACCAACTGAAGCTCGCGGCGGATCTCGCTCTCCCGCCCGCCAACGGCAACAGCGATATCTTTTCCCTCGAACGTCAGGCGGCCGGCGGCCGGCACGAGGAGCCCCGCGACCGCGCGCGCGATCGTAGATTTCCCACTCCCCGATTCGCCCACGAGCGCGAACGTCTCGCTTGCCCCAATCTCAAAGCTCACGCCGCGCACAACGGGTTTCGGTTCGGGCGGGGCAAAGAGACGGCGCGCGAATTCGTACGCAATATCCACCCCATCCGCTTTCAAGAGGACTTCCGCAGGAACCGATGACTGTACGGGTTGCGGTGTCGGGGAGGCCGGCTGTCTCGCGGCGAGCGCCGGAATCTCGTGCGCGCGGCGGCACGCGACGCGATGCCCGGCGGCAATCTCGCGCAAGACCTGCGGCTCCTCGAAATTGATCGGCTCGGCGAAATCGCACCGCGGTGCAAAACGGCAGCCCGGCGGCAATTGATCCCGCTGCAAGAGCCCGCGCAAGAGGATCGAGCGCCCCCGTTGTGGCGCAGACAGACGCGGGACCGACGCAATGAGCCCACGCGTGTACGGATGACGCGGGTTGCGGAACAGCTCATTCGTGGGCGCATCTTCCACCAACTCACCCGCGTACATTACACTGATGCGATCAGTCACTTTGGCGAGCACGCCGAGGTTATGGGTGACGTAAACCATCGCCATCCCGCGTTCTCCGCGCAAACGCACGAGCAGATCGATGATCTGCGCCTGCGTGGTGACGTCGAGACCCGTCGTGGGTTCATCCAGCACCAGGACGTCAGGATCACACGCCAGCGCCATCGCAATCGTGACGCGTTGTTGCTGACCGCCGCTCAGTTGGTGGGGATACTTTCGGGCGATCCTCGTAGGGTCGGGCAGAAGCATGTGGGCGAGCAATCCGACCACGCGCTCCCAGCGGTCGGCGCGGGAATCGCCGACGTGATGCACCGCGAGCGTTTCCAGGATTTGATCGCCGATGCGCATCCCGGGGCTCAAGGCGGTTGTGGGGTTTTGGGGCACGAGGCTGATTCTCTTGCCGCGAATGCGCTGGAGTTTCGGTGCGTCAAGCGTCAAGAGGTCATGGCCGTCGAGCCGGACTTGTCCCTCGCGGACGCGACTGTTGGAGCGGCGATACCCGAGGAGGCTGTATGCCGTTGTTGTCTTGCCGCAGCCGGATTCGCCAACCAGTCCCATCGCCTCGCCGCGGCCGACCATAAAGCTGATCCGGTTCACAACGTTGACCCAACGACCCTGATTCCAAAAATCCACGGTGAGATTTGCGACACGAATGAGAGGCTCCAATGGCCCGTGATCGCTGAGCATTCCTAAACTCAAAGAGGACTCCGCCGCGCCGAGCGGCCCAACACGCGGGCCAGACCGTCAGTGAAAAAGTTCAGGCCGATGACCAGAAAGGAGAGTGCCAGCATCGGCGCGAGCACCACAACTGGTGCAGCAACAATCGCATTGCGGTTCTCGCTAATCATCAAACCCCATTCCGGCGTGGGCGGGCGCACCCCAAAGCCCAAGAACCCCAGCGTACCGATGAGAACGGGCGCCCAGCCCGCGCGCACGCCAAATTCAACGAGGAGGACTCCGGTCGCATTCGGCGCGAACTCGCGCCACACGATGGACCACATCGACTCCCCGCGGGCCCTTGCGATGGTGATAAAATCGCGGGTGGCGAGATCGATCGCCGCGGCACGCGCCATACGCGCGATCCGCGGCAGATACACGAGGGCCACGACGATCACGAGGAGGATGAGACTCCCGCTGAGTTCTGGGCCGGCGGCTGTGATGACCAGCAGGGCAAAGATCAGGATCGGGATGCTGATGAACAAATCAATCAACCGCGTGACGATCTCATCGAACCACCCGCCCACAAAACCGCTGAGCAGCCCCAAGCCGCCACCGAGGACCATCGCGATGAACGTACTGGTGAGGGAGAGAAAGAGCTCCTTGTCGGTTCCGAGCATCACGCGACTGAACACATCGCGACTGAGCTGATCGACTCCAAACGGATGCTGTGGGCTGGACTGCGAGAACGGGATCCCGGTCCCAATCTCGGCGTAGTCATACGGCGCCCAGAACCGCGCCGTGAATCCCACAAGAAAGTAGACTAAGAGAATGGCACCGCCGATCGTCAGCGTCGGCGGCAGCCGTTGGATTTGCTGGAAGCACACGCCCAGTCGCCAGAGGGGACGCGACCGCGGTTGAAGCGGATTCGCAGCCACTATGCGGTCCTCAACCGTGGATTGAGCAGGATGGCCATCACGTCGGCGAACAGGTTGGCAAGAATATACACGGCCGACACCAATAGCGCCGTGGCTTCGATCAGCGGGGCGTCGCGCAGGAACACGGATTCGACCAGCAGGCTGCCGATGCCATTATAAGAAAAGACCCGCTCTACGACCACAACGCCGCCGATCAGGTACGCCAGGTTGAGAGCCGTCACGTTGAGCGCGGGGATCACCGCGTTTGGCAGCGCATGCCACAGAACTACGCGATACCTGGGCAGCCCTTTCAGCATTGCCATGCGTATGTACTCCGAGTCGAGCACTTCGATCAAGTTATCTCGCAGCATGCGTATGGCGTAGACGCTCATGGCAATCGCCAGCGTCACCGCGGGCAGGGTGAGGCTTCGAATCGCATCTGGAAGGGTCTGGGCGGTTTCAATGACCGACAAGACCGGGAAAATCGGCACACTAACGGCAAAGAGGATGAGCAGGATCGTCGCCATCACGAACTCGGGTATGGAAAGGCCCACGAGGCTAAGGACCGAAATGGCGGCATCAACGGGGCGATCGCGAAATGCGGCGGCGAGTGTTGCCAGCACGAGACTCAGGGGAATGTAGAGGACGAAGGCGTACACGGCCAGGATCGACGTATTGACCAGCTTGGGACCCACCACCTTGTTGACCGGGATTTGGTTGACGATGGAACTTCCAAAGTCACCCCGGACGACGCGGCTCAGCCAGATCGCGTAGCGCTCCGGCACAGGACGATCGAGATGCAATTGTTGGCGAAAGATTTGCTTGGACTCTTCCGTCGCAAAGCGCCCCAACACCCGTGCGGCGACATCGCCAGGCAGAATCTCCGTGGAGACAAAGATAATCAACGAGACGGCGAGCAAGGTCAGGAGTCCGGTGATGATCCGCGAGAGTATCAACTTGAGGATCATTACGGCCCTCGAGAAGAACGACTCTGGGCTGCTCCGGCGCAGAGCAGCCCAGAGATTCCCTTAACGCGGGGAGTTCACTTGGTGCAGGTTAGGTCCCGCGTATCAAAGCGCGCGATCTGTACGTGCGGCGTGTACCCGCTGCAATTCTTGCGGATCGCCGCGACGGTGAAGTATGCTCCTTCAAAAACGTCGCCGCCCCGTTCGCTGATGGTCTGCTCCAGTTGCCTGTAGAGCTTCAGGCGCTGCGCATCGTCGACAGTCGTGACGGCTTTGTCCAGCAGCGCGTCGAAATCCTTGTGGAACCAGTGCGTCTCCGGATACTTGCTGTTCGAGCGGAAGGAGAGGCCTATTGCCTCCGCGGGCGGTCGCGCCACATGCGCCGAGACCACGAAGGGCTGCTTGAGCCACACGTTGTCCCAGTATTCCGATGCCGGACCGACGATGACGTTGACCTGCACCCCGGCGTCGGCGGCCATCGCTTTGAAGAGTTGCGCGATTTGAACTTGGCCTGGAAGGTTGTCCGTGGTGTAGAGATCGACCTTGAGTGGCTTGTTCGGCCCGTACCCGGCTTCGGTCAGTAATTTCTTGGCGCCAGCCACATCGCGCGCCGGAACCTGTTTTCTCCACGCGAAGGGGGAGATCGGCTGGATCGGGTTGTCGTCGCCGATCACGCCATAGCCCAGCCAGATCGTATCCACGATCTTCTTTCGGTCAATCACCTTCTTAAACGCCTGACGAACGCGAATGTCCTTGAATGGTGGCGTATCGGTCCACATGACCAGGAGCAGGGTCGTTGAAGGGCCGCTCTTCAAGAGCTTGATGTTCGGATCCTTCTGCAGGGCCGGTACCGACGCAAAGTCAACCTGCTCCGCGAGATCCACTTGGCCGGATCGTATCGCGGCCGTGGTCGTGTTGTTTTCAGCAATCGTGTAAAACTCGAGGCGGTCAGCCTTCGGCCGGCCTGACTCCCAATAGTTGGGGTTGCGGACGAACACGTGTGGAGTCTGCTTGGGCTGGAAGTTCACAGCCATGAACGGCCCGGTACCGTCGCCCTTGAGCTTTAGTTCGGCCTCGGTCTTGCCATCGGGGATGATCCAGGTGTTCTTGATGGTGATCAGACCCGGCAGCTCAGCCACAGGTTTGGGCAATTTGAAGATGACCGTGTAAGGATCAGGACCGGTGATGCCGTTCGGATCGAGAAAGGCCAGTTGTGCCGCCCCTTCCGACTTTGAGGCGGGATCCAGGAGCCGTTTGAAGGTCCATACGACATCTTTCGAGGTCAGTTCGTGTCCGTCGTGAAACTTGACGCCCTTGCGCAGACGGAAGGTCCACTGCGTGGCATCGGCATTATGCGTAAACGATTCCGCGAGCTCGGGGTGGACCCGAAACGCGCTGTCCTTGTCGAGCAGCCGATTATAAACCTGATTGACCATGACCGAACATTCGTTGCCCGGCTGGTTGACGGGATCAAGCGAATTGGTCTCACCGCAGGGGTCGCCGATCGAGATTTTCACCGTGCCGGTCGCGGCCGCCGAGCCGACTCCGTTCGTCCAGAGCGAGACGGCTCCGAGAGCCATGAGGGCCAGAGCGACTCGGGTGAATCGCAACGCAGCTTTCATAGCTTCGCCCCCTTCTCACAATGCTAGGAACGATCCGAGGGTTCGCTGCCTTCGGCGACGATTCCTTTTAGGCGCAACGTCGAGCGCATCCGCAGCTCCACGCGAACGCCTTAACGGCAAAGGTCGCCAAGCATGACGCTCAGAATACTCTGACCCGTTCGAAGTGCCAGTCCATACGAGGAGCGTCCTATGGAGCCACCAATTCCCCCGTCGAGGTCCGGTCTTGCGGATGGCACACCACTTGAACGTCGCGACGTGCGCCTCACGATCCGGACCGTTGAAACTATTCCGCTTCGGGTGCCCTTATCCCGAGAGTACCGGGGCAGCCGCTATCGCATGACTACCCGCAGTACCGTTATTACGCGCATCATGACAGAGGAAGGGGTGGTGGGAGAGGCCTACAATGGGGACGAGGACGAGGCGCAATCCGCGATCGTGCGCATTATTCACGACGAGCTCGCCCCTGTCTTGTTGGGAGAAAATGCCGCTCGGATCGAGCACTGTTGGGAACGCATGCTGCCAGCGACGTTCGACATCCTGCGCGATCGTAAGCTAGCCACCGCCGCGATTGGGTACGTTGACAGCGCCATCTGGGATGCCTTCGGAAAAGCCCTGGGCGTGCCCCTGTCACTTCTTTGGGGAGGATACCGAGACAAACTGCCGATCGTGGCAATCGGGGGATACTACGGAGCCGCTCACGCCGAACTGGCGAAGGAGATGGAATACTACCGGAACACCGGGTTGGCCGGCTGCAAGTTCAAAGTCGGAGGCGCCACACCGGAGAACGATGCCGAACGGTGCCGTGTGGCACGGAACGCGGCGGGGCCTGATTTCCTTCTCATGGCAGACGCGAACCAGGGATACACGCTGGAGGAGGCTGTTCGCTTTTGCCGCCTCACAGCCGACCTCGATCTCCGTTGGTTCGAAGAGCCGTGCCGCTGGTACAACGACCGCCGCGCCCTGCGAGACGTACGTTTCATTACCGGCGTGCCTGTCGCGGCCGGACAAAGTGAACTCTCGCGATCGGGTGTTCGGGATTTAATGATGGACGGCGCCATCGACGTGTGCAATTTTGATGCCTCGTGGGGCGGGGGCCCGACCGAATGGCGACGGGTCGCGGGGATGGCGCAGGCGTTTGGAGTTGAGATGGCACATCATGAGGAACCACAGATTTCGGCGCAGTTGTTGGCAGGGATTCCCCACGGGACGTATGTGGAGTGCTTCCATCCGGACCGAGACCCGGTCTTCTGGAATATTATCGGCAACCGGCCGCCCATCGCAGACGGGTACTACGCGGTTCCGCAGGGACCGGGGTTTGGTCTTCACCTGGACGATGATTTCATCGCTCGCTATAGGATTTGAGCACGTGACTATCAACGGCTCCGGGCACTCTACGGTGCCCCTGGGAAGAAGCGAGCGCCGCGAATCCTGACCTTGGGAAGGAGGCCCCTTATGGGCGTGACCAGCATCAGGCATACGGGTTTCACGGTCAGCAACCTTGAGCGTTCCCTCGAATTCTACCGCGATCGCCTCGGCATGAAGGTCGTGGCCCAGCAACTGGGGACCGCCGAGTATCTCTCCACGATGACCAGGTTTCAGAACGTGCAAATAAAGTTCGCCTTGCTCGCGGTAGAGGGGCATCCGGAGCACGTCTTGGAACTCCTGGAGTACGTCTCTCACCCCGGAGAGCCCCAGGAGCTGGCCACCAATTGTCCGGGGAACGGTCATCTCTGCTTTCAGGTGGAGGACATGTGGGAGACGTACGAACGACTCAAGTCTGAAGGGGTCCGGTTCAAGAGCGAGCCGGTCGGCGTCACGGCGGGAGTCAATACGGGTGCATACGCCGTGTACCTCTGGGATCCAGACGGATTCACTTTGGAGTTAGTCCAGCCCCCTGCTGCGCTGAAACGGTAAATCGCATGAGGACATGGCGACGACAGCCGTGCCGGTCACACTATGATCGCCACTACCCCGACGGAATCGTGGTCAGCCCGCCATCGATCGTGATGCAGGCACCGGTGATGTAGGCCGCATCCTCCGAGACCAGAAAGACGCAGAGGCGGCCGATCTCGCGTGGATCGCCGAGGCGGCGGAGCGGAATCGTGCGCAGGTATGCATCCACGTCATACATTCCCCTTCGCACCTCATCCTCCCACATCGGCGATTTCTGAACACCGGGAGCGACGGCGTTGACGCGGATCCCGTAAGGCCCCCACTCGGCTGCCATGACGCGTGCCATCATGATGGCCGCCGCTTTAGTGGAGCAGTACGCGATCCGACCCGGGTTGGGAGAAAACCCACGGATTGAGGAGATATGCACGATCGAGCCGGATCTGCCCTGGGCGATCAGACGGCGAGCAACGGCGCGCGAGCAGTAGAAAACTCCGGAATGCATCACGCCGACAGAGTCATTCCAGATTTCGTCGGTGACCTCGTGGGTGGGATCGCCGACCCTGCTGATCCCGGCATTGTTGATCAAGATGTCCACGTGGCCCAGGTCCTGAGCAGCAGCCTCAACGGCCGCCTCGACGTCGCTGCTCCGGGCCACGTCCGCGTGATAGTAGCGCGCCTCCGCGCCGGCCCGCGCTAGCTCTGCAGCCGCGTGCGAACCCGTCTCCCGGTTGATCTCGACGATCGCGATTGCCGCCCCCGCCCGGGCCAGCTCCTCCGCGATGGCCCGCCCGATGCCTTGGCCCGCGCCGGTGACCATCGCCACTTTTCCGTCCAGGGTCCCCATGGTCCCCTCCGATGCTTTCGGTCTCTCAGGTGACTCGACAGGCATGGTTGGCGGAACAGTGTCTCGACGGCATGGGGGACAGCTCCGGCCCCGACCGAGGCTGAGCCTGCGGCCGTCGCCGGTTCCGGCGAGGGCCGCTTCACCGAAGCCCGGCTCACGTATCAGGCGCCCTCTCAGGAAACCCCATCGCCTGCAGGTTCGCCGAGGCGACCCACCCGCCGTCGACACGCAGATTGACGCCGGTGACGTAACTCGCCCGATCAGATGCCAAAAACAGCACCGCGCGGGCGATGTCCTGCACCTCGGCCACCCGCCCGACGGGCGTTCGCCGAGCGTACGCCTCGACGGTCGCAAGCCCCTCCCGGACCATCGCGTTTGTCATCTCGGTGCGTACAACGCCAGGAGAGACACAGTTCACGCGGATGTTGTACTGGGCCCACTCGGTCGCCAGCACCTCGGCCAGCACGATGACACCGGCCTTCGCGGCGTTGTAGGCGGACCGCATGGGCCATCCTCCCATCCCGCCGATCGAGGCGATGTTGACAATACTCCCCTTGCGCCTGGGGATCATCACTTTAGCGACCGCCTGCGTCGTCAAAAAAACACCCGTCAACATCACGTCAATTTGACGCCGCCACTCAGCCTCCGGCATCTCCTCAGACTTGTGCAGGGTAAACAGGCCGGCGTTATTCACCAAAACGTCGATTTGGCCATATGCAGTCATCACGGTGTCCACAAGCGTCAGGCACGATGCGGACTGGGTCACGTCAAGCGGCACCGCCAGCGCTTCATGCCCCTGGGCCCTGAGCCTCTGGGCGGCAGCCGTCCCCCGTTGCTCGTCGATTTCCGCGATGATGACGCGCGCGCCCTCGCGGCCGAACGCTTCCGCGATGCCGAACCCGATACCCCGACCCGCGCCGGTCACGACCACCACGCGGGGCGCGAGAGGTGTCGTCATGGGGCTGGCACCTCAAAAACCAGCACAGACACCGGCTCTACCGTCGGCGTAAGAACGCATGGGGTGGACGCCGGGACATCCACGAAATCGTGCTCGGCCATGCGCCGATGACGAGAGCCCACTTCCGCATCCACGCGTCCCTCGACAACGTACACGATCGCCTCGCGTCGTTCAGCGGTACGCACGACGCATGTAGGAGCGGTGTCTACGGATACCAGACGGGTGCGGATATTTGCGTCGCTCGGGAGTTCGATGCCGCGTGCCACCCGACCGCGAAGGGCGCGGCGGTTCATGGCGCCGGAGGGGAAGCGATCGGTTCGCCACTTATTCTCGTTGTAGTTGGGCGCCACAAGCCAGAAGACGAGCAGATCATCTCCGCCCGCATTCCACAGGTTGTGGGGAACGCCAGGGGGAATGAGGACATAATCGGCGGGCTCGAAGAACTCTTCCGAATTCCCGATCTCCAGACGGCAACGGCCGGCGACGAAGTAGAAGATCTCAGACGCGCCGTCGTGTAGGTGCAGGATCGGTCCGAGGCTGTCGCCGATGAGTCCCTTTCCGCCCCGCGGCCATACCGTAGCCCCGCCCCGTTTGAGGTCTGTGAACGGGAGGGACTGCTCCATCCACGCGCGCCAGTTCATAGTTGATCGGCTACTCCCGTTTTGGGTGTCCCGTCCGCCATCCAATTAACCTGTGTTCACGTTTCCGCCTTCGTTAGGGGAACCGATAGCGGCGAGCACGCGATCCACAAACTCAGAAGACATGCCCGTGTACAATGCGGGAGTCAGCATCCGACTGAGCTGGTCCGCGCCGAAGTGCATCGCGACCTCGGGCTCCTCCCGAAGAACCGTCTCGAAAGGGCGGCCGGACTCGACGGACGCCATGGCCACGCGATAAATTACCTCGTGGGCCCGCTGCCGACCAATCACGTGGGCCAACGCCATCATCACCGCCTCTGACATGATCAGGCCATCGGTGAGCGCGAGGTTGCGCGCCATGCGGTCGGCACGCACGTTGAGGCCGAGGAGAAGCTCAATGGCGTGATGGAGCGCGCCCCCGGTCAGAATGCAGGCTTCGGGAATGGCCCCCCACTCAAGATGCCACGGGCCGGTTGCGCGCTCGTGGTCGGGCCGCATCGCCGCAAACATGAGCGCCGCGTCCTGTGACACAATCGTACCAATCGCCATCAACGCCTCACACGTGATAGGATTGCGTTTCTGCGGCATCGTGGACGATCCGCCCTTCCCGGCGACATAGGCCTCCTCCACCTCAGCGATCTCGGTCTTCTGGAGGAGAGCAATCTCCTGCGCGATCTTCGCGACGGTACCGCAGACCAGAGCCAGCACGGCGACGAACTCGGCGAACGCGTCCCGGGCGACGTGCCACGTGATCAGGGGGATGCAAAGGCGGAGCTCGACCATCATACGCCCCTGTACTTGGAGCCCCAGGGGCCCCAACGCCGCGAGCGTTCCGGCCGCCCCGCCGAACTGCCCGACAAACAGACGCGGGGCAAGCGCTTGAAGGCGGTCCCGGTGACGCGCGAGTTCCGCGACCCAAATGGCGACCTTGAAACCAAAGGTGATGGGCAAGGCTTGCTGCCCATGGGTGCGGCCGGCCATCGGGGTATCGCGATATCGCGCGGCCAAGCCGGCCCCGGCATCGATGAGGCGGGTGAGATCCCTCAGAAGAATGTCATGGGCTCGCCGAAGCTGCAGCACGGTTGCGGTGTCCATGATGTCCTGCGTGGTAGCGCCCCAGTGGACGTACGCACCAGCATTGTCAGCGCACTGTGCCGCGAGCATGCGGACGAGGGGGAGAATCGGATACCCAACGATTTCCGTCTGCGCCTTCAGCGCCTCGAGATCGATGCGGTCGGCCCGAGCTCTCCGGGAGATCTCCTCCGCGGCCGGTCTGGGGATGATGCCGACCTCAGCCTCCGCCCGTGCCAGAGCCGCCTCCGCGTCGAGCCATGCCTGGACAAGCGACCGATCCGAAAAGATGTCACGCATCTCCGGTGTCCCAAACATGTCCCGGTAGATACCCGTATCCCCTAAGCGACTCATCGGATCTCCTGTCATTCAGCGGCGATAAGCAGCGCGGCGGCGATGGCCGTCTAGACCCTCCCCCCCCGGTGGGATCAAAGCGAGGCAGTGACATCGTGCCTGTTTCGAGCCGAAGATTGGTTGCTCAGTATCATTCTGTTGCGTGTAGAGGTTCTCCTCGCGCGGGGGAAAGCATTGCAGGGGGCGTGTCACGTGGACAAGCGAAAGGGATCGAGCGAAGCGACGCGAAAGGGGAGGGCCGACATGAGTGAGGCGCGATTCGACGACGCGATTGTGGTGATCACGGGAGCCGGGCGCGGGCTCGGTTTGGGAATGGCCCGTCGTCTCGCCCAGGCAGGCGCGCACGCGGTTCTCGCAGATATCGACGTTACCGCAGCCAAGGACGCAGCCGAGAGACTGAGAAAAGAAGGACTGTCGGCATCGTCTGACGCTCTCGATGTCCGCGACCCGGCGCAGAGCTTGGGGCTCGTTGATAAGATCGTAAGGGATCGTGGGCGGATAGACGTGTGGGTGAATAACGCTGGCGTGGCCCGCATCGGTGCGGCAGAAACCATGTCTTGCAGCGACTGGAATGAGAGCATCTCCGTCATGCTCTCGGGTGTCTTCTATTGTTCTCAGGCTGTTGGACGCCGGATGCTCGTCCAAGGCAAGGGTGTCATTGTCAATATCGCGTCGGTAGATGGGCTCAAGGCGATCGAAGGGCGGGCAGCGTACTGCACGGCCAAGGCCGGAGTGATCATGCTCACCCAGGTACTCGGTATCGAGTGGGCAAAACGAGGCGTCCGCGTGGTCGGAATCGCACCGGGCGTCGTGATGACCGAGCTCGTCGCGAAGGTCATCGCTGATGGGTGGGCATCGTCAGAGGTGTACGAACGGCGTACCCCTATGAGGCGTCTCGGGACTATCGAGGATATCGCCGAAGCCGCGTTGTTTCTCGCCAGTGACGACGCGTCATACGTTACTGCCGAGACACTTCGCGTCGATGGGGGATGGGTCGCCTATCAACTCTTCTAGGCTGAAGGCACGTCAGACGACCTAAGCCCTGATCTGGGGAAATTCCATCCTCGGGAATGAGACGGCTAATCCAAAGGGACGGGGGTGCGGGCACGACGCAGGGCGCATAGGACGCCGTGGCTACCAAGGTCAGGTTTCTGAATCGCTCTGGTCGGCGTCCCTCGAAACGCGAACTCGCTATCTGGCTTCTTTGGACCATCGCCATAACGTGCGCGCTCATATGGACTCGCGGGCTCTTTCTAGCCCTCACGGCGGGTCCTGGCCAGCAAGTCGATGTGCCGAATCCCGATTCCTGGGGAGACCTGTCGAGAGCAGCCCTCCGTGACCCGTTCCATGCGTTGTCCTTGGTATTGGGTGCTGCTCGCGCTCACCGTCTAGAGGCGTGGGCGTCTTCTTCCTTTTTCCTGGGAGTGATCGCAGAGGCTGCCATTTTCCTGAGCCTCTACCTTCGCAAGAAAGGCCGGAGACCCTTACTGAGGGGCTCCTGATTTACGCCCTCGACGTGACTCTCTAGGGCACCGGTGTTCAAGTGACCGGGGCCCTGATGGAGTACTAATCCTCCCGCGGCCACGCACGGCTGTCGCCTCAGGGGCAGGAACTCGATCGTCTTATTGCCTGTCAATACCGCACGCATGTTTGCATTGTTATTCGCTCGACGTCCAGGCCTCGAATGCCGTGGGTGACGAAATTTTCAGTTTCGCTTTTTTAGTAGAAGACTCAAAAACGTTGGCGCCTGACAAGAACTACTGGAGGCCGCCGAAGTCTGGCACGACGTGGGGCACGCGATGGCCCGTACGTTGCAAGGGGGGAGGCAAGGCTTGAAGCTCTCAATCGTCGATCAGTCACCCGTGCCCGCCGGTGCGACGCCCGCCGACACCCTGCGCAACACGATCGACCTGGCCCGCCTAGCTGATCGGCTCGGCTACGAGCGGTACTGGATCGCCGAACACCACGGCACGCTTGGCTTCGCCAGCCCTGCGCCCGAAGTTCTGCTCGCCCGGGTGGGGGTCGAGACAACCGGCGTTCGCATCGGTTCCGGCGGCGTCCTCCTGCCGCACTAAGGTTCGCTCAAGTGGCGGAAACGTTTCGCGTCCTGTACGCCCTGTACCCTGGCCGGATTGACCTGGGCATCGGTCGCGCTCCGGGTAGTAGCCCGCTAGAGGCCTATGCGCTGTCGCGACCGTGACCGACGCACCTTCGTCGACGACTTCCCGGAACAGATGGTAGAACTCCCGGCGTTTCTACGCCATGCCTTCCCACCGGATCATCCGTTTGGCCAGATCAAAGTGTCCCCGGACATGCCTGGAGGCCCTGAGGTCTGGCTCCTGGGATCTAGCATGTGGAGCGCGACGGCGGCCGCACAGTTGGGGCTGCCCTACGCATTTGCACACTTCATCAACCCCGGGCCGACCCGCGCGGCGATCGAGTACTATCACTCGCACGTCACGGCCTCCGGCGTGTCGGTCCCGCAAACGATCCTAGCTCTTGGCGTGATCTGCGCCGACACCGAGGCCGAAGCGCAGCGGCTCAATGCCAGCGTGCGCCTGCGCCGCGTCGTCCGGGAGTTGGGTGCCGATCCGGGCCCGATTCATACGCCCGAGGAAGCGCTCGCACAGTTGGGGGCCGGGCCCGATCGGGCGGCCCCCGGACGAAGGTGAGTGGTCTCGCTACATCGTCGGGGCACTCGAGCAGGTGCACGCCGAGCTCGTTCGCATGGCGACAGAGCTCAGGGTTGAAGAACTCATGGTCGTGACCGTGGTCCATGACCATAAAGCGCGGCGTCGCTCCTACCAGCTCCTTGCCGAGATCTTTAGCCTAGCACAACGCGTGCAAGGCCGAGGCGGGCGACGAACCAGGATGACGACTACGTTCATAAGATCAAATCAGCATTTGCTTGATGATCATCGGACTCAGAAGAATCTGGCTACGGGTACCTAACGGCTAAGCAGTTGCAGTCCCGCTCGACGGGCCACCTCGTCGAGGCCGGCATCCCAGTTCGATCACCGCCTCACTCAAGCGGCCATTCAGGGCGGATTTGAAGATATCGCGGTACGCCGCGCGAAGGGCTAGCCTTGTTGCCCCGGTCTCAGAGTCTCGAAGCGTACCGTCCCACGCTCGCCGGGCGCGCTACCCTCTGTCTCTCGCACCAACCACGTGGGTTGCCTCCGTCGCGCGGCGCACCTCGGCGAGCGCGTCTTCGAAGATGGTCAGGATCTCGTCTATCTCCTGCGCGGACGTGGTGAGCGGTGGCGCGAACGCGACCATCCACGGACTCGCCCTAAGCAGCAGGCCACGCCGGCGGGCCGCGTCTCGGACACGGAGCCCGAAGTTCGTCGAGGCCGGGAAGCGCTCGCGCGTGTCGCGATCCTGCACAAACTCGACGCCCACGAGCAGACCCTCCCCGCGGATGTCGCCGATGACAGGGTACCGCGTTTGAAGCTGGCGCAGGCGCTCCTTCATCTGCACCCCCCGTTCGCGGGCGTTCTCGACGATGCCTTTCTTCAGCAGTTGGTCGATCGCGGCCAGCCCCACCGCACATGCGACCGGGTTGCCTCCGTAGGTGTGGCCAGCATGATACTGTACCTGGTCGCTCGGCTCTCCCCAAAAGGCACGAGCCACCCGCTCCGTCAGCACGGTGGCCGATAATGGCGCATAGCCGCCACTCATCCCCTTGCCCAAGCACAAGATATCCGGCCACGTGTCCCAATGCTCTGCGGCAAACAAGCGGCCCATGCGTCCAAACCCCGTGATGATCTCGTCGAAGATGAGCACAATGTTGTAACGATCGCACAGTTCCCGGACCCGTGGCAGATAGTCGGTCGGCGGCACAACCACGCCGGCGGACATCAACACCGGCTCGGTAATGAAGGCAGCGATCGTCTCGGGTCCTTCGAGCGTGATCACCTCGTCCACGAGCTTCGCATAGGTTGCGCCCAGGCTTTCGGGCGTCCCGGCAAAT
>Ga0070707_100002391_pt1 | contig 17912 bp, 7 predicted proteins | sample KBSK5502metaG_FD_65468 | JGI IMG/M metagenome (GOLD analysis project Ga0070707, IMG submission 65468) | Corn, switchgrass and miscanthus rhizosphere microbial communities from Kellogg Biological Station, Michigan, USA - KBS K5-50-2 metaG | ecosystem: Host-associated > Plants > Roots >... | reverse complement strand
TCCGCGGTCGCGGTGGTCAGCGCTCGGAGAGGGACTCGAGGGCTCCGAGCGCGGCGCCGCGCGCTCCGGCCATGTCCAGGTCCGAGACGAGGGCGAACCGGGCGACCCGCGACTGTTCCTCGCGCAGCACCGTGTTCTCGCGGACCTTGGCCAGGAACCACTCGCGGAACTCCGGGCTCGTCTCGACGACGCCGCCGCCGAGGAAGTAGGCGCTCGGGTCCGTGAAGTTCGCGGCGATCGTGAAGAGGCGGCCGAGCGCCATCGCCTGCTGCTCGAAGATCTTGCGGCCGAGGGGATCGCCCTTCTCGCCGAGCCCGCGGACAGCCATCGCCGCCTTTGCCGGAGAGGGCGCCTCGGCCAGCTCGTGCCCCGGGAACCGGGTCAGCCAGTAGGGCAGCAGGTTCTTCTCGATTCCCGTGAGGGAGGCGACGCTCTCGGCGTCGCCGTCGAAGCCGCAGTTGCAGTGCGGCATTGGTTGTCCCTCGGCCAGGAGCCCTTCCATCGGGATGTGGACGTGCCCCAGCTCCCCCGCCATCCCGGCCGCGCCCTTGACGATGCGCCCCGACTCGATGACGCCGCCGCCCAGCCCCGTGCCGACGATGGCGGAGATCGACGAGTGGTGCGCGGCGTCGGCGCCGAAGCACACGTGGTGGGCGTAGAGCGCGGCGGCATTGCCGTCGTTGTTGTAGACGACGGGCAGTTGGAGCCGTTTCGCGAGGGCGCTCCGAAAGTCGAACCCGCTCCAGCCGGGGTGGGCGAAGTTGGTCGAGCCGCGCGACGAGATGACGCCTTCCGCGCTCGCGGGACCCGGGGTGGCGAGCCCGACCGACCGCACCCGCTCTCGCGCGACGCCGGTGACCTGCAGGATGCCGTCGAAGGCCTGCGCCAGCGCGGCGACCGCGACCTCGGGGCCTTCCTTCACGCGGCTGGGCGTCTCGACGAGGCGATCGAGGAGGAACCGCCGCGAGGCGTCGAGGACGGTCCCGTTGTTCTTGTTCCCGCCGTTGTCGAGCCCGACGACGACCCCCGAGTCCATCCCTGGCTCCTTCGTCCCGATGATCGGCCGCGATTGTACCCGGTCCCGCGACCCGTTCAACGAGCCGGACGAGTCTACCCAGGGCGCATCGCTTCGAGTATCCTCGTCGTCAACGACCTCAAGCTGGGCGCGACGCAAGGCGCGATCGCTCTCTGGATCGGTCCGGGCACGGAAGCGTATTTCTCGAACCTGAGGATTGCGCGGTAGCATCAGGTCGCGGGGTGGCTCTAGGCCAGGCTGGTGGGCCGGGTCGTGAGCGAGCGCAAGAAGAACTCCATGAGGTTGACACGGCCACACCGAAGCCCTATTTAAGGTTCAGGAGGCCACCGTCTGGGAACGAGAATGGGGAGCCGCCGGGTCCTGAGATCCGCCGGCGCCGCCATCGTCGTGGTGGGCATGGCGGGGGCCCTGGCATCGGCGTGGGCTCCGACCGCGTCGCCTCCCGCCGCCCCGCCCGACTTCGCCCGCGACGTCCAGCCCATACTCGCCGTCTCCTGCGTCCGCTGCCACCGCGCGGCACGGGCGGAGGGCGGTCTCCGGCTCGACACCCGGGAAGGCCTGCTCGAGGGCGGCGACTCGGGCGGGGCCGTCGTGCGCGGCGATGGGAAGGGCAGCCTGCTCTACGAGCGGCTGATGGCGAACGATCCGGAGGAGCGGATGCCGCAGCGGGCCGAGCCGCTCGCGCCCGCCCAGGTCGACGCGCTGGTGCGGTGGATCGACGACGGCGCCCCCTGGCCGGACGGAGCAGTGGTCCGGATGGCGCCGGCCGCCCGCGCATCCATCGCCACGCCGCGGCCGCGGGCCGCCCGCATGGCCGGCGCCCGGGCCGACGGCCCGCTCGTCTCTTTCAACAAGGATGTGCGCCCGATCCTGGCTGACAACTGCTACGCCTGCCACGGGCCCGACCGGAACCGCCGGCAGAGGGGCCTGCGGCTCGACCGCGAGGAGGTCGCGAAGGCGCCACTCCCCTCGCGCCAGGTCGCGATCGTCCCCGGCAGTCCCGAGAGGAGCGAGCTCTTCCGGCGCATCACGGACCCGGACGAGAAGAGGCGGATGCCTCATGTGTCGAGCGGCAGGGACCGCCTCGGCGCGGCCCAGATCGAGACGATCCGCCGCTGGATCGAACAGGGTGCGGAGTGGGAGCCGCACTGGTCGTACATCTCGCCCACCCGGCCGCCGCTGCCGGCGGTGAAGCGCGCCGACTGGCCTAAGAACCCGGTCGACGCCTTCGTGCTCGCCGGCATCGAGAAGCAGGGCCTCTCGCCCTCCCCCGAGGCCGCACCGGGTGAGCTGCTGCGGCGGCTGAGCTTCGATCTCACCGGCCTCCCGCCCACGCCGGACGAGGTTCGCGCCTTCCTCGCCGACATGACGCCGGGCGCCTACGAGCGCCAGGTGGACCGGCTGCTCGCCTCGCCGCGGTTCGGCGAGCGCATGGCCGCCCACTGGCTCGACCTCGTGCGCTACGCCGACAGCGTCGGCTACCACAGCGACAACGCCCGCACGGTCTGGCGCTACCGCGACTTCGTCATCGGCGCCTTCAACCGGAATCTCCCCTTCGACCAGTTCACGGCCGTGCAGCTCGCCGGCGACCTGCTGCCGGATGCCTCGATGGAGCAGCGGATCGCCTCCGGCTACAACCGGCTCCTCCAGACGACCGAGGAGGGAGGGGCCCAACCCAAGGAATACCGCGCCATCTACCTCGCCGACCGCGTGCGGAACGCCTCCACCGTGTGGATGGCCGCCAGCCTCGGCTGCGCCCAGTGCCACGACCACAAGTTCGACCCCTACCTCGCCAAGGACTTCTACAGCTTCGGAGCCTTTTTCGCGGACGTGAAGGAGAAGCCCGTCGGGCGCCGCGACCCCGATTACCTTCCGGACGAGAGCCAGCGCCCCGCGCTCGAGGCGGTGGACGCCGAGATCGAGCGCCTCCGCAGGGAGCTGGAGAGGGACACTCCCGAGCTCGCGGCCGCCCAGGAGCGCTGGGAGAGAACGCTCGGCGGCAAGCGCCGGTATGGCTGGACGGTCCTGGAGCCCGTCGAGGTGTCTTCGACCAACGGCACGCGCGTGCTGATCCAGGGCAACGACTTCTCGGTCATCGCCACCACCGCCTCCGGCCCGAAGCCGCCGCGCGACACCTACACGGTCCGCTTCAAGACCGCCCTCAAGGGCATGACGGCGTTCCGGCTCGAGGCCCGGACCTTCGAGGAGCTGCCGAGGGGCGGGCCGGGCCGCGATCCCCAGGGCGGCTTCGTGGTCTCCGAGCTCGTGATCCAGGACGCCGCCGGCCGAAAGATCCCGCTCCGCAATGCGACCGCATCGACGCCGATCGCCGGACCGGGCGCGCCGTTCAGCCCGGGGGCGGCCATCGACGGGACGACCTCCGGGGGCGGCTGGGCGCTCCTGGCGGCCGACGGCCTGGAGCATCGCCTGGTCGTGGAAGCCGTGGAGCCGGTGGGCACCGGCGACGAGACCACACTCACCGCCGTGATCCACCAGAACGCGGGGCGTCTCCGCACGCTCGGGCGATTCCGCCTGTCCGCCACCACCGACCCCTGGCCCGTCCTCACCGAGCCGGGACGCGAGGTCACGAAAGACCTCCTCGAGATCGCGGCGAAGGACCGGGCGAGCCGTACGAAAGAGGACCAGGAGTCGCTGACGAAGTTCCACCGGCAGGTTGCTCACGAGCTGGCGGCCGTCCGCACCGCGCTCCGCGCCGCGGAGGTGCGGAAGGAGGACCTCGTCAAGGACATCCCGCAGTCGCTCGTCACGACCGCCCAGGAGCCGGAGCCGGTGCGGATCCTGCCCCGCGGGAACTGGCTGGACGAGTCGGGCGAGGTCGTCGAGCCCGCGGTCCCGCACTTCCTGCCCGAGATCGAGACGGGCGGGCGGCGAGCCACGCGGCTCGACCTCGCCCGCTGGCTGACCTCGCCCGACAACCCGCTCACCGCGCGCGTCTTCGTGAACCGGCAGTGGAGGCTCTTCTTCGGCCAGGGCCTGTCGAGGACCCTCGAGGACCTCGGCACGCAGGGGGAGTGGCCGACCCACCCGGAGCTGCTCGACTGGCTGGCGGTCGAGTTCGTGGAGAGCGGCTGGGACATGAAGCACCTCGTCAGGACGCTCGTCACCTCGGCCACCTACCGGCAGACTTCGCGGGCCTCGCCCGAGCTCGTCGAGCGCGATCCCTACAACCGGCTCTACGCCCGCCAGGCCCGCTTCCGGCTCGACGCCGAGATGGTCCGCGACGGCGCCCTGGCGATCAGCGGGCTGCTCTCGAGCAGGATGGGCGGCCCCAGCGTCCATCCCTACCAGCCGCGGGGCTACTGGGCCTACCTCAACTTCCCGCCGCGGGAGTGGGACGACTCGACCGGCGAGGACCAGTACCGACGCGGGATCTACACCTGGTGGCAGCGCACGTTTCCGCAGCCGAGCCTCGTCGCCTTCGACGCGCCCTCGCGCGAGGAGTGCGTCGGCGAGCGCACCCGCGCGAACGTGCCGCAACAGGCGCTGGTCCTGTTGAACGATCCGACCTACGTGGAGGCCGCGCGCGTCTTCGCGGAGCGGATCCTGCGGGAGGGCGGCACGAGTTTCGACGACCGGCTGCGCTGGACTTACGAGCGGGCGCTGGCCCGGGCCCCGCGGGAGGAGGAAGCGCGAATCGCCGGGGATCTCGTCCAGCGGCACGGGACCCAGTACCGCGCCGACCCGCGCTCCGCGCGCCGGCTCGTGGGCGCCGGCCTCGCCCCGGTGCCGCGCGACCTCGACGTCGTGGAGCTGGCCGCCTGGACCTCGGTGGCGCGCGCGATACTGAATCTGCCGGAGGTGATCACGCGGCCATGATCAAGCAGCGGAGGCGCGATGCGAAAGCACCTCACCCCCCGAAATTGACGAGGATTCGATGGAGATCCTGACCGACGACATGCAGGCCATGCGGCGGCACTTCACGCGCCGCGCGTTCCTGGGCCGATCGGGAACAGGGCTGGGCGCCCTGGCCCTGGCCGCCCTCGTCGACCCGAAGCGGCTCTGGGCCGCGACCGAGCGCGGGCGCGGCGTGCTCCCCGGCCTGCACTTCCCGCCGCGGGCCAAGCGGGTCATCCACCTCTACCAGGCCGGCGGCCCCTCGCATCTGGAGCTGTTCGACTACAAGCCGAAGCTGGCTCAGATGAACGACCAGCCCATGCCCGAGTCCTTCACCAAGGGCCAGCCCATCGCCCAGCTCCAGGGGCAGAAGCTGCGCTGCTTCGGCCCCCAGCACCCCTTCCAGCGCTGGGGCCGGTCCGGGCAGGAGATCTCCGTGCTCCTGCCCCACATCGGCTCCATCGCCGACGAGATCTGCATCGTGCGCTCGCTGCAGACCGAACAGATCAACCACGACCCGGCCCACACGTTCATGAACACGGGCACCCAGATCTCCGGCCGACCTTCGGCCGGCTCCTGGATCTGGTATGGGATCGGCGCCGAGGCCGAGGACCTGCCGGGCTTCGTCGTCCTCACCTCCCATGGGCGCGGCGGTCAGATGCAGCCCATCGCCGCCCGGCAGTGGCACAGCGGTTTCCTCCCCAGCCGCTTCCAGGGCGTGCAGTTCCGTTCGAATGGGGACGCGGTCCTGTACCTCCGCGACCCCGAGGGCGTCACCCGCCAGCAGCAGCGCGACGTGATCGACGCGGTCGCGGCCCTCACCCGGAGCCAGCCCGACTGGGTAGACGACCCCGAGGTCTCGGCACGCCTGAGCCAATACGAGATGGCGTTCCGGATGCAGACGAGCATCCCCGCCCTCACCGACTTCGCGAAGGAGCCCCGAGAGGTCCTCGCCTCCTACGGCGTCGAACGCATGGACGGCTCCTTCGCCGCCAACTGCCTCCTCGCCCGGCGTCTGGCCGAGCGTGGGGTGCGCTTCATCCAGCTCTACCACCGGGACTGGGACCACCACGGCCGCATCAAGGCCGACATCGCGATGAAGGCGAGGGAGGTGGACCAGGCCTCGGCCGCCCTCGTCATGGACCTCAAGCAGAGGGGGATGCTCGAGGAGACGCTCGTGATCTGGGGCGGCGAGTTCGGCCGGACGCCCATGGCCCAGGGAGACGGGCGCGACCACCACATCAAGGGCTTCTCGATCTGGCTGGCCGGGGGCGGCATCCGGGGAGGGATCACTCACGGCGCCACCGACGAGCTGGGCTACCTGGCGGTGGAGGACGTCGTCTCCGTCCACGACCTGCACGCCACGATGCTGTACCTGCTCGGGATCGACCACACGAAGCTGACGTTCAAGTTCCTGGGGCGGGATTTCCGGCTGACCGACGTCGACGGCGAAGTGGTGAAGAAGATCCTGGCCTGATCTCTTCGATTCGGTTGGCAGGCCGTGTGGGGATCGAACGCACGACACCCTGCTTAAAATGCAATTGTAGCCGCAACCAGCTCCACCGCGACTACCGCCGAGGCGCTCCTCCCCAGTAACCGGGCCACGGGGCGGAGAGCGCCCGGGATGGACCGCCCCGAGGGGCTTGTTGACGAGTGGACCGCTCCTGTATTACCTACGCTCTGGGCGCGCTGCACGATCCGGCGGCGCGTCTCCTCGTTGATCCCGGGGCGGTCGTGGAGCGCGCGGTCGACGGTCCCGATCGAGAGGCCAAGGCTCTCCGCGATCTCACGGATTCCCGGCGGCTTCTTCGGCCCAGCGGGCTCCTTCCTTCCTGGCCCCGGGGCATTCTCATCCTCTCCCGCTTCGCGTAGAGCCCAGCTCAGTCGCTCGGCTCTTCCCCCAGCCGCTCCCCCGCCGACCCCAGGCGGGGCCTCATAAGAAATGCTTGACAGTCCCCTGGGCTGCATGATTATGCTTCCCGTTAACGTCATACGATATGATGTTTCCCGTTCCCCTCAAGAAATTACCGTACCCAGCGGTGGACGGAATCCCCCGGGTTCCATGAGCAGGGGGGAGTTCCGGTTCACTCAGAACGCGCTCGCGCCGGAGGTTTACCTGGGGCGCAGTCTCGTTGACGTTCACGCGATCTCCCGTTGGGGGTGGATATGGCGAGGTTGCAGTTCGTGACGGCCCGTCATGTACTCGTTGCGCTCAGCAGAGGGTCGCTGTTCATCCAGGTGTCCATCATTTTCCTGCTATTGACGGGTTCCGCTTCGGCTCAGTTCACGAGCAATATCCAGGGCACGGTCGAAGATCCCAGTGGCGCCGCGGTCCCGCAAGCGAAGGTCGCCCTCGTCAACCTTGCCACGCAGGCTTCCGCGACCACCACCACCGATGGTACCGGAGGATTCCGGTTCCTGAGTCTCGCTCCCGGTCCGTACAAGATCACGGTGGAGGCGGCCGGCTTTGCCAGGGCGGAAGCGACGGTCAACCTCGATACGAACCAGAACCTGAACGTGCCCATCTCGGTCAAGGTGCGCACCGGGGCGGAAACGGTGACCGTCACCTCCGAGACTCCGCTGGTCAACACGACCGAGACTCGGAATCAGATGACGCTCGAAACGAAGGAGCTGTCCAGCCTGCCGCTGGCGGGCCGCAGCATGTTCTCCCTCGTCACGGTAGCGCCGGGTGTTTCCGGGAAGGGAACGACGGGGGGAGGCTCTCCGGGATCCGGGGTGGACAACTTCTCGACGGAAACGGAGGTGGATGCCAGCGCGAACGGCCAGGGCAGGCTCGCGAACATGTGGGTCGTGGACGGCCTCGACGTCACCAGCGCCATCCGGCAGGGCGTCCTGAACCTCACTCCAAATCCCGACGTCATCCAGGAGGCGGTCAATCAGATCAACACGTTTACCGTCGAGTACGGGCACTCGAGCTCGATCCAGTTCGTCATGACCACGAAGTCCGGCCAGGATCGTTTCCATGGCCTGGTGAGCGACTACTTCAACTACCAGGACATGTACGCCAAATACTCCTTGCCCGGCTCCGATCATCCCTACAATCCATTCCACAGCCACAACATTTCTGCGACCATCGGCGGACCCATCATTCCGAACAAGCAGTTCTTCTTCTTCGCAGCCGTCGAACCGCTGCGCTCGTCGGCTTCCACAGGGAACCAGGTTCTGACATTTCCCGACCCTCAGTTCGCCGCGTGGGCCAGGGCGAACCATCCGAACACCTTCGGAACCAAGATCCTGAACACCTACACGCCCGCCAACGCGACGGTCAGCGGCGTCACGAAGACCGCACAGGATATCTTCCGCGGCACCTGCGGCACCGCGGCGACCGACAACCTGCCCTGCGCCACGCCGATGATCGACAGCGGCGTGTTCAATTCGAGCAATTTCCGGAATGGCATGCAGTACTTCGCGCGCATCGACAAGTCGTTCCAGAAGGATCGGATCTACGCCAGCTTCTTCCGAACGACCCTCGATTTCGGCGGACCGGCCGTCATTCCCCAGTTCTCGACCACGAATCACACCACGCAAGGTGCCATCCAGGTGAATTGGACGCACACCTTCAGTCCGACGACGTTGAACGAACTCATCTACGGCCAGAGTCGCGTCGAGGGCTTCCTCGGCGAGACGGGTGACTTCAGCATCCCCGGCATCAGCGTCACCGGGCAATCGGTCGGATACGGCGTCGGCTTTGCCCAGGGCAATTTCATCCAGCACAACTATCTCTGGCGCGACGTCCTGACGCACGTCCGCGGCGCCCACGTATTGAAGGTGGGCTACGAGGGCTGGTTTGGAGACGACGTGGAGCCCTTCCAGGGGCCGTGGTCACATCCCGGATTCAGCTTCGACAATCTCCTGAAGCTGGCGCAGGACGCGCCCCAGACCGAGGGCGGCGTGATGTACAACCCGATTACCGGCCAGCAGCAGCTCTGGGACTGGAATGCGGCGTCCAAGACCTGGGGCGCCTTCGTACAGGACACCTGGAAGGCGAGGCGCAACCTGACCTTGACGCTGGGTCTCCGCTTCGACAACCAGGGCAACCCGTATTCCCGGTCGGACGCAACGGTGTTTGGCAACTTCCTTCTCGGGACCGGTTCCACGTTCGAGGAGCAGGTGGCGAATGGCGTCGCCAGGCCATCAGAGCACGCGCTGAATCGTTCGCCGAAGGTCTTCAATCCGCGCCTTGGCGCGGCATGGGACGTCAACGGCAAGGGTGACTGGCTGGTGCGTGGCGGTCTGGGGATGTACGCCAACTGGCTGACCCCGGCCAACATCCAGGAGCAGTTCCGTGGGAACCCTCCCGGTCTCATCCTGCCGACCTTCTTTGCCAATTCCTCGAGCCCTCCGATCTTCACGCAGGGCACCAGCGACAAGCCTCCGTTTGGGTTCAGGTTCCCCAGCCTGGCCGGAACCTCACTGTGCCCCAGAGCCCCATGTCTCGACTCCAAGGGAGGGATCGTGGGTGCCGCATTCCCGATCGGTGCAATCAACCCGGACATCGAATCTCCCAAGACATACATCTGGGCCACGACCTTGGAGCACCGGATCGGCAGCCACCTGGTCGCCAGCCTGCTTTTCAGCGGAGCTCACTCCAGCCACCTAGTCTCAGGCGGGAATCAAATCGGTCAGGTCAGCTACGGGACGGACATCAATGTTCTGCCCGGAGACCTGCTGGGAAAGCCGCGGGGATCCGCGCCGACTCGGCTGAATTCCAGCTTTGGCTCGATCGCCTACACCGACAATGATCGGGTGGGAAACTACAACGGCATCACCTTCGACCTCAGGGGGCGGTTCAAGCGAGCGTTCTTCGACACCTCGTACACCCGCTCCTCTTCCAAAGACGACGCCGGCAGGTACCCGACGTCGATCAACCCCCACCAGTTCTATGGGCCGTCTCCGTGGGACGTTCCGAACCGCTTCTCCCTCAGCTTCAACTATGAGCTCCCCGGGTCGGGCCGGCTGGCCGGAGGCTGGGGTTTGGGCGGCACCAGCATCTATCAGAGCGGCTCTCCCTTCACGGTCTTCAACGGGGCCTCGTTCACCGGCGGCGGCGACTACAACGCCGACGGCGACAACCTGGATTACCCCAACGTGACCAACTATGACCAGGGGACTGGCGACGCTTTTCTCACCGGCATCTTCACGCCCGGACAATTCACGGCGCCCACCCCGGGTACCAACGGCAACGAGAAGGTGAATCAATTCCGCAATCCGCACTTCATGCAAACGGACTTGACCCTCTACAAGAACACGGCCATCACGAAGGGCATCCGTCTTCAACTACGATTCGAGTTCTACAACCTGTTCAACCATCCAAACTTCATAAACGTCGTTAACAACCTGAGCGCCGGGAACTTTGGCAAGGTGTCGGGCCAGACGCTGCCGCGATGGTGGCAGGTAGGCGCCAAGATCGAGTTCTAGGACCGGATTCGAGCGCGGCTACGGCCTGGACCAGCCGCGGTTTGGCACGGCTCCTACACCCTCCCTCAGGGTGATGAGCTGGTTGGCGGCGATCTGCTTGAAGGACTCATGGAGCCCGTTCGGCCAAAAGACGTCCAGGTCGACCGAAGTGAAGCTCCCGAGGCCGAAGTGCAACCGGGGATCGTTGCAGGAATAGAAACTGGATTGGCTGAGGACGGCCTGGGCCTGGGTCTTCCCTCCGTAGCGGGCGAGCACCCGGGCCCCGATGGCGCTGCGATTCGATTTGACGCCTTCCAGCTTCACCTTGATCCAGTTCTGCTTCCCGCGTAGGTCGTTGCGCAGCAACGACGGAGGCTCGTTCAGGTTGACGATGAGCACGTCCACGTCGCCATCGTTGTCGAAATCACCGAAGGCGCATCCGCGGCTGCAGTGCGCCTCCGCGACCGCGGGGCCCGCCGTCTCCATCAGCTCTTCGAAAGTCCGGTTGCCGAGATTGCGAAAGACGGCGCGCGGCGTCTTGTTCGCATATTGCGGGAGCTTGCGTTCCACCTCCGGGTAGACGTTGCCCGTTACCATGAACAAGTCCGGATGGCCGTCGTTGTCCAGATCGACGATCCCGGCACCCCAGCACACGTAGCGCGTCTCCACGCCGAGCCGCGACGTCCGGGTCACGTCGTCGAAATTACCCTTCCCGTCGTTGTGATAGAGGCCGCTCGCGTCATCGGCGAAATGCGTCTTGAAGAGGTCGAGGTGTCCGTCGAGGTCGTAATCGCCGATCCCCACCCCCATCCCCGCCTGTTCCGCGCCATCCTCGCTGAGGGCCACGCCCCGCAATACTCCCTCTTCGCGGAACGTTCCGTCATGGTTGTTCATGAACAGCAAGCTGGGGGTGGAATCGCAAGCGACGTAGATGTCCGGCCACCCGTCCTCGTCGAGATCCGCGGCCACCACGGTCATGCCGTAGCCTTGGGTCGCCTGGGCGATGCCGGCCTGCTGACTGACGTCGGTGAACGTTCCATCCCCATTGTTTCGATAGAGGGAATGCCATCCGGTCGGCATCCCTCGCGGTCCGCATTCGACGGGAATGCCCTTCCAGTGGCAGTTGGTGTTCTCCCCGGGAACGGGCGCATGTTCGAACGAGAATCGCACATAGTTGGAGACGAACAGGTCGAGGTGTCCATTCCGGTTGTAGTCCAGGAAGCTACATCCGGCTCCCCAGCGCGGCTGGGCGTTCAGGAGCCCCGCGGCCTTGGTCACATCCGTGAAGGTTCCGTCGCCGTTGTTCCGGTAGAGAGTGTTCTGGCCGAAGCCGGTGCAGAAGAGATCTTCAAAGCCGTCGTTGTTGTAGTCCCCGACACAGACTCCGGAAGCCCAACCCACGGCACGCAGGCCGGCTTCTTCCGTAACATCGGTGAATGTCCCGTCACGATTGTTCTTGTAGAGGCGGTTGGTTGCGCCCGCCGGAGCGGCTTCGAGGCGGGTGCCAGAGAGCAGGAAGAGATCCATCCAGCCGTCATTGTCGTAGTCGACGAACGCACAGCCGCAGCCAGTTGACTCCAGGATGTACTTCTTGCTTTCGACACCTCCATAGATTGTCGCCGCGCGCAACCCGGCGGCCGAAGAGACGTCGACGAAGTGTGCGTCGAAAGGGCGCCCGGAAGGGGCCTGCCTGGGCACGGGCTTGGCGGTATGAGTGGAAACACCTTGTGCGAGCAGCCGATCGGTAGCCATTGAGATTGCTGAGCCGAGCGAGAGCCGCACAAATGCGCGGCGCGACAGAGTCATGGCGGAAGCTACTTCTCCCGGATCCACACGATCGACTCCGGCGGCGGCGGTTCCGGACGCGGCGTGCCGGGGGCCGGGGGGGGACCCGGCGACGGCTGCGGGGCCGGAGGATGGCGGTTGTACCGCATGGCGTTCGGAATCGCGGTCATCGGCGCGCCGTTGGCGAACGTGCCCTTGATGACGTTGACGCCGCCGAGCAAATCGGCTCGCCACTCGCTGACGAGGGGTGCTTCCGGCGGGAGCACGCCGGTGATGTCCTGGTCCACCTTCTCGATGTTGTAGACGAGCGGGCCGATGCGCAGCGCGACCTTGCCCTTGACCGGCGACGGCCGGCTGTCGCCCGAGATGATCTTGTCGCTCCCGTACACGCGCTGGACGGGCATCGGCAGTGTGAACTCAATCGTGTCGCCGGCCTTCCACGGCCGCGAGATCTCCGCGTAGCCGTGCCCCTCGGGCGCCTTGAAGGCAGTGCCGTTCACCGTCATCTTCGTGATCCCATCGCCGTTCGGCGTCGCGCGGTACAGCGTGCTCACGTCACGCTTCGGCACGCGGATCCGCAAGGCGAAGGCCTTCGGCGCCTTCGGGTTCACCGTGAGCTTCACCGTGCCGTCCCACGGGTAATTCGTCTCCTGCACGATCTCGACCTCGGTCCCGGCCACCTCGCCGAGATTGACCCGCATGCCGGCGAAGAGGTTCACGTACACCGCGTCGGCGGACCGGGAGTATGCCCAGGTCGGCAGCATCAGCATCGTGCGCGCGATGTTGCCGACGCAGCACGGGCAGTTGTGCCACGGGTACCGCGCCGTGTTCTCGTCGAGCGGGTTGTCGTAGTAGAAGTGCTTGCCCGCCAGGTCCATCGAACCGTAGACCGCGTTGTACATGGTCTGCTCGTAGAGGTCGGCGTACTGCGCGTCGTGATACGCAAGGTGCAGCTTCCACTGAAAGAAGATCTCGCCGCAGCTGGAGCATGCCTCGCAGTAGGCGTCGTTGCGCAGCGAGTAGTCCGGCCCGAATCCTTCCGCCGTCTCACCGCTCCCCACACCGCCCGTCAGGTAATACTTCTTGTTGACCAGGTTGTCCCAGATCGACCTGGTCGCGCTCTGGTAGTCGACATCGTGGGTCTCGACGGCGACATCGGCCATGCCCGAGTACGTGTAGACCGCCCGCACGGCGTGGCCGACCGCCTCGTACTGCTGCTGGACGGGCAGGTGGCTCTGATCATACTCGGTGCCGTCCTTGCGGCAGTCCAGGAGGAACTTCGCCAGGGCGATGTAGCGGTCGCCGGGGCCGGTCGAAGGTCCCGGTTTCCTCTCGATCTCGTTCACGAAGCGGCCGAACCGGACGAGACCCTGCTCCATCTGCTGGTGCCCGTCGTACCACGCCTGCTTCGGCGCGGGGCCGATGTGATCCGCCCAGCAGTCGCAGAGCTTCTTTGCCGCGTGGTACAGACGGAGATCCTTGCCTTCCGACATCACGTAGTGGTTGATCGCCGCCTCGATGAAGTAGCCGGCGACGTAGCCCTCATGATTCGCCCGGTGGGACACGGACCATCGCTCCCGCCAGGGTCCCCGCCCGCCTGCGGCCGGCTGGTCGGGGCGGGGCGCGTTGCGCAGCGTGAACGCCGTCTGCAGGTAGCCGTCGGGATGCTGCGCGGCCAGGATCTTCGGGATCCAGTCCTCGAGGGACGCGCGCAGCTTCTTCTGCGCCGCGATGATCTCCTGATCGCCCTGCGGGTCGATCATCAACGCCAGGCAGATGGACTCGACCGTCTGGTGCACCCACGCGTTCGAGAAGATGTAGCCCTTATGCGCGGCGTACGGTTCGCCGCGCAAAGCCTTCGCTGCCTCGACGAAGTTGTCGATGCCGCCGTCGCCTCGCCCGGCGGGGATGTCGGTGCGGTTGCATTGGTCGACGCAGTACGGAATCCACGAGGTGATCAGGGCTTTGACCCGGGACGCCCAGAACGGGCCCGTCACCGCGTAGGGCCGCGTGACTACGAAACGGAGCTGCTCGGGCGGCGGCGGCAGCTCCACTTTCACGATGAGGGTCGAGGTCGCTTTCGCCGTACCGTTGTCGGCCGCCATCTGGACGACGTACTCGCCCGGCGCCGAGAACAGGGCCGTCGTCACGAGCGCCTTCGCGTCGGCGAACGTGACCGTGCCCGGACCGGACACCTGGCTCCATGCCACGGCCGGGGCGGGCCCTGGTGGTAGCGGCGGCGGCGGGGCGGCCTGCTGGGGAGGGCCACCCCGGAGGCGCTGCCTGCGCGGCTGCTGGCCGACGCCGGTCCACGCGTTCAGATATGTCTTGCCGTGGCGCATCACCACGCGGTCAGGTCCGGCTACAGCGTTGAAGGCGGCCGGGGGGAGCGCCTGCGCCGACAGCACCCCCTCGCCGCCGAACGCGAGTTCGACGAGCGGCGAAGCCACCACCACGGCGGTCGCCTTCCCCGCAGTCTTCAGCAGTTCACGTCTGGTCAGGGAGTTCTTGTCAGTGTGGCTCATGAATCACCTCGCCCGAATCAGAACCTGACGTCGACGCGCCTGCCTGAGTACTGGACGGTCCGGGTCGTGCCGTCGGGAATCAACTCGACAGTGAATGTGCGCCGAGCCGTCAGATTCGTCGCACCGCCGGGCGGGCCTGGCTCGATGGTCAGCCGCGCGCTCCGCTCGTTCCACGTCATGCGGGTCCAGGCGCCTTTTCCCGACAGGTAGTCCTGGCTGATGCCGTCGTCCTCGTACAGCGTGTACTGGCCGTCCGCGCCGCGGTACACCCTGAGCGTCGTGGGCTCGCTGACCACCTGGCTCGTGTACTGCCGGACGGGGTCCAACGGGATGACCGCTCCGGCCCGGACGAAGATCGGCATCGTGGCGAGGTCCACGGCGCGGCTGACCGTCTGCCTGCCCGCGTGCGTCGCGTTGGTCCACCAGTCGTACCACGTCCCGGTGGGAAGGTACACCGCCCTGGACGTCGCGCCCTTCTCGAAGACCGGCGCGATCAGCATGTCCCGCCCCCACATGTACTGCGTGCCGAGCGCCCGCGCGGCGTCGTCGTGGGGATAGTGCAGCCACATGGCGCGCATCAGGGGCATGCCCGTCTGGCGGGCTTCCCACGCCAGGGTGTAGGTGTACGGCATCAACTGGTAGCGCAACTCCGAGTACCGCTTCACGACCGGTTCGATGGCAGGGTTGTTCATCTCCGACTGCAGGACGTTGCGCCGGTCGTCCGCGGGTATTGGGGTGTTGGTGTTGTTGTGCTCCCTCGGGCCCATCTCGTTCGAGCCCCACCCCCAGGGAAGCCGGAGCCACCACGTGCGCCCGTGCGAACGGAAGGACCCGCAGAACGCCGCAAACTGGTGCCAGCGCGCGTACAACTCGCCCGTCAGTTCGTCGTTGGCGTAGAAGCCGCCGATGTCCGAACCCCAGAACGGGCCGATGCTCAGCGAGTAGTTGAGACCGACCGCGATCTGGGCCTCGAGCGTCTTCCACGACGATTCCGTGTCGCCCGACCAGACCCACCCGCCCCATTCTGCAATGCCGGGGTAGCCGTTCCGCTGCAGGCTCCACGGCCGCACGTTCGGCGTGGTCGACAGGGCCCCTTCGTAATAGAGCTGATGGCGCTTGATGCGTTCGAAGAGATTGAACCAGTCCCCCTCGTCAGGCCAGAAGGCATCGACGCCGGCCGCAACGAGGCCCGCGTGCGGCTTCCAGTAGTTCTGGATGTGGGACGCGTCCAGCGTCTCGCCGGGTCTGGCCGGGATCGACCCGTGGAGCGTCGGCAGCTGGTCCCTGTCCCACGGGACGATGTGCATGGCGACCTTCACGTTGCGGGCGTGCATGTCGGCCAGCACCTGTTTGGGGTCCCGCTTGAACACCTCGGGATTGAAGTCGAACGAGGGCTGGGTGGTGTTCCAGCCCCGGGGGCAGAAACCGGTGCCGAGGTAGATCACCGCATCGAGCGGGATCTTCTTGGCGCGGAAGGTGTCGATGATGCCGAGCATCTGCGCGTCATCTTCAAGGGTGCGATGCGACTGCATGTAGCCGAGCGCCCAGCGAGGGGGCATGGCCGCGGGGCCGGTGATGACGGCGAAGTCCCGCATGGCCTCTGCAGGCTCGTGCGCGTCGAAGACGATCAGGTCGTACAGGCCCGGAACGATCGCGCTGACGGGATGGACGCCCTTGCCGGCGTTGAGGCGCTGGTTGCCCCGGATCTGCGGGGCGTCGCTGCCGCTCGGCGGCTTGTAGGGAATGAACAGGCCGCGATCGTCGCGCCGCATGTCGACCTGCACCCAGGGCGTTGCAACGAAGAGGCCCCATCCTCCGGTGCCGAGCAGCATGGCTGCGGGATTGCGCGACCCGTACATGTCGGCCTGCCACCGGGGCTCCATCAAGTCCAGCTGGCCGCGCCGGTCGAACTGGACCGCGTGGCTCCGCCATCGGCTTCCGGGTGCCGGCAGGGGCCCGCCCTCACCCATCCCGAGGACCGGCTGCCCGTCGAGGCCGAACGACAGGTTGCCGTCCGGCTCGAACACGAGCGTCTGCACGGGCTGGCCGGCCGCGTTCGTGACGACCACCGTGAGAGGGTTCGGGCGCACGTCCACCCGCAGAGTCCCGACCTCGGCCGTGGCGGGAGCGGTGATGTCCCGGAGGCTCACCGCGGGGGCGGGGTACGACCGTTCGGTCACCGCGGGCGTGAAGGGAAAGTCCCCCGCAAACCCGATGGGCTTGAGCGTAACACGGATGCTGTGCTCGCCGGCGGCGCGAATGTCCAACTGCGCGGGCTGGCCGGCGGCCGTGATCGGCTGCGCGGGTACGGAGGCGACGGTGGCGAGATGCAACCACAGAACCAGGACAGGAGGGATGACGCGCATGTGGAGTTGCCAAGCCCAAGGGGTCAGGGAGCTCGCCCGGGAGGCTCCTCGATCAGCTTGTAGCGATAACGCTCCCTTTCTTCTTTGGTGGCCTCCTCGCGAAGTTGCGCGAGCATCTTCAGCAAGTCGGGAATCTCACTTTTCTGTCCCGCCTTGCGCAGCGCCTGAATCAAGCGATAGAGCGCGGTCTGGTCCTTGGGATCGCTCTTGAGGGCCTCCCGGCACTGCTCGATCGCTTCCGGGTATTGCCCCGCCTGCATGTATAGTTTCGCCAGCACGCCGCGTGCGGCGCCGAGCGCCGGCTGCAAACCGACCGCCCTCTTCGCCGAGCGCATGGCGAGTTGAAACTCGGGAGTGCCAACATCAGCGCTCTTCTGAGAGAGCACGTCTGCTTGCAGGTACAGGAGAAGGGCGTCGTTCGGTTTCCGTTCAAGCTTCGACTGAATCGAGGCCAATGCGTGGTCGAGATCGTTGGCCTGCACAGCGGCCAACTCTTGAGCGGCGGTGCTCAGTGACTGGTGCGGATCCAGCTGGTAGGCCTTCTCGAAGTCGGCCTCCGCTTTGTCATATTGGGCCAGCTGCACAAACAGGACGCCGCGTGCCACGTAGAGCTGCGCCGCCCTGGGCTGCAGCAACATTCCCTCACTGATCACGTCGATGCCGACCTGAAACGATTCGTGCGCAAAGGAAATGTTGGCAAAATCCAGATATAGGCTGACGTTCCGCGGGTCAAGCAAGAGGGCCTGCCGAAGCGTGCTCACAGCTTGTGGCGTGTCGCCCGCATCTTCAGAGGCGTTGGAAACGAGCTGCAAGGTATCCGCGGTCGGATTCCCGGCATCAAGCAGAGGCCGTAGCGTAGCGAGGGCATCCTTGGGCTTCTGGCCCATGATCTGTACGGATGCCAGGAGGTGACGTTCCTGTGGATCA
>Ga0070707_100002389_pt1 | contig 17929 bp, 22 predicted proteins | sample KBSK5502metaG_FD_65468 | JGI IMG/M metagenome (GOLD analysis project Ga0070707, IMG submission 65468) | Corn, switchgrass and miscanthus rhizosphere microbial communities from Kellogg Biological Station, Michigan, USA - KBS K5-50-2 metaG | ecosystem: Host-associated > Plants > Roots >... | reverse complement strand
TGCTCGAGGGCCGCTAGGAGCGCAGGTAGGGCCGGATCATCTCCCCGAGCTCATCCAGCTTCTTCAGCGCCACGTCGCGTCCGTCGGGGGGCACGTACCAAATGAGGCGGTCCACGCCGGTGGCGGCCAACCGCTCGATCTCCTCGGCGGTTGCCTTCGGGTAGTACGTAACCGGGATCCGATCCCGGCCGGCGGCCCTCGCCAACTCCTGAAGCTCGGGGATCCGCTCGATGACCTGCCCGCGGTTGGGCATCCATCCGTCGGCGTAGCGCACGACGCGCGCGAGGATCTTCGGACCGCTCCCACCGAGGATGATCGGCGGATGAGGCTTCTGAACCGGCTTGGGATACTCCCACATCGGTCCGAAGTCGACCATCTCGCCGTGGTACTCGGCGACGTCATCGGTCCAGATCGTCTTGATCGCCTCGACCTTCTCGCGCAGGAGCTTCCAGCGCGTGCTGAAGGCAGTCCCGTGGTCTTCCATCTCCTCGCGGTTCCACCCCCCACCGATGCCGAAGATGAACCGGCCGTTCGAGATGTGGTCGACGCTGGCCGCCTCCTTGGCGGTGTGGATCGGGTCGCGCTCTATCAACAGGCAGATCCCGGTCCCGAGACGGATCGTCTTGCTCGCGAGAGCCGCCACTGTGAGTGCCACGAACGGATCCATCGTGTGCCAGTACTGCTGCGGAAGCTCCGCGCCGCCGGCCCACGGCGATCGGCGGCTCGTCGGGATATGCGAGTGCTCGGCTACCCAAAGCGACTCGAAACCCATCTGCTCCGCCGCCGGCGCGAGCTCGCTCATCGAGATCGCGTACTCGGTGGGAAAGATGGCGACCCCGAACTTCATCGGTCAATCGTGAAGCATCCGGGCCGACGGACTAGAAAGCCAGGGCTGTCCTCGGCGCGCCCTCGAAAGTCCCGAACCTCTCGTCGAGGGCCATGAACAGGGCCGATACCGCCCTCGCGTCGAGGCGAGCGCCGGCTTCCTCTGTCAGCACGCGGCGCGCCTCGGCCTGCGTGCACGCCTTGCGGTAGGGACGGTCGGAGGTAAGCGCATCGAAGGTGTCCGCGACCGCGACGATGCGCGCCTCGATCGGGATGGCCTCAGCCTTGAGGCCGTAGGGGTAGCCGCTGCCGTCGAGCCTTTCGTGGTGATAGAGAACAGCGAGGGTTTCACGACTCGACTGGCCGGGGCGATCCAGGAGCGTCAGCCCCATCTCGGGGTGGGTCCGGATCAAATTCCATTCCGACTCATCGAGCGCGGCGTGCTTGCCCAGGACCTCGTCCGGGATGGCCAGCTTGCCGATGTCGTGCATCAGCCCAGCTCGGGCAAGCACCCTCAGCTCGTACGCGCTCATCGACATCTGGCGTCCGATGTGCACGCACAGCCGGGCCACGCGCAGGTTGTGGGCTCGGGCCTCCCGGTCCTTGACCTTCAGGCCGAGCGCCAGCACCGCGTCGAACCATCCCTTGATCTGCTGCTGCACTGGCGGGTGTACAGGCAACGGGAGTCCTCCCAGATGCTTACCGACTTCTGTTACGTCTCTACAAACGTCCAGTAGCTCAACGGTCGGAAGCCCTACGCGGGTCGCGCCCTAAGACCCGAATTGCCGCGGTTGGCTACCTTATGTAGCCGCCACATGTACCGTTTACCCTAGTGACGCCTTGAGTCAGAACCCGAGCGCGGCGGTCGGCCAGGTTTCGGCCGACGGCCAGTTCCGCTGGGATGGCCAGCAGTGGGTCCCCATTCCGCGAGGAGCGCGCGAGCCGACCCCATGGACCCGCCCACTGCAGCTCGCCACCGCCGCCTTCTTCGCCCTTCAGGTGATCGTGACTATCGTCACGTCCGCCCTGTACATCAACCACAACACGATGCTGCGGGTCATGCAAACGCAGGGCAACGTGCCGCAAGGGACGGATCCCGAGACGCTTGTCCCGGTGGCGATCTTCTTTGCCTGGGCGGTCGTGATCGTGCTGGTCGTCCTCTGGCTGGTCGCGGCCCTCGGCAGCTACCTTGGCTGGCGCTGGATGTTCTGGGTGGTCCTGGTCCTCTTGGGTTTGGGCGCCATCGGCGCCATTACCAACCTCGGCTACTTTGTCAAACCCGATTCCTCACCGATGCCCACATGGGCGGTCGCCATCAACGAGCTCTTCTCCATCGCAAGCGCCGCCCTGTTTGTCTGGCTCCTGATCGCGGTGATCAGGTATGGGCCGTGGGCGATGAAAAAGCCCGGGACCTAACCTTCCGCGAACTCCAGGCAGCGGACACCGGTGAGGTCCAACCAGTAGCGGCCGCGCCCACGCACGATCCGCATCAAGACCGCCTCGCAAGCCGGACAGCGGACGACCGTCCCCGGCGCGTGGACGTACACCTCCACACGACCGACCTCGTTGACCGCCCCGCATGACGCGCAGGTGCCTCGAGCGGTGGTCATCTCTACGGCGAAGATCTCACCCAGCAAACCGGCGATGGCATTGCCGTCGAGCTTCATCTCGGAAGTCTGCATCTTCATCCTCCGGGTCCTCCAGTTGCTCCAAACCTCTCCGTCTTGATCCACAGCGGGTCGTAATCGAGTCCGACAAGGAGGTCGGCGGCCGCCTCCACGAAAGGAGTGGGACCGCACACGAAAACCGCCGGCGCCTGCGCCTTGGGCCAAGCGACCTCCTTCACCATCGCGGCGTCGACCCTCCTGGTGTAGCCGCTCCACCCGGCCGGCTTCTCGCGCGTGAGGGTATGTGTGACGGACAGCCCGTCGTTCGCCGCGACCAGGCGGTCGATCTCCTCGCGGTAGATGATGTCGGCGAGCGTCCGCGAGGAGTAGAGCACGCGCGCGGGCGCCTTGTGCGGTGCTGACGAGCGGTGGCGGAGCATCGCCATCAACGGCACCACCCCGGAACCTCCCGCCACGAGCAGCAGCGGACGATCGTCGGCGCCGCGCCAGACGAAGTGTCCGCCGATCGGGCCGCGGAGCTCGACTTTGTCCCCCACCTTGAGCTCACCGACCAGGTACGGCGAGACCTCGCCGTCGTCGAGCCGTTCGACGGTCAGCGCAACCCAGCGGTCTTCGGGCGGCGAGGCGATCGAGTAGCTGCGCTCAGCCTGGTATCCATCCTCGGCGGTCAGCCGAACATCGACGTGCTGGCCCGCGAGGTGTCCTGGCCACATCGGGAGGTTGAAGTAGAGGCTCGCAACGCGCGGGGTTTCATGGACGAGCTCGACGAGCTCGCCGAACTGCCACTTGATGTTCGTGGAGCTTCAGTCCCCCCAGTACCGCTGCTCGCGCCAGGGATCGCCGTACAGGTGATAGCCGTTCGATTCCCAGAATCCCGGGTGCTGCTCCTTTTCGAGCTTGATGCCGCGCACCCACTTCGCGCTCTTCCAGAAATAAAGGTGTGGGACGAGCAGCCGCGCGGGTCCGCCGTGTTCCGGGTGCAGGGGCTGACCGTCGAACTCGTAGGCGACCCACGCCTTGCCGTCCATCACGTCCTCGAGCGGGAGATTCGTCGTGTAGCCGCCGTCGGAGAAAGCGGTCATGTACTCGGCCGCCGTCTCGACGCCCTCCATCAGCGTGTCGACGGAGACCCCTTTCCACGTGGTGTCGAACTTCGACCACTTCGTCACGCAGTGGATGTCCCTCGTGACTGTATCCGCGGGAAGGGCGATGAGCTCCTTCCAGGTCCAGCGCTTGGGCTCGTCGATCTCACCCTCGATCGAGAAAGTCCACTGGTCCAGGTTCGCGCGCGGCGTCGGCCCGGCCGAGAGGACAGGGAAATCGTTGACCAGGTACTGGCCTGGCGGCAGGCGCGAGCTGGAGGCGGTATCGCGGCGCCGGCCCTTGAAGCCGCGCGAGATGAACCCCATCAACCGATGAGTATCGCGCATGGTGCGGCGGCTGGGAAGCCGCCGCAGCGCGGGCCGGGACTAAATGGCGACGATGCCAAAGGGGGTGGCACCGGCGGGTAAGGCGAACGGCGATCCAGGCAGCTCCGAGAGAGAGCCACCACTCACCGCGAACGCGCTGACCGCGTCGAGGGCGGAGTCGACGACGTAGAGGTCCGCACCCGAGGGATCCAGACGCGCGTCGAACGGACGGATGCCGCCTCCGCTCTTGAACGCGGTCGTCGTGACGTAGCTCAGCGAGCCGTCGGGCTGGACGTGGTAGCTCGAGACGCTCGTGCTGCCGGTGTTGACGGTGAACAGATACGCGCCGTCGTGCGAGATCTCGACCCAGCAGGGGGCGGTCTGGCCGTCAGCGTACGGCGACGCCCCGATCGAGGTCACCGTCCCGTTGGCCGCGACGTGGAACGCCGAGACCGATCCGTTGCCGGGTCCGGCGTGAGCATTGGAGACGAAAAGGTGCGAGGGATCGGCGGGCGAGAACTCGCTGCCGAACGGTCCCGCGGCTTGCGCCGGGTAAGGCGAGCCCGTGGCGGGGGTCAACAATCCGTCCTCCCCGACGACGAAGCTGTCGATCCGGAAGGTGCTCGCGTCGGTGGTGCCGACCTCGACTCCGATCAGGTTGGTCCCCGTCGAGTTGAACAGGATGTCGCCGGGGTTGGCAGTGCTGGGCAGAGGCACGGTCGAGCCGGCGAGCGGCGAGAGATGACCGCCGGGGTTCAGCTGGAATCCCGTGTAGTTGCTGCCGGCGCCCGTCGTCTTGTTTCCCTCGTTGGCGACGTAGACGAGGTTGTCGTGGACAGCGATGCTGATGGGGTCGAACCCGCCGGAGTACACGGGGCTTCCCTGAACGCGAGCGAGAGCGCCGTCCGGGCGGATGCGCAGCACGGAGATCTGGTTGCTGCCGGCGTCGACTGCGAGCAGGTAGCGGCCGTCGCCGCTCACCTGAAGGGCGCCCTGGGAGCCGATGCTTATCCCCGTGCCCTGTCCGCCGGCCGCGAAGGGTGAGCCGGGGATCGGCGTCAGCGACCCATCGCTGTGCCGGTCGAACGCGGCGATGGTGTTTTCGCCCGCCGTGTTGTCGTTGACGTAGACGTGGCCCGTCACGTCAGAAGCCGAAGCGACGCTGGCCGCCGCGCCGAGCATCAGCATCGCGAGACCGAACGCGCCGAAGTTCCGAAACGAAAGTCGCAAGAAGTCCTCCCGGGTTCATCCCACAGTCGCCGGCCACCCACGTGGCCGCTCACTGTTGAGTGCGTCCCGCTCGACCAAGCGTTACGACGCGATCAGCAGCCTGTCGCCCTCCAATCGCGGAAGGCCTGGACCAGCTCCTCCTGCACGCGGTGCGGGATCGGCACATCCTCGAAGCTCTTCATCGCGCGCAGCGTTGCGCGTAGCTGCGCGAGGTATGCGCGGCAGCCGTCGCAGCCGGAGATGTGCTGCTCGAACCGTTCCCGGTCCCGCGCCGCGAGCGCGCCTTCCAGGTAGTCGGTCATGAGCTCTACGACCTCGCGGCACTTCATCCCAGGTAGTCCTCCAGCGCTCTGCGGACCGCGGCGCGGGCGCGGTGGAGACGCACCCGTTGGTTCTCTGCCGAGATCCCGAGCAGCTCGCTGACCGGACCCGCGTCGAGCTCGGCGACGTCACGGAGCACGATCACGTCGCGGTGCTTGGGAGGCAGCTTCTCGATCGCCGCCTGCACTTTTTGCATGGCTTCCTTGCCCAGCAGCGTCGCCTCAGGGACGTTCTCCCACTGGTGCGGAATCGCCCGCCAGTCGCCGCCGCGCGTGAACCGTGAAGGATCGACGGTTGGCTCGCGTCGGTCGGGATCGTCACGTCGCAGCAACGCGCTGAACGTTAGCCATCGCGACTCCTTGCGGCGGCGCGCTCGGGCGATGTTGATCACGATCCCGAAGATCCATGTCTTCAGCGACGAATGGCCTTCGAATCGATCGAGCGACCTGATCGCCGTCAGCCATGCTTCCTGAACGACGTCCTCGGCCACGTGGTGGTCGCGAACGTAAGCCATCGCGAGCCTCAGCATCGGCCCGTGATAGCGCCGAATCGCATCGACGAAGGCGGCCTCATCGCCCCGCTTGAGCGCCTCGAGCTCGGAGCCGGAGGCATCCACCACAGCGGGCTCAGGATAGGGTCGGTGGCTAGCAGCCAATGGGCGCGCAACTGGACATCACGTATTGGTGCCGGAAACCGGCCCGGCGTTACAGGATCTTTAGAAACTGACCCGGGTCAGTCTCCACAGTCGGCCAGGCGGATACAGCTGGTCGGCGGTGACGAGGGGCACGTCCAGGCTGTAGTCCCCGAGCACGACATGCTCGGTCCCCTCGGGTGTTCTCGGCGCGATCGGGTGCTCGACGACTATGGCCTTGGCGTCCAGGTGCTGCCGGACGATCATGCCCGGCCACTCGGCGAGGTCGACGTCGACGGCGGACACCAGGTCCGACTGATCGCCCCAGGGAGTCGTGTAGTTCGCGACCGACTGGTTGCGGGCTATGACGCGGCGCACATGGAGGGCCGATGTCATCACGGCGAGCAGGGCTTGCGCGGTCGCGAATGCGATCTGGAGCGTCGGCTGCCCCATGACGCAGCCGTAGAGGACGATCGTGGTGCCGTCAATGGTGGCGTTCGCCGCGAAAAGAAAGTTCGCGCCGGTGTTGAGACCGGAGCCGGTCTTGATTCCGATGATCCCGCCCTGGCCCAACAGGCCGTTTACGTTGTAGACGGTTCCGGCAACCGGCAGGGTGACCTGGCCCCTGGCGACGATCTGCGCGAAGACCTCGTTCTGCATCGCAGCCATGCCCAGCGTCGTGAGATCGCTCGGCGTGCTCACGCTCGCAGGGGATGCGCCGCTCGTGTCGGCGAACTTCGTGTGGGTGAGATGCAGATCGGCCGCCCGCTTGTTCATCTTGACCACGAACGCATCGGTCGAGCCCGCGTCCCACCGAGCGACCGTCTCGGCCAGGTTGTTCGCCGATGGAATCAGCATTCCTTCGAGGACCTGGAAGAGCGTCAGCTGCTCTCCGGTCTGCACCTTCACGACCGACTGCTGTTCGGCCAGGTCCGATTCGTATGAGCGCACGTCTGCGTCGTTGATGGTGATGATCGGACCGTCCTCGCCTTTCTTCAGCTTGCTGTCCTCGAGCACGACGAGGGCTGTCATCACCTTGGTCACGCTCGCCGCGGGAATCGCCTGCTCGTTGCCCGAGGTGCCCACGAAGCCGAGGCCCGAGACGGCGACAGCGGCCGAGCCCCTCGACGGCCAGGGCATCGTCGGCGCCGTGCCCGGCACGACTTCAGTCGAGTGGAGCAGGTGCATGGCGGCAACCGCCGGGATCGGGCGCAGGTAGTTGAACGCCGCCAGGGCGACGACGATCACGAGCAGAACGATCCCGACCCGCCGCCGCATGCCCGAAAAACCTTAACGGAGCGCGCGCCGCACAGGTTCCGAAAGGCGCACCAACAGGTAGGTGGCAAAGGCGAGCGACGTGATGAAGAAGCTGACGGGATGCGGCGAGAAGTAGGCGATGCTGAGACCGAGCCAGGTGAACAGGAGCGCCAGGCCCACCCCGATCCCTATCGCGTAAGGAGGGTGGCTCGTGAAACGGATCGCGATGGCCGCGGGCGTCACGATGAGGGCGAAGATCAGCAGGACCCCGACGACCTGCACGGCCTCCGTCACGGCCACGGCGAGGATTGCCATGAACAGGATCGAAAGCGCGGTCACCGGCACGCCCTTCGCGCTCGCGAGCTCCTCGTCCACGGAGGAAAAGAGCAGCGGGCGATAGACCGTGACGAGGGCGGCCAGCGTGATCGCGCCGGCGACCAGGGTGACGAGCACGTCGCGCTCGCTGATGCCGAGGATCTCGCCGAACAGGAGCGCGTAGGCCTCGGTCGCGTAGCCGCGGTACAGAGAGATGAAAAGCACGCCGAGGCCGAGCGTCCACGCCAGAACGATGCCGATGGTCACGTCGCGTCCGCGCAGGCGGTTGCCCAGCGCACCGATCGCCGCTCCGCCGCCGAGCGTGAACGCGAGCAAACCAACCACCGGGCTCAGCCCGGCCACGACGGCGCCGGCAGCACCGGCAAAACCGATATGCGAAAGCGCGTGGGCCGCAAAAGAGGAGCCGCGCAGCACCACGAAGTAACCGATCGATCCGGCGACGAGAGCGACGATGGTCCCCGCCTGGAACGCGTGGACCATGAAGTCGTAGTGGAAGAGCATGGCCAGGTCGTCGAACGGGTTCCAGCTCGGCGTGGGGTTGGCGATGGTCAGGTGGAAGGCGGCGTCAAGCATGCGGGTGGCTCGCCTCCTCCTCCAGGCCGACCACAAAAACGCGGCCGTGACTGTCTCTCACGACCTCGACCGGCGAGGAGTAGATCTCGGAAAGCCTCTCGGTTGTGATGATCTCTGCAGGCGTGCCCATCGAAACCTTCCCCGCGGCCATGTAGAGGACGTGGTCGATGTACGGCAGCAGCGGGTTGACATCGTGCGCGATCAGAAGCACCGTCAGCTGGCGACGTCTCGCCACGTCGCGGATCAGCTGCACCATCGCGCGTTGATTGCGGACGTCGAGGTAGGAGAGCGGCTCGTCCATCAGCAACAGGCGTGGCTTGCCCACGAGCGCGTGGGCCAGGAGCATCCGCTGCTGCTCGCCTCCGGACAGCCGGCCGAGCGGTCGATCCGAGTAGTCGCCGGCGCCGACCGCTTCGAGGGACGCGTTCGCGGCCTCGGCGGCATGAGCCCGCCCCATCAGTCGGACGCCCCAGCGGTGGCCGTCGAAACCAAGCTCAACGAAATCCCTGCCGCGGATCGAGAGCTCGGGGTCGAAGACCGGGCGTTGCGGGATGTAGCCGATCGTCGGGTCACCGCGCCTCGGGGTGCGTCCGAAGACCTCGAGCCGGCCGGCGGAGGGAGCGAGCCCGCCCAGGATCAGGCGGATCAAGGTCGTCTTGCCCGACCCGTTCGGGCCCAGCACGGCCGTGAACGATCCTGCCTCGATTTCGAACGTGGCGCGCGTCCATACCGTGCGCGTGCCGTATGTCGCGGCCAGGTCGCGCGCCGAGATCGCCAGGTCGCTCAGCTGGTCGACTTCAACGCAGTCTCGAGATCCTGCAGCTGCTTCAGCTGCCAGTCCTGGAATGACAGGTTCTGGGGCTGAAGCGTCTCGGAGACGCCGACGCCGGGAATGTGCTGCGAGGTCGCCAATGCCTTGATGTTCGTCGTCACGGCCGTCGAGGTCTGCACGTTGTACACGAGCGCCTTGATCTGCTTGCCCGAGATCTGGCCTTGGAACGTGGCCACCGCGCCGGCCGGCGGGTCGTTGCCTTCCGCGACCGCGTCCATGAACTCGACCGGCGTCGTGAGGTTCAATCCGAGCGCGTCCGCCATGTACTGGAAGATGCTCTCCGTGGCACCGATCGGCGTGTTGGCGTACTTCTGCTTGATGTTGGCGATCTCGTCCGCGTAGGGCTGGAATCGCGCCTGCAGCTGAGCGCGCTGCGCGTCGAAGTAGCTCGAGTCCGCGGCATCGATTGACCGGTACTCGGACGTGATCTTGTCCGCCACCTGGGTCACGTAGGAGGGGTCATACCAGAAGTGCGGATTGTCGCCTGCTTTCCTGCCGAGCATCTGCGCGATGTTCAAGACGCGGCGATTGGTCACCTTGTTGGCGTCGAGCAGCTTCTGGCCCCAGTCGTCATAGCCGGCGCCGTTGAGAATGACCAGCCTCGCCTCAGCAAATGCGCGGGCGTCGCTGGAGCTGCTCTCGTACTCGTGCGGGTCCGCGTTGGGGTCCGTGACGACGCTCTGCACGGTGACCTTGGATCCGCCGAGCTGGGAAGCCACGCTGCCCCAGAAGTTCTCGCCGGCCACCACCGTGATGGCGGCTCCCGACTCCACGGAGGCCGCGCCCCCGCAAGCCGCCAGGAGGAGGAACCCCGCCACAAGGAAGGCCCACCGCACCATGCGCAAGATGATTGCACAAGTTAATTGCGCAAGTCAAGTGCGCGTAAGCTACGCCTGATGGCGAGACCCAGCCCGGTCAGCGACCAGGTCCGCACGCTCTTCGAAGCGGAGCAAAAGCACCTCTGGTCGATCGACGAGCTCCACGAAGCTGTGGTCCACACGTTGGGCGCTGCGGATTACTCGACCGTCTTTCGCGCAGTCTCAGGGATGGAAAAGGAAGGTGTCATCAAGCGGATCGACCTGGGGGACGGCAAGGTCCACTACGAGCTGTCGGAGGACCACCACGAGCACATCCGCTGCGATTCCTGCGGGCGGGTGGTGGAAGTTCCCGGCTGCGTGCTCGAGGACGCCGAGCGCTCCGTCAAAACAAGCACAGGCTTTGTCGTGACGAGCCACCAGCTGCTGTTCACCGGCGTGTGTCCTGACTGCGCAGACGAAGCAGGTCAGCGACGGGCAGCAACAGGCCTCCCTGGACGATGAGCGAGAGCACAACCATCCCGTACGCGATCACGGAAACGGCGGGATCGACCTGGGGGTAAGACGCGACTGACAATGCGAGCGCAACCGACAGCGCTCCGCGGATCCCACCCCACATCGTCATGTGCCTCCAGCTCCACGGGATCGACGAGCCCCTGACATCAGACAACCCGAGGAGGCCGTAGACCGGCAGAGCCCGGGCGGCGAGCATGATCGCGTAGGCGCCCAGCGCGAGACCCGCGACCGCGACCAGGCGCTGCGTCGGCAGGGCGATGCCGACCAGCAGGAAGAGAATCGCGTTGAGCACGAAGGCGAGCAGGCCCCAGAAACCATGTAGCTGCGTGCCCTGGAGGCGGCCGGTCCGGCTTCCGTAGCGGGCGACGACGATTCCCGCCGCGACGACCGCGACCACACCGGACGCGTGGAACAGGTCGGCCGCGAGGTACGCGCCGTAGGCAAGCACGAGAGTGGTCAGGATCTCGAGCTCTGCCTCTCGCACGAGACGGAGAAAGACGACCGCGGATGCTCCGGCCGCCACTCCGATCGCCGTGCCGATCGCCGTCACGTAGATGAAGCGCAGGCTGGCGTCCGGAAGGGACGGGTGGCCGGTCAGGATCGTGCCGAGGACGGCTGAGAAGACGGCGACGCCGGTGCCGTCGTTGAACAGGCTCTCGCCGTCGAGGATAGCTTCGAGTCCACGCGGAGCTCCGATCTGACGTAGGAGTTGAACCACCGCGATCGGGTCCGTGGCGGCGACGATCGCGCCAAGGAGAAAAGCACTTGCCCAAGCAAGGCCGAGGCCGTAGTGGGCGAGCGCGCCGATCAGCAGCACGGTGAGGAAGACGCCGATTGTGGCAAGAAGGCCGATCGGCACGACGCGGCGCCACATCTCGTCCAGGTCGAGAGCGAGCGACGCCTCGAAGACCAGCCCGGGCACGAAGACGAGCAGGATCAGGTCGGGGCCGATGGGCGGCAGCCGCAAGCCCGGAATGAGGCCGATCAGGATGCCCCCCACGGCCAGCAGCACCGGATACGGAATCGTCGGCGTGGTCCGTGACACAAGGCGCAGCGCCGTCGCCGCGACGCCGAGGAGGATGAGGAAGAAGAGAAAGCTCTGCGCTGCGCTCACGAGTGCGGCCGTCGACCTCCTGCCGACCAGCCTTCCCGGCACACCACGAAGTGGCGGCGCTCCGCCGCTCGAGGCGGAATCTTAAGCGCTCGCTTCGCTGTTGACCGCGTCTTAAAGGGGACCTTGTCTACGCTGACAACGCTCTGGTGTCGCGCGCGCCGGGCCATCCGGCGTGGTCTCCATGCTGGGACTGGACGGTCAGTAAGCGCCGTACGGAGCATCTGTAAAGTGGCGTCCAGTGAAGGCCCTGGTCAAAGCGAAGAGGGAGCCGGGCCTCTGGCTTCAGGACGTGCCCGAGCCAAAGCCAGGGCCTGGTGAGGTGCTTCTGCGCGTGCTCCGCACCGGGATCTGCGGCACCGACCTCCACATCGAGAGCTGGAACGAGTGGGCCCAGCACACCATCAAACCCCCCCTCGTGGTCGGCCACGAGTTCGTGGGCGAGGTCGTCGAGCTGGGCGAAGGCGTCGCGTCGGTGTTCCCGGGTGAGATCGTCGGCGCGGAAGGCCACATCGTCTGCGGCCGCTGTCGCAACTGCATGGCCGGTCGACGTGCCCTGTGCGCAAACACCGTCGGCATCGGCGTGCAGCGGGATGGCGCATTCGCCGAGCTAATCGTGATGCCCGCAGGCAACCTCTGGCCGCATCTGACCAAGATCGACCTCGATGTCGCGTCGATCTTCGACCCGTTCGGCAACGCGGTCCATACCGCCACACAGTTCCGCCTGGTCGCTGAAGACGTGCTGATCACGGGGGCCGGGCCGATCGGGATCATGGCCGCGATGGTGGCGCGTCATAACGGCGCGCGTTTCGTCGTTATCACCGATGTCAGCGATTACCGGCTTGACCTGGCTCGAAAGATCGGCGTGACTCGAGCGGTCGACGTTCGGAAGACAACGCTGGGTGAGGTCCAGGCGGAGCTCGGCATGAAAGAGGGATTCGACGTCGGCTTCGAGATGTCCGGCCAGCCGAGCGCGATGCGCGACATGATCGACAACATGGCGCACGGCGGCCGGATCGCGGTCCTCGGGCTGCCCGACCACGAGTTCGGCATCGACTGGTCGCAGGTCGTCTTCAAGATGCTGACCGTGAAGGGCGTCTATGGGAGGCAGATCTTCGAGACCTGGTACCAGATGTCGGTGTTCGTGCAGAGCGGCCTGGACATCTCACCCGTGATCACGCATCGGTTTCCGTATCAGCAGTACAAAGAGGCGTTCGCCGTCGCCCACTCGGGCCTGTGCGGCAAGGTCGTTCTGGACTGGAGTTCCTGATGTTCGAATCAATGCGATCGCACCTGACCCAGCAGCTGAAGGAGATCCGGGAGGCGGGACTCGAGAAACCAGAGCGCGTGATCGGCTCGCCGCAGGGCGCGACGGTCGCCGTCATGGAGAGGAACGTCCTCAACCTGTGCGCCAACAACTACCTGGGCCTGGCCGACCATCCGGCTGTGGTCGCGGCGGCCAAGGAGGCGCTCGATCGGTGGGGCTACGGCATGGCCTCGGTCCGTTTCATCTGCGGCACGCAGGAGGTCCACAAGGAGCTCGAGCAGGCGCTGAGCGACTTCCTTGGCACGGAGGACACGATTCTCTACTCATCCTGCTTCGACGCCAACGGCGGCATTTTCGAGGCCTTGCTCGATGAACGCGACGCTGTGATCTCCGATGCCCTCAACCACGCCAGCATCATCGACGGGATCCGCCTGTGCAAGGCGAGGCGCTATCGCTATGCGAACCGCGACATGGACGACCTCGAGCGCCAGCTCAAGGAGAGCGCTAGCGCGCGATTCCGGATGGTTGTGACCGACGGCGTGTTCTCGATGGACGGGTACATGGCTCCGTTGGCCCGGATCTGCGACCTCGCTGAGCGTTACGACGCGATGGTCATGGTCGACGACTCGCACGCTGTGGGTTTCATCGGCGCCAACGGCCGTGGCACGCACGAGCACCATGGCGTCATGGGGCGCGTCGACGCGATCACCGGGACTCTTGGCAAGGCGCTGGGCGGAGCGAGCGGCGGCTACGTCTCGGGGCGACGCGAGCTGGTGGCGATGCTGCGCCAGCGTTCTCGCCCCTACCTCTTCTCCAACTCGGTCGCTCCCCCGATCGCCGCCGCGAGCCTGAAGGTTCTCGAGCTCCTGCGCAGCGCCGGCGACCTGCGGCGGCGGTTGGCGGACAACACCAAGCTATTCCGCGGCCGGATGACGGAGGAGGAATTCGACATCCTGCCGGGCGACCACCCCATCGTCCCCGTGATGGTCGGGGACGCGGCGCTGGCGGGTCGGATGGCCGCGGCGATGCTCGAGAGGGGGGTCTACGTGGTCGGGTTCTCGTACCCGGTCGTTCCCCAGGGCAAGGCCAGGATTCGGGCTCAGGTCTCCGCCGCCCACTCCCGCGACGACCTCGAACGAGCCGTCCAGGCATTCGTCGCGACTCGCTCCGAGGTGAACCGGTAAAGCGAACCCCGAAAGCGTTTTCGGGATACATGAGCGAGCACGAGCTGTTGCTGGTCCGGATCGGGGATGTTCTGTCGAAGGTCGCGCGCCCTTACCGCTGCGACGACGAGCTCCCGGCTGACGTTCGGATGACTCTCTCGCAGCTCGGCTTTCCGTGCGACGAGCTGACGTCACGGGAGGAGCTCATTGCCGGCCTCTGGGCACGCAAGCGCAGTGTCCTGACCGCGATGCAGCCGGAATGGGGAGGGACGCCTCCCGCCGCAGCCTAGCTATCCGTCGGTCCTGATCTCTTCTCCGTCCTGCGCCCAACGGGTGTGATACGCACCGGCGCGGTCGACGCGGTGGTAGGTGTGCGAGCCGAAATAGTCGCGCAGCCCCTGGATCAGGTTGGCAGGGCCGCGCGCGCGCCGGTACCCGTCGTAGTACGCCAGCGACGACGACAAAGCCGGGATCGGGATGCCGTGTTCGACTGCCGTCGTGACCACGCGACGCCAGGCCGGTTGGGCTTTCGCAAGGGCGTCCTGGAAGAACGGTGCGAGCATCATGTTGGGCAGGTTCGGGTCCTGCTCGTACGCGTCCTTGATCGAGCTGAGAAATTTCGCGCGGATGATGCAGCCGCCTCGCCAGATCGTGGCGAGCGCGCCGAGGTCGAGGTCCCACCTGAATTCCTCGGAGCCCGCGGCGAGATGCTCGAAACCCTGCGCGTAAGCCACGATCTTCGACGCGTAGAGAGCCTCCTGCACATCGTCCACGAACCCGCTCGCCGCTTTCGCGGCCCCTGGGCCGGCCAGGATGCGTGACGCTGCCGCGCGCTGCGCCTTCTGGCTCGACAGCATCCGAGCGAACACCGCCTCGGTGATGCCGGTCAGAGGGACACCCAGCTCGAGGGCCGACTGGCTCGTCCATCGACCAGTGCCTTTCTGCTCGGCTTCGTCCTCGATGCTGTCGACCAGCGGTTTCTGGGTTCCGTCGTCGTTCTTGGCCAGGACGTAAGACGCGATCTCGATGAGGTATGACTGCAGGCGCCCTTGGTTCCACTCGCGAAACAGTGACGCGAGCTCGTCCGGCGAGAGCCCGAGCGCATTACGGAGCAGGTCGTACGTCTCCGCGATCAGCTGGATGTCGGCGTACTCGATCCCGTTGTGGACCATCTTGACGAAGTGGCCGGCGCCGTCCGGCCCGATGTAAGTGCAGCACGGAACACCGTCGACATTGGCCGCGATGGAGACCAGCATGTCCTCGACACGCGAGTAGGACTCACGCGTGCCGCCCGGCATCAGGCTCGGCCCGCGAAGCGCACCCTCCTCCCCACCCGAAACACCGCATCCCAAGAATCCGAAGCCCTTCTTCTCGAGCTCGGCCGCGCGACGCTGGGTGTCCTGGAAGAACGAGTTGCCGCCGTCGATGATCACGTCGCCCTTGTCCAGGACCGTGGTCAGCTCGCCGATCACGTCATCCACCGGCCGCCCGGCGTTCACCAGCACTGCGACCGCGCGCGGCCTCTTCAAGGCGCGGGCGAGCTCTTCGAAGCTCGCCGCGGGAACGAGGTGCCCTTCCTTGGCGTGCTCGGCGATGAATTCCTCGGTCTTGCTGTGGGTGCGGTTGTAGACGGCGACGCGGACGCCGTGCGCGGCGAAATTGCGCGCCAGGCCACCTCCGATGGTCCCGAGGCCGACGACTCCGATCTCTTGCTCGGGCACGACTAAACCGCGTGCACCTCGGCGGAGTTGTTCTCTGTCTCCACCACTCGGACCTTGAGCAGACGCGCCGGTTTCAGATGCGGCTCCAGGCGATGAAAGGCCGACAACGCGATGTTCTCGGCGGTCGGGATCACGCCCTGCATGAAATCGACGTCGCGATTCAGGTGCCGGTGATCGACCGCGTCGATGAACTCGCGCCGCAGGACGCTGTCGACGTGCTTCAGGTTCACGACCATGCCCGTGGCGCTATCCAGCGCCCCGCCCACGGTGACCTCGATCACGTAGTTGTGGCCGTGATCCGTGGCGCAGGCGCCGAAGACCTCACGGTTCTTCTCGTCCGTCCAGTCCTCGCGGCACAGGATATGGCCGGCGGCGAAGGTCGCGCGGCGGGTGATGCGCACTTGGGCGGTCATGGGTCCATCCGCAAATTAGCACCTGACAGCGGCGCGGATTCGGATGACGCAAGCCAGACGATGATCCGCGCCACCTCCGCCGGCTCGAGCGCCGGACCCTCCACACCCGCTGTGCGGAGCATCGGTGTGTCGACCGAGCCCGGGCTGATCGCATTCACGCGGATGCCCCGCTCCTTTCCTTCGACAGCAAGCGCCTCCGTCAGTCCTGCGAGGCCGGACTTGGCCGCCACGTATGCGGACATGCCGGGAAACTTCTCCGCTCCGAACACCCCTGAGAGGCTCGAGACGAAGACGATCGATCCGCCGCGACGGCGCATGAGCTTGAACGCTTCTCGGCTGCATAGAAACGCACCGCGCAGCCCCGAGTCGATCTGACGGTCCCACTGCTCCACGGTCATCCGCGCGAACGGGCGCTTGATCAGGACCTGCGCGCAGTGGATGAGCGCGTCGAGCGCCTTCAGTCGTGCAAAGGCCTCGGCGACGTCCTGCTCAATGGACACGTCAGTGCCTTCACGTCTGCTCAACGATGCGACCTCCCAGCCGCGGGCGCGAAGCTCGCGCACCACCTCGCGCCCGATGCCCCCGGAGCCACCCGTGACGACCGCGCTCTGTGTCATCGCGCAGCCACGGAGAGCGCTCTCTCGTAGCGGTCCAGCGCAGCATCGAGACCCAGACGCCGCTGGGCGCTCGACCTGACCACGGCGCGGTCGAGGTCGAGACACTTGCGAATCGCAAGACTCAGCGCCGCGACGTCGTCGGGCTCGGCGAGGAACCCGCTGACGCCCTCCTCGATCACCTCCGGCATCGCGCCGCGACGGTAAGCGGCGACAGGGCACCCGGCCATCTGGGCTTCCGCGGCCACCATGCCGAACGGCTCCTCCCAGCGAACCGCGCAGACCGTGACGGCGCTTTGCGCCATCAGCCGGCGCAATTCCTCGCGGCGCAGCGAACCGAGCTGCGTCGTGCCGCTGAGGTCGACCTCATAGGCCGGATCGTAGTGGGCGCCCGCGATTCGGACGTCAAGGCCGGCGACGCGGGCGGCCTCGATCGCGTGCTCGATCCCCTTCTCGGGCGAGATGCGTCCGGCGATGAGCGCAGCGCCCAGTGCGCTGAACGTCACCGGCAGATCACCGACCCCGTTTGGCATGAGATGCGCCACGTCGACGGCGGCCGACTGCCACGACTTCAGGCACGACCGGGAGACGGTCGCGAGCTGCGACGCGGGCAGGCTGCCGGCGGCGGCCGCGACCGCCTCGACGATGGGTGGCAGATGCAGCGTGTGGAGCACGGGCAGACCACGCGCAAACCGGAAGGCGGGCGCATCGAAGGCGTGCTGGCTGACCACGTCGACCTGCTCGGCAGCGATCGCCTCGAACATCGCGGAGAGCGCCGCCTCAACGCCCCGGGCCGGAGCCGGCGCCGCGCCGCCCGGCATGACGAGGGCGGCCTCGGCGTCGGGCGGCACCGGCACCATGACCAGCTTCACGCCAGGGACCTCCGAGCCTTCGGTGCAGTGCAGCGTGACGTCGTGTCCGCGGGCAGCCAGGCCGGCGGCGAGGTCACTGATGAACGCCTGAGCACCGCCCAGCTGCGCCGGGCGCAGCGGCGTCACCGGCGAGGCGACGACGGCGATTCTCACGACCGCGCCTTAGTCTGAACGGCGGGTTCGGTGGACTACGAAGAGGCGGTGGATACGGCTCCGCCCGGATGGCGACGATTCAGCGTCGACGACATCGCGCGCCTGCCTGATGCCGTGCGCGAGCATGAGATGGCGCGGGTCCCACCTGGCGAGTCGGGGGATCGCCTCGTGAGAGGCCTTTTCTGGACGCTCGTCTATCACCTCGAACCCGAGAAATGGGACGAGCTGACGAAGTTCGAGCC
>Ga0070707_100002388_pt1 | contig 17936 bp, 33 predicted proteins | sample KBSK5502metaG_FD_65468 | JGI IMG/M metagenome (GOLD analysis project Ga0070707, IMG submission 65468) | Corn, switchgrass and miscanthus rhizosphere microbial communities from Kellogg Biological Station, Michigan, USA - KBS K5-50-2 metaG | ecosystem: Host-associated > Plants > Roots >... | reverse complement strand
CGCGCTGCGGCTCTGGGCGATGCGTACCGGGGTCGATTATCACTGGCTGCGGGACGGGAAACCGCAGGTCGAGGGGGGCATTATCGCAGTATATTGCCCGCCGGCGGTGGCCGCGTGACCGCCGTCCCGGGCTGGGTTACCGAGCCCTGCGACCCCTACCCGAGCGCGCCGAACGCCGCGGCCTTCGACCACTATCCCGACGTCCGCCGCGTCCAGTGGATGCGCAGGGTCCTCGGCCAGCTCGATCGCGCCGAGCTGGAGGACCTGGCGCGGACCCTGGCCACGCTCCATCCCCGGGCGTTCGAGCAGGACCTGCTGCACATCCAGCGGAGCCGCGACTGGGCCAGGAGTGAAGCCCCGGTTACCGGGCAGTAGTCATGGTGGCTAGGCCGACGGCCAGGGGGAGGGCCGGTGGACGCTGCCGACGACGCATTGCTGGCTGAGCACCTGGCGTGGCTGCGGCTGAACGGCGCGGGCCCGGTGACCGTGGCGGCCCGGGCCGGGGCCCTGGCCCGGATGGCGGGGCTGCTGGGCTGCCCGCTACTGGAGGCCTCCCCCGACGCGCTGCTGGCGTGGCGGGCCGGGCTGCAGCTGGCCCCGAACAGCGTCCTGTCCTACCTGTCGCACGCCCGCCAGTTCTACGCCTGGGCGGCCGCGGAGGGCTTCCTGGCGGCCAGCCCGGCCACGGGCCTGCCGGCGCCGCGGCGGCCGCGGCAGATTCCCCGGCCGATCGCCGAGGACGACCTGATGCTCGCCCTCGCCGCGGCGCCGCCGCGGATCCGGCCGTGGCTGGTCCTGGCCGGCTGGGCCGGATTGAGGGCGAAGGAGATCGCGCTGCTGCGCCGCGAGCACGTGCTGGAGGGCCGGCCGGTGCCGATCCTGCGGGTCGCCCACGACGCGACCAAGGGCTACACCGAGCGGCTGGTGCCGATGTCCACGTTCGTGCTCGGCGAGCTGCGGCCGCTGCTGCCCAAATACGGCTGGGTGTTCCTCCGCCTCGACGGGCGGCCCGGGCCGCTGCTGCCCGCGCGGGTCTCCCACCTGGCCAACGCCCACCTGCACGACTGCGGCACCACCTCGACGCTGCATTCGCTGCGGCACCGGTTCGCCACCCAGGCCTACGCCGCCAGCCGGGACCTGCGCGCGGTCCAGGAGCTGCTCGGCCACGCCGGCCCGGAGCAGACCGCCGGGTACGCCGCCTACCACCCGGCGGCCGCGGCCGCCGCGGTGGAGGCGATCCCCTCACCGTTTGCGCGCGAATTGCGCGTAATTTCCGGCGGCTGCACGTGAGGTTTCACGTGAAACATCACGTGCAAATGCATGTGCACGCTCAGTGACGAGAGAGGGCGAAGGCCAGCCAGCCGGCGCCGGAGCCGAGCACCGCGGCGATCACCGCCGCCCCCCCGTACACCTTGGCCTTGGCGTGCTCCAGCACCCGCAGCCGCGCCTCGTGGTCGGGGAGGTCGACGAGCCGCTCGTTGATCTTCCCCAGCTCGACCTGCATCTCCACCACCTTGGTGAACACATCGAGCATGCCCACCGTGGCGACGGGCTGCATCATGGTTCCCGGCGGGACCGGGACCGTGTCGCTCATCGCGGGCCTCCTCCTAGTAGCTCATCTGCTCGGCGCCGATCCAGTTGTAGGCCGGGGCGGCACCGGCGCCGTTGACGGTGATCGACCCGCCGGCCTTGACGAAAAACGCCCCAGAGGTCAGGCCGGTGGCCTGCCCATTGACGCTGATGCCGGTGGTGCCGCCGCCGGAGACGCAGACCAGCTGGTCCGGGCCGGTGTTCGCCATCACGACGCCAAACCCGGGGAACGCCGGCGCGCTGGCCGAGGTGCCGCCGGCGGCGGTGGGCGCGAGCTGGGACAGGCCGGTGTCGCCGGCGATGCCGCCGGTGAAGCTGAACTCGGCGCCGTTCCACACCGAGTTGGTCAGGCTGTGGCCGATGAACCCCATGCACTGCCCGACGTATCCGATCCCGTCGCTGTAGAGGCCGTAGGGCGCGATGGTGCCGGTGGGATATTGCGCGGTCAGGTTGAATTCGACCTTTATCCAGATCTGGCCGAAATACCACCGCGATTGCGGCGACCCGGAGAACGTCTTGACGATCGACAGGGCTGCGACGTTGCCGGTGGGGGGCAGCACGGTGGCGGTGGTCTGGCACATGTTGCCGCGGATGGTGATCCGGGAGCCGCCCTGGTTCACGCTGTCGCTCACGATCCCCTGCTGGTTCTGGTTGCAGAAGATGGTGAATTCGTATTCGTTGTACTCGTTCGAATGGTCGCTGCTGGTGACCGTGGTCAGGAGGGCCGCGGTGGTGTTGTTGTAGAGCTGGGCGCGGAACCAGGACTTCTCGGTCCAGAAGGTCCGGTTGACGATCTTCAGGCCGCCCTGGCCGGCGCCGGAGAAGTTCTGGCAGGTGACGTCGATCTGCCAGCCGCGGCCGTCGCCGACGTCCAGGCCCCACGAGTTGCCGGTGGCGAAGGTGCCGTCGATGACCAGCCCGCCGTGGATGAACCCGGCGGAGGGGTCGGCGGGGCTATTGAACTGGGCGCCGTAGCCACTGGTCCGGTGGTAGTTGATCACGCCGGTGAGGAAGGTGCCGACCCCGTACAGCACGGTGGCGGGGGAGGCCCACAGGCACACCGGGCCGCCGCCGGCGGTGCCGGCCGTGGTCTGGGCTTTCAGCGTCCACTGGTTGCTGGTGTAAAACGCGCCGGGGGCCATGATGATGATCCCGCCGTTGGGCAGGGCATTCTGCGCGGCGACGAAATTGGCGTAGTCGGTGGCACCGGTCTGGTCCCCGGATGGGACCAGCACCTTGAACGGCAGCACGGCCGCGCCGGTGGCCAGGGTGACCCAGGCGGGCAGCCCGCCGGAGATGCCCAGCACGTCGCCGGCGGGGCCGATCGCCAGCCGGGCCGGGGTGCCGGCGTTGTCCGCCGAATAGATCGTGTCGCCGGTGGCGGTCATCGGGTTGGTCATGCCGCCGCCGGTGGCGAACCAGCCAAGCGCGCCGGCTTGGCGGCCGAGGAACTGCCCGTCCGCGGTGGGCCCGGGCAGCCGCTGCGGGGTGCCGGCGGCGCCGCCCTTGATCAGGTCGTTGGTGGCGGTCATCGGGTTGGCCATGCCGCCGCCGCCGACCAGGTTGGTGCCCTGGGTGAAGTTGTTGCCGAATGGGTCGGTGCCGGCCTTGCCGGCGATGTAGCCGACCAGCGCGCCCTGGGCGGCCGACCCGGTGTCGGCGTACCAGAGGAAGGCGGCCAGGTCGGCGGAGATCAGCCCGACCACCGCGCCGAAGGCGTTGAAATAGGCGTGGAACGGGTCGCCGCGCTCGTACGGGTTGTTGATCTTCACCGGGGGAAACCAGCCGCCGGAGGGGTTCTGGAGTCCTTCGGGCTTGTCGGTCATGGCGGCGTTCCCAGGATCACGACGCAGGCGGCCCGGAACAGGGTGTTGGTGACCCCGTTGCCGCCGTTGACGTCCAGGACGATGGGGTCCCCGGCGGCCAGCGGCACCCCGCCGATGGTCAGCTCGGCGTTGCTGGAAGTTGCCGACGCCGCGTCACCGGCCGCGATTTCGCAGGGCAGCAATGGTTTGCCGGACGCGGTGTGCAGCATCGCGTACATGTGGTCGTTGCCGACGTGGGCGGCGTTGGAGGAGCCGGCGAAACTCAGGTGCCCATACCAGATGAAGGTGGACTTCGGCTGGGCGGGGACGATGGTGTGCGGGCTGCCGGTGGGGCCGAGCTCGACCGCGCCGAACGGCTGGGCATTGGGGATGAACGGCGGGATGCCGAGGGTCTGCAGCTGGGAGGGCAGCGCGGCCAGGGTGGCGTCCTTGGCCAGGCCCAGGGTGGTCAGCGCGAGCTGCACCCCGACCGGGTTGTCCCAGGTCAGGCCGCCGGGCAGCACGGCGCAGGCCACGGTCACGGCCGCGGCCAGGGTGGACACGTACCAGGGCCGGGTGCCGTCCAGGCTGACCGAGGCCTGCGGCGGCAGCGCCACATCCGCGGTGGTGACCGGCCGTTGCGGGCCGATATACACGCTGCGGGCGGTGTCGGTGTTGACCAGCAGGCACGGCCCGGCCGGGATCTGCTGGGTCGAACCATCGGCGGTCAGCAGGGACATTCAGGCCGCCCAGATTTCCGCCCAGACCGTCTCCGTCCCGGCGGTCAGCGCCGATGACTGGAGCACGCTCACCGTGGAGCCTGCCTGCACGATCGTGCTCACCGTGCCGGACTTGCCGCCCACCGCCTGGTTGGCAGCGATCAGGGTCTCCGAATGCTGGGTGCCGTCGGGGGCCTTGGACTGCACGGTCACCGCGCCGCCGGTGGCGGCCACGGTGGTGTCCGAGGTCCCGGCGATGAACACGCGGTGATTGGCCCCGTCGTTCGGCACGGTCCACGAGATGATCGTCGGCGTGGCGTTCTGCAGCGCGAACCCGCCCGCTGCGGTGGCGGCGACGTTCTGCAGCAGGATCTCCGTCCCGTAGCCGGGCATTCAGTCCTCCTGCACGGCCAGGACGGTGACCTGGGTCGGATAGGCGGCGGCCGCGGCCCACCACCGCTCCCCGCCGGGGATCCTCGTCGGGGTCGTGTTCCCGTAGGGCAGCATCATGCCGACCGGGGCCGGCAGCCCGGCGGCGACGTTCGCGGCGTTGTTGATCTCGGCGAAGTTGTTGTTGATGACGGCCTGGTTGCCGCCGGCCTGCACCAGCGCGTAGGCCCGTTTGCCGTCCAGGGCGAGGATCTCCTGCACCGGGCTGGCGGCGGTCAGCACCACCGTGTAGGCGCGGCAGCCGACCCGCCGCCGCGGCGCCGCGGCGCCGGCGAGGGCCAGGCCTTCATCGATGCCGGTCACGTGCACCGGGACCGGCTGCACGTCCGTGGAAGGGGTGGCGTTCATGCCAGCAGCGCTCCTGCTCCCGCCGTCTTGGCGATCTTGGTTGCCACGGGTACCGCCCGGGTGATGCGGGCGACGCCGATCGCGAGCAGCACGATGCCCAGCAGCGCCTCGCCGATCCGCAGCAGCCAGTTGCCCGCGTTGATGCCGCTCTGGGTGAGCACGTCCGAGGCGGCCTGCGCGGCGATGTGCGAGGGAGTGGCCGTGCTGCTCTGGTTGAGCGCGGTGGCCTTGGCCTGCGCCTGGGCCTGGGTGCTATAGGGGCCCGCGGCCGCCCCAGGCGGCTTGGTGGCGGACTGCTTCACCGTGTACACGTGCAGCGCCGGGCCCTGCATCGAGAAGCTGCTGATCAGCTGCCCGGCGGCCCCTTCGGGGATCACCCACCACGGCTCAGCAGACACTGGAGTACCCCCCGCCGGACCAGGCGGACAGCTCGGCCGCGATGCTGGGGTTACCGCACAGGCCGTTGCCCGAGCGCAGCGCCGCGACAATGTTCCCGTAGTTGTTGGCCAGCATGAACCCGGCGGTCTTGGAGGCACCGTCGGAGGCGGAAGAATACTGGGCGAACCCCCCGGTGACCACGTTCTTGATGTTGAGCGGGTTCCAGGCGTTGCCGCCGACGTTCTGCGGGGGGAAGCCGGGCTCCTCGTGCCTGCCCCACGCATACATCGACATCAGGTTGGCGTTGGTCACCGGCGCCCCCAGGTCCTGGAGGACCGCGGTGTAGAACGACGTTTCGCTGCCGCTGGCCGGGGCCGATCCGGCGCCGGGCCCGCTGCCGGCCACCGAGCCTCCCGTGGCCGCCGCGGCGGGCGTGCCGCCCAGGCTGGCGCCGGCGCTGGCCGCCGTGCTGGGAGATTTCCCGTGGATCAGCTCGTTGATGATCGACAGGACGGACTTGTTCCGGATGCCGGCGTAGGCGAACGCCGAGCCTGCGCCGATCGCGGCGAGGGCTATCCCGTCGACCCGGCCGGGCATGGCCGCCTCAGCCGACCGCGGTCAGCACCGCGGCGCCGGCGCCGGCGGAGGCGTACGCGGCCGGGCTGGCCTGGATCTGGCCGCTGCCCGGGCTGGCCAGCTCGGAGTGCAGGTACATGGTGTGCTCGAGCAGGACTGCGCCGAACCCGAGGATGGCCACGTTTAGGTCTCGCGACAGCAGGGTCATGGCGGCGACCAGGGCGATCGATTCCCAGCCGGCTTTCTTGATCGAGGCGTTGACCGACGGGTCGCCGCTCATGCTGGCCTGCACGTCGGCGGCCGGGCCGATCTTGGAGTTGTAGATGACCACGACCCCGCCCGCGGTGGCCAGGCCGATCGTCATGCTGTCGGCTGGCGCGTAGCCCTTGGGGGGTGAGAAGAAACCCATCGGTCTCACTTGCCCTTCTTGACGTGGACGACGATCTTGGCCGGGGTGGCCCCGGCCGCGGCCGGCTTGGCCAGCACCGTGACGGTCGCCTGGGAGTTTTTCGGGCCGATGTCGTGGATCCGGGCCGAGGTGGTGCCGGTCATCGAGACGCTGCCCTTGTCGGAGGTGACCTGGTAGCTGGTGGCGCCCTGCGAGGGGCTCCAGGAGATGTCGGCGCCGGTGAAGCCTTCGGCCCCGGTCTGCTTCAGCCCGGTCACCGGGTTGGCGGCGGCGCCGGCGCCGCCCTTGTGGCCGTTGGTGCGGACGTTCGGCGGGTAGCCGTTCGTGCCGGCCACCGGCGGCGGGCCGCCGATCGCTTCGGCGTCCAGGATGAGGGTCTTCTGCGCGGGGTCGACCGGCTGCCCGGCCAGGTACAGGCCGAGCGCGTCGGTCAGCTGGCCGACGTCGAGGTTCGGGTTGAGGGTCTGCATCTGGCCGATGACCCAGTTCGACCATGCGTCGTTGGTGGAGAACGGGGGGCCGCCGCCGGAGCCTGGGCAGTAGCCGTCGGCGCCGGGGTTGGTGCAGGTGTTGCCGTTGGGGTCGGTGTATAGGCCGGTGGATGAGTCCCAGCCGCTGCCGGCGGACCCGCCACTGGTGCCGAACGCGCCGAAGGTGCCGCCGGAGCCGGCCGCCTCATCCCCGTAGGTCTGCCCGGTCGCCGGGTCGGTCGAGTAGGGGTCGGCGGGGTTGCCGACCGTGCCGTCCGGCGGGTACTGGTCGGTGGTCGTGGCCGCGGGCTGGGCGCTCTGGGACTTGTGCCGGTAGTACAAGACGATGGCCACGCCGACGCCGCCCACGCCGGCGAACACCGCCCACTTGGGCAGCGGCTGGCTGATCCCGGGCACCTTGACGGTCTCGGCCATGGCGCATCAGCCCCAGAAGCTGGTGGTGTAGGCGGGCACCGGCGCGGCGCCGGGCGGGGGGCCCTGGTCCGGGACGTCGGCGCCGACCACATCCTGGGCGCGGACGCTGGCGGTCGGCCCGTCAAACGACGCCATGTAGGGCGGGAACTCCGGCGCGCCCGCAGGAGTGGCGATGAACTGGTCCCCGCCAGCGGTCAGGAACGGCACCTCGGCCGCGGAGACCATGACGTTGTGGTAGGTCTCGCCGCCGAACGTCATCTGGTCGGTGGTGGGGCCCTGCGGCTCGTTGACCCCGCCCGGGCCGGGGCCGCCGCCACCGTACCCCTGCACGGCGTCGTAACCGCCCATGGAGCGGATCTGGCCGGTAAGCGGCTGCAGCGTGTCGGCGGAGGATCCCTGGCCTTCCACGCGGCCCTGGCGCCACGCCAGCCGGGTCCCCGGGTGATGCCGCTCGGCCACACCGGCGAACACCGGAGCGTGCAGGTCGGTGCCCTCACCGGCGTCCAGCAGCACCGGGTCGGCGAGGGGGGCGGCGTGGGTGCGCGGCGTGTCGTCCGGGTTCGCGGCCGCGGGCAGGCCCCACAGCGACAGCCCGAGCACGTACTCCTCGGGCGGCGGCAGGACGGCCGGCACCGACCCCGGGTCGGTGTTCGGGGCCGGCCACGGCACCCCGGCCGACGGCAGCCCGGCCACCGGCGGCGGCGCGGTGGAATCGGGCAGGTGGCCCTGCCCGGTCTGCCCGGCGAAGTCGAATACCGGGAAGCCCCGCAGGGCAGCCCGGGCGGCGACCGGCTGCGGCATGTCAGTGACCGCCGCGCAGCACGGTGCCCTCGGTACCAGACACGAACTTCTCGGCGCCGCCGAAGAAGGTCGCCAGCCCGGAGCCGTGCGTGCCGACCAGGTACAGCGCGCCGAGCGCGATCAGCCCGGCCAGCCACGCCCGGGCAGCGCCGACGGCGCCTCCGCCTTCAGCCATCCCGCCCTCCTCTCCTACAGGTTCAGCACCTTGTTGACGTTGGCGAGGATGCTCGGCGCGTTCCCCAGCGGGAACACCAGCACCCCGGCCACCAGCAGCCACGCCAGCCCGACCGCGAACTCCCCGGCGGCCTGTTCCAGCAACGCCAGGCCGAGGGCCAGGCCCGCGGTCGCCGGCACCAGCCGGAACACCGCGTCCCAGTTCTCCGCCTGGTGGGCTGCCAGGGGGCCGAAGACGGCCTCGTTGGCGGCCGCCAGGCCGCCGGCGAGCAGCACCGGCCCGGTCGAGGCCGCCACGGGTCAGCCCGCCGGCTGCTCCGGGGCAGCCGGGTCAGCCGGGGCCGGCTGCGGCTCGAAGGCCCCCTCGATGACCGCCTCCATGGCGGCCAGCTCGGCGGGCCCGGCGGGCACGTGGCGGGCCAGGTAGAGCAGCACGTCCTTGAGGGTGTCCATGTCAGACGCTCGGCAGCTTGTCGAGCAGCGGCAGGGACCGGACCTTGGGCGCCAGCATGACGCCGGCGAGGAAAATCGCCGCGTAGAGCAGGTACTTCTTGTCCACCGTGGCCTCCTAGGCGACGATCTGGGCGTTGTTGGCGGGGCCGCCGCGCGGGATCACGTAGTTGGAGTTGATCCGCAGCGTGCCGGCGTTGCCCCAGGTGCCGACGATCTTGAACACGTTGCCGTCCTGGGTGCGGAACAGCTTGCGCCGGGCGTCGTTGCCCGGCTCGCTGTTGACGTCGGCGTCCCACACCAGCACCCGGACGCCGTTCTCCGGGCCCAGCGCGGCGTCGGCGGTCCTGGTGACCAGGCCGAACCGGCGGCCGGTCTTGGTCTTCCACACGTTCTTGCCCAGGCGCTTGACCCGGGTGCCGCCCAGCCAGATCTCCAGCGGGTCGGGGTAGTCCGATTCGCCGTTGGCGCGAGAGGTGCCGGCCCGCCGGTCGATCAGGAGGATCGACCGGTAGGCGTACCCGATGCCGTTGGTGATCTTGGTGGTGTGGGAGCCGGCCACGATGCCGGTGTCGTCTTCGGTCTGCCAGCACTGCCGGGTGCCGGGCAGCGGCGGGGCGTCCATGATGGGGCGGCCGCCGAGCGCGAGGGCGGCCACCGGCTCGGAGTAGGAGTCCTGCTCCACCTTCAGCTCGATGTTGACCACGTTGGTCGGCGCGGTGGTGAAGATCGCGGTGCTGGCCGCGGCCGTGACCGCCACCCGGTACACCGAGTTGTCCGACTGGTTCTGCAGGGCGCCGAGGGCGTCGTGCTGGGAGATCTCCAGCGGCAGGTACAGCGTCCAGTGCGCGCCGGTGAACCCGGCGCCGGCGGTGCCGCCGTTGTAGGACTGGTCGTTGCGCGGGTCGCCTACCACCTGGTAGCCGCCGTACTTGTTGATGATCGCCCAGTCATACCCGTTGAACGGGCCGAAGGTCTGCGGCACGTTGGTGCCCTTGAGCAGCACCGTGGTCACCGCGGCGAACGGGAAGTCCTCGACGAACGCCACCACCGCGGCGTTGCCGGCGGTGACCATGTCGAAGTCGAACCACCAGCCCCGCGCCCAGCCGTCGGGCTCGATCTCGACGTCGGGGAACTGCACCGCGGCCGCGGCCACGGCGACGGTCCGGTCGTAGGAGTTCTGGATCTCCTCGTCGAACACCCCGACCGGGAACGGCCACGGCGGCACGGCCGCCGCCTGGGGGGCCTGCGGGCCGCGCGGGGGCGCCTGGGCTGGCGGGGCGGGTGTCGTCATGGTGCTACCTCCGGTAGCCGAGGGCCAGGTGGCCCCTGCCGGTGCGGACTGCCTGGAGCTGGGCCTCGATGTCCTCGGCCGCCAGGCGGGGGATGACCTCCAGGCCGCCGTGCGGGGCGTCCCGGTCGGTGTGCGGGCCCTCGATCTCGTTCATGACCCGCTTGTAGCGCAGCACCGAGTCGGCCGCGCAGACGGTCATCGAGGGCTGGGCGAGGGTGGCGTAGAAGTACCGCCGCTCGTTCGGCCACATGTGGGCGACCGCGGCGTGCCGGGTGTCGTACACGGTGCCGTCGGTGCTCCCGTCGGCCAGGGCGACGGCGATCCAGCCACGTGAGCCCGCGGCCCGGTGCAGGTTGTACCAGTCGGCGAACCGTTTCGCGGCGTCGGAATGGCCGGCGCCGGGATTGCGGACGCCGGTGACCCGGCCCTCGCTGTCGATCTCGGCTTCGGCGCCGAGCCGGGCCCACCTGCACCCGGGGTCGTGCCGGGTCAGGGCGATGGTCACAGGCGGGGCCTTCCTCCAGGTAATCGCGGAGGGCCGGCCCGGCGGCTGTCAAGGAGGACCCGAGGTGCCCGCCTCGCCGGGGCGGCCCTCCTTGACCTATTCAGGATAGGCGCCGCGATGCGTTTAGCAAAAGACCCGGGTCACACTTTCCACACCGGGTCATAGGCATCCACGACGCACCAGTAGGGGCCGTCCCGGTTGATCGCCAGCCACGAATTCCGGTCCAATTTCAGCACCTGCTCATGGATCGATTTCGCGGGAATCCCCGCCGAAATGTCAGAATAGGCGTCGAGGTTCCGCTCGTCGGGGTCCTTGGCCATGAGCGTCCAGGTCGGGGAGTTCTTGAAATACCCGTCGATCGGCGCCTCGCGGATCCCGGTGGCTTTCTGGTTGGCGTACCACAGGCCCAGCCCGGCGCCGCCCGCCCTCGTCACCACAGCGCGGAGCCGGGCCCGGACCTTCTTCATCCCGACCAGGCCCTGCAGCTCGTCGGCGAACACGATCCCCGGGGTGTGCCGCTGATGCCAGAGCAGCGCCTTGTCGAACTCGCGTTCCAGCCGGGCCTCATCAGCCGCGGGGTCTTTGAGGCCCTGCCGGGGCCAGAGGGTGTGCCCGCGCGGGTGCCAGTTGGACAGTTTGCGCGGCGGCGGCCAGGTGGGGGTCTCGATGTAGCCGAGGCGGCGCGTCAGCGCCGCCACCACCCGGTCCTGGGTCTTCATGCAGAACGCCGTGCCGGGCAGCTCCGGGGTGGTCACCGCGTCCAGCAGGGCGAACGCCATGGTGGTCTTGCCGGCGAACTGGGTGCGGCCCATGAAGAACACGTGCTGGCCGGGCCGGTAGTTCGCGGCGAAGACGTTATGCCGGAACCGATTCAGGTCGTAATGCTCGGGCATCTCAGCCCGCCGCGAGCTCACCCTGGCCGGCGGCCGCGGCGGCCTGCGCCTGGGCCATCTGGTCGGCGATCTTGGCGAACATCCGGTCCAGCGCGTCCTCGTTGGCCTTGGCGAGCTCGGCGAGGCTGGGCAGCTCCCGCTCTTTCAGGACGTCGTGCTTATCGGTGGTCTGCCAGATCGCGGCGACCGTGCCGGTGAACGGCGCGACCATGAACATGCACGTCAGCGCCCAGCCGGCGTCGCCGGTGGCGAGGCGCTCGGCGAGGCGGCGGGCCCGGGCGTCGTGCTGGGCGGCCAGGTTCAGCGCGGCGGCCAGCCGCGGCCGCTCGGCGTCGAACACCGCCATGGTCGCGGCCAGCTTGCGGCCGGGCACGAACTGGCCCACGACCGGGATCTGCGGGCCGAGCTTGGCGATGACCGAGCCGCCGAACCAGATCGTCTCGGCGGCGTCCATCAGCGGCGCGGAGAAGTCGTGCGGCTCCAGCTGCAGTTGCGTGCCCTCGCCCGTGGCGTCCGGGCTGTCTTTGGCCAGCCGGGCCTGGCCGTCCGGGTCGCGGGGCTTGCGGCCCGCCGGGGACAGTTTCGGCCGGCCGTCCTTGGTCTTCCCGTAGGGGGCCAGCGGCTCGCCGTCCTCGCCGCGGCCGTGCGGGGCGTCCCGGTCGGTCTCCGGCGGCGGCGGCGGCTCCGCCGGCTTCGGCGCCGCGCCCATCGCTTCGGCGAACGCATCGTCCAGTGTCTGGGCGCGCGGGTCGGCGGTCTCAACGGCCATCGCTCACCACCCCATGGGACGGGCAGTCGGGGCCGCATTCGGCGGTGCCGGCGGCCGCGGTGGCCGCCCACAGCACCGTCTCTTCCAGCCGGTCCAGCGCGACCTTTTTTTCGTAGCCGTCCGGGCCACGCTGGCTGATCAGTCGCGCCAGCTTCAGCGCGGTCTCGGTGACCGGGCCCGGCGCGTTGTGCCGGCTGAACCGGCGTTTCAGTTCGTAATCATCCACCCCGGGGCCTTTTCGCCGCGACCATCAGCGCGGCCACCGCGATCACGAGCGCGGCGGCGGCGATGAACAGGATGGCCGACAGCAGGCCCTCAGCTTTGCCCGTGGCCTCGCGCATCGAGGCGGCCGCCTCGCGCACCCTGGCCGCTGACAACAGCATGCCTGCCAGCATATTCTTAGTCTGGCTAACTATCCAGGGCGCTGTCACCCGCGAGCCGGCGGGCGGTGGTGATGGCGCGGGTTATCGCGGTCGGGCCCGGCGGCCGCGCCCAGGCCCCGGCCCGTGACGACCGGTTCCGCCCGGTGGTCGAGCTGGTCCTGAATGGCGGCCTGCTCGGCCGGCCGTTGCTGTCGCCGGTGTGCAAGACCATGGACGCCGCCGACGACGTCCGGCGGGGCCTGTACCGGTCGGCCCGCTACTGGTGCTCTTGCGGCGAGGCGAACTGCACCCGCAAGCATTCCAATATCGACGGCTGCCCGCGCGGCGGCCAGCGGATCTCCTGCCAGGCCAAAATCGTCCGCGGCCACGGCGGCAAGCTCCGCGTCCAGTTCACCCTGTTCGACAAGGCAGAGGCGATCCGTGCGCACGTCGACCGGCACGGCACCGACCCGAACGAGTGGCCGTATTTCGCGCGCCGCAAGCAGCTGAAATCTGGGAGGAAATGATGGGCACCTGCGATATGGGCTACGAGCACGATGTCGTGGCCGCCCCAGAGCCCGAGCCGGCGCCGGTCGTCGTCGACCCGGGCCCGAATGAGAACGACGTCAAGATCGCCGAGATCGAGGCGGAGGCCCGGGTCGAGACCGAGAAGCTCTGGACCGATCAGCGCGGCCTCGAGCTGGAGGCGGAAGTCCAGGGGCTGCGCGGCGAGCTGCGCGGCATGCGCGAGGTCCTCGACCGGCTGCAGCCGCCCGAGCCCGAGCCGGACCCCGAGCCGATTCCGGTCCCGGTGCCCGAGCCCGCACCGGCGGCGCCGGAGGACGCGCCGCCGCCGCCCGAGGGCGAAAAGCCGAAATCGGAGAGCAGCGGCAGCGCCTGGTGGGATGGCTACCGGTAATCTTGGACTTGGTCTCCTCAATTAGGGGGATCGCTCAGGGGCAGAGGTGTTCGGGTAGGCGTGCCTAATTCCGGCGGGCGGCCGGAGCCCATTTGACCGGCGCCCCTGATCCCCCGTCGCCAATTGAAATGGCCCGGCGCCAGGCACGCGGCGCCGGGTTTTTGGCTGAAAGCGTGCGGAATCAGGGGGGAATCGGGGCTATTGGGGTCGCTGGCGGAACTTCCGCGCTGCAACTTGCACCAGCGCCAAATAGCAGAAAAAGCGCCGGGGCCCGCGCGTTATTACGCAGCGGGCCCCTAATCCCTCCATTGCCGGCGGCGACCCATGGGGGATGATCGCCGGAGAGACTTCCTGGCAGGCCGCCGCGGCGCGCACGCCCAGGCGCCGCGGCGGCCCTGATGAACTCCCTTACCCGGACAGCAAGGCTAGCTCGGACTGGATCCGGCCGGCGGCCCAATCAGCCGGCCGCCACAGCCGGAATGGTGCCCAGTTCGCGTCATAGCCCATGTTCAGGGCCCATCGCCAGGCGTCTTGCCCGGCCGACAGCTCCCCGGCCGCAGACTTCAGCTCGGCGAGGATCAAGCCGCCGGGCCCGGCGATGATCAGGTCCGGCAGGCCGCCGGGCCCGGAGCACCGGAACGGCGCCGTGCAGTGATGCCACATCAGGCGGTCGTGCTGGGCCGCCAGCTGGGCGATGACGGCGGCCAGGAGCTGCTGCTCGGTCTTCACCGCCACCACCGGCCGAACCAGTAGGTCCAGTCCTTCACCGTCGACCGGTCGAACAGAGTGCCGCTGGCGTACTGGGTGGCGCGGACCTCGGCCCCGGCCGGCCCGGGGTACATGAACGGGCCGACACCGGCGTAGTCGGCCACCCAGTAGCCATCGAGCGGCGGGTTGCCGAACACCGTCGAGGCCTGCCCATAGACCCACACCCGGTAGCTGGCCGCGGCCATCACCGCGCCGAAGTGCTCGAGGTAGGTCCGGTCGACGCGGCCTTCCATGTCGACGGCGGTGTAGCAGTGCGGCGGGACGCCGAGCTCGTGCAGCGCGCGGGCGGCCGCGGCGCCCTCCTGGCCGCCGTTGAACCCGGCGACCCAGATGGGCAGCTTGCGCCGCCCGGGAAACCGCCTCCAGTCTCCAGCCGGCCAGACGTGGTAGGCGGCCGGCCCGCCGTAGTAGCCGGCGACGGCGCCGTCCCAGCCCGCGCCGATCCCGGAAGCGAACGCGGCATCGCGCATCCGCGCGCGGGACCAGGTCACAGCAGTGTTTCGAGGACGCCGATCACGCCGCCGTGCGCGGCCAGGAGCTTGGCTGCCTCGGCCTCGGCGGCCTTGATCATGCCGTGGATGATGTGGTGCTGGTCGAGGGCCTGGCCCCAGAACGCGGTGCCGCCCGGCGTGCTCGTCGACGCGGCGGGCGCCTGGGCGGTGATGTGGGCGACCAGCGCGCCGTGCGCCTCCAGGAGGTCGCTCAGCCGCCGCGCCAGGGCGTCCAGGCGGCCCTGGATGCCGTGGTGGTGGCCCAGCACCGCATACGCCTGCTCCTTGTAGGCGGAGACCGCGGGATCCGGGACGGCCTCGCGAGGCGGCGCCGGCGGGGCGGCCGGCGGTGGGCTGAACACCGACCCGGGCGGCGGGCCCGCGGCCTCAGCCGAGGCGGAGGCGGGGCTGGGGATGGGCTGGCTCATAGGGGGATTACCTCCCAGATCGGGGAATGAATCTGGGCGGGATCGTGCCACGGGCACGGGCGGGGCGCAATCACCGGGCTAGGGTCCGCGGCGTTTCGCGTGCCGCGATTCGCGCACCTGGTGGGCCAGCGTGTTTGCCCAGGCCAGGGCTAGGGTCGCTGGGTTTCGGGGCTAGGGTCTGAGAATGCCAGGAGCTAGGGCCCGGAAATTCCGGGGCTAGGGTCCGAATGGCCTCACAATCAGTCTTCAGGTCTTCTTGATCTTCGTCGCCGCCGGTGCCCGGGCATGCCGGAGTCCCGGCCCGGGCGGCCCGGGCCGGGTGAACGGATGGGGGATTTCAGATCAAATCGATCAGTGAAAGCGCGGTCGTGCGGGGCCGGCCCGGCTACGGCGGCGCGCGATCGCGATCGCGCAGCAGCGCCCGGGCCGTGGCCGCGCCCGCGGCCGCGGCCTCCGGCGCCGCCGCCGCCGCCGCGGCCACGGCGGCGGCGGCGGCCGCGGTGTGCCGCGGCGGCTGCTGGGCGGGCAGGAACCGCCGCGGGTCCTTCTCCAGCGCCGCGGTCAGGAACCGGGCCGAGCTGACCTTGAAGTAGCCGCGGGCGTGGCCGCCCAGGACCGCGGCCACCGCCGCGGCCGCGGTCTGCTCATCCACCTGGCGGCGGGTCACCCTGGCCAGCGTCTGCGCCGCCAGGGCCACCAGCACCGGATCGGAGGCCCAGTCCGGGACCTCGGCCGGATCCCGCCACCGCTGCCAGCGTTCCCGGTGCACCCGGCGCCGGGCCACGTGGTCCGGGCCGGTGAGCCGGCCCCGCACCGAGGCCATCAGCGCCGACCCGGGCTTGTGCAGCCAGGTCGTCGTTTTGACGTGCTCGCGGCGGGACTTGTCCTCCGGCGGCGGCTGCCGCGACACCCAGCCCGCCTCCTGCAGCCGGAACAGCGCCTCGCGGACGGTGCGCCGGCTATGCCCGGTGCGGTGCTGCAGCCCGGTCAGCGACAGCGCCCGCCCCTCGGGGATCTCCCCGGTCGACCAGTCGATCCGCGGCGCCAGCGCCCGGAACACGTGCCGCACCGGCGCGGGCAGCCCCGACTCGGCGATCGCGTCGTCGAGGACGTCGGGGGTCAGCACCGCGGCGGTCATGGCCGCTCATCGCGATCCGGGCCGCTCGCGTCCTCGAGCGCCGCGAAATAACCCCGCAGCCAGGCGTGCGACCGGATGTACCGGGCGGACATCAGCCGGCTGATCAGCAGCTGCTGGGCCAGCAGCGCCACCGCGACGGCGAGCTGCAGCGGCCACGGCCAGGCCTCGGGCAGCCAGACCAGGGCGATCAGCACGGCCACCGCCGCAACGCCCGCCCAGAACGGCCACCGGATCCGCCATGCCCGCATTCCCCGCCTCCGCGGCATCGATGAGCTGCGCCAGCAGAACGCCGTCGCGCGTGGCGAAAGACGGGCCACCCGGCCGGGCCGCGTGCCACACCCCGGCTGGGGAAAGCGCGATCGACCATCCCGCATGATCATCATCCATGACCGGCACGCCGGGCCGCCAGCCGCCGCAGGATCCAGCCGCCGACCAGGGTTACCCCGAAAAAGATGCCAAAGACCAGCACCGCGGCCCCGGCGACGAAGACCGGCAGGGGAATCATCCGGCACGCTCACCGGCGCCGAACCCCAGCTCCCCGGGCCAGGCCAGAAACCACGCGCCGTCCGCCCGGTAGAGCCACCCCTCCCGCTTGAGCTGCTGCAGGTAGGTGTTCACCGTCGACAGGGACTTCAGCCCGGTCATCCGGGCGATGTCCGAGGACGACAGCCACATCCCCTGCAGCCCGGACGGGTCGCTGTAGATGGCGATGGTCTGCGCGACCAGCCGCGCCCCCGTCGGCAGCCCGCTGCGGCAGACCTCTCGCTGCCAGGCCTCTCGGTCCCGGGCGGTCACGGCTGCCCCGGCCCGGGCCGGAACCACGCGTCGATCTCCCCGCCGACCTCGTCCGCCGGCCGCTCGGCCGGCGGGCCGTCCGCGTACGGATCCGGGCACGAGCCGCTGTTCCAGCTGCCGCCCGGCAGCGCCACCCCGGTCGGCACGCCCAGCTGCTGCAGCACCGACGGCGGCCGGCCATGCCGGCCGATCTTCACGCCGACGTCGATCCCGGCGCCGAGTACGTCCATCGTGTCGTCCAGCGCCGTCAGCCGCGGCCCGCCCCCACGGGGCCGCGGCTCCGGCGCCGGCACCTCGATCACCCGCGGCGGCGGCGGCCACACCCGGTCCACCGCCCACTTGATCCCCGCCCCGGCGAACGTCGCCGTAATCATCGTCAACACCCAGGTCCATTGCATGCGCAGAACTCCCTCCGGCGGGGATCTGGTGGAACGAAACAGCAGGTCAGGCGGCGGCGCGGCGCCGGTCGGCGAGCTTGGCGATCGCCGAATAGCGGAACAGATAGGCGCCGTTCTTGCCAGGCAGCTGATGCGCGGCCGCGACCTTGCCGCGCGCCACCCAGCGGAGCAGCGTCGCGCGGTCGATATCGAGCATTTGTGATGCTTCGATGCTGCCGATTAGCCGATCATCATCCGACATGCGAGGAGTTTCGCACAAACGTAGACTTCCCGCAAGAACAGCAGGTCCGGCCTTGCGGAGTGTTTCGCATACGTGCGAAGCTCTTTGCATGACTGACACTGTGCCCACATGGGATCTCGCTGACCGGCTGCGCAAATCGCTGCGCGCCTCTGGCCTTGGTGTCCAGGACGTCGCCGATGAGCTGGAGATCAGCCGGAGTACCGTCAGCGCCTGGATCAACGGCCGGAACCGGCCCTCCGCGGCCGCGCTGCGGCTCTGGGCGATGCGTACCGGGGTCGATTATCACTGGCTGCGGGACGGGAAACCGCAGGTCGAGGGGGGCATTATCGC
>Ga0070707_100002383_pt1 | contig 17951 bp, 16 predicted proteins | sample KBSK5502metaG_FD_65468 | JGI IMG/M metagenome (GOLD analysis project Ga0070707, IMG submission 65468) | Corn, switchgrass and miscanthus rhizosphere microbial communities from Kellogg Biological Station, Michigan, USA - KBS K5-50-2 metaG | ecosystem: Host-associated > Plants > Roots >... | reverse complement strand
GTGCGCGCGCATTGCAGGGATTCGGAGGCGGGGGCCTCATGACCCTGGCGCAAGCCATTATTGGCGAAGTCGTTTCTCCAAAAGAGAGAGGGAGATTTCAAGGATGGTTCGGAGCCAATTTTGCGCTCGCCAGCACGCTCGGTCCAGTAATCGGCGGCATTCTCTCGCAACACCTCGGTTGGCGTAGCGTTTTTTGGATCAACGTTCCATTAGGAATGGGAGCCGCGGCCAGTGCGTTACGCGTTAAAACATCGCTTGGGACGGGGATCTGTCGCCTGGACTATGCCGGAACGAGCGTCTTCGTCGCTTCAACCATGGCACTTCTTCTAGCTCTGAGCATCGGTGGCCACGAAGTCTCCTGGACATCTCCAATCCTGCTCGCACTCGCAATCCTGGGACTCGCCGGTTTTGTTCTTCTTCCGAAAGTCGAGCAGAGAACCCAGGATCCGCTAATTTCCCCACAATTGGTTGGAGAACCGGTTATCTGGCGGGCGTCACTGACGGTTCTTCTCTTTGCTGCGGTTCTCTTCGGCTTGATCGTTCAGTTGCCTATCTTTTTCCAAACGGCGCTCCATACATCAGCAGCTGTTTCCGGACTACTGCTGATCCCACTCACACTCGCACAAGTGATTGTCTCCACCGCGACAGGTTTGCGAATTTCAGCGACCGGGCATCCTCGCACCGCGATGGCGGCCGGTCTCTCGATCGTAACAGTCGCTTTCTTTGTCCTCGCAGCCGGAATCAAGCTTGGACCGGTCTTCATTGCACCGGTGACCTTTGCGATTGGAGCTGGTCTCGGGTCGACCATGCCCGCGGCCCAGACCATGGTGCAATGGGCCGCTGGAGAAAAACGCCTGGGTGTGGGCACAGCGACCGTGTCGTTCAGCCGCTCGATTGGAGGCTTAATGGGAGCCGCACTCAGTTCGGCGGTGTTGCTTGGGGCTCTGCAAGTTGCGGATCCGAATGCACGCGTGATTCTTGGGCAGGAACTTGCTTTGATTGGTTCAAGCCATGTTGAGGCTTCTCGGATAGCCCCGGCATTAATCGCGGCATATCGCTGGATGTTCTATGCGCTGGGAGCGCTGTCAGGCGGCGCGGCTCTGGTTGCCTGGTCGATTCCGAATTTGGATTTGGCTGTTAGCCCTGGCCGCGCGTTAACAAGCTCCTCTTGAGATGGATCGCGCGTTCCGGTCAACCCTGCCGTGGCAATAACAAATCGCCTACGTTATCTCGTTGCGTTCAATATCGCATTCTCGATCGAAAGAACTTATCAATCCCACCGCGGTTCGCGACAGTGAAGCCAGGGTCTGCAGGCGCTCTGCGTGCGGCGGTTCACGTTCACCCGGGGAGCAAGCGCTTATTGCTTGTTCTAATCGGTTGCGCGACTCCTCCAGGTTAACTTGTAGCTTCGGTACTTTGCCTTCCATCCGGTCCGCGATACTGTCCATTGTTCTTGCCATTTGCTCGTCGAGTTGCTGTTGCGCCATACCGACGATGTCTGGCAATTCAAACCCGGGGAGTCGCAAACGATATTTCAGAAGCGCCGTTCGTATCACGAAAAGCGTCCGCAGCTGCGGTGAGCACGAAACAATTCGAAGACGCAGTGCCAGAGCCTGCTGCCGCGAAGAACCGAATTCGAACAGAACGGCATCGGCCTGAGACCTTACCTGATCGAGCTGCGAGCTGATCGTCTCCCGCAGGGAATAGCTCCGCTCCATAGGCTGCAGTTCGCCGGGCGATGGTTCTCTCAAAAACTGGGCCAGCGATCGCACGGCGGAAATAAACGTCTTCTTCATTCCGGCAACTGCCGGTACGCCCCAGAGGCGGTCAAATGCCAGCCACATCATCGAGAGGCCGAGTACAATACCGATGACTCGATCCCTTGCCACTTCAAGGGATGTTTGCATTTTGAATTCCTGCAGGTTGATGAGATAGAACGCAATCGCGATTTGGACGCCGCAATAGGATAAGCGGGGGCTGGAGGTGATAATCCAGGCGGCCGGAATGGTGACTGCCAGGAAAAGAACCGTGAATTCGGCGATCGAATCGAGATGAGGGAGAATGTAAACCTGCGCTCCTATCCCCACCAGCACGCCGCCCACCAGAGCCCCTGCAAGACGCAGGATCTGCTTCTGACGTGATGCACCGATCGTGGTCAGAGCAGTCAACAAGCACGTGGTAACCGCGGTGCTAAGCTCCGGCCAGGCAAGCGCATTATAGATGATGTAGCAGAGGCTTGCCGCAAGGCAGCCTCTCAAGGCGAACCTGACGTGCTCAGTATTCGATAACGCGTCCGGAACAAACAGAGTTGGTAGCCGGCTATTACCTGATGGCGAGTATGCGTATGTCCCCAGCGATTGAGAACCTGTGCACACTGCTGGTATCAGCGAGACGGTTTTTTCAATCTCGCTCAAGAGTGGAACGCCGGCCCCCGTGTCGCCTTCCCCAGAGGACTCCGTCGGGCGCGGAACAGTCCCACGCGCGAGATCGGCCCGGATCGTCGCTATCCTTTCAGCGACGTTCCGAATTCTCTTACGATCGCGTTCCTCAATCTCAATACTGAGCGTCGCGAGATTCGCGGCCAGATCGACTGCTCTTCCGACAAGCGCCACAATGGCCCCCATCTGTTCACCGTAGTGGCGAGCATAACCAGTGCCGTGCAACATGCGTCGTAACCTCGATGTGCCAGTTACGGCGAGGCGGGTGATTGTCGCTTTAGCGGCTTCATCCGGCGCATGACCGTCCGCGTAAGACGTGAGTAGTTTTTCGATAGAAGCCAGGCGCTCCGCGATAGAATCGATCAGATCGTCGCCGGGTCTCAAATCTTTAAAAACCAGCTCGACCAGGAAAGTAATGATGCTCGATACCGTGACGATGAAGACCGCCCACAATGTGTTTTCGACTTTCAGCTCCGTTTGAACATGGCTATCCCACAGGGGAAGCGTGATGACGGCTATATAACCAAATCGGCCGGCAGCTGCATAATTGGTCAGCACCCTCATTGCATAGAAGATCGTAAAAAGGGTTGCTATCACCCAGAGCAAGCGCCACATTGGTTCGCCCACAGCCAGCAGTGCTCCGAATAAAATGTAGGCCCCCGCGAAGACAAAGCCGATGGCGAGCGTTCGCACGGCAGCCGCGGTCGCCCCGAGACTTTCGCGCGAGAGTGTCAGTGCAAAAAGCGCGGCATACGCGCCATACGGAGTTCGAAAGGTCATGCTGATGATCATCACAAGAGTGGCAGCGGTGGCCAGGCGGGCGACCAGGAAGGCCCTCCCGTCGTAGGGCGCCAGCTCTTCTCTAAGAAACTTCCGCAGCCAAAGCAGCGGATGGGACGAAACCTGTATGCTTTCCTCGAGAGTCGCCACGTCAGCGTCCGCGAATGACCACAACGGCTGTCTCGCTGAGCCGAAACAGTTCAGCCGGCGGATCCATTACTCGCACGCGCACTGGAAATCGTGATGCCAGATGGACCCAGTTCAGGGTTCGCTGCGGGTCCGGAAGGCCGGACTCCAGGCGGCCAAAGACATCCGGATCCGGCGTAACGCCGAAACCGATGCTGTCTACCACACCCGAAAACCGGACATTCGGCTTGGACAAAATGTAAACGTCGGCACGCATACCGGGCGCAATGTGCTGCAAGTCGCCCTCGCGAAAGTTAGCCACGGCCCACCAGATCCGCGCATCGATCAGCGTAAATATCTGTTGACCGACATGAGCATAGGCGCCCTCCGAAATAGTCAGGTTGGTTACGCGGGCGTCAAAGGGTGCGTAGATTCTGCAGTTGTTGAGATTATAGCGGGCGGTCTTCACCGCTGAAGCTCGAGCGCCGCGCTGGTTGACCAACGGCTCGAGCGTGGTGACGGCGTGCCGGGCTTGCTCGTGCTGCGCCTTGCTCTGTTCGAGAAAAGACTTAGACCGTTCGTATTGCGCTATGGCTGAGGTCAGACCTGCCTGCGCAAGCCGCAGTTGCGACTCCGCCTGTTTGACAGCCTCAGCCTGCGCGACTTCTAAAGTTCTTGCTCGATCCACTTGATCCACCGTGACAAATTGCTTCGCCAGCAGCGGTTCAAGCCGATGCAGATTGTTATTTGCATACTCCCACTCCGCCTTCGTGCGCTCCACACCTTGAGCTGCGTTCGCTACGTCGGCGCGCGCCTGATCGACGGCCGCTGACGCTCGATTTATGTCAGCTTCCGATCCCTGAATGTTGGCATGCGCGACCGAAACGGCGCTCACCAACGCGGCAATCCTTCGTTGTTCATCCTGGATTTGTCCCTCGAGCGCTGCCTGCTCGGAGAGGGCTCTTTCGAGCGCGTAGCTATACGGCCGCTCGTCAATTTCGAACAACAGATCGCCCTCCTTGACGAACTGGTTATCGCGCACACTCAGCCGGAGGATGGGACCTTCCACCTGCGGCGCAATGCCAATGAAGTTCGCCAGTACTGCGGCATCGTCGGTCCGCGGATAGTGCTTCGTCTCGTAGAGTACGACTGCCCCTAGCACGACGGTTGAAACGACAATTGCGACACTGAGCCGGAAACCAACTGTTCGCCGCGATGTCGAAGGCGCATCCAGATCCATATCCGTTCTCTACCGAAAGAAGAGGAGCCAGAGTGCAAAAGTGCACGATGCCGTCAGGCACGGATAGATGAGGCTTGGCAATGCGATTGAGATGCGCAGGCGCATTAGCACGAAGCGCGCTATAACCGTAAGAACAATGGCGGCGGCAAAACACACAAGCCATGCCGGGAAAAACGATCCCAGAATGTCGAAAGAAGGAGCGCGCGTGCAGCTCGAAAGCACCAACGGAACGAGGGCGAGGCCGCGGGCAGCAAAATGGTTCCTGCTGACAGCGATCATGGCCCCTTCCTGGCGCCGGGCTGAATGGAATCGGCAGCCCGGAAGGCGAGATCTGCAAGAGCTGAAAGGATCTGTGTGCGCGCAAGCACGTCGGTTGACTGGGCCCGGGCGAGCGTCCTTTGGGCGGCGCTGACATCCAGGAAGTTCCGTACGCCATACTTGTAGGACTCAAGCGCGGCCTCGTAAGACTTAGCGGCGGCTTCGAGGAAAGCGACAGCGGCCACACGTTGGCGAAGAGCGGTCCTGAAATTCGAGTAGGCTGCCCAAACCTCGTCGGTGATCTGATTGCGAGTCACGCTGACCCGCGCTTCCGCGGCGCGAGCGTCGGCCATCGCCTGGGTCAGCCGGTTTCTTCGTGCACCTCCGTCAAAAACAGTCCAATTCAGGCTGAAGCTCAATCCGCCGAGCAATTCCGTGGTATGTCCCCAGGGAAAGCCTTCCTGGAGTACAAACAACGATTGAGCGCTCGGAATGATGTTAAGAGCCAAATTGGGATAATACGCCGCGCGCTCTTCCTTGACCCTGGCGTCTGCCACTCGTATTTCGGCAACTTCCGCGAGAAGATCCGGCCGTTGTTCGAATGCGCGACGGATCGCCTGGTCAACCTGGTCGCTGATCGAGTCGGGAATTCTCAACTCATCCAGCGGCTGCACGCGAATGACGATGTCCGGCGGAACGTTCAGCGCAGTAGCCAAATTTCCTCGGGCGATCTCTTCCGCGCCTAAGGTCGCTTGCAAATCGTAATCCGCCTGTGCCGTCGCGCTTCGCGCTTCGAGCACGTCCGGCAACGTTGCAAGTCCATGTTTCAATCGTTCCTCCGCAGCCTCTTGTACCGTCTGCGCGTTGGCCAGACTGGCCCGCCCGCGCTGCCTGCTCCTGACCCAACGTATTCAGCAGCCGATAATAGGCTTGCTCCACCTGGTTAATGACTTTGCGATGAGTGTCGTTGAAGGCGAAATTAGCTGCCAGCACCCTAGCGCCTGCCGCAGCGATCCGGCCGGCGCGGGCGCCGAAGTCAAACACTGTGTACTGTAGATCCAATGTCGCCTCAAAGGCGGGTAGCGTCTGGAGAAAGAAGCTGCTTCCCAAGGCTTCCGCTTCGCGGCTGACCCTGGAAAGTGCGACGGCCGCCAATGTTGGATACAACTCGCTGCGTGCAACGCCGTAAGCAGCCGCCTGCGCATAAGCATTTTCCCATGCGACTCGAGTTAAGGGATGGTGGGCCTCGGCGAAATCTACCAACTCCGCCAGGGAGTAAACCTTGGACGAATCAATGCTGAGCCTGGAGTCGCGGAAACGTTGCATGTCACGTGCGACTTGTTGTTCCTGGCGAGAACGCCATGGACGATCAGGCGAACCGGGCACAGTCTGTGCGAAACACCAGTCCGTGTTAATCAAGAGCAAAATGAGGCCAACAGTACGAACCGAGTTACAACTGTGGCTTCGATACTCGCGCGGCTCCATTGGAAAGGAAGCGACTCCCAAATTCCTTCTGCGCATCGACTCGACCCCGCAACAAGAACTTGCCGCAAGACAGTCGGGCACGAACCAGCCAGACATGGAACGGCGCCGTGTCCACAAGACTTTCTTCAGAATGAGCGCCGTTCAGAGCTCTTTCAAGCCGGTGAACTACGGGGAACGGACGCCGGAATTTCGGGCAGACGCGTGGCGGACCTTCCATCCTTTTTCGTTTGGAGCTCGGGACATTCCAACTCCGTTTCGCGTATTTCTGCGGATTGAAGCCAGCTGTACGTGGAATTCATTCTTGGGAAGACTCGATCAACGCAAATGCGGCGCACAAAAAATTCGATCACATTGAGCGCATTTCAGATATTCGCGTTCTTGTTCTGGTCCACGGCCGGCGCGGCCGAGCCGGCAACGTCGTCAACGGGTCTCACGAATATCTTCGCGCCCGAGTCCACTCCGGCCAGGTCGATTTTTCATTTGTCGATGTTTGTGCTTGCCATCACGGCAATCATATTCGTCGTCGTCTTTACTTTGCTGGTCTACTCCGTCGTGAAGTTCCGTGGCAGGAGGGCGGATGCCGACCGTGAGCCGGCACAGGTGTACGGGAGTACACAGATTGAGCTGGCCTGGACGATCATTCCGATCCTGATCGTAGTCGTGTTGTTCCTGGCTACGGCACGAGTGATCCATGCGGTCCAGGATGCTCCAAAGCCTGCCACAGCTATAGAGGTCACCGCCATTGGGCACCAGTTCTGGTGGGAGTTTCGGTATCCAGGGCTCGGGGTCGTAACGGCAAACGAGCTGCACATTCCTGTAAGCGATCCTGCACGTCCTAAGCCCACATTCCTGAAGTTGCTTTCCGCCGACACGGACCACAGCTTCTGGATTCCTCAACTTGCCGGTAAAACCGACTTAATTCCGAATCGGATAAACGAGATATGGATGGATCCGTTTCGTCCGGGTATCTTTCTCGGCCAGTGCGCGCAATATTGCGGGACGCAACACGCCAAGATGCTTCTGCGCGTGTCCGTGGACAGCGCCGAAGATTTTGACGCGTGGGTCCGCTCACAGCAGCAGCCCGCGATTCAGGACGAAAAGGCGATCGCCGGCAGGCGCATTTTCGAAACAACCGCCTGCATCAACTGTCACGCGATCAGCGGCACCGCCGCAAACGGACGCTTCGGTCCTGATCTGACGCACTTGATGAGCCGTGTGACTATCGCATCCGGTGCGGCCGAAAATACAACGGAAAACCTACGTCTGTGGATTCGGAACCCAGACGCCATTAAGCCCGGGTCGTTGATGCCGGCCATGCAACTAGGCGACGCGGACCTGGACGCACTTGTGCGTTTTATGGAGACGCTCCGCTAGCCGGAGAAATCAGGAGACCAGCTATGTCATCGGATGCGATGCCCATTCAAAACGTGCTGGTTGGGGGCCGGCCATGGGTCCAGACGCTGCACGAGTGGGTGATAACGGTTGATCACAAACGGCTGGGCATTCTTTACATCCTCTATGCTCTGACCTTTCTTGTCATCGGTGGAGCCGAAGCCGTCATCATTCGTATCCAGTTGATGTATCCGCACAACGACTTTGTTTCGCCCCAGGTCTTCAACCGCATGTTCACGATGCATGGGACGACCATGATTTTCTTCGTGGCCATGCCCGTTCTGTTCGGGTTTGCGAACTACCTGGTCCCTTTGATGATCGGTGCGCGGGACATGGCGTTTCCACGGCTGAATGCGTTCAGTTTCTGGCTGAGCGCACTGGGTGGATTTCTGCTGTACTTCAGTTTTCTGGGTGGAAACGGACTGTATGGCGCCGGCAACGCACCGGACATCGGATGGTGGGCGTACTCTCCCTTGACCTCCCGCGCGTTTTCACCAGGCTCCAGCTCGGACTACTGGACGATTGCGGTTTTGGTTTCGGGATTTGGGAGCATCGGTACGGCCATCAATCTCATCGCCACCACACTTTGCCTGCGATGCCCCGGGATGCGCCTCAGCCGTATGCCCCTGCTGGCGTGGCTCAACCTGGTGATGTCCGGAATGGCTCTCATCGCGATTACGCCGCTATCGGCGGCGCAGATCATGCTGCTCGTGGACCGGTATCTGGGGGGGCACTTCTTCGATACGCAGGCGGGTGGGTCTGCCGCACTCTGGATGCACTTCTTTTGGATATTCGGACATCCGGAGGTGTACATCCTGATTATTCCTTGCTTTGCTTTTATGTCGGAAATCGTCCCGGTATTCTCCCGGAAACCGATTTTCGGATACCCGGTCATGGTGGCAGCCACGGTTTGTATCGCCTTCGTGAGCATGAGTGTGTGGGCGCACCACCTGTTTACAATCGGGATGAACTCCTACGCCAACAGCTTTTTCACGGTCACTTCGATGGTGGTAGGTATTCCGACGGGAATCAAGATCTTCAACTGGCTCGGCACCATGTGGGGCGGGAAGATCCAATTCAAGACACCGATGCTGTTCTCCATCGCATTTCTGTTTCAGTTTTTGATCGCCGGCCTCACTGGAATCATGCTCGCCTCATCCCCTTTTGACTGGCAGTTGAGCCTCTCATACTTTGTTGTGGCGCACTTTCACTACGTGATTGTGGGCGGAATTCTGTTCGCGCTCTTCGCTGCATTCTATTACTGGTACCCGAAAATCACTGGAAGAATGCTGAGCGAAACCCTGGGCAAAATCCATTTCTGGCTCTTCGTGCTCGGCTTCCACATGACGTTTGATGTAATGCACATTCCCGGACTGCTCGGCATGCCGCGTCGCATCTACACCTACGAACCCGGCCGCGGTTGGGACACCCTGAATCTGATCGTCTCAATCGGCGCATTCATTCAAGGCATCGCCATTCTGGCGTTTGTAGCGAACCTCGTCATTTCTTATTGGAAGGGAGACACGGCAGGGAATGATCCCTGGGACGCATGGACTCTCGAATGGTCCGTAAGCTCCCCGCCGCCTGCCTACAACTTTGCTTCCATCCCGACAGTCGCCAGCCGCCGTCCGTTGTGGGATCTGAAACATCCGGAAGACCCGGACAGCCGCTACGAGTGAAGGGAGAGAGCAATGAGCGTCATGAATCCAATCACGACCCCGGCCTTTGAAACACCCGGAGCCTGGAATCTTCCGTATCGCGGAAGGGTCGGAATGGCTTCCCTCATCATTGCCGAGTCGGCCATCTTCACGATTTTCGTCGTTGCCTACCTCTACTACTTGGGGAAGAGCCTCACAGGACCGACGCCGCGCGAGGTGCTCGAGACACCCATCTTCTACACGATCTGTCTGCTGTCCAGCAGTCTCACAATCCACTTCGCGGGAAGGTTCCTTGAACGCGATAGGCGAGGCGCATTCCTGGGCTTGTGGTTGCTTACCATCGTTCTAGGCGGCCTCTTTTTATTTGGCACCGGCCACGAGTGGCGCCGTCTGATCTATGAACACGGGCTAAGGATCTCCACGAACCTCTTTGGAACGACCTATTACTCGCTGGTCGGTCTGCACGCTTTTCACGTCACTGCAGGTCTGGTCATGCTGAGCATCGTGCTTCTCTCCGGTTTGGCAGGCCGTGTCGGGCAGGATCAGTCCCCTCGCGTCGACGTGCTTTCGATGTACTGGCATTTTGTCGATGGCGTTTGGGTCGTCGTCTTCACCGTCGTCTACGTTGTGGGTCGCTGAGAAGAAGACGAGAAGAAGGAGAAGAAATGGCAACCGAGCTACCCGCGGAAAAAACGGGCCAAAGCTCTCAGGCTTCACGCGAGATCGAAGTGCCCGCATCCACAGCGTGGCCGCTTGTTTTGGCTTTTGGATTTACCTTGTTGTTCGCGGGACTCCTGATGAGCGTGTCGCTGAGCGTCCTCGGCGCCGTGCTCTCCGTGGCGGGTTGCGTGGGCTGGTTCCGCGAAGTCTTCCCACACCAACATGAAGAACCGGTACCGGTCGTTCCAGAGGATTTTCGGGTAATGACCGGGCGACGCGTGGTCGAACGGCTTCCGGTTGCTGCAGATCAGTTGCGCGCCTGGCTTCCTGTCCACACGTACCCGGTATCGGCTGGTGTGAAGGGCGGATTGGCGGGAGGCGTAGCGATGGCCGTGTTGGCCTGTGGCTACGGGCTGCTGAAGGCCGGCAGCATCTGGTATCCCATCAATCTACTTGCGGCTGTGGCCTACGCCGAATCGCTGAGACTCGATCCGGCACAACTGAATTCGTTTCACGTGGACAGCTTCGCTATTGCTTTGGGTCTACACGGCCTCGTATCCACGCTCGTGGGGGTGCTCTATGGTGCCATGCTTCCCATGTTCGCTGGGCGGCCGATCGTACTCGGAGGACTGATCGCGCCGGTATTGTGGTCGGGCCTGCTGTACTTGATGTTAGGCCTTCTGAATCCTTTGCTGGAGAGCCACATCGACTGGCTCTGGTTCATGGCTTCGCAGATCGCGTTCGGCATCGTGGCAGGCATCGTCGTCGTACGGCAGTCGCGGATGCCGACGCGCGAGAACTTGTCCTTCGCCATGCGCGCCGGAATTGAAGCTCCAGGAATCATTCCACCACGAGGAGAGGAACGCCCGTGAACCCATTTCAGTATTTATGTGCGTCCGCGGCCCTGGGAACGCTGCTCTCGGGTTGCGGCTCTCCGCCCGGCCAGCCGCGTAAAGGTGCGGAGACTCTGGCGCCGAATGAGGTTTTAGAATTTGGCACTCTGTACGCTAAAAACTGCGCTGGTTGCCACGGCGCGGAAGGACGGGGAGGAGCGGCCCTCGCACTTGCCGATCCGGTTTATCTGAGCATCGTGAATGAAACGACGATGCGCAAGGTTATTACCAACGGCGTACGTGGAACGTCAATGCCGGCCTTTGCTCAAAGCGCTGGCGGAATGCTGACGGACAAGCAGATCGATGTGATCAGCAGCGGGATCCGATCGAACTGGAGCCGGCAGGGAATCCTCGACAGCGGCGATCCGCCTTCTTATGCCCCAACATCCATGGGCGACGTTCAGCGAGGCGAAGCCGTGTACGAAACCTACTGTGAATCTTGCCACGGCCCAGAAGGCAAAGGCGGACCAAAAGGCAGCGCTATTACGAATAATTCCTTTCTGGCGCTCGTCAGTGATCAGGGGCTGCGCACGATCGTCATCGTGGGCCGGCCGGAATTTGGGGCGCCCGACTGGCGCGGAAATGTGTCCGGCAAGCCAATGTCGGATCAGGACGTCACCGATGTCGTTACCTGGCTGGCCTCGCGACGGGTCGCAAATCCGGGCCAGACGTACTTAATTTCGAATTACCAGCCGCACTAGGAGTCTGACGATGTCGAATGAAACTATGCTCACCCGCCGCGGGCTGTTCATGAAGTTGGCAATTCTGTTCAACGGATTGGTGGGAATCGCATTGGCAGTGCCGATCGTGCAATTTCTTCTCTCCTCAATCACGCGCGGGCGCGCGAACGCGTACCTCTCCTGGGTATCGCTCGGGCCGGTCACCAAATTTCCAGAAGGCGAGACGCGGTTGGCCACCTTTCGGAATGCCTACGTGACGCCGACCGACGGCAAGACGGCAGACACGGCCTGTTGGGTGCGCCGTATCGAAGGTGAGCAATTCCAGGTTTTTGCCATCAACTGTATGCACCTGGGCTGTCCGGTTCGCTGGTTCCCTCAATCTGGTTTGTTCATGTGTCCGTGCCACGGCGGAGTGTACTACCGCGACGGCTCGCGCGCCTCGGGACCGCCGGAGCGCGCGCTTGTCGAATATCCGTGGAAAGTTCAGAATGGCCAGATCACTATTCAGGCCGGTGAGCTGCCCACACCAGGAGCGAGTGCCGCTCTCGTCAGAGGGACACCGCCATGCGCATGATTGCAAAGATCGGGGAATGGTTCGACCGCCGCCTTCAGCTCGCCGCTCCCATTCGGGAAGCCGCCGAACATCCCGTGCCGCGAAACTCGGCAAGCTGGTGGTACGTGTTTGGCAGCGCCGCACTCGTCGTCTTCCTTCTACAACTGGCTACGGGAATTCTTCTCGCAATAATTTACGTGCCCTCAGCGGCTGAGGCGTGGGACAGTCTTCAGGCTCTGAACCATGACGTGACTCTCGGCTGGTTTATCCGCGCATTGCACGGATGGGGCTCGAATTTCATGGTGGCGATTGTTCTGATCCACATGATGCAGGTCTTCCTTTTCGGGGCCTACAAGTTTCCGCGAGAGCTCACCTGGATCGTCGGTGTATTCCTTTTGCTGATGACACTCGGCATGGCATTCACCGGACAAGTGCTGCGGTTCGACCAAGACGCCTATTGGGGACTTGGGATCGGAGCATCGATCGCCAGCCGTGTCCCCATTGCTGGTCCGGCGATCTTGAAGTTGATGCTGGGTGGGCCGATCATCGCCGGTGCGACTCTATCGCGATTCTTCGCCCTGCATGTGTTCGTGATTCCTGGATCCCTGATCGCTTTCGTGTGCCTTCACCTCTTGATGGTGCTCAAGCTGGGAATCAACGAATGGCCAATGCCGGGACGCATTGTGAAACGAGCGACCTATGAAAACGAATACCATGAATTGACGCAGAAGGATGGCGCACCATTCGTTCCCTATGCTGTGTGGAAAGATATGTTCTTCGCGGCATTCATCCTCCTGGCACTCACCGCATGCGCGGTCTATTTCGGTCCATTTGGTCCGACCGGCAGGCCGGATCCGACGATTATCCAAACCGTGCCGAAGCCGGATTACTTTTTCCTGTGGCTCTATGCCGTACTTTCGCTGCTTCCCCCGTCGCTCGAAACTCCCGCAGTTCTCATTGGTCCGGTTGTGGTGATCATCGGGTTGCTCCTTCTTCCGTTTCTCTCCGGCGAAGGAGAAAAGAGCTGGCGGCGGAGGCCTATTGCGGTTTTGACCGTGCTCTTGATCGCCATCGTGCTCGGGACCTTTACCCGTCTCGCTCAGTTCGCACCCTGGAGCCCGCACATGAACGCCTGGAGCGGTGATCCAGTGCCGGAGCGAATGCTCCATGGCACAACTGCGCTTGAGCGGCAAGGCGCTCTCGTTTTTCAAGTCAAACAATGCCGCAACTGCCATGCCCTTGGAGGGACCGGCGGGGAAAGAGGCCCCGCCTTGGACAGCGTTGCGGTGCGGCTCACGCAAGACCAGCTCATCCGGCAAGTGATTCAAGGAGGCGGTAACATGCCTACGTATGGAAAAAACTTGAGTCCACCGGAGACGACCGCACTCGTCGCATTTCTCCAAACGTTACACCCGCCGGGACAAGCTCCGGCGCGCGATGCTTCGCGCGAGGTAGTGCTCGGGGACGGACCAGAGAAACTGACGGACAAAGGCCCTGGCGCGCGACGATAGAAGACCGGTACATGCCACACCTTTATCATGGCGCATTGGGATCGTCTCCAGTTTCGCTTGTCCTAACCATTGTTTTCACGGCGTTGGTCTACTTGCGCGGATGGCTTCATCTTCGGTCGACTTCCCTGAGCGTCATTCCTGCTTGGCGCGCTGGCAGTTTTCTTCTCGGACTGTTCTTGATCGGGGTCGCTGTGGGCTCACCGATCGCCGTATTGCACGAGGCATTGCTGACAGGCCACATGATTCAACATCTGCTGCTTATGACGTTCGCGGCTCCCACGATCTTGCTGGGTGAGCCCGTGATGTTGTTGTCGCACGGTCTACCGCGGCAATTCGTGCGAGCGGTTATTGGTCCTCTGTTCCGTTGGCGGCCGGTACAGCAGCTCGGGAGGGCGCTCGCGGAACCTGCTTTCTGCTGGGTTGCGGCCGTTGCGGCGTTGACGGTGTGGCATGTTCCGGCCGCGTTTACTCTCGGGATGCAATTCGAAGCATGGCATATCGTCGAGCAGGCATCCTTCCTCGGGACCGGGCTTCTCTTCTGGTGGCCTGTTGTTCACCCCTGGCCGAGTGTCGCGAGGTGGTCGGGCTGGTCGATGATCTTGTACCTCTTTCTCGCCACGTTGCCGTGCGACATCCTTTCCGGATTCCTGGTGTTCTCCGAGCGTGTCGCGTACCCCGTGTACCTCTCCACATCGCGGCAGTCTGGCCTTTCCGTTCTCGCAGATCAGCAGTGCGCCGGTGCATTGATGTGGACCTGCGTCACGATTATCTATCTCGCGGCTGGAGTGATTCTAAGCACGCGGTTGCTCTTGCCACAGACTTCCTGTGAGGACGGGTTGACGCAATCGGGATTGCGCATGGAGGTTTTTCTAAGCCATGGCCATTGAGCCGACCTCCCATCGTTATGAGCCGGGTGGCGCCATCGATGACGTGTCAAAGAAAATTTTCATCTGCTTCAGAAAGGCAACCAACACAATCATTCCCACGCAAACCCAGACGATGATCATAAAACCGTCCATGTAGGCGAGCGTGTAAGCCTGTTGCCTGACCTGTCCGCCGAGCAGCGCAACCGCCCGCTTCTGCGCTTCATCCATTCCGGCGGAATTGGCACTGACACCGCCCGTGAGCATCCTCAGCCGCTCGTCCGTCAGCCAATTACCCGCATCGATGTGCAGCCCGATTAGATTCGAGTGAAATCGCTCGCGCAGAGTGATGAATCTCTGCATGAAGGCTGTTCCCAGCTCACCTCCGAACAGCCGCACAGTGTGAATGAAAGCTGAATAAGTAAGGACGTCCATCGGTCTGAGGAGCGCCCCCGAATCCACGGCTTGCTGCACTATCGATCCGACCATGGAAACGAATGTCATGGACAGGCCAACCGAGATGAGCAGTTGCGAGTTCCTGAAATTATTTCCGATCCAGGCGCTGGTCAGCTGGGCATTCATCAGAGAGGCGATGGCGACGATTGCAAATCCGGCGGCCAGGATCAATCTTGAGTCAAAACGTCGCATGAGCCGCGCTGTGACGATTCCTGCCAGAGGCAGCGGCACGGCGACCCAGAGCAACACGCGACCCGTTTCGAGCGGGCGATATTCGTGTATCGCTCCGAGATATGCCGGAATCAGCAAGGCAATAGCAAGCAACACGAAACGGAATGAGAACAAGCTCCCTGCAAGGATGAGCGTGTTTCTGTACCTGAGGAAAGGGATATTCACCATCGGGTTGGGCGACATCCAACGACGAATGGTTGTTGCGATAAGCAGGAACACACCCGTCAGAAGGAGCGCAACAATTGTTCCCGAGTACAGCCAGTTGAGCCGGTCGCCCTGGTCGAGGGCGGCGAAGATCAAGCTGAAACCGAGACTGCCATACAGGAAACCCACCCAACTGATCGCGGGTTTGGGCCCGGTGCGTGCCGGCTGCGGCGGAATCGCCCGGTAGATACACATCACCATCATCGTCGTTGGGAGCGCACAAATCCAGAAGATCCACCGCCAGGACAGATGCTCAGTGAGCAGGGCTTCCAGTGGCACAGCAATCGAGGTCGCTCCGATAATGTCCAGCGAATAGACGCCAATGGCGTAGATGGTGTAGCGCACCGGCAGATTGCGCAGCGCGTAGGTCATCGTCAAAGGATAAAAGGTACCGGACGAAAGCCCTGCGATTGCCAGCAGCGCGAACATCACCGCAAGGTTCGGCGACAACGGCAGCAGAAGCAAAGTCACAATGAAAACCGGCGCCGACAACAGCAGGACGCGCCGTACCCCCAGGAGCCCGCCCAGAAAAACCGAGAACGGTCCCATAAACATCAGCGTCATGTTATAAGCGGTTGGCAGCCAGGCGGCCTCATCGACGCCGAGGCCCAGGGCGCCGCGCAGGTCCGGCAGCCCGACGCTCAACAATCGCCCGAACAGCGTCGAGATGCCGGCACCGAAAAATACGCCCAGTGTGCCCACATAAACGTTCGGCTGAACAGCGAGTTTCAATCGAAACGATTGCCATGCGGCAACTGTCATGGCTCTTTCCTCGTAACCGCGTCATTGCCTGTTTTCCCGGACGCGTTGATCTCGGCGACAACCGACATGCCCGGTCGGAGCCGGTCAGTCAAACGCGGGTCGCTATCGATGACGATCTTCACGGGGATGCGCTGCACGATCTTCGTAAAGTTGCCCGAAGCGTTGTCCGGTGGAAGCAAAGCGAACTGGGAACCGCTTGCCGGGGCAATTTCTTCCACATGGCCTTTCAACACGAGACCGGGAAATGTGTCGACCGTGACCTGCGCCGGATCGCCCTTCCGGACATGGGTGAGCTGTGTCTCCTTGAAGTTGGCTTGCACCCACATGTCGTTTTCAACAAGCGAGATGACCTGCGTGCCCGGGCTGACGAGTTGCCCGACACGAACTTCGCGCTCGCCAACTATGCCGTCGTTGGGCGCGACGATTCGCGTGTATTCGAGGTTCGTGTGTGCAACGATGACAGCGCCTTCTTTGGCTCTCAAGTCGGCCTTGAGCTGGGATTCTTGAGCATCGAGCACGCTGTGCTGCCTTCGTTGAGCTTCGAGTTCAGACTCTCGGCTGGCCAGCCCGGCGCGGGCCTGTTGCAACTCGGCATGCCCGACCGACAGCATGGACCGTGCTTTGGCGAGATCGGCTTTGTGGCTATCCAGTCCGGCTTGGGATTGCTCTTCCTGCGCTGTGACCTGTTCCAGTTTCTGCCGCGTCGCCGATGCCGATGCGACGAGCGCTTCTTGCCGCTTTCTTTCCAACTGGTCGCGGGTGAGATCGGCTTGCGCGGCGTTCACGCTGGCTTGCGCGTCGGCAATTCCGGCCTTCGCAGCTTCAATGTCTGCCTCTGCTTTCGCAATGTCGGCCTTTGCAGCCTCGACGGCGGCCTGCGCTTCCGCAATTTTTGAATCCTGAAGCGCTTTTTGCTTACGGTTACTCACTAGAGCCGCGTGAGCCGCTTCGACGGCGGCTTCAGCCTGCGCAAGCTGTCCACGAAAGTCGTCGTCCTTAATTTGCACCAGCAGATCGCCCGCCTTGACCTTCTGATAATCTTCAACCGCAACCTGGCTCACGGCGCCCGAAACCCTCGTGCTCAGAGGCGTGATATCGGCTCGGAGGTATGCGTCATCCGTTTTCTGGTTACCTCGCCTGCCAACCCATGAGTTCCAGTTTGAAGTGATGAGTAGAATCAGCATGGCCGCGAGCAATAGGACCAGGAAAGGAACCAACCGGCGCAGCCTGGGGCGTGGATGTGTGGCCTCTTCCCGGCGTTGATCGGGACGCACGGCTCCGGATTCGGGCCGTGGTGATTTATCGGCTTCGTCCATTCCTATCTCTCTTTTGTCTGTATTACGGCCCGTCGCCCAGCCGTCCAGTACCCGAGCGGCGCTTGCCGGAACTGATGATTGGCCTCAGCGAGGCTTGCTTGCGATTGCAACACGTCTGACAGGACCGCTGCCGTAAGCCTGAACTTGTTGGTGTTGACGCGCAGGCCCTCGCTCGCCGCCTGCTGCGCCAGCTGAGCGACGACAAAAGCCTAGCGGGTTTCTTGAAGCTTGCGGAACTGCATTCACTCTGAAATCGGTGCGCACGTCACGGCCGAGCAAGACGCGAAGGCACCTTCCTGGCACCAGCCAGTCATCGGAATCACCAGTAATAGAAAAAGCAACACAAAGAAACTTCTTCTTCTGCGCATCTTCTGGTTTTCAAGACTGAATCCATTTCGTTTCCAATTCAATGTTGCATCCCGCCGATGGCTTCTGGCATCCGGAA
>Ga0070707_100002381_pt1 | contig 17953 bp, 16 predicted proteins | sample KBSK5502metaG_FD_65468 | JGI IMG/M metagenome (GOLD analysis project Ga0070707, IMG submission 65468) | Corn, switchgrass and miscanthus rhizosphere microbial communities from Kellogg Biological Station, Michigan, USA - KBS K5-50-2 metaG | ecosystem: Host-associated > Plants > Roots >... | reverse complement strand
GACCGACTCTCTTATCGCCAGCCTCTCGTGTCAGACATGGTCTATCACCTGGCTGCCGACGTGGCGGGCCGCCGGTTCGCCCGCGGGCGCCTGGTGGCGCTCCCGGCCCGCTCGGAGTCCGAAAGGCTCTTCACGCTCGCGGCACTCGTAGACGTGCTGTCCGGAAAACCGGCGAGGCCCGATCTGCGAGTCGGCCTGGAGACCGGACGGGGCACTGTCGCGGTCTCGGCCGAGAACCTCTCGCCGCACGCGAGCGTCGTGTCACGGACCTCCAACTGGGTCGAGGTCCAGATCCCCTCCGGCGGAATCCGTGACGTGCAGACGGGCGGCTTCGACCGCTTCGAAGTTTATGGTCCGGAGCGGCGTCCGGTCACGATGGGGCTCGCGACGACGGTGCGCTTTTACGAAACGCTGATCAGCCCTTTCGAGAAGATCGAGCCGGCAAGCATTGTTCTTCGCGGCGCGTTGCCGAAAGGTTGCTGCGAGACGCGCTATCACTTTATCTCCGCCTCTGGCCAGGAGACGCTCTCCGACGCGCTCGTGCCGACACCGGCGAGCCGCTAAGAGTTATCAGTCTTCAGTCATCCGTTTTCCGAGAGCCGGCAACTACGCGCCAGCAGCGCGGCGCCTGCGGGCGAAGGACCAGATCTTCGCGATCGGGCCGGAGAGCGCGAATGCAAGAGCGACGACCAGCAGTAGAAGTTCCGGCTCCAGTCGGATGATGGCGAAGGCGAGGGCAATCAGCGGCAGGATCCAGATAGGCCTGGACCGCTTCAAATCGAGATGCTCCTTGAAAGAACGATATCGGATCGTGGAGATCATCAGGTAGGAGAGAAGGATCGTCAGAGCGAGCAGGCCTGTCATCCATCGCCGGTCCACCAGTCTCTCCGGGGTGGCGAGCACGAGAGCGGCGATCGTGCCTGCTGCCGCCGGAATGGGCAGGCCCACGAAGTAACGCTTATCGGCGACCTTGGTCTGAATATTGAAACGGGCGAGTCGCATCGATCCGCACACGACGAAAAGGAACGAGGCCAGCCACCCGACCCTCTGGAAATCCGCGAGGCCCCAGGAGTATGCGAGGACCGCGGGCGCCACGCCGAAGGAGACGAGGTCCGCCAGCGAGTCGTACTCCTCGCCGAACTCGGAAGCGGAATGCGTCCATCGTGCGACTCGACCGTCCAGCGCATCGAGCACGGCGGCGACGATGATGTAGATCGCCGCGGCCTCGAAGGTGCCCTGGATCGACCGCCAGATCGAGAGGTAGCCGCAGAAGAGGTTGCCGACAGTGAAAAGGGTGGGCAGAAGAAAGAGCCCCCGAGAAAGCCGTTCGCGCGACAGGCGGCGGCGCACCCGAGGGGAGACAGGGATGGTGCGATCTAGGTCCATCGGGCGATTCCGGTCTGACCCGCTTTGACCTTGTCTCCGCGAGCGATCAGGACTTCCGCTCCGTCGGGAACGAACAAATCCACGCGCGAGCCGAACTTGATTATGCCGATTCTTTGGCCGCGGGCGAGAGAGTCGCCGGGGCGAGGTCGAAAAACGATCCGCCGCGCCAGTACGCCCGCGATCTGCTTGAAGGTGACCGGGCCCCGAGGGGCGGAGATGGTGACCCGATTCTGCTCGTTCTCGAGCGAAGCCTTCTCCTCGAAGGCGGCCATCTTCTGCCCGGGAGTGTAGACATAGTCGGTCAGCCGCCCCGCCACGGGTGAACGGTTCACGTGGCAATTGAAGACCGACATGAAGATCGTGATGCGGCGTCCGGCGCCAGGCGGGGCCTCGGGGGCCGGAGCGACAGAAAGAACCGTCCCGTCGGCCGGAGAAACGATCGTCTCCTCTCCGCCCTCGGGCGACCGTTCCGGATCGCGGAAGAACTGGAGGAAGAAGAGAGTGACCAGTCCGAATAGGAAGGCCAGGACCGGGCGGCCGACTCCGGCTGCGAGGACGGCCGCCGCGGCAGAGGGAAGGAGGAAGGGGTAACCCGCCTGGGCGATGGGAACCCTCAGTGGGCGACCCCGGTCCGATGTGTTCGCGCGATCGCCTCCATGCGGTCTTTCAGGAGCAGCTTTTCTTTCTTTAAGCGCTTTTCCTCGAGCTCCTCTTCCTCGGAGAGCTTCGGCTTGCTCGCCAGCTCTCGCAGCCGTTGCTCGTGATCCTGATGCTCCACATGGAGGCGATGGTATTCGGGATCGGCATCCGCCAGAGATTCGGAATTCGGATTCTCCATCGGTTCGAACCTCCTTTTTTCGATTGAGACAGGAAGGGGGGAGGGAGAGACCACGATCGGAAGTCTAGTCCCGGCGCAGGGACCTTTCAACCAGCGTCAAACGTGAAACGTAAAACGTAGAACGAGGAGCCGTTGGAAACGCTCTTCTCACGATAAATGTCTAACGTTTGACATTTAACGTTTTACGTTCTGAGGGGCAAGACCATCGCGAGGGCGTCTTCCCCGTCCTGATAGTAGGATTTGCGCCGGTAGGCCTCGCGAAAACCGTGGGCGGCATAGAAGTGGCGCGCCAGGGCATTGGAAACGCGCACTTCCAGCGTCACCGCCGCCGCACCGACCGTGCGGGCCCGTCCCAGGGCGTCTTCGAGCAATCGCTTTCCCCAGCCGAGCCCGCGAAAACGCTCGTCGGTCGCGATCTTGTTGATGTGGAACTCTTCGTACAGCGAGACGGCGAAGAGGTAGCCGCCCACCCGCGGCTCTGCCCCGGCGGGGCCTGCCAGAACCCGGGCGTAGCGGTAGGGCTCTACCAGCTCGCTTTCGAAGAACTCTCGCTTCCAGGGAACGAGGAAGGACTCCTGCTCGATGCGGACGATCTCCTCTAAGTCCTCCAGCCGGGCGGGGACGATGCGATACGGCTCGGCGACCGGCTCACGCAGAGCCAAGTTTCTCCTCCGCCGCGCTGGCGCGCGCATAGAACGCGGTCGGGCCTGCGGGCTCGCGGGGGGCCCGCGCCGTCGCGAGCGCCATCGCGCGGGCGGGGGACTCACCCAGAGGTTGCCCCGCCCGACCGAGGAGGTCTTCCGGAAGGCTCACGAGACGGACCGTTGCGAAACGCGCAGCAGCCTCTCCTCTGGCCAGCCGTTGGACAGCCGCAAGCGGACGTGCTCTCGTCTCTCGCAAAGAGAAAGCCTGTACCAGAACTTCACCTCGACCCGCGTCGAGCGCGGCGAGGACCTCTCCCTCCTCCGGCCGTGCCGTCTCGGCGAGCGCTTCCAGCGTCGAGACCGGTTCCACCGGGATGCCGAGGGCCCTTCCCAATCCCCAGGCCGTCGCCAGACCCACGCGCGTTCCCGTGAATGAGCCCGGGCCCGAGCACACGACGATCCGGCGACAGGCGGAGAGCTCGATGCCCGCGGCGGCGAGAACCCGTGCGACGGCGCCGAGCAGCTCTTCGGAGGCGCGCCGATCCGACGGGAGTGGCTCTTCCCACGACGCTCGCGGAGTCGCCAGAGCGACAGCGGGCATCGGGCTCGCGGTATCCAGGCCAAGGACGTTCATCTTCGATCGACAAAATGGACTTGCCGTCCCGGTTCGCTATGCTAGCACTCAAGGTGAGCAGCGTCCCTCCGCGTGACACGCCGATGCTCCGCCAGTATTTCGAGATGAAGCGGCGGGTGCCGGACGCCATCCTGTTCTACCGGATGGGGGACTTCTACGAAATGTTCTTCGAGGATGCGAAGGAGGCCGCTCCGCTTCTCGGCATCGCGCTCACCGCCCGGCACAAGGACTCGGACATCGAGGCCCCCATGTGCGGCGTGCCCTATCATGCGGCCGATCACCACATCGCCAAGTTGATCGCTTCTGGACGGAAGGTCGCCGTATGCGATCAGGTGGAAGACGCCCGCCTAGCGCGCGGACTGGTTCGTCGGGACATCACCCGCATCGTGACTCCGGGAACCGTTCTCGACCCCGAAGCGTTGCTTCCCGGCACCCCCTCCTTCCTAGCGGTGCTCCTTCCCGGCGAACCGGAGTGGGAAATCGCCTTTCTCGATGTCTCGACCGGACAGTTTCATGCGGGCACGGTGGCGCCGAGGCGTCTGCCGGATATCTGCGCACTGTTCCGTCCGCGCGAGATCCTGCTTCCCGAGGGGGCAGAACCTCCGACTGGGACCGCGGCCATCCCTAAGAGTCGCCGGCCCTTGTCCTGGTTCGAAGGCGTCGCCCGCGGTAACGCAGGTCACTCCGCGGCCGCACCGTCGGGAGGAGGCGCCGCGGCCGCCGCCGCCCGCGCCTACGCCGCCGAGCTGCGGCCCAACGGCATCCACCACGTCGGCTCGCCCGAGCCATTGCACTTCGGAGAGCGGATGGGATTGGACGCTTGCGCGATCGCGACCCTCGAATTGTTCGAGTCTTCGGAGGGATCTCCCGAACGCAGCCTGTGCCGACTCCTCGACCGGACCCGAACGCCGATGGGCTCGCGAGCCCTTCGCGATGCGCTGTCGCGTCCCTCGACGGACCCCGTGGAGCTCGAGGACCGCTGGGGAGCCGTCGAGGAGCTCGTCGAGAATCTCCAAGCGCGTGAAGATCTGCAACGCTGCCTCGAACCGGTCGGCGATCTGGAACGCCGCTTCGCGCGGATCTCGGTGCGCACCGCGGGCCCGCGGGAGGTCGCCGCCTGGTCCGACGGGCTCGCAGCGCTGCCGGCGATCCGGCAAGCGGGTCGGGCGCTGCGGTCCCCGCGCCTCCGGTTCCTGCTCGAGGGGCTGCCGGAAGCCTCCGACCTCGTGGCTCGAGTCCGCGCCACGCTTTCGCAGGAGCCCCCGATTCTGGCCTCCGCGGGGGGCGCGATTCGGGACGGCGCCGACGCACAGCTGGACGAGCTGCGGAGTCTGCGGCGCGACGCGCAGAGCGCGCTTCTCGCCGTAGAGGTCGAAGAGCGGCGCCGCTCCGGAATCGCCAACCTGCGCGTTCGCTACAACCGAGTCTTTGGTTACTCACTCGAGGTCGGTCGCGCTCACCGCGACAGAGTGCCGGCCGATTGGATCCGGCGCCAGTCCCTCGCCAACGCGGAGCGGTTCGTCACCCCGGCTCTCAAGGAGCTCGAGGAGAAGATCCTCGGAGCAGAGGAGCGGATCGGGCAGATCGAAGAGCGGATCTACGCTGAGCTGCTTGCAGAGCTGTCTCGATCGGCCGAGCGTGCCGCGAAGATCGCCACCGCCGTGGCCGCGCTCGACTTGGCGGCGAGCTTCGCCCAGATCGCGGTCTCCGGCCGCTGGTCCCGCCCAAGGCTTTCGCCCGAGCCGCAGCTTCGGTTGACGGAGGGCCGCCATCCCTTAGTCGAGACCTTGCGCCGCGAGGAGCCTTTCATTCCCAACGACTGCGATCTCTCGCGGCAGCGGCGGATCCTGCTAGTGACGGGCCCGAACATGGGAGGAAAGTCGACGTATCTCCGGCAGGTCGCAACCGCGGCCCTGCTGGCTCAGGCGGGCTCCTTCGTCCCAGCGGCCGCGATGGAGTTCTCGATCGTCGATCGGATCTTCACCCGCGTCGGCGCCTCGGACCATCTGTCGCGCGGGGAATCGACCTTCATGGTGGAGATGCTGGAGGCCGCCGCGATCCTGCGCGAGGTAACGCCCCGCAGCCTCGTGATCCTCGACGAGGTCGGCCGCGGCACCTCGACCTTCGACGGGCTCTCGATCGCATGGGCAATCGTCGAGTACCTTCACGATACGCCCGGCAAGGAGGCCCTCGTTCTCTTCGCGACGCATTACCACGAGCTGACCGAGATCGCGCTCGTGCGGCACGCCGTCGCCAACGCCACGATGGCGGTCAAGGAGACGGAGGGCCGGGTCGTGTTTCTCCGAAAGGTCGTCCCGGGCGCTGCGGACCGCAGCTATGGAATTCAGGTGGCGGAGCTGGCCGGCCTGCCGGCAGGCGTGACAGCCCGGGCGCGCGAGATCCTCGGCAATCTGGAGAAGCAGGAGCTCGACGTCCGGGGCGCGCCCGTGCTCGCGCGGCATGCCGGAGAGAGCGCGGGGACTGGGCAGATCCTCCTCTTTTCCTCTTCGGAGGAGCTGGTGTTGGAGAAGCTCCGAGAGGTCGACGTCGACAACCTGACGCCGATCGCGGGGCTGTCCCTGCTCGCCTCGCTCCAAGGGAGACTGAAGAATCCTTCGTGAACCGGTTGTGAGCTCGAGGCTCTTCGGCGTCGGAATCGCGAGAACCGCGCTGCGACCGGAGGAACGAGAGATCCTCGATGGCCGCCCGCCGCGGGCGGTGATTCTCTTTCGCCGCAACATCGAGGACTTCGACCAGCTCCAATCACTCACCGCGGAGATCCGCCGCTTGCCGGGGCCTCCGCTTCTTTGCCTCGATCAGGAAGGCGGACCGGTGGACCGTCTCCGCGACATCCTGTCACCGTCGATCTCCTTCCGCGACGCGGCGCGGCTCAAGCGGGCGCGTCGCGCGGGCGAGCTCGCGGGGGAAGCGTGCGCGCGACTCGGCTTCGACGTCGATCTGGCTCCCGTCCTGGACCGGCTCCTGCCCGGCGCTTCGGAGCGGGTGCTGCGTGACCGATGCGCGTCGGGGGATCCGCAGGAGGTCGAGCGGACGGCGCGAGACTTTCTGCAGGGTCTTCATGCCCGAGGCGTCGGCGCGTGCGTCAAGCATTTTCCCGGGCTCGGGCGTGCCGACCTCGACACGCACAAGGCGCTGCCTCGCATCCCGCAAGACGCGACAGAGGAGGAGCGAGACCTCGCGCCTTTTCGCGGGACGATGGAGGAAGCCGGGGCCGTCATGATCTCGCACGCGGGCGGAACGGACGGGAGGCCCGCTTCCCTCTCACGACACGTCGCTCACGACCTGCTGCGGCGGACGCTCGGGTTTTCCGGGGCCACCTTCTCCGACGACCTCGAGATGGGGGCGCTCTCGGCCTTCGGGGATCTGCCGCAACGTTGCGTTCAAGCGTCGCGCGCCGGCTGCGATCTGCTTTTCGTCTGCAGCCGGATCGAGGTCTTTCCGGACTGCGTCGCGGCGGTCGAAGAGGAAGTCCCGCTCGCCCGGCGCCGCGAGGCGGAGATTCGTCTGGACAGCTACGTCGGCGGCGTCTCCACACTTCGCGCGACGGCCCCTCGTCCCGACCGGCCGCTCGCCGAGCTCATCGCCGACATCCGCCAATTGAATCCTCGAGCTTAACGAGCCGGTTAGTTCCTCCAACGGTCGCGCCGCGACCAGGCGGCTGAGAGAGTTAAAGCCGAGAGCTCTCTAAGCCCCTCCACTCCATGACATCTGGATCGCGGCGCGCGTAGTCTCCCAGAGGGGAGGAGGCGCGCGCCGCGGGAGCGAGAGCGCGCGAGGGACCAGGCTCGCGGTCGAGCCCCTTTGGGCGAGCCGCGAGCCGGTGCGCCATAAGGCGCAGGTCCCGAGCAAGCGGAAGCGACGGCTAGAACGGCACGTCGTCGTCGTACGTGGGGGCCTCGGCCACTTCGCTCACCTCGCGTGGAGCGGCACCGGCTCCAGCGCCGGCGCCGGGGGCGCGAGAAGCGTCGCGCGGCGAAAGCATGACGACGTTGTTTGCCTTGATCTCGGTTTTGTAGCGCTTCTGGCCGTTCTGGTCCTCCCAGCTGCGGGTCTGGAGGCTTCCCTCGACGTAGACCATCTTTCCCTTGTGCAGGTACTCGCCGCAGATCTGCGCGAGCTTTTCCCAGGCGACGACGTCGTGCCATTCCGTCTTCTCCTGGCGCGCTCCCGAGCTGTCCTTCCAGGTCGTCGTCGTCGCCACGGAGAAGCGGGCGAGCGACGTTCCCTGAGGGGTCGTCCGGATCTCGGGATCCTTTCCGAGGTTGCCGATCAAAATGACTTTGTTGACGCTGGCCATGTGTTCTGCCTCCTTTCAGGTAGTACGAAGACTAATCCACGTTGAAGCGGACAATTGATGTCCATACAGAATCGGGAGACCGGCCCGGTAGAATCGGCCCCGCCCGATGGCCACAATCCCTCCGAACGACTCCCGCAGACGGCTCGTCCGCTCCGCGTCGGCGATCACGCCGCTGACCCTCGTCTCCCGCATCACCGGATATCTTCGCGAGAAAGTCGTCGCGTTGCTCTTCGGAGCGAGCGCCCGGACGGACGCCTTCATCGTCGCCTGGCGCATCCCCAACATGCTGCGGGACATCGTGGGGGAAGGAGCGATGTCGTCGGCCTTCATTCCCGTTTATGCCGAAGTCAACGAGCGGCGCAGCGAGGAGGAGGCGAGGGCCTTCGTCGGTCGCGTAATCGGAACCTTCGCCTTTCTTCTGGCCGGGATCACCGTGGCGGGCATCCTGCTCTCTCCGCTGCTGGTCGATCTGCTCGCTCATCGGTTTCGCTCCAACCCCTGGCAATTCGAGCTGGCCGTGTCGCTCAACCGCTGGATCTTTCCGTACATTTTCCTGGTCTCATTCGCGGCGCTCTTTCAAGGGATCCTGAATGCTCAGCATCGCTTCGCCCTGCCGGCGGCCGCCCCGATCTTCATGAACGTCGGGTTCATCGCGGTCACGCTGCTCTTAGCGCCGCGACTGACGGAACCGGCCTACGCGCTGGCGGCAGGCGTGCTCGCCGGGGGCGTTCTTCAGATGATCATCCAGTGGCCGCAGCTCGCCCGGCTAAAGGCCGTAGGCCGCCCGGAGCTCGGCTGGCGCGATCCGGCCGTGAGGTCGGTGCTGCTCCTGATGGCGCCGCGGCTCTTCGCCTACGGCATCAACACGATCAATCTGACCTTCGCGACGCGTTTCGCGACCGAGCTCGGCACCTCCAACGTCTCGCGCCTGTACTTTGCCAACCGCTTGAAGGAGCTGGTGCTGGGCGGGTTCGCGGTCGCGCTCGCGACGGCGATTCTGCCGCTCCTGTCCCGCCAGGCCCTGGCGACTGACCGGGACGAGTTCAAGTCGACGCTGGCCTTCGCGTTGAGACTCATCGCCTTCGTCACACTTCCGGCCACTGTCGGCTTGATCGTTCTGCGCTTCCCGATTCTGCGGGTGCTGCTTCAGGGGGGCGCGTTCCGGGCGGATGACACGCGGGCGACAGCCGACGTGCTCGGCACCTTCGCGCTCGGCCTCTTCTTCTTCGCGGTCGTGCGGGTCGTCGTGCCGGCCTTCTACGCGCTCAAAGAGACGCGGCTACCGGTATTCGCCGCTTTCGCCGACTGCGCGGTCTTCGTGGCCGGCTGCTTCGCTCTGACGCCACGCCTCGCTCTGCCGGGGATCGGGCTGTCGGCGTCCATCGCCGCGGCCGTCAACGTCGCGATCTTGATCGGCGCGCTCCGACGTCGGGAAGGACGATTGCAGGGGCGCGAGATCCTGCGCTCCGTCTCTCGGATCGCCGTGGCCGCCCTGATCATGGGCGCCGCGCTCTCTTTCCTGCTCCGGCTGGCCGATCCGACCGGCATGCGGACTCCCGCCGCTGTGGCGACGCTCGCTTTTCTGATCCTGGTCGGAACAGGGATCTTTTGGATCGCGGCTCATCTTCTCGGGGCGCCCGAACCTTTGGAGCTAAGGCGCATCGCGTCGCGGAAAGGAAACCAATGAGCTCGCCCGTTGCGCATCACGCCTCACGCTTCACGAATCACGCCCGATCATGAAGCTCGTGATTCAGCGCGTTTCCCGCGCCGAGGTTCGTGTGGGAGGAAATGTCGTCGGTCGGATCGAAAAGGGGCTCGTCGCTCTCGTCGGCGCCGAGCGGGGAGACGACGGCGCGGTTGCCGAAGAAACCGCTCGAAAGCTCGCGGGCCTGCGGATCTTCGAAGACCCCGCCGGAAAGATGAACCTCGCGCTCGACGAGGTCCGCGGCAGCGTGCTCGCTGTTTCCCAGTTCACCCTGGCAGCGGACCTCTCCCGCGGCCGCCGACCCGGTTTCGAGAAGGCCCTCCCCGCGGAGCAGGCCCGGCCGCTCTACGACCACTTCGTCCGCGCGCTCGAATTGCTGGGTGTCCCCGTTGCCACCGGGGTCTTCGGCGAAAAGATGGAGGTCGAGCTCGTCAACGACGGGCCGGCGACGTTCATTCTCGAAGTCAACAGTCGACAGTCGACAGGCAACAGGTGAGAGAGTCGCGACTAGATGGAGAGCATCACAAGATCCGCACTGGGACGAGTGTGAAACAGACCAAGAACACGGCGATGCAGATGAGCGCGATGAGCTTCCGTCCAAAGTCGAGCGGCTCGTCGTCGTTCTCGACGGCCGGATGCCGTATTCCGATGAAGACGGCGACGATAGTTGCGAAGACGATCCAGGTCGGCCCGGAGAAGACGGTCGCGGCGGCGAGGCCAAGGACAATCATGGAGACCATCGGCTGACGGCGGCCGACAACGGCCCGCAGGACGTGCCCTCCGTCGAGCTGACCGATCGGCAGCAAGTTCAACGCGGTCACGAGGAGACCGAACCAGGCAGCCATGAACGTCGGATGCTCGTGGACACTCGCGCTCGTGTATTGCGACGGTCCCGTCCATCTTTGGATGAGACGGATCGCGAAGGGATAGTCGAACAGCACCGTTCCCGGGGACGTCGTCGGCGTGATGAAGCGCGCGCGCGGCACGCCGTAAAACAGGAAGGGGAGAGTCACGAGGAAACCCGTCAGCGGACCGGCCGCGCCGACGTCGAGTAGCTGCCGTTTGTCGCGAATCGGCTCCTTGATTCGGATCAGCGCGCCGAAGGTCCCAATCAGATTGAAGAGCGGCGAGGGAAGAAAGTACGGGAGTGTGGCCGCCAGCCCGTAGTGCCTGCACATGAAGTAGTGCCCCAGCTCGTGGCTCCCCAGGATGATCAGCAGCGGAATCGAAAAGGCGTAGCCGTCGGAGAAACGGCCCTGTCCGAGCCACCCTCCCTTGTCCGTGAACGCCAGCCCTCCGGCGAGTGTGGTCGTGACAAATGTCGCGCCGAGAAGAGCGAGATGAAAGAGAGGGTGCTCGGGAACTCGGAAACGCCGGCGTCGGGAGAGAGGCTCGGGAGACGGCTGCTGGAAGCGCGGGTCGGAAGGCTCGTTCATCGCCGCGCAGTTATCTCACGGGTTACGCCTAGGCGGTGATCGGGGGTCGGTTATCGGCCGGGACGGGGGGGAGAAAACCGATCACCGATCACCGGTGACCGACAACCCTACCCGACGGGGGTTTTCTGGCGCAGAAGGAACCGCTTGAGCTCGTTCGCGGTCGTCGCGGCGGCCCGCGCGATCAGCGCGAAGTCCGCATATTGCATGGGCCGGCCGAGACGGTCGGCGTAGAGAAATGCGGCGACTCCATCCAAGATGCGAACCGGGAAGACAGCGCAGTCGAGCGGCGTCGGGCCCAGCAAGGGTTCCAACGCCCGCGGCCAGTCGGCTCGATCGACAAGGCCAAAGTGCGGAACCCCGGAGAGTTCGACAGTTTTAAAAACGGAGTTCTCTGCCGCGGAGACGCCCGCGGAGGCGATCTCTTCCGCGGTGAGATTCGGTCCGCGTCCCCGCCATCCGGTGATTGCGGTCTTCCCGGCGCCAAAAAGAATGACGCGAGGAAGAGAGGTGAGCGCGTTCTGGAGCACGGCCTCGCCGATTTCCTTCCGGCTGCGCGCTTCCCAGAGCTGAGATCCCGTTTCTTCCGCCTCGGTCCACATTCCCGAGACGCCCTCATCTGAATCCTCGAGAGGAGAGGGGCGCCACATCCCCGAGATCCCGTCTTCGCCCGCGGGAGAAGCGGCGGCCATCGCGCCCTTGGACAGCAGCTGCAGCCCTTCTCGGTCGAAGTCGTACGCGGAGGAGGGAGCAGGCGGGGACGCGCTCGGCGTGCTTTCCGTTCCGCGGTCGCGCTGGAAGGAAGTCAAAGCCTCTCCGACCCATTGGGTCAGCGAATCCTCGCCGGAACCGATGGGGTCCTCGCTCTCGAGCGGCATTGCAGAGCCCGCCAGCTTCGCAACCGGATCGCTCTGACGCCGAGGCCTCGGAGGGGGAACCGTCGGAAGGAGATCGTCCGGTCCCGAGGTGTCGTCTCGAGTTGACCCGAAAGACGGAAGGTCGGGGGGGCTCATCGAATCCAACTCAGACGCGATGGCGATCGGCGACGAAGGCGACGCCGGAGAATCAGTCGGGATATGCCCGCCGCCGGGGGTCATCCCCGGCCCGACGTCTCCCTCCCGCCCGATCGGCTTCGACGCGCGGGACGATTCCCGCACATCTCCCTCGACCGGTCGCCTCTGCCCGGTCCGGCGCTCGATCTTCTGCAAGAGGGACCGGAACTCGCGCGGAATGTGTCGGCCGTAGAACCTTTGGTGGGCCTCGAGGATCCGAATCTCCGTCGTCACGGCAGGGGCGATCCGCTTGCGCGTCAAGGCGGCGATCTCGTCGACGACCGCGAGGTTGGAAGGATTGACGAAGGCGACGCGCAGAAGATTTCTCTCCATCGCGTAGGGAATCGCGGCCAGGCGCGCGGCCTGAGCGGGGGAGAGCAGGCGGACGAGTTCAGCAGGCGAGGCGGCAAGAGTTTCCCCCGTCACCGCCGGGCAGCGATGGAACTTGGCGAGTGTCTCGAGGAGGGCCTCTTCGGCGAGAAGATCCCAGTTGAGAAGGATGCTTCCGAGCTTGATTCGCTCCCCGGACACACGCTGGTATCCCAGCGCGCGATTGATCGCGGCCTCCGAAATTAGACCTTCGGCGACAAGCAGCTCGCCGATCCGGCGCATCCCCAACCTTTCGTTGTCTCCCTTGACTACATTCTAGGCCAGATTGGTAGGGCTAGCTTAAGTCCCGGAGGTCCTTGCCGGGCTTGAAGCGAATGGTATTGCCGGGAGGAATCGTGACTTCGACGCCGGTTTTCGGGTTCCGGCCGATGCCCCTCTTGCGCCTCTTGACCTGAAAAACGCCGAAGCCCCGCAGCTCGATGCGGTCCCCAGCCCCGAGCGCGGAACGCATCGACTCAATGACTGTCTCCACTGCGGTTGCGGCCTTGGCTCGCGGAACATCGGCGAGGTCGACGACGAGGTCGACGATGTCGGCTTTGATCACGTTCCCTCCGGTGCTGTGTCTGGATTATATCTCTCTTTTTTTCAATCGGATGGCTGCGACAAAGGCGGAGGAGGCCGCTGCCGCGAGCTCCCGCATGTAGGCCAGATCCAACGGGGTGGCTCCCTGCTCGCCCTTGAACTCGGCATAGAGAAAGGCGACCGGCCGTTCTTTGATGAAAATCGGTTGAACCAGGCACTCCTCCGGCCACCCACCCATCGCGATGGCGATCGATTCATGCCGGGGCAGCGGCGGGAGGGGCCCCAGATAGAACGACCGGGAGAGGCGGATGTTGAGGAAGATCGAGGGGTCCCTCCACGGGATCGAGATGTCGCGCAGCTCCTCAGGGGACACTCCTTCTCCCGCGCCCCCCCAGGCCGTGACCAGATCGGGATGAGAGACGAAAACCGCCGCGCGGACGAACCGCCGCGCGAGCTCCTCGAGCGCGGCCTTGGCGATGGCGTCTCGATCGGAGCCAGAAGCGACCTGTGGGAAATCGTTCGCCGACGGCATGCCCCGCATCGAGGCGAAAGAGGCGGACGCCGATACGGGAGGCAGGACCGGTGCGATTGGGACCGATGTCTCGGTCGGCGCCGGCTCGATCTGGGAGGCCGGCGTCGAGAACGGCTCCGGGGCCGCAGCCTTGGCTGGCTCAAAGGCCGGTTCGGAGGCCGGACTCGGAGAGATCTTGGGCTCGGCTGCCGATGGCGGCGCGGGCCCTCGGGTGGAGACAGGTTCCGGAGGAGCCAGGGGAGCGGAAGCGGCCGCCAAAGCGGGCGCAGGCTCCGGAGCGGGGCCAGCCGAAGGTTCGGATGATACGGGCGCCACCGGCTGGGGGACAGCGTCGGCGGGAGTCGACAGGACCTGCGGTGCGGCGGCTGCTACCTCGCCCGGCTCGGGCGGCGCCGGGCCCTGCAGAGATGGCGCAGCGAGAGGCGACGAGGGCGGCTCCACGGTGGGAGCCTCCGAAGTCGGAGCGGTGCCGTGAGACCCGACCGGGTGCGTGTAGATGATCACGCGGTCGGATTCGCGAGGCGGAGTCTGGCGCGGCGGCGAAGGCTGCACGGGAGCGGGAGAAGGAGACCCGGGCTCGGGCATCCACATCCCACTGAACGAAGGCATCTCTTCCCACGAGATTGTCTCGGGCTCGGGAAGCGGAAGCCCTTCCATGCCGGGCGACACGCTTCCCGCCCAGCCCCCGATCGCCTGCTCGATCGACTGATCGGGCACTGTCCAAGACTGAATGATCGGCGGCTCACCGACGTCGGGTTCGCCGGCCTCCTCCCAAATGTCGTTGTGGCTCGGCAAGACGCCGGGCCGCCGCCTCGGAGCCGGGAAGAAATCTGGCGGCGGAGGCGGCGTGTTCGCGATGGCCTTTGCCGTGCGAACCGGTCGAGAGAGTTTCTCCGCGAGGATCGCGTATCGCGGAGTTCTCCGCTCTCCGTAATACTTCTCCAGCGCCTGATAGATGCGCACTTCCGGCGACACGCCCGCGATGATCTTTCGGCCCGTGACGAAGAACAGCTCGTCTAAGATCCGCAGGTCTCCGGGATCCCGCAGCGCGAGCTTCAAAGAGTTCTCTCCCCGCTCGTAGGGAACGGCGGCGTGCTTGATGGCGAACTTCGCGGGAAGGGCCGCGATGACGGCGCCCGGAACCTCGGCCAATCGCCTCCAGGGGATGTACTCGCAGCCATGCTGGAGCGCAAGGGTCTTGCCGAGGCTGTCCTCGTCGATCGATCCTCGCTCGAGCAGCAGCGTTCCCACTCTGCCCCCCGCAAAGTGCTGGATACCCAGGGCCCGGGCGAGGTTATTCTCCGAGACAATGTCCGCGCGGACCAGCAACTGACCGATTCGGGCCATGCTCAATTATCGCGTAGATACCGGCGTGCGGACCGGCTCTTCGGAGAGTGTCACACCCCATGAATTTCTCGAGCCGCTGAAACGTTGCAAAGGCCCTGAGCAAGCTTGACCCCAACGACGCGCCTCGAGGCAACCCGCCGTTTCGCCATGCTACATTGCGGCGGATGAAGGGACGCCTTCTCGGACTCGCGCTCGTGGCCCTCGTCGTGCCGGGACTCCTGTCGGCGGACGTCCGGGACGCGCGAAAGACCTTCCTGCGCGCGCGCGTGGCGGTCGCGGAGGGACGCTTCCGAGAAGCTCTCGACCTGTACCGGCGGGTGCTGCAGGAGCTGCCAGACGACGCGGTGGTCCATTGCGAGTACGCGCAGTTGCTCCGCGACTTGAACGTCGCCGAAGAGGCCGTCGACCAGGCTCGCGAGGCGGTCCGCCTCGACCCCTCGCTGCTGGAAGCACGCCGCCTCTTGGGCTCCCTCGAGTTCGCCGCGGCGGGGAAGGACCCAGCGCGCCTCGACCGCGCGATCACACAGTTCGAGGAGGCGCGGAAACTTTCTCCGGGCGACCCGGCGGCCTCGGCGGCTCTCGCCCGGGTTCTGCTCGCCCGAGGTCGCGCGGGGGACGCGGCGCGCGTGCTCGATGAGATTCCGGAGGCTCGGATGCAGCCGGGCCTCATGCGACTGGCAGCCGAGGCGCGCGCCAAGAGTGGTCGGGGGCGAGAGGCCGAAGCGATCTATCGAGAGCTGCTCGAGGCCGACCCGGCCGATCGCGAGATCGCGGCGGCGCTGGTCGATCTCTACGAAGACCAGGACCGGCTCGAGGACGCGCTCGGGCTGCTCCAGGACCTCGAAAAGAAGGATCCCAACAACGCCGCCGTGGCCGAACGCATCGCCATCGATCTGGCTCGAGCAGGCCGCTTCGACGAAGCGGAGAAGCGTGCCCGCGCCCTGGCCGCGAAGAGACCCGAAAACCGGGATGTGCGGAGGCTGCTCGCCCAGGTGCTCTTCGAGAAAGGAGACTCCGCCGTCGGGGAAAAGATCCTCCGCGATCTGATCGCCACCGATTCGGATGACGAAGGCTCGCGAAAGGCCCTCGTGGAAGCGCTCGTGCGGGAGCGCCGGTTCTCCGACGCGCGCGTCACGCTCGAGGCCGGTCGCAAGAAGACCTCGCCGGACGCGGGAGCCAAGACGGCCGATCCGTGGCCGACGGTCGAGCTGGGCTACATCGCCTTTCTCGAGAAGAAGTATTCCGAGGCGAAGAAAACCCTCGAGCCCCTCGCTCTGACGACGACAGGCGGAAACGCGCGCGCGACGCGTATTCTCTTCGGTATCGCACGCGAATCGGAGGACGCTGCCTACGGCCTCGCCCGGGCGCAGGCGGCCTCCGGCGCCGACGCCGGCAACGCGGAGTGGACGGCGGCGCTGGCCGAGTTCCGTCACCGATCGGGTGATCAGGCGCGCGCGGAAGAGAGCCTCGCCAAGCTCGTCGGCTCCAACGACGTGGAGCAAGTGCTGGCCGCCGCCGACGTCTATGCCCGCCTCAAGGACTATCCGAGCGCCGCCCGTGTCGCGCGTGAGGCCGTTCGCCGTTTCCCCGACAGCCCGGAGGCTCTCTTCCGGCTGGGCTCGAGCCTCGAACGCGGCGGTCAGATCACCGAGTCGGAAAAAACCTTTCAAAAGCTTCTCTCGGTCCGCCCCAACGACGCGCCCGCCATGAACTATCTGGGATACATGTGGGCGGACCGGAATGTCCGCCTGGAAGAGGCACGCGACCTGCTCGAGAAGGCGGTCGCCCGGGAGCCGCGCAACGGGGCCTACCGGGACTCGCTGGGCTGGGTCTACTTCCGTCTGGGCCGCCTGGAGGCCGCCGAGAAAAACCTGCGCGAGGCGCACCGCACGGACCCGGACGATGCGACCATCGAGGAACATCTGGGAGATCTGGCTGAAAAGCAGGGGAGCCTGGCCCGCGCGATCGAGCACTGGGAGCGAGCCTTGACGTTGAAGCCGGAGGAGCCGGAGAAGATCCGGCAGAAGCTGCAGAAGCACCGGATGCAGAGCTCGGGAAAAAAGTAGGATTCGAATTTCGAATTTCCAATTGCGGATTTTGGAGAACTCTAATCGTTCCCTCAGGTTGGACTAGATCGCGTTGGCTGACGCGCGGTCCAAAAGAATTCCAGCAAGACGCTTGCGTCGGAAATCCGCTTTCCCAAATTCGACATCCGAAATCCGAAATCCGCAATCTTTCCTCCTCCTCCTCCTCCTCTTCCTCGCGTCCTTTCTGCTCGCCTCCGCCTGCGCGGCTCGGCGCTCCCGATCCTTCACGCCGGCGGCCGAGGCCGAGGTCGCGGCGTCGCTCGAGGCCTGGAAACGGGCGGTCGAGCGGGCGCAATCCATGCCTCCGTCTCGACTCCTCTACGACGCACGCCTGACGCAGGGTCTGGTACGCGTGCCGGGCACTCTCGCGGTGCGGCAGTCGGCCGGCTCGATCGAGGCACTCCTGACGGGGCCGTTCGGAACGCCCGTGGCCTCCTACTCCGAGGGAGCGCTGCGCGGCGAAGGAATCAAACCGCTCGCGATCGCGCCCGAGTCGCTTCGAGCGCTTCTCGCCGGGGTCTGGAAGCGGGGAGAGCCCGAGGTGCGGGGCATGGAAGGGAGGGACTCTCTTCTCAGTTGGACAGGAGAAGAGGCCGTCGAGGGAATCCTGGACGTGGCGGAGGCACGATTCCGCTCCCTGGAGATTAGGCGGGCGGAGGGCAGGATCGTCGCGACCTACTCCGGCGCGTACGACCCTTGGCCCTCGCGGATCGAGGTCGAGGACGCCAGGACCGGCGGAAGGCTGCGGCTGACGCTGATCGGAAGGGAGTAGTTATCAGCTATCAGTTGTCGGTTCTCAGTTTGTCTTTATGTCAGCCTTGATATATTCGAGGACCGTCTGGCTCGCGGGCGAACTGATAACTGAGAACTAAGAACTGAGAACTTCTCCCATGTTGCGCGCCGAGGCTCCTGCCAAAATCAACCGAGAGCTGCGGGTGGGGCCTCGCCGCCGCGACGGATTTCACGAGCTCTTGTCACGCGTCGTCTCGATCGACCTGGCCGATTCGATCGAGGTCGAGCCGGCGGAAGATCTGAAGCTGACCGTTCAAGGAGAGCCCGTTCCCG
>Ga0070707_100002378_pt1 | contig 17957 bp, 18 predicted proteins | sample KBSK5502metaG_FD_65468 | JGI IMG/M metagenome (GOLD analysis project Ga0070707, IMG submission 65468) | Corn, switchgrass and miscanthus rhizosphere microbial communities from Kellogg Biological Station, Michigan, USA - KBS K5-50-2 metaG | ecosystem: Host-associated > Plants > Roots >... | reverse complement strand
CCCGAAGCGAATACTCGCAGGGCCCTAAGACAAAGCGACCACTGCTGGGTTTATTGGTCGATACCGCCTCATGGAAAGGGGCAGAGAGCTATCCGCCAGCCTGCGGCGCCTTTGGCCAGACCTGCACCGGTCCGGCATCAGGTGAGGCAGCGTCCGCAATCACCTGAGAAATGACACTGGCTCCCGGACAGGGACTCGAGCCTTGACCCTGCGTCACACATTAGAAGGACGCGCGAGGCGCCACCCGGATCGAGAGGGATCAAGCATCGCCGCCGCTCCAATCCCGATCGCATAGATCCCTACTCCGAACGCGAAACGGCGACTGCAATTGCATTCGTGGAGTTGGGATGACGATGCTGCTGAGGTCTACGTCCACGAATGGGGCACTATCGACGGTGATGCGAAACCTGTAGGTGCTCCGGTGCTGCCCAGAATGTTTCCCAAGTCGGCTGGCACAACGTGACGCGCGATTGTTCGGCGCATAACGCTGTCAGGCCAAGCTCTGAAATTCCTCCAGCCAGGCCCGGACCTGCTCACAGACGTCATCTGGGCTACCGGCGTATGACACTTCTTGCTCGGCCGTCATCACGTCGTTAGTGCGCGTAAGGCGCGCCTTGAACACCTCGTCTGGGCCCTCTATCCAGACCCTCACTACCAGCGCGCCGGTGCGTTCGGCCCGGTACTCGGACGCCATCTGATCGGCATCATTCATCTCGCTTTCCGTCACCTTAGCGTCACCGCCCTAGATCGGTGAAGAGCGGAAGGTGATGGGCTTCACCACCCCGCTGGAAGTAAGGCGCCCGCCCTCGGCGGCGCGGCACAGCGTGAGTTGACAGACCTGTCAACTCAACCCACACTCGGCCCATCAACAACGGAGGTGGACCAATGCGCAGGGTCTTCTGGTCGGTACTTCTTTGCCTGACGGCGATCGCGGCCACATTCGTTACCGTTTCCGCGGGGTCGATCGGGCCGACGCCGTAAAGCATTCGTTAAGCCAAGAGGCGGACGTGGCGGTATGCTCCCGCCATGTCCGACTCGAGGTATCGGGGCCGGCGCCGGGGGGTGCCAATCCGTGAGGGGTCGGTCCGGGAAGCCCGGATGGAAGCGGGACTGAGCCTGGCCGAGGTTGCCGGGGAGACTGTCTCTCGCGCAGCGATCCACTACATCGAGACGGGCCGGACTCGGCCATCCTGGGAGACCTTGCAGCAGATCGCTCGGCGCACCCGCCGACCGATTCAGTTTTTCCTCGGGCCGCCCGACAGCGCTGCCGTCCCCGAGAGCGAAGGCGATATCAGACAACTTGAACGCCTGACCGAAATTCGCGATTTCCCCGCGGTGATCAAGCTTGGGACGAACGCGCTGCGAAAGCGCCGCGACCGAGACTCACTTTCGCTGATCCGTTTCTACCTGGGGCAGGCGTACTGCCGGCTCGTGAGGCCAGGCGAGGCGCTTCCGCATCTCCGCGCAGCTCGCGAGTCATTCGAACGCTTGCGCGACGACTGGATGCTGGTCGAGACCATGGATTGGGAGGCCTCCGCCCTGGGGCTGCTCGAAGACCCGACCGCCATGGATGTGGCATACGAGGCGTTGCGGCAATGCCGGGAACTCGCGCCAAAGCCGCCTCAGACCGAGGCCCGGATCCTCGGCCACATCGCGGGCATGCACGTCGTCAGCGAGTCATGGGCGCAGGCCATTCGGTACTACGAGGCGTCACTCAAAGCCGCAGAAGAGGTTCGCGATATCCTCCAGCTGGCAAAGATGCACCACGGCCTCGGCGCCGCCTACCAACGCATGCTCAAGCCTGCAGTCGCGCGCCAGCATTTCGACCTCGCCCTATCCCTCTACGGCATGGAATCCGACCTCGCCGCCGTGTACAGGGTGCACAACGACCTTGGATTCCTTCTTTTGCAGCAGGGCCAGTTCGAGGCTGCCGGTGACCATTTGAACAGAGCGCTGGCGGGTTGCGACGAGGTGGCGCTGGACAGGCGCGGTCGCGGCTTCATCCTCGTGAACCTGGGAGAGCTCGCATTTCGAACTGAGCGCCACCTGGAGGCCAGGAAATACTTGACGGAAGCACTGCGCGCCGCGGAGGTGACAGGAGAACAGTTCGTGGTGGCGGATGCCCATGCGATGCTTGGCGTCCTCGAGGAGCAGGCCGGCATACGCCGGGCTGCCGACCATCATTTTGATCTCGCGTTGCGAACGCTCCGCGAGCTAGGGATGGCAGATCGCCTGCGCGAATGCCACATGCGGTACGCGGAGCTGCTCAGCACTCGGCGGGACGTCGAGGCCGCTGCTCGACACTGGAAGGCTGCCGCGGAGATTGGGCATCTTGGCGCCGCGGGGCTGATCCCAGAAAGCGAGACTCAGCCTGCCGTCACCGCCTAGGTCTCGGCAGCCTGGTCACCTGTCCAAGGACCCGCGCCAGACTAAGTCTGCCGAGCTGGTCACGCTGATTCATCGTCAATAAGCCGCTTCCCCTTTTAGCCGCGAGCGTCACCGAATCGTCACCTCCGCGTTAATTCAACGCTGCTGAAAATTCGGCCTTGCCAAGCTCAATTGGCTGCATATACTTAACGCCTTCAGGCCGTCAATGTGAGCGCATGACGTAGTGCGGTTGGGGTCCGAGCCATGCAGGCTACACAATCCATCCTGGGGTCGATCAGTCGATCCTTCGGTGCCTCCGCAGCCCCTTCCGTGCGTCTCTCGTTGCTCAAAGGTTTTCAACTCGTCTGCGACCAACGGCCTGTCGTTTTGCCGTACAGCGCCCAGCGTCTGCTTGCATTTCTCGGACTGCAGGAACGTCCTCAGCAGAGAGACAGTGTCGCCGGAGCGCTCTGGACGGACTCCTCCGAGGATCATGCGGCGGCGAGTCTTCGCTCGGCCCTGTGGCGGATTCGCCGCCCTGGCGTTGACCTGCTGAGCCTCGATGGCCGGCGAATTGGGCTTGCCCTGCATGTGGCCGTTGACGTGCGTGAGGTGTTCGCGTTCGCACGGCGCGTGATCAATCCGACCCAAAGCTGCGACCTGGCCGAGATCGACTCCATCGCTCTCGATGGCGATGTGCTGCCGGACTGGTACGAGGACTGGGTGATGCTGGAACGTGAGCGTTTCCGCCAGATCCGGCTGCACGCGCTCGAGGCGGTTTGTGAACGTTACTCCCGCGCAGAGCGCCATGCGCAGGCTGTCGAGGCAGGCCTGGCGGCCGTGCGCGAAGAGCCGCTGCGCGAGAGTGCCAATCGGTGCTTGATCAAGGCCTTTCTTGCGGAAGGGAACCGACTCGAGGCCAGGCGTCAATACCAACGCTTCGACGAGCTGGTCGGCAAGGAGCTGGGCATTGCGATGTCGGCCCAGATGCGCGAGCTGGCCTCAGCATTCTGACGATGACGATTCGGTGACGCATGCCAAGCAGGGTTGGGTCTCGTGGACGTGGACAGGGTGCGCACCGGCGTGCTGGTGGTCCGCGCCTGGCTCGAAGGAGGGGCTCCCTCCAACCTTCGAGTTCGAGTTGTCATGACCGATCGAGGCCAGACCCAATCTGGTGCGGCCGCTGAAGTCGGTGACACTTGCCGGATCGTCCGCGATTGGCTGGACACGCTGGTGCTCAGCGCCGACCCGCAGTCCTCGCGGCCAAGTGGCGGCCGCGTGGATGAGACGTTCAAAGTTCATCTCGGCGATCGCGATCGTCATGGTGGCCGTGATCACAGCCGCTCTCGTCGCCACATGGCCGGTCCTGTGGGGATTTCTCTTCGCGACGGCATTCGTCGCTCTCGTGGCCCGATTCGAGTGATGCGCGGATGCCTCGCGGCGGTGGTCGCTGTCCTGGGTTTGGGTGGGGCTTACCTCGTCACCTCTCAGTGACTGCGCTTGTCACGCAGACTTCGCCTGAGATTGCAGACGATTGCGGCTGGCGCCGGCACTGCTGCAGACACAACTCGACCGATCGACAGGGGGCCGGCTAACGCGTAGCCAGAATCCGTAAGGCTTCAGGGCCACCTGACGAGAGTCACAGTGACGATGTGGTGACGGACGCCACATCATCCTCGGAAGGAATTGAAGCCTTGCGGCTACTGGAGGATGTGAGCATTGGGTCAAGAACTCACTACCGATCGCGCCCATATCCCTGCGCTTGGGTGGGACCTGATCCAGGCAAGCCACTTTCAGCTGACCAAAATCTCAACTCCATTGGTGGCAGCTGTGCTCGCAGTGCTAACCGGCGTACTTCCTAATACAGGCCTCGGCACGATCCCGAAGTTCAATCAACTGGACAAGAGTCAGCAAGGACTCGCAATCCTGGGGATCCTCCTCGTAATCGGTCTGAGCATCCTCGGGCTTAGCCTGGTGTGGTCGTCGGACATCAAGGCGCGGGCGCAGGCGACCGCGGCCAATCTCGCGCTCCGGGCACTTCCCCCCGTCGTGGCCGTCGCTGCACCTGCGGGTTTGCCCGGGCAAAGCATCGGATTGTGGGTGACCATAAAAGCGACCGGCCTCGACGATGAATACCTGGTGGTCGCCGCCCGAGATTTGGGCGGTCGAAACGAATACTTGCTGGCGAAAGGCAACGACGTGCCGGTCTGGACAGCAGACTCGGAGGTGGTCACGTATAAGGTGAGTACGGCCCACTAACGGCTCGACGCAACTGATTCGACGCCACTGATTCAAAACTGATTTCAGTTGTCCAGCGCCCATCGACCGTCGGATTCGATTTGAGTGCTTGAGTTGGCTCCGGGACGGACTCGAACCCTGAACCTTGTGCTGCAGCACGGCGGTCGGACGCGGACGCCGAAGCCTTATCGAACGACCTGGCGCTTGATCACGTGGCGGTGACGATGCCGTAACAGGGCCTCCTACAGAATTCGTGGCCTCGTATCCCAAAGCTCGAAAGGAGCCGCGATGGCCACAACTACCGTCGACGTGGTCGGCTCATCGCCGATCAGCTTCACAAATTCCCAGGGCGCACAACGAACGGTGCCGTTGTCCGCGCTGCAGTTCAGCGGATCGGACATTCAGCTGAACTCAGCGTGGAAGAACTTTTTCGACCCGGGCGAGACCCAAACCCTGCTGGCGGTCGCGAAAGCGCGGGCCGTAGCCGGCGAGCTCACGCGGCCGCCCGTGCAGGGACCGCGGCCGGCGGTCCGTTTCACGGCATCGCGCGCCGGGACGGAGACGAACAACATCTCGGTGACCGCAACCCCCGATGCGGGATCGCCGCTCGCTGCAACGATCGCGTTCACCGTCACAGAGACCGACACCTATCCAGGGCTGGCGTCGCCGACTGCGGCCGCCATGGCGATTGGCCTCGACACCGCACCCGCCAAGGCAGGTGATCCGCCGCAGGGCACGGGTCTCGTTGTCATCAAGAGCGGCTCGGTCGGCAACAGCACCAAGCTTCCCGTCGCGTCTTCCGGCGTGATGGTCAAAGCCACCGGTGTCGACATCCAAGACGCGACCAACGCCGTTCTTTTCACGCTCGTGCCCCGGTCCGACTACGCAGGTAAGGGAGGTCTCTCCTATGCCGTCAGCATCGACGGCTCTGGAACTACTTTCACAGTAGTCGCGACCTACGACTCAACCAAAGAGACCGGCGCGCAGGCCAAAGTGACCATCCAGACACTGGGGGCATTACCCTCGCAGGTCGCGTACCTGACCAAGGCCTCTGAACCTCCCGGCGGCGCACGGCTTCCCACCGCGGGTTCCATCCAGCTGTCAGGCGGCAGCGCCCAGATCGCTGCGAACGGCCTGTTCTACACGTCCTGACGGGAGGTATTTCGCATGCCAGTCACGCCGACCTATCCGGGGCTCTACATCGAGGAGATCCTCAGCAACTCGCACACGATCACCGCTGCGCCCACATCGGTCACTGTCCTGGTCGGATGCACGCATCCTTTCAAGACCCAGCCCCAGCACTACGGCGAGGCGGTGGAGATCTTCAGCTTCACCGACTACGAGCGGGAGTTCGGCGGCCTGTTTGACGTCGATTGGCTTGCCGACGACGTCGGCCGCGCGGTGTTTCAGTTCTTCGCCAATGGAGGAGCTGTCGCGTACATCATCGCGCTGAAGCCGCAGTTTCACGACCTCGGCGGCGGTCCCACAACCGACGTGACACCACCGACCCTGCTCATCGGCACGACAGCCACCGGCATCCTCTTCACCGGACGCGAGCCGGTCGATGGGCACCGCCAATTGACGATCTCGATCACCAACCTTCGACCGACAACCGGAACCACGCCCCTCGATCTGGCCGACATCACGATCGGATACGGCGGCAGGGCGGAGACCTTCCGGCGAGTGACCCTCAACCCGACTCCTCCGGCCGCGGACGCGGACAACACCCTGGAGAAGCGCATCGGCACGGTCGACAAACCGGTCTCGTCACTGGTCACGGTGGCTGCCCCTGGAGGCGGAACCTACCCCACGGCATGGAGCGCGGCGCTGGGGCCGACGCCGATGGACGGCAACCTGCCAACCGCCCCTTTCACGACCTTCAGCCCGGCCGACTTCTCAGATGCGTTCGAGCCAGACAAGGCGCTGGACAAAATTCCCGTGTTCAACATCCTGCTGACTCCCGGGATCTGGGATCCGGGTGTCGTGAGTCAGGCGCTTGCGGTTGCAGAGCACAAGCGCGCCTTCATGATCATGGACTCGCCTGCCGACGCGGTCGCGGATCCGACGGGCTTTCCACTCCCGATGATCGGCGACATCATGGCCGACCAGGTCGCGGGGCGCGTCATTCCCAAGAGTCAGAACGGCGCTCTTTACTTCCCGTACCTGCGCTCGAGCGACCCTGCAACCGGCGACCCACTCGTGATCCCACCGTCAGGATTCGTCGCCGGTGTGGTCGCTCGCGAAGACACCAATCGGGGCGTGTGGAAGGCGCCGGCGGGATTCGAGGCATTGGTCTCCAACACAGTCGGTGTCGTCGCCAGCGGGCGGATGACAGACCCAAGGCAAGGGACGCTCAACCCGCTCGGAGTCAACTGTTTGCGCACCCTTCCTGGCATCGGCACAGTCGTGTTCGGCGCGCGCACTCTGGTCGCGGCCAACCCGGCATTCCAGCAATACCGCTACGTCAGCGTCAGAAGAATGGCGCTCTTCCTCGAACAGTCATTGGTCGGCAGCTTGGGATGGGTGATCTTCGAGCCCAACGATGTGCCGCTGTGGATTTCGATCAAGACCACGATCGACCATTTCATGCTGGGCCTGTTCAACCAGGGCGCCTTTCAGGGCACCTCACCGAGCGAGGCCTTTCAGGTTGCCTGCGATGCCACGACGACCACGCCCGATGACCAGGCGAACGGAATCGTGAACATCATCGTCGCGTTTGCCCCGCTTAAGCCGGCTGAGTTCGTGATCATCAAGATCGCCCAGCTGGCCGGTCAGCCCAAGAGCTAGGGAGGCGCAATGTCGAAGCCTTTCAGCGTCAACGTCACGCGGTTTGACCCATACAAGAGCTACCGATTCCTGGTCTATTTCGATACCAGCACGTCGCCTGTCGCCGGCGTAAGCAAGATCAGTGCGATAAAGCGATCCAACGATGTCATCGAGTACAAGGAGGGTGGCAACGCCGTCATCCGAAAGGGAATGGGCCGGCAGAAGTACGAGCCCATCACCCTCGAGCGAGGCGTCACGCACGACGACTCCTTCGAGCAGTGGGCGAACGCAGCACAGGTCCTGGACAAAGGCTCTGCGAGCTCGGCGCTATCCAAGCTTCGTAAGGAGATCCGCATTGAGCTGCTCAACGAGCAGGGCCAGCCTGTGCACCGCTACCTCGTGCACCGTGCCTGGGTTTCGGAGTTCCAGGCCCTGCCCGACCTCGACGCGGGCACCAACGCGATCGCGATCGAGCACATCAAGCTCGAGAACGAAGGCTGGGAACACGACATGTCGCTGGCGGAGCCCAAGGAGTCCTAGTCGAGTGATCCGCTTGCCGATAAGTGGTGTCGAGGCACGTTGGCGCCCGTCGACCGGTCACGACGACATCGCCCTGGTGGATTCAGTACCGGGCCTGGCCGGCGCTCTGGCATACGTCGCTCGCGAGGTCGACCATGTCGGCGGCCTGCCGCTTGATGCGGCATCCCTGCCCATTGGCGACATCGACTTCCTGGTGTTGATGCGCCGCCGCGAGGTGCGCGGCGACATCTTTGCCGCCGAGGGCAGGTGCGAGCACTGCGGTGCAGCGGTCGACTTGCGGTTCAACCTGTCGGAATACGCGTCGCACCACCGCCCCCGTCCTCCGCGAGGCGTGGCGCCGGCGCAGGAGCCGGGGTGGTGGCGGCTCACCCGGTATGAGGTCGCTTTCCGCGTGCCAGTGGCGGGTGACGTGCTTGCTGTCATGACTTCGAAGACGCCCTCGGCAGAATTGCTCCGTAGGTGCGTCAAGGGTTCGGCCACATCGCGCGTCGCTCGCGCCGCCGAACGGGCGATGGCCGCCATCGCGCCCACCCTTCGGGCGGATGTGGCGGGCTCCTGCCCCGAATGCCAGGCCCGCGTCCTGCTCGACGTCGATGCGAGGGAGCTTTGCCTGACCGAACTCCGCTTCCTCGCGGCGTGCGTCTACGACGACGTGAACCTGATCGCGTCGGTGTACCACTGGTCCGAGGGGGCGATTCTCGAGCTCACGTCCTCGCGGCGCCGTCGCTATGCAGACCTGATCGCCGGACGTTCGAACGATCTCGCGTTGCCTGCGGCGGAGCGGTCGGTTGCGTGGCGGCCGCGGCTACCTGGAGCGGCTGCTTGACGACTCTCGGAGCCGCGCGGATCGGAAGGCTCGCGCGCCGCATCAGATCTCGTGGATCTCGACGCCCGGGATGCCAGCCTGGCGCGAAGCCGAGGCCGTAGCTGAGGCGCCGGCGCCTCGGGCCGAGGCGCCTGTCCTCCGAACCGGAGCGCCTGCACCTGAACCCTCGCCTCCGCCGACGGCGCGGAAGCCGAGTTCGCCGCAATCACCTCGGACACGGCGAGTGGCCGGGGCCACCCCCGCATCTGACCCGGAGCCGGTTCCCCATGATCAGGTCGCCGGGCACGAGGTGCGCCGAGTCACCGCGACGTCCGCACCGACCGTTCCGCTGGCGCCACCACTCCTGCCATCTCAAGCCACAAGTCCGGTCCGAGAATCGGATTCCGCCCAGACGCCGCCTGCGCCGGTGCCTGCTGCACCGCGCACGACCGTAGCGCCAGAACCACGAACGGCGATGCTGCCGCCGGCGGCGCTGAAGGCGCTTGAACGCCTCTCCAGGATGTCGATCGCTGCCGCCGCCCAACCAGCACCCTCAAGGCCCCCACATTCAGCGGCCGTGCCCGTCACGGCCCCCGCGCCGCCGAAACGCAATCCGGCGGAGTCGCCCGTCGTCGTCGCGACGCAAACAGGGCGCCGTGAAGAACCAGCTCGCCCGGCCGCGCTGCACATCGCAAGCATCCAGGTCACGGTCATCTCGCCTCCACCGGCCCCACCACCTCCGGCCCCTACGCCGCCGCGGCCGTCAGTAATGCCGGCACCGACCGGACGCCTGAGCCGCCTGGCGACCGGGTTCGGATTCGGGCAGGCATGACTCCATGCGCGACCTCTCGATCATTACCGACACGCTGCGTAAGATCATCAACGACGCGCTCAGCGCCAGCCCTGTCTGGGGCGGCGGCGCGCCACCGTTTTCGGTCAACGTCTCGTCACAGCACCCGCAGGCACCCAGCGGTGGAGCGGACTGCGAGCTGTGCCTTTACCTGTTCCACGTCGGTCCCGACCGGCCACTCGCCAACTCTTTCTGGAGCCAGGCGGCCCAATCGGGCGGAGGGGCGGGGAAGCAGCCCGTCGCTTTCGAGCCGCTATGTCTCGACCTCTGGTACATGCTCTCGGCTCAATCGCTCCATAGCTACGTGCAGGAGCAACAGGTGCTCGGAGTCGCGATGCAGGCCCTTCACGAGCACGGCACGATCCAGCTGCCGACTCCGTCGCCGCTCCCTGGAGCTGTGACGCCGAGCGAGGCCACGCTCGTTCTCGAGTCACCCACCTTCGACGAGATGAGCCGGCTGTGGCAGGCGCTCAGCATGCCGCTTCGCACGACCAGCCAGTACCGCGTCAGCGTCGTCTTCCTGACGCCCGACCAGCTCCCTGCGGGTGCGCCTGGGGTCATCTCGTACAACCTCGGCGCGGGTCCCAGCGCGCCGGTCAAGGATCCGTCGATGCCGAGGCTGCTCGCGACGCGGCGCACCGTCACCTATGTCGCGCCGGGGCCGGTGACGCGCGCATTCCAGCAGACACCGGCGTCCACCGCCCCGACACCGACGGCTGTGCTCGGTCAGACGGTCGAGCTTACGGGGATGATGCTCGCCGACACCGACCACATCGTCCTCGTCTCCTACTCGCCCGCGGGGGTGGCGACGGAAACCGATGTGACGACCACATGGAAGGTGCCCATCACACCGCCCTACACATCAGCGCCGGCGAACGGAGTGCCGTTCCTGCTCCGAGCGCCAGGCGGGGCGGGCGCGCCCTCGGCAGGGCAGTACGGCGTGACCGTCTCGCGTCCCTCTCTGCCCGGTTGGCGCGCGCAACCTGTTCCCATCAACGTCGCGCCGTGGGTCAACCCCGCGGGGGGACCCCTCCTGAATGCGGTCGCAGGCCTGTACACGCTCAATGTGCGAGGCGTGGGTGCCGCCGGAGCGACCCTCAGAGTCGGCACGGTTCAGCTCAAGCGACTGCCTGGCGGCTCGGCACCCGCTCTCGGCGAGTGGCAGCGCACCGGCAACACAATCACGTTTCGCGTCCCCGCCGGCCTGCCCGCCGGAAACCACCAGATCAGCCTGCGGGTCGCCGACGTCGAGGCAGACCCGGCCTTGTGGGCGGTGGTGTGACGACGGGCTGGCTGGACGCCATCAGGGCGCTCGCGTCTGCCCACGTCGCCGCGGTGCGCAAGCGGTGGGCGGCACTGGGAGGGCCCTCGACCGTCCACGACGTGATCGACGAAATCGTGAACACGGGCCCGTCGAGCGAATGGCCGGAGCCACTGGTCGTCGCTGCCCGCGTCGCCCGGTCGGCGCTCGCCGCAGACAGGCGCTGGCATCGCCTGACACAAGCCCTTGGGGTGCCGCGGCTCGAGTTGGAATGGCTCGCGCTGGTCGCGGCGTGCTCCCTCAATCCGCGCTTGAATCGGGTCCTTGGCTACCTGGACGACACAGTTGCACCTGCCCCGCCGACCCCATCGCTCGGCGCTCGGTTCTGGAACTGGCCGCTCGGCTATCAGCCGGGGCCGGCGTCGGCCCTGGTGAGATGGCAGCTGGCATTGCCGGCGGCCGAGTCGGGGCTTGCATGGCACAGCTCGAGCCCATGGATCGCGGATCTGGACGTCGCGGCGTTTCTCGCCGGCTACGTCGACTGGCAGCAGCTTCGTAACGGCATATCGATCCCGGATGTCGAGAGTCTCGAGTGCCTGTGCCCGGAACTCCTTGCAGAGATATGTGAGGCGGTGAGCGCTGTCACCGCCATGGGCTGCGAGGTCGAGCTCGTCGGCCGGCCCGGGTCGGGGCGGCGCACCCTCTTGACCCAAGTCGCCACGGCGCTTGGCCGGAGACCGGCCCTGCTGGCAACCAGTGGCGACGTGCGCGCGCTGCGTGCGGCGCGCCTGATCGATGCGGTTCCCATCTGGATCGATGATGGCGAGGCGCCTATCGGTGTCGACATGGCCCCTGGTGGCCTGACCATGGTGGCCAGAGAGGCGCCCGCGGCCAATGCGCCGAATGGGATCGTCCGCCTTGGCTGGACGATGCCGCGGACCCTCAGGCCGCAGAGGCAGCAGCTGTGGTCGGACCGCTCGATCACACCGGCTCCTCGCCTCGTCCAGGAGTGGGAACTCACGCCCGCCGACATAACCGCCGGCGCCGCCGCCAGTTCCGCCGGCCCCGCCCTCGCGATGCGCGTCATCCGCGATCGGTTACGCGCAGGAACCCTGGCGTCGATGACAGTGCTGGACTGTCCGTACGAGTGGGCCGACCTGATCGTCCCGGTGCACGTGAGCGAGCAGTTGCGACAGCTGCGTGACCAGGTTCTGCTCACCCACGAGGTACTCGACGGTTGGGAGTTCCGCCGGCTGGTACCGACGGCGGCAGGTGTGACAGCTCTTTTCGCCGGGCCGAGCGGTACTGGCAAGACGATGGCTGCGCAGGTCCTCGCCCGATCGCTCGAGCTCGAACTCTTCCGCATCGACCTGGCCGAAGTCGTCAACAAGTACATCGGCGAGACCGAGAAGCGCCTCGCCGCGGTCTTCGCGGAGTGCGAACGCAGCAATGTCATGGTTCTCTTCGACGAGGCGGACGCGCTCTTCGGCCAGCGGACACGCGTGCAAGACGCGCACGACCGCTACGCGAACATCGAGATCGACTACCTCCTGCAGCGCCTCGACTCGTTTCGAGGAGTGGCGATCCTCGCCACTAATAGGAAGAGCGACCTCGACTCGGCGTTCTTGCGGCGGCTTCGGACTGTCATCGACTTCGTCGCTCCGGCCCGCCTAGAGCGACTTCGCCTGTGGCAACAGTCGCTGCTCGAGCGCACCTCGGGCGGGGAGCAGATCACCGACTCCCTGGACTACGAATGGCTGGCCTCCAATCTGGAACTCACGGGGGCCGAGATCAAAGCAGCAGCGCTGTCGGCGGCATTCGAAGCTCGGGCGGCGGGCCGCGTGATCACCACCGGCCACGTGCTAGCTGCATCACGGCGCGAGCTGAGCAAGCGGGGCGCTTCGGTTCGACTCGACAACGTTCCCGAGCCGCGGGTGGCGGTGATTCGATGAGTGGGAATCAAACCAACCCGGTGACCATCGACCGTCTCGCTCTACACGCCGGCGCGATGACGGTAGATGAGGCTCGCCGCCTTGCCGAGCTGGTCGCGCTCGCCCTCGCCCGGATTCCGCTTGATGCGGCGCTGCCCAGCGTCGCCGTCGAGGTTTCGGCACCGGCAGGGCGCAGCCTCGAGCAACTGGCCGGCTCCGTCGCCGATGCGATAGCGGCCGCCCTGCGCGTGGAAGCGGTGAGCTGATGGGTTTCTACATGCGCGGGGCGCTGGTCGAGTTCATGCCGGCGGGACTGATCCCGATCCCCAACGTCATCGTCTTTCAGTACAACCCCGAATCCATGTCCCATGCCTGGACCCAACCGGAGGCTGCGCCTGCAGGGCCGAATGAGACGACCACCAATCCCCTCGCGGTGAAAGGAAACCCGGGCGAATCGTTCAGCTTCACACTGGCTCTCGACGCGGCCGATTCGATCGCCGATGGCACGGCATCCGCGGCGCTGGCCAAGGTGAGCGGCGTCTACACCAGGCTGGCCGCGCTCGAAATGCTGCTGTATCCAGCCAGCGCCACCAGCGGAGGATTGCTGGGGGCGGTCACAGCCGCCGTTGGATCCCTGTTTGGAGCGGGCAAAGGGGGGCTCAAGCGACAGGTTCCCGCAAACACGATCAACACCGTGCTGTTCGTGTGGGGCCCGGGGCGCATCGTTCCGGTACGCGTGACCGCGCTTACCGTGACTGAGCGGTTGTATGACGTGGCGCTCAACCCGACGCGCGCCGAGGTGCAGATCACGCTGCGCGTGCTGACCCAAGAGGAACTGAACCACGACAGGGACAAGCTCGCGGGATTGGCCAGGGCAGCGAACACCTACTCCCAGGGTCTTCGGCAGGCGCTGGCCGTCGCCAATCTCGTGAACGCCGGCGAATCCGTCGTCGGGATGCTCCCGATCTGAGGCGGGGAGATGTTTCAAGCAGGAAGTCGCTACGCGAACGCCGGCACCTACCAGGTCACCCTCCCGGACGCCTCGGTTGTCGTGGTCACGCGGACACCTCTACGAGCGCTCCGTCCGCCGATCGGTTGGCACCGCCGAATCGAGGGTGAGCGACTGGACCTCATCGCCTACCAGTTCCTGAGAGACGCGACCAGGGCGTGGGAGCTCTGCGACACCAACAACGCCATGGCTCCTGACGCTCTCGCGTCCCGCGACCTTATCGGCATTCCTGACGTGGGGCGGTGACGGCCAGATGTCCACGTACCAGGTCCTGTTCAACGGGACCCCCGCCGAACAGGACTTCTACGACATGATCAGCAAGCTCGAGATCGAGGAGAACGCCGACCTGCCTGGGGCCTTCTCGATGCAGTTGCCTGTCGCGGCCGAGGATGGCGAGTTGACGTGGGTGACCGATGCGCGCATAGCGCCGTACTCGAACGTGGCCGTGGTCGCGGCTCCCGCCGACGGTGATCCCCAATGCATATTCGACGGTTACGTCCTCACGCACAAGGTGCATATGCCCGCCGGCCCAGCCGGGGCGACCGTAGACGTCTGGGGACAGGACGCAAGCGTCCTCATGGGACTCACCGAGAAGGTCAGAGAGTGGTCCGGCGTCACCGACAACGCGGTCGCCAGCTCGATATTCGCGACTTATGGGATGACTCCCTCCCCCGACAACGGCAGCGAGCCATCGCCCGCCCACACCCCGGATGAGCACACGCTGATGCAGCGCGCATCGGATGCCGACTTCCTGCGGCGGCTCGCGCGGCGCACAGGCCGATGGTTTCGCGTCACATGCGCCGACAAGCCGGGACTGCGGACGGGTTACTTCGCAATGCCGAGCCTCACAGGCACGCCTGTGGTGACCATCGACTTGAACGATCCCGAGAAGAGCAGCGTTCCGCTGCTCGACTTCAACTGGGACGCCACCAGACCTACCGCGGTTGCCGCCCGCCAGGCAAGCCTCACCGACAGCGACAAGGATGGATTCAGCGCCGACACCTCCGACTCCGGGCTCAAGGCGCTGGACGACCAATCCCTGGCCTCGTTTACCGGGCGGACCAAGACCGTGATGCTGACCGCCGCCGCGGACACCGCCGAGCTCCCCGGGCGGGCGAGCGGCCTGCTGCGCGAGGCCGGTTGGTTCGCCAGGTGCGAGGGCACCGCGGACGTCAACGTCGTAAACCAGGTCTTGCGGGTCGGAACCGTGGTTGCCGTCGAGGGCTGCGGGTCGCTGCTGTCCGGCCCTTACCTTGTCTGGAGCGTCCGCCACAGCATCACTACGCAGGCGCACGCGATGTCATTCGTTCTCGTGCGCAACGCCGTGGGCCCTGCCCCGACTTCGACAGGCGGCGCTCTTGCCGGGGTTCTGCCGTGAACGAAGATGTCCTGTTCGAGCTGGCGGATCGTCTGCGCAACCGCTACTACGGCAAGTACCGCGGCATCGTGACCGACGTCGACACTGCCACGCTTCGGATCAAGGCGACGGTGCCGTCAGTGCTGGGTGGGACCCCGACCGGCTGGTGCCAGCCGTGCGTCCCCTATGCGGGACCCAACGTCGGCTTCTTCATGGTGCCCGATGTCGGCGCCGCGGTCTGGATCGAGTTCGAGGGCGGTGACGTGTCCTACCCGATCTGGACCGGCTGCTTCTGGCGAGCAGGCGAGCTGCCGTCAGACGCCAAGCCGACAACGCGTGGGGTGGTGACCGCCGCCCCACATGTGCTCTTGTTCGACGACGACGCCGACGCGGTCAAGCTCGGTGACTCGAATGGCGGGACCGTGGTGCTCGACGGCGACGGGGTCACCTCGACGCGAGGCGGCATGAAGGTGGCCGTCGGCACCAGCGCTGTTTCCATCAACGACGACGCCTTCAAGGTCAGCTGATGGGCCAGTACCTGACCCTCTCCTCGACGCTGATGTGCCCGCACGGTGGAACTGTGTCGCCGATCCCGGCAAACTCGAAGGTCAGCCTGGGGGACGCGATCGTGTTGGCGACGGATACGTTTCCCATCGGAGGCTGTGCGTTCGCCCCCGGGGCTCCGCACCCCTGTGTGCAGGTCCAGTGGATCGTCACTGCTCTACGCGCGACAGCTGACGGCGCCGCCCCGCTGACAACCGACAGCGTTGGTCTTTGCGTGGCGGCCGATAGCGCTGTGCAGGGGCCGGTGATCATCCAGGCCACGCAAGCCGAGGTGACTGGACTGTGATCCCGCGGCACGACTACGCCTATCCCCTCCGCGTCAACGCGGCGGCCGGCCAGATCGAGCGTGCTCCATATCCGGCGCATGTCGACCAGCTGATCCGCCAGCTCCTCCTCACCAGCCCGGGGGAACGCGTGTGCCTCCCGGAGTTCGGCTGCGGCCTGCGGCGGCTCGTCTTCGCCCCACAGTCAAGCGCGCTGACAGCCACCGTTCGCATCCAGGTACAGCAGGCGATCGCGAGATGGCTCGGCGACCAGGTCAGCCTCGTTGACGTGAACGTGCTCTCCGGTGCCGACCCGGCGAACGGCCTCGATGAGGGCGTCTTGCTGATCAATGTTTCTTACACGCTTGTCGACGCGCAGACGCAATCGAGTCTGTCGGTGAGGATCAGCTGAGATGCCTGACCGGCTGGCGGCGCTGGTCGCGTCGAAGACGCTCAATGGGATCGACTTCATCGAGATCGCGAGCGCAGACCAGATGTCGCTGCGCGTGCATTTCCTCAACCCCGTCGCCGTGCAGGGGACGCTCGACCCAATGAAGCCGGTCACGATCACCGGCGGCGAATCGATTCCGACTGTGCCTGTGCTGCCCATCGTTCCCACCGACTGGGGCACGGACGACGAGGGCCGGCGCTTGCTCATGCTTCACACGCCGTTTGCGGGCGACTTCTCCTTCTACCGCCTAACCATCAACAGCTCTGCACTCGACAGCTACTACGCCTCCATCCTCTTTACGTTCAAAGCGGGCTGCGCGTCCAACCTCGATTGCGCACCGCCGGAGAGCTGCGAGCACGCTCCGGTCGACCACACTCCGGTCGACTACCTCGCCAAGGACTTCGCCAGCTTTCGGGCCGCGCTGCTGGTCTACGCGGCGACCGCTTATCCGAACTGGGCAGAACGTGACGAGCCCGACCTCGGCATGGTGCTCGCTGAGCTGCTCAGCGCGGTTGGCGATGACCTGAGCTATCTCCAGGATCGCATCGCGAACGAGTCCAACCTCCTGACCGCCAGCCAACGCAACTCAGTGATCAAACTCGCGCGGCTGGTCGATTACGAGTCGTCCCCGGCAACGTCGGCCCGCACGGTGGTCCAGGTCGACGTGAACTCCACGGGCCTGTTCCCGGGGATCGTGGTCGGCGCCCCGCAGCCGGACGGCGACGAGCTCGACTTCGAGCTCGGGGGTCGACTCGTCGACCCCGAGACCGGACAGCTCGCAGCCAGCCCCCTTCAGGTCGACCCGCGATGGAACCGGTTCGACCACTCCGCCCCACCCGCCCAGCCGCGGATCGTCCCGTACTGGTGGGATGACTCGAAGTCGTGCCTCCCCGCCGGCACAACGGAGATGTGGGTTCGGGGCCATGGATTCGCCTTTCCGGTGGGCGATCCCCAGCTCGGCACCACCGGCATCGCTCTGCTCATCGACACCGCCGCCCCCACGCCCGCCGACCCGCCAGTGCGCGAGGTCGTGCACCTGACGACCTCCGTCGAAGAGACCGACACCCTGTTCGGCGTCCCGGTCACGCGGCTTGGATGGGATGGGGCCGAGGCGCTGACCGCGGCTCACGACCTCGCCCGCACCGTCCTGGCCGGCAACCTGGTGCCGGCCGTCCAGGGGCGCCGCTTCACACAGACCTTCGTGATCGACCCGGATCCCACGAGCTCGGATGCTCCCCTCGCCGCCGTGGCGCGAAGCGGGCCCGACGCCGGCTGCGGCGACCCCATACCTATATATCTGCACACGCTCTCGCAAGGACGGCTGGCCTGGCTGAGGACACCGGGCGGGAGCGCCACTCCAGAGATCCACGTGGAGATGCAGCCACAGAATCCCGCGGATCCTCCGCAGCTTTGGCTGTGGCGCCGGTCGATGCTCGACGCGGACCTGTTCGAGGCTGCCTACACGGTCGAGCCGGTCCGGTATCGCGACCTACGACTCGACAGCAGCGCCGGCTTGCCCTGGTTCGAGTACGACGGTGATGGTGCCGACTCGATT
>Ga0070707_100002372_pt1 | contig 17973 bp, 21 predicted proteins | sample KBSK5502metaG_FD_65468 | JGI IMG/M metagenome (GOLD analysis project Ga0070707, IMG submission 65468) | Corn, switchgrass and miscanthus rhizosphere microbial communities from Kellogg Biological Station, Michigan, USA - KBS K5-50-2 metaG | ecosystem: Host-associated > Plants > Roots >... | reverse complement strand
CAGTGTTCTATAAACATTTTGCCGCTACGCGGCTTGTTCTCGAAACACTTCTGGACTGAACCATGTTCGAAGTCGTCAATCTCGGTTGCATTCGCGGCACGCGGCGTCTGTTCAAGGACCTGAACTTTTCTGCAGCGCCCGGCGAACTGATCGAAATCCGCGGCACGAACGGGAGCGGCAAGACCAGCCTTCTGCGTATCCTGTGCGGACTGGCGTCACCTGCCGAAGGTGAAGTGCGCTGGGACGGAAAGAACATCCGGTCGCTGGGCGAGGAATACTTCGCGGAGATGTCCTACGTCGCCCATCAGAATGGCGTGAAAGACGAGTTGACGGCGGTTGAGAATCTGCGTATTGCCGCCGGCATTGCCGGCAAACCGTTCGGCGACAAGGACGCACAGGAGTCGCTGGCCTACTTCGGTCTGGCCAAAGAAAGTCATCTGCCGGCGCGATTCCTTTCCGCGGGACAACGGCGGCGGCTGACGCTGGCCCGGTTGCGGGCTTCAGGGACGAGGCTCTGGATACTCGACGAAGTACTAACGTCGCTTGATACCGCCGCCGTCGCACTGTCGTCTCAGTTTATCAGCGGGCACTTAGGTGACGGCGGGATCGCGATCATGGCAACGCACCAGGACTTGAACATATCCGCAGCGGCCACACAGCGAATTGAAATCAATTAGTCGTTAAGTTTGAGAGGGCGTCCCGCCGATGAATCACGCGCAAGATGCGCCGGCCACCAAAATCACTACGTGAGCGCGCCGTCTTTACCATCAATGTTTGTTTGGCTCGTCTGGCGAGATCTGATTCTCGCCTGGCGTCGCCGCGCGGACGTGCTGGCAACGCTCTTCTTCTTTGTGATTGTCGTCAGCCTTTTTCCACTGGGTGTCGGGCCTGAGAGAGAAACGCTTCGCCAGATGGCGCCGGGTGTCGTCTGGGTCGCGGCCCTATTGGCTTCAATGCTCTCGCTGGGCAGGTTATTCGGGAATGACTATCAGGATGGCAGTCTGGAACAGGTGCTATTGACTCCGCAGCCGCTCTTTTTGATCGTGCTGGCAAAAATCTTCAGTCACTGGGTGGTTGCCGAAATTCCGCTGGTGGTGGTCGCGCCCCTGCTTGGCGTTCAGTTCGGTTTGTCGCAGAATACACTTGGCGTAGTTACTTTGTCGTTGTTAATAGGGACGCCCGTCCTCAGTTTGATCGGCGCAATCGGCGCCGCACTCACTCTCGGTTTACGGGCCGCGAACGTTTTGGTGGCATTACTCGTGTTGCCCCTCTATATCCCGGTGCTCATTTTCGGAGCGGGTGCGGTTGAAGCCAGCGTCGAAGGCCTTAGCGCCCAGCCTTATCTTCTGCTGCTGGCGGCCACGTTGGTGATTTCACTGGTGTTTGCGCCCTGGGCAACCAGCGCGGCGTTAAGGATATCTGTGGAGTAAGAAGAGTCAAAGAGGCGCGGAGACACAGAGGAAACGAGCAACGATGAAGCCAGGCAGCTTGAGAGCACCAACGAATTACCTTAAGGAATGCGCCTTGCTCCTCTATTTCCGCTCTCTGTGTCTCAGTGTCTCTGTGGCTTAAGTTCACGATGTCTAAAAGAAAAATCAACTGGTATAAGTACGCAGCACCTGCGAATTTCTACCCACTGGCGGGAAGAATAATTCCGTGGTTTGCCGTGATCACGATTATCCTGTTCGCCGCCGGTTTGTATGTCGGTTTCTTTGTCGCACCAAAAATGGGCGGCGATCAACGAGAGGCTTATCACATAATCTTCATTCACGTCCCTGCGGCCTGGATGGGAATGTTTCTATACGTGTTGACGGCGATTTACGCGGGCATTGGCTGGGCATTTAACGCGCGGCTGGCATCGATGATGGCCACGGCGATTTCCACCACCGGCGCCATCTTCACTTTTATTTCGCTGGTCACGGGTTCGCTTTGGGGCCGGCCGGCGTGGGGAGTTTGGTGGGTCTGGGACGCGCGCATGACTTCCACGCTGATCCTGTTGTTTCTGTACATTGGATTCATTTCGCTGCAATCGTCCATCGACGATCCGCGCCGGGCCGACCGCGCGGGCGCGGTGCTGGCGCTGGTCGGTTTGATCAATGTCCCTATCATTTATTTTTCGGTGCAGTGGTGGAACACTCTGCATCAGGGCGCAACCATCACGGCAAAGGGCTACCATATGGTGCCGTCGCAGTTGGCAGGAATGTTGATCTTGCTCGCCGCGTGCTGGATGTACTCGATCGCTGTCGTGCTGGCGCGCGTGCGTTACATTATTCGCGAGAGGGAGCACGAAGCACCGTGGCTAAGCGCGGAAGGCGTGGTGTAGGAACGGGCTTGACTTATGCATTGGACTTCATTGTCAGAATTCTTTTCGATGGGCGGTTACGGATTCTACGTCTGGGGATCGTACGGCATCACTCTGCTATTGTTGGGCGGTGAAGTCTTAATGCTGCTGAAACGGAAACGAAGCCTGGCGCGGAGGGAAGATCCTCAGCGATTCGAGGGTCGAAATTCGCAGCTCGAAAGTTCTTTATAGGAAAGAAATGAAAAAGCGTCATAAGCGAATCATCTTTATCGTCACGAGCCTGGCCGCGCTCGGTCTGGCAACGTGGCTGGTGCTGGGAGCGTTTCGAAATAATCTGGTTTTCTTTTTTAGTCCTACTCAGGTTTTGGCTAAGGAAGCACCCGTGGGCCGCACCTTTCGCATCGGAGGTCTGGTCCAGAACGGGACCCTGAAGAGGGATCCCGACGGGCTCACCAACCGCTTCACCGTGACTGACACTGCCAACAGCATCCCGGTTGTCTATAAAGGAATCCTTCCTGACCTCTTCAAAGAAGGGCGCGGCTGTGTGGCCCAGGGACGTGTTGGCGGCGACGGCGTCTTCTACGCCGATCTAATCATGGCCAAGCACGACGAGAACTATATGCCCCCGGAAGCTGCGCGGGCGCTGGATCAAGCGAAAGACATGGAGAAGGTGAAGAATTCAGCGAACGAAGCAGGAAGGACTTTGGCGAAGTAGAAGCCGGCATAATCGAAAGGGAATAGAATCATGTCAGAAGCTTCCGTCACGCAACCCCCGGGGTTTACTGAAATGTCTAAAGCGGAACAGGTGCGCTATCTTCAAGCGCTATGGGATCAGATTGCTGAGCGACCGGGCGAGTTGCCAGTCCCTGAGAGTCACCTCAAGTTGGCTGAGGAGCGCCTGAAACGCTATCGCGAGAATCCATCCGCTGCGAGTTCCGCCTTCGATGTTCTTGATCGACTGGCGAGACAGCGAAAGTGACTGAGCATCGGATTGAAGTGCGTCCTCTGTCGAGGCTGACATTGAGGCCTCGTTCGCTTGGTACGAAGGTGAGCAGATTGGACTTGGATTTGAATTCCTCGACGAGTTGCGCTCAGCCTTTCTTAGAATAATAGAGGGCCCAGCTAAATATGTGGAGTTGAGATCGGGAATTCGGCGCGCTTTGACGAAACGGTTTCCTTATGCAATCTACTTCTCGGTCGAAGGGAAGGTTGTCGTTGTCCTCGCTGTTCTTCATACCGCACGAGATCCCGCAGAATGGCAACGCCGTGTTGAGTAAGGTTTTAGCAAACAAATGATTCCTGAGATAGGTCAATTCGCATTAATCCTCGCGCTCATGCTCGCGCTGACGCAGGCGACACTGCCGTTGATTGGCGCGGCCCGCGGCATTCCGCAACTGATTGCCGTGGCCCGGCCGGCGGCGCAAGCCCAATTTATTTTTGTGGCGATTGCTTTCGCCTGTCTTGCCTACTCGTTCATCTCGAATGATTTTTCGGTGCTGAACGTAGCCACCAATTCCAATTCCCTGCTGCCGCTTCACTACAGACTGGCGGCGACCTGGGGATCGCACGAAGGATCGTTGCTGCTGTGGGTTTTCATGCTCACCGTGTGGATGGTTGCGGTGACGTTGTTCAGTAGTCATCTCCCCAATGAAATTGTGGCGCGCGTGCTTGCCGTGATGGCTGTTATCAGCACCGGCTTTTTGCTTTTCATGCTGTTGACTTCAAACCCGTTCGCCCGCCTGTTTCCAGTACCGCCTGATGGCCGCGATCTCAATCCTCTGCTGCAGGACCCGGCGATGGTCGCTCATCCGCCGATGCTCTACATGGGCTACGTAGGGTTTTGTGTCGCGTTCGCGTTCGCGATTTCAGCTCTGATTGGCCGCCGGCTCGATGCTACCTGGGCCCGTTGGTCGCGACCGTGGACCACCGTCGCCTGGATGTTTCTAACCTGCGGCATCGCGCTCGGAAGTTTCTGGGCGTACTACGAATTGGGTTGGGGCGGCTGGTGGTTTTGGGATCCGGTAGAGAACGCTTCGTTCATGCCCTGGTTGGTCGGGACGGCGTTGATTCATTCGCTGGCAGTGACTGAGAAACGAGGCGGATTCAAGAGCTGGACCGTGTTGCTGGCGATTGCCGCTTTCTCGCTCAGTTTGCTGGGTACGTTTCTGGTTCGTTCCGGAGTCCTGACTTCTGTGCATGCGTTTGCCACCGATCCCAAGCGCGGCGTATTCATTCTCGCTTTCCTAACCCTGGTGATCGGCGGTTCGCTCGCCCTGTACGCCTGGCGTGCGAAGCAGGTCGGGCTGGGCTCAAAGTTCGACATCGTGTCGCGCGAATCATTTTTGCTGACTAATAATGTTCTGCTAATAGTCGCTGCCGGATCGGTCCTGCTCGGCACTTTGTATCCCTTATTCATCGACGCACTGAACCTGGGCAAGCTTTCCGTCGGCCCGCCCTACTTTAACAGCGTGTTCGTCCCCCTAATGGCGCCGGCGATGTTCCTGATTGGCGTGGGACCGATCGCACGTTGGAAGCAGGCCAGGTTGCCGGAGCTCGCGGTGCGCTTGCGCTGGGCCTTTATGATCAGTCTGCTGACGGGAATCCTTCTGCCATTTGTGATCGGTGGATGGAAGTGGCGCGCCAGCCTGGGTCTGCTGCTCGCCTTCTGGATTGTCGCTACATCGGTTCAGAACATTTTGAGCAGAGCCAGAAGCGCTTCAGCGGGAAGCTTCTTCAGCAAACTGCGAGCGGCGCCGCGCAGTTATTATGGGATGCATCTGGCCCATATAGGTGTCGCGGTTTTCATCGCGGGCGTCACAGTAGTCACCAGCTATCAGACCGAGAAGGACGTCAAGATGAACATCGGCGACACAGTCAATGTTGGTGGTTACGACTTTCGTCTGAACAACCTTGCCCAGATACAGGGGCCGAACTATCAGGCGGTGCGCGCAGACGTTGAAGTGACGAAGAACGGCTCGCCGGTCACGATGATGCATCCGGAGAAGCGCGCGTTTACGACTTCACAGAATGTCACCTCTGAGACGGCAATCGATCGCAGCGTGCTGCGCGATCTGTATGTGTCTTTAGGTGAGGAAGTAGGCAGCGGCGCCTGGACTGTGCGCGTCTATCATAAGCCTTTGGTGAATTGGATTTGGGGTGGGGCTTTGCTGATGGCTATTGGCGGCGGGTTTGCCGTCACCGATCGACGATACTCGTTGGCAAGCAGAAAGCAGCCGACCACCATTGCGGCGAAAGATGCAGACACAGTGCCGGTTGCCGTGGCGCCGGCAGCAAGTACTGAGTGATCTTAAGCATGAATAAGTTACTCTTCATCCCGCTGGCGCTCTTCCTTGCTCTGGTTGCTTTTCTGCTTGTGGGCTTGAATCGCAATCCAAGTGAAGTGCCGTCGCCGCTTATCAACCGGCCCGCGCCACACTTCCTTTTGCCACAATTACAGGACTCGAAGAAGACCTTTTCTCCGCAGGAAATGCGCGGCAAAGTGTGGTTGTTGAATTTTTGGGGGACCTGGTGCCCCGCATGCCGCGATGAGCACCCGCGTTTGATCGAGTACGCAAAGTCGGGCGTCGTGCCAATTTACGGAGTGGACTACAAGGACGATCCCGCGACGGCACTCGAGCTACTCGATGAACTTGGCAATCCCTACGTCCTAAACTCATTTGATGTCGACGGTCGCGTCTCGATCGACTACGGCGTATATGGAGCGCCGGAAACGTTTTTGATCGATCGCGACGGCGTCATCCGCTTTAAACAGATTGGTCCGATTACCGACGAGGTCTGGCAGAAAGAGATTTTGCCCCGGGTAAAGCAGCTCAATCAATGAACCTTAACCGCGGACATATGGGTAGGCTTCTCAAATCGGCAATTATTCTGCTGGCGATCATTCCGCTGGTCGCGTCTGTGTCGATCGCCGGCGAAGCTCAACCGAACGAGGACCCGCAAATTGAGCAGCGCATGAAAGCGCTTACCGAGCAATTGCGTTGTCTGGTCTGTCAGAACGAAACCCTCGCGGACTCACGCGCTGACCTCGCCGAAGATTTGAGACGTGAAATCAGAAAAGAAATTAAGGCGGGCAAGAGCGACCCGGAGATCATCGCTTTCCTGACACAGCGCTATGGCGACTTTATCCTGTACAACCCGCCGGTGAAGTCGACGACATATCTGCTTTGGTTCGGCCCGTTCGTCCTTTTGCTTGCGGGCATCGCAATGCTCTATCGCTATCTTAGACGACGCAGAGAATTGATTAAGGAAGAACCCTTGACTGCGGCTGAGCGAAAACAGGCCGAAGAACTTTTGCGCAGTCACGTCTAAGCTGCAGGCTGCCAGAATTTCGGAACTGCGCAAGGCTGTTCAGCTTGCGCCATCGATACGATGCTACTCTTTTGGATAATCTGCGCGCTGTTTGTTTTGTTGGCCCTGTGGTTCGTGCTGCCATCGTTTTTTCAGCAAGGCGATGACCAAAAGCGCGGCGAGCGGCGCGCCGCCAACCTGCTTGTCTATCAGGACCAATATCAGGAACTGGAAGCTGACCTCAAGAACGGCTTGATCGGGCAGGAGCAATATCAGCAGGAAAAGGACGGGCTTGAACGCCGGGTCCTGAACGAGGTCGACGCCCCCAGCCCGGAATCCACGCCAGCCGCGTCGCAGCCGGCGCGCAAGCTTGGTTATGGAATCGCAGCGGCCATCCCGATTGGGGCTATTGCTTTTTACCTGGCAGTGGGAAATCAAAAGGCGTTTTCTCCGTCCACGGCAAACGCGACAATGCCGGCGCCCGGCAATGAACAGGGTGACATGCGATCGCAGCAGCAGATTGAAGCCAACGTCGCAAAGTTAGCGCTGCGTCTGCAACAGAATCCCAACGACGCGCAAGGCTGGTTGATGCTGGGTCGAAGTTACATGTTGCTCGAACGCTACGCCGATGCCGCCGGCGCATACGCTCACGCCACTGCGCTAAACGATAGGGATGCCGGCGTTTTCGCCGATTATGCCGAAGCTTTGGCCTTGGCCAACGGCCGGCAGCTTGCGGGAAAGCCGAGCGAAGCATTGGACCGCGCGCTGCAACTGGATCCGCGAAATCAGAAGGCCCTGGGCCTGGCCGGGAGTGCAGCCTTCCAGGCCGGCGACTATAAGAAGGCGATTGACTATTGGGACAAGCTCTTGAAGTTGTTGCCTCCCGGATCCGAAGAGTTAAGGGTCATTTCGGATCAGATTGCGAAGGCGAAAGAGTTGGCCGGTGGTAAAGGTTCGCGATAGACTGGCCGGTTCAGAGTTCAACCTTTAGGTTGGTTTTCGACCAGGCAAGCTAAAGCTTGAACTCTAAACCCGGCAAGGAGACCAACCATGTCTGAAAGAAAATCAATCGACTGCCGCGATCACCCGAGTGATAATGGATGCACGCTGCGGCTTGAAGGCACCGAAGACGAGGTGCTTGATGCAGCCGTCAATCACGCGATCACAAGGCACGGTCACACCGACAACCCCGAGCTGCGCGAACAGATTCGCGGCCTGCTAAAGAACGCAGAATAGAGATTGTGAAGCCCTGCATCCGGCTGAGTCACGCACGGGACTTGCCGCTGCCACTTCGCAACTGAAACACAAAAACCAATGTCCAGAGACAACCTGCTCTTCGCGATTATCGGCATCCTGCTGGGATTCATCGGCGGTTTTATGTCTGCCGGCTATATGAACCAGCGCGAAGCCAGCTCGCGCGCCGCCGCGACTACCGGACAAACAAGCCAGAATCTTCCTCCCAACCATCCGCCGCTTGGTGGAGACCAGAACGCCGATCCGCAGCAGATTTTCGCCCAGGTTCAGGAAGCGATGAAGCAGGCACGCGAGCAGCCGAACAACTTTGAGGCGCAGCTGACTGCGGCCAAGCTCGAATATCAGATTCAACGGTTCGATCAGGCTATCGAATACCTTTTGATAGCCAACAAACTAAAGCCATCAGACTCTGATGTGCTGGCGATGCTGGCGATCGCGAATCTGGACGCGGGCCATTTCGAAGCCGCCGAAAAATGGTACCGGGCGGCGCTATTAAAGAAGCCTAACGATGTTCCGCTACTCGACGGGCTGTGCGCCGTGCTTTTGAGCAAGGGTGATGCGAAGGGCGCGGAAGAAACGATCAATAAACTGGCGAAGGTTGATCCTACCAATCAGGACCTGCAGCAGTTTCGCGACAAGTTGGCGGAGTTAAAAGCGGGCAAGAAATAACTGGTTTCAGATTATGTTGTGCGTCATTCGTGCAGTTGCGGCAAAGCCGCAAAGAAACTCATCCTATTGCTTAGCTGGGTGAACTAACTTGGCGGCTCCCGTCTCTTTCCCAGTAACCAGCTTTTCAGAATTCCAGGATTCTGATTATCAATCGAGAAATAGTCCTGAATCAGCTTACGGTACAGCCGGTTGCGTTCAGCTAACGTGAGCTTGAAACCGCGAGGCATCTGTCCGCCCTTAACATAAGAACTAATCAGCACGCGATCCATTGGCCAGCTCAGCGCTCCCATTCTGTCCGTGTGATGACAGGCGGCGCATGTCTTCCCATCCGTCCCCAGGTTCGCGTCGAATCGAAATTCGGAAAACAGCGAAGCCTCGTTTGATCTGGATGAGCCGAGGCCGGGACCAAGCTTGCTCGCGTCGAGATATTTATCATAGCGGGGACGGGAATAGGCGCGAAACCGCGCGTTGACTATTTCGACCATGGGCTGCTCTTCCCTGTTCACGCTTCCGGTTTCAGGAAAGATTGGCAGCACGCCACTCTTGTGACACTGCGCACAATTGTCGTCCCCTTCTCCAAGCTCCCATCGCCCCTTAATAGTTATCGAACCGTTGCGACGATAAGTGCGGAAGTAATCTTTGAAGTAGGCATTCGTCGATCCCTCAGCGTCCGGCAAGGTGGCTACAATTGAAACATTTCGCACCGATCCGCGCGCTGCCCGTCGATCAGGAATACCGAACTGCACCCACTTTTCCGGGATTCGCTGCTCAGTGTTTCCCGGGACGACGATTAGCAGGCGCCAAAAGCTGTCCGGATTATCGGGCGTTCCCAGGTGGCGTGACTGATAACTGAAAAACAGCAACTGTTGCCCGGGCGTCCTGGCCGCATTAAGCTCGCGCAGCATTGCTTTGGCCTGCGGCAACGTTTCAAAGCGGCTGACAGCGCGCAGGAAAGCCGGCGTCAAAAGAAAATCGGGAATCTCCACGTACTGTTTGGTTTCAGCAAAATAGACCTGGTCGGATACGTTGAAGCCGAGCTCGTGATCGGGTCGGCGAGCAAGCGCGAGCGTAGCCACATAGCCGAGAAACTCCGGATATTGATCCCGAAACATCTCATCCTGAGTCAGCCGGCACTTGTCGACTTCTTTAACAATTCCATCGAGTACTCGCTCGTAAGCGCGTTCCGCACTGTCCCTCTGATACCACGCGTAGGCCGCAGATACCAGACCATCAACTCTGCTCCGAACCCAGACGTCGGGTCGGGCCTTCAATTCTGCGCAGGGAGTGGCCGCAACCGCAGCAATCGGAAGAAGGAGACAGAGCGCGATTGGCCCGATGGTGAGCCTGGGAATTGTCGATCGAAGTCGCGGACAACAGCGATTCATAGCACTTGCATCAATACCAGAGCGTCTGGAGACGTGTCAAAGTTTTTAGTAGTGTCCTAATTTCAAGTTTTCTCTGCGTGATCTCGGCGACCTATGCGTCTCTGCGGTGAATAAGAGCTTCAAATACACTCACCGCGGAGGCGCCAAGAACGCAGAGGGGGCGCAGAGGATCTCAAATTGGGACGCTACCAGGGTTTTCGAAATGTTGACTTAACCTGCAATTTGTCCTAGAAGCACATCCATGCGTGTTCGTTTCAGGCTATCGAGATCGAAGAGGACCACCTAACATCTTATGCGAAAAGCTTTGTTGACAATTCTGACCGGCGGGCTGATTGCAGGCATTCTGGATATTACGTATGCCTGCATTCACAGCTATATTCGGCGCGGGAGTACGCCGATAGCGGTCCTGCAATCCGTCGCCGGTGGGGCGCTGGGCCCGAAAGCCGCTCGCGAAGGCGGAATCAAAACAGCTGCCCTCGGTCTCGCCTTTCACTTTTTGATCGCGATCATTGCTGCGGCGGTCTATTACTTAGCAAGCCGCGTGTTTCCATTCCTGATCAACCAGGCTGTCATCTGCGGCATTCTCTACGGGCTGTGCGTTTATGTCGTCATGAATTGCATCGTATTGCAGCTCTCAGCAATTCACTCGACGACGTATCCGTGGTCATATCCGCGCTCAGTTCTGATTGGAGGACTGCTGATTCATATGTTCGGAATTGGGCTGCCGATTGCTCTCGCCGTGCGCTGGGGTTCGAAGAAATGGAAATGAACGACGTCCAATTGGAAACCGAGCGCCTGATACTTCGTTGGTTTAGCGAAGATGATTTTGATGATTTCTGTAAGATTTGTTCCGATGCTGAGGTGATGCGCTTTCTCGGCGAGGGCAAACCGTTGAACAGCATGGAAGTCTGGCGACGGATGGCTACCTTCATGGGCCACTGGTATTTTCGCGGTTACGGCATCTGGGCAGTCGAAGAGAAAAGTAGCGGCAAGGTAGTGGGAGGAATCGGCTTCATGAATCCCGCGGGCTGGCCGGGATTTGAATTGGGCTGGACGCTGGGCCGTGACAGTTGGGGAAAAGGCTATGCGACCGAAGGCGCGGCGCGGGCGCTGGAACATGCCTTTACGGAAATGGATCGCGACCACGTCATCAGCCTGATCGCGCCAGACAATGTTGGTTCAATAAGAGTAGCGGAGCGGCTCGGCGAGAAGGTCGAAGGTCAGACTGAGATTCTGGGACGACAGGTTTTCATCTACGGAATAAGTCGTGACGAGTGGCGCCAGCGTCGTGGGGAGTAAAACTCAGGCCGGCTTTGCCGAAAAAGTCGTCTCGGCGGGTACAGAACCGCTCGCGGTAGCGAGCGGGATAAAAACTCGACCAACCATAATGACGGAGCAGGCGCTATGGTCGGTGATCAAAACGCAGAGCAAATCCAGATTCTCAGCTTGAGTCCTTATTCCGCTCGCTACCGCGAGCGGTTCTGTACCAGCTCTTTTGGGCTTTAAAGCGACAGTCTCAAAAACCACTCTTTGGGCAAAGCCAGTCAGGAGTTAAGGCTCGATGGCCATCCTCGCCACCGCCGACATCGGGATGCGCTCAGTACGGCCTGTCTTTAACACGATCACAATTGTTCCACCTTCGATCACGACGCGACGAATTGTCGACATGGGACGATCGATTCGGGTCCCGTCCTTCTCTTCAATGATCAGCCTCGCGCCCGGCTGAGGAGTCACCGGTTCCGCAGGTTTCTCTTCCGTGGCGGTCTTCTCTGCCGGGGTAACCGTCTTCTCTTCCCCTTCCTTCTTTGGTGCTTCAGTTTCGGACTTAGCCGGCTCAGACTTGGCGGTTTCCGCTTGCGAAGGCTTCGGCTTACTTGGCGGAGGCGTACGCTTGCGCGGATTGCGTGCGGTGGAAGTTGATCTTGGCGGCTTCACGCGAGCAGATTTCGGCGTCGCCTTTTTCTCTGATTCCTCCGGCGGCTTCTCGGCGACTGTTTCCGTCGCAGACTTTGACTCTGGCGTTGCTGTCGAAGTCTCAGCTGGAGGCTCGTTAATCGTCGCGCCCACAGACGAGACGCGCCTGGTTCCAGGTGATGAGCTCGCTGTCTCAGTCTCTGTTTGCGAATTCTCCGCAACCGGAATGCCGCCGCTGAATGGCGCGAACGCACCACCAAAGCGAATGCGATAATTGCCGTGGTCGTCGTTAGGCGTGCGGGCTTCGATACGCAGGATCAGGATCTGTTTGGTGCGCAGGTAAATGCTCTTGGTCACCTCGGGAGGGATGGTGTTGGCGTAAATGCTGATCTTCATCAACGGCCGGAAGCTGACGGCCGTGAAAACATCCAGGTCGCCATTCAGATTTCGGCTATTGATGGTGATCAGCAGGTCGCCGGGCGTCCCTTCGAACGCGTAGAAGTGGCGCGTCAGACGCGCATCGCCAAGATCGAGCGCTGGGATTCTGGCCTCGATTTCATTCGAAAGGACCGGCGTCGGCAAACCCTGATCGGCAGACTGACCTGACGCCGCAGAGGCACCGGCGATGATGATCGAGACAAGCAGGGCGATCTGAAATGTCTTACGGGTCTTCACAATTAAACCACCAGAGGCAAGCTTGACGAGTCACCTGAGGCAAAGCTGAAGCGGCGGCTTGCGCGGCGACTTAGAGTATCAGATTTGCGACCTTAAGCGGAATCGGAATGGTGGATCAGGGAACGGATATCGCTTTATGGCTCAACGCTGATTCTCCGCTGTTTTGCGATCATTCGTTCCAGCCGATTCAGTCCCTCTCTGACGTTATCTTCCGGTGGACCAAAAGAGAAACGCGTCCACGACTGGAAGGGAGATGGACCGGTTCGGAGTCCGCCGGGATTCACGTCAAAGAATCTTCCCGGCACGGTAATGACTTTGTGTTTGAGTGCCTCCTCAAAAAATGCCTGGCCGTTGTTCAGAGGAGCCGGCAAGTCCTGGAGCGATGCCCAACAGTAAAAGGTCCCTTGCGGATCCGGACAACAGCGAATGCCCATCTCTGCAAGTCTCCGGGTCATCAGATTCCGTTTCCTGGAGAAGACCTGGCGCAGGGCTTTACTTTCAGCGTCTGCTCTTTCCGGCTTGAGCACTTCCAGGGCAGCACGTTGTATCGGTTGACTGGGACCACCATCGATCGCGCTTGCGGCTCGACCCAAAGTGTCGATCATCGCGGCCGGTCCAACAGCCCAACCTACGCGCCAACCGGGATAACGGAAAGATTTTGTCAGCCCGTCTATCAACAACACCGGCTCGTTCTCAACATCCTCAACAAAAGCCGCGGCCGAAACGGGACCCGCTCCCGGCGAACCATCCGGTTCATAAATAAAATGAGAGTAGAACTCATCCAGAACCAAAGTCATTCCTGTGTCCCGAGTGATCTCTACATAGTCTGAGAGTTCCTCTCCACTGATAACGCTGCCTGTAGGATTGCAGGGATTGCTAAAAACGAACGCTTCAATTCCGCGGTTGATGACTTCCCTCTTCAGCTCTACAGCCGGAATTGCGAATCCGTCTCTTTCGGATGCCGGCAACGCAATCGGCGTCAAGCGGTGCTGATGATAGCCAATCATGTCTTCATAAGCGGTGTAATCCGGAATCTGGTAACCCAGATTTACGTTGCCAAGCGAAGCGAAAAGGCGCGAGAGCATTAGGCGTCCGCCTGACGCAATACAAACGTTAGCCGCCGAGTACTTACTCTTCATGTCTGCGCGATAGAGCCGGTTGTAGTGTTCAGCCACCGCCTGTCTCAAATCGTCCGTTCCGGCTATCGGCCCATACGCATGATCGCTCGGCGCCATCTGGATCTCTCTAATGCGCGGTGGCGCGCCGTCGATCTCTCCGACTTCAGGTTGACCCTGGCCCAGGTTGCACCAATCAGGATTGCCGTTCCAAAAGCCCAGCTTCATGGCTTCGGCAACCACGTAGATGACTCCCATATAAGGGATCTCTCGTAAGGCGTTAGGTGACAGTTCCTTCATCTGAGGCTTGTGATTCCGCGGAATTCAGAACAGGCGCAGTAGCATGACGCTCATTTCAGCTTCTCGTACTCTTGCCTGGCTTCTTGCAGCATAGGTAGATCCGGGTTCGCGTCTTTCCAGAGCGCGAAAAAGTCTTGATAGCCCCGGCGCGCACGGGCTGAGTCCTCGCCGAGCGCGTCGGCGCGGGCACGCCCTAATTGCGCCAGCGAGTATAAATAGAAAGTGGGTCCCCAGCCCCGGTGTTCGAGTATCTTCTGGAATTCGTTTGCGGCGTCCGTTCCCTTGTGTTGACTGAGGTATGCCTGACCACGTAGATAGGCAATCTGGAAAAGAGCGGATCCTTCATACGGTCTGGTCGTCTCCAGCAACTGAATGGCCTGAGCTGGATTGCCTCTCTGCAATTCAATCCGCGCCTGGATGAGCGGCAGCAAAACCTTATTGAGTATGGTGTCTTTCGGAAAACGCCTGGTCAATTCACCAACGATAGTTTGTGTTTGGCTGAACTCTCCACAGGTAGCCAGGGCGTTGCTCGCATTGACCATCGTCAGTTGACTGCGCGATATGCCGAGTGCTTTTGCAGTCTGCTCTTTCACCAGCTTGCAATCACCCAGGAGCGCATCCCGAGCTGCGGATCCTACCGCAATCTGAGCCGCAACGTCTTTCAAACCGCGGCCTGCTGATGCCTCAAACGCGTGTCTGGAAAACTCTTTGGCCTCTCGCAACTGGCCTGAAAACGCGGCAGTCTCGGCTTGCCAATTCTGAGCAACATATTCATCCGGCTTTCCGTTCGTCCATTCGATCTGTTGCTTCATCGCTGTCGCATCACCCTGGGCAAATGCAATCCGATAAAGAGTCCTGTGCATGACTGTAGTTTCGAGTTTTTGTGCCAGCGCTTGCCTGATGATCTCCTTAGCCTCCTCGAAACGATTGAGACCTACGAAGGCGGCCGCCAAAAGCGAGTAGCCGGAAGCCGAATTCGGATTGAGGCGAATCGCTTCACGCGCCTCTTCCTGGGCTTTATCGAATTGACCGAGATCGTTGTATTTAACTGCCAGATTGTTGGGCGGCGCAGCCTGCTGTGGATAAGTGCGCTTCCAAAGTTGCAACGTCTCAAGGTACTCATCCAATTCCCCGGTTACATTGTCGTAATAACCTGTAGAGATAAAGAGTCGTTCGCGCTCGCTGACTCGATCACGCAAGTCGTATGCTTTTTGCGAAGCTTCGGCAGCAAGATCATACAACCCGCTGTTGTAGTACATCGACGCCAGCCGGGCATAAGCGAGTGCGAAATTAGGGTCTATTTCCGTAGCCCGTTTGAGAAATGGAATAGCTTCCAGGAACTTGCCCTTTAATTGCTGTTCAACTCCCAGCGAGAAGGCTTTGAGGGCTTCAAGCGAAGAGGTTGTGCCCTGTTCAATCGGAGCATCAAACTTCTGAATCGACTGAAGCGACTCGCCCAGCTTCTCTCTCAACTTCATCGTCGCTTCGCCCAGCGCATGGAGCACCTGCTCCTTGCTTGCAGCTTCCGCCTGTTCTCGCGCGATTGCGTCGCTCGACTGCACATTGATCGCTTCCAGCGTGATCACGTAATGGTTTCCCAGGCTCGCAATCGATCCTACGAGCATTGCTTTCAGTCCCTGACGCTGGCAAATCTCTCGCCCGACGTCCTTGGTCACATGCTCGTCCGGCGATCGCCCCATAAACCTGAGCGCACCGCGCACACGGTCTTCGGAGAAGATATTTAGAAACGGGGATTGACCGAGTTGTACTGTGAACGCCTGTTTGAGTGTTCCGTCAAAGACTGGGTCTCCAGTAGTGTTGACGAAATCTGCCAGCAGAATCGTGTCCTTTTCAGTTAAGCCATGTGCACTGCGAGATCGAGAGAAGAAAATCGCACCCACGATGATGAGTGCCGCAAGCGACGCAACAAAGATTGCGACTTTCTTGTGGCGCTTGATCCCTGTGATGACATGCTCGGCGCTGGATGTCGGGCGTGCCTGCTCTATTGCCGTTCGTGTCGCTGAGGCTTCTGCCGCCCCCGCCATCTGATGATCGCTCGGTTTGGCGGTTCTAAACTCCGGCGGCAGGGTGCGCTTCATCTCCGCGTCCAAATCCAGATGCTGCCTCAATCTCTTCAGATCAATAAGGAGGTCTTTGGCGGACTGGTATCGCTCCTCTCTGTCTTTGCTCAGAGCTTTTGATACGATTTCGTCCAATCTTTCATTAGCTTCGCCGGACAGAATGGTGAGCGAGGGCGGCTCTTCTTGCAGGATGTCGGCGATTATGTCGGTCTTTGTCTGGCCTTCGAACGGCAGACGGGAAGCGACCATCTCGTAAAGCACAACGCCTAAGCTCCAAATGTCCGTGCGCCAATCCACCGCCAGCCCTCGCGCTTGCTCAGGCGACATGTAGGCTGTCGTGCCCATGATCACGCCCGGATCGGTATTGAACACTGCGCGTGTGATGGCTTCGGAATCGGCGAGCGTCTGTTGTCGGGATTTCTCAGTTGGTTTAGCCAGCCCGAAGTCCAGGATCTTAACAACCGCGTCATCATGCCGCATCATAATGTTTTCAGGTTTGATGTCACGGTGAACGATGCCCGCCTTATGAGCGGCGGCCAGAGCGGATGCGATCTGCATGGCAATCTCGAGCGCCTCGCGTAAGCTGAGGCGCTTCTGCGCCGTGTATTCGCGCAAAGTCTGGCCGTCAATAAACTCCGTCACGATGAAGTGAGCGGACTCGGACTCGCCAATCTCGAACACGGTGAGAATGTTCGCCTGGTTAAGCGATGAAGCGGTCTTGGCCTCCTGAATGAAGCGCTTCATGCGACTCTGATCAGCAGCGATCTCAGCCGGCAGGATCTTCAATGCTACCTGACGACCAAGCTGTGTATCGTTCGCCAGGTAGACCTCGCCCATCGCGCCGGCGCCCAGCTTTGATACGATGCGATAGCGCCCTAACAGAGAGTTAAGTTTTAGTTCGTCCATCAGATGAGATCGCTAAACCGAAAGAAAGTGCTCATCAATTATCTATTGTGCAAATCTACACGATCGCCACAGTTCGGCCATCAATCAAGCTTGTAAGGAACTTATTGTGATCCGCCGAGCAACGCTTCGGAAGTATACTTACAGCAGGGTAATCATCAAAGCCGTTAATCGCGCGCAATTATGCTTACTGGCTTTGCCCCAAAAGTCGGCCGAGCGGTTACAGAACCCCGACCAGTCGGGGTAAGAGCGGGATAGGAACCCAATCAACCCTTAACGGATGTGGTGCTATCTTCGTGGATCAAGATTCAGATTTCAGCTTGAGTCTTTATCCCGCTCGCTACCGCGAGCGGTTCCGTACCAAGCCCTCTGTTGGCTTCAAGCAAACTCAAAATTGCCTTTTGGGAAGCCATGCTTACGAGTTGATACGCGACGAATGGAGAGTTAGTAAAGATTGTGATGAATTATGGTGCCGAAGGGGGGAACGACCTTGCGATCTGCTAACTTTCTTCACATCAAGAGATCCGCAGAACACGTTGAATCATCGAACTTTGCATCTTTTCTGTTTAGTCAACCAAATTCTCTTTAGTCTCTTTGGTGCTCTCTCATAATGGACACCAAACAGACACCACAAATTTGTTTGATCAGTTTTCCCAATGCTGAATTAGCACTCGGCCCACGGCGTCATTCTTCGTTCTTACCAGCAAATAATTCAGCAGCTAGGAAACGGCTATAATCTCATTCCTCGTCAATTACTTCCCAGCCGGCTTCTTCCTTCGCTCTGATAGCATGTACTCCCTTCGGCAAACTGAAAGACCTGGCATACCGACTCAATCGCTTATCGGAATCTCCGCCGCAGTCGGTAGAAATGACTATCGCATAACTTTGATCAGTTACGATGATGTAGCTATTGTCGCAAGGGTCAGCCATCATATTGCCGGCGTCGTAATAGGCCGGCAGTTTCTGTCTGCCAATGAGCACAGGCTTGAAGATCACAGGATGTTTGTCAGGATCTTCCGATTCCCAGCGGTTCGATTTTGCGTTGTACACGAACCCGCCGACCGCCT
>Ga0070707_100002370_pt1 | contig 17979 bp, 11 predicted proteins | sample KBSK5502metaG_FD_65468 | JGI IMG/M metagenome (GOLD analysis project Ga0070707, IMG submission 65468) | Corn, switchgrass and miscanthus rhizosphere microbial communities from Kellogg Biological Station, Michigan, USA - KBS K5-50-2 metaG | ecosystem: Host-associated > Plants > Roots >... | reverse complement strand
TTCGTCGATCAGGCTCCATTCAACTCCGGAGTCGTCAAGGCCGTGCTGACTTTCGATTCCACCGATCCGGTTTTTGTCACCGCCTTGCGCGGGTTAACAAACGAGCGGTCGGACTTTATCTTGAGCACTCTGCCCGTCGTGGACTCCAGCGTCGTTATGAGTACCCTGGTCATTCCGCATCTCGCCGACGGAGGCGGATGGACGACTCAGGTTGTCCTCATCAATTCTTCAACAGATCCGATGCGCGGCAGTTTGCAGTTCGTCGATCAGCAGACGCACGCTGTGACTAATACCGTCAATTACACGATCCCACCTCAAAGCTATTTCCGGTTTCAAACTGCGGGCACGGCATCATCGACACAATCCGGTTTCGTGCGAATCGTCCCGGCAAATAATGGAACGACGCCAGCAGCGTTTGGCATTTTTTCATTTCGCCAGAATGGAGTGACGGTGAGTGAAACGGCGCTTACCGCGGTGCCTGGATCGACCGCGTATCGGGTTTACGCCGAGAACTCATCGGCCACGCAGACCGGCATCGCTATTGCGAACCTTTCGTCTGATCCAATAACTGTCAGTCTGGATGCAACCACACTGACCGGCGATCCCGCCGGTTTGAGTGGTAGGTTGACGATTCCAGGGAACGGCCAGATTGCGACATTCCTCTCCCAGATTCCGGGTTTTGAGAGCATTGGCACGTCATTCCAGGGTGTGCTGAGAATCTCGACGGGTTCGGCTTCAGGCATTGCCGTCGCCGGGCTCCGCGGGCGAAGCAACGAACGCGGGGATTTCCTTGTCGCCACCATTCCATCGGTCGATGAGACGGCATCGACGCCGCGAGTGCAGCTTGCGTTTCCTCACTACGTTCAGGGTGCCGGCTACACCACCCAGTTCGTGTTCTTCGCCGGACGCGCCAACAGTGGAGCGACGGGAACACTTCGACTCTTCGATCAGACCGGGGCACAAATCAACGTACAATAGCGTTCGCATGAAGCGAAACGTCCGTACGGGTCTTGAGGCGCCCGAAATCAAACGGGACATTCTCGACAATCTGTTTTACGTGTTGGGAAAGTTTCCGGAAGTTGCGACTCGCAACGACTGGTACCTCGCCGTCGCTTATACCGTGCGCGATCGCCTGCTGAACCGCTGGGTACAGACCGCTTACCAGTATTACGAACACAAAGTCCGGACGGTGAGCTACCTCTCCGCCGAATTTCTGATCGGACCGCAACTCGGCATGAACCTTCAGAGACTGCACAGCGAGGATTCATTCCGGCGAGCGGTCGAAGAACTCGGAGTCAATCTCGACGAGTTGATCGAGCACGAAGAAGAGCCCGGCCTGGGCACGGGCGGCCTCGGACGTCTCGCCGCCTGCTTCATGGAATCCATGGCAACACTGCAGGTGCCGGCAATCGGATACGGCATTCGATACGAGTTCGGCATCTTCGATCAGGAAATCCGCGACGGATGGCAATGCGAAGTCGCCGACCCATGGCTGCGTCTCGGAAATCCGTGGGAGATCCCGAGGCCGGACCTTCGATTCGACGTGAAGTTTGGCGGACATGTCGAGCCATACCGCGACACCAGCGGCCGGTATTGCGCGCGATGGATCCCCGACCAGACTGTTCAAGGCACGCCGTACGACACGGCAATTCTCGGCTTCGGAATCCAAACCGCAAACCTGCTTCGCCTGTGGAAGGCGGAGGCAAAACGGTCATTCGATTTTCGATTGTTCAACGCGGGCGATTACTACGGAGCCGTGCATGAAAAGGTCGACTCGGAAAATATCTCGAAAGTGCTCTACCCGAATGACGACCCGGCGCAAGGACGCGAGCTGAGGCTGAAGCAGCAGTATTTTTTCGTGTCGTGCTCGCTTCAGGACATGGTCCGGCTTTATCTCCAGCGCGAAGAATCACTCCATCAGTTTCATGAGAAGTTCGCCGTTCAGTTGAACGACACGCATCCCTCACTCGCGATTCCCGAGCTCATGCGTTTGCTCGTCGACGACCATTGCATGGACTGGGAAACGGCATGGAACATCACGCAACGCACGTTCAGCTATACCAACCACACGCTGCTCAGCGAGGCGCTCGAGCGCTGGCCTCTCGCGCTCATCGCGCGATTGCTGCCGCGTCATCTTGAAATCATCTATGAGATCAACCGGCGTTTCCTGGATGAAGTTCGCGTGCGATTTCCTGGTGACGACGGCAAAGTCCGGCGCCTGTCGCTGATCGACGAAACGGGTGAACGCTACGTCCGCATGGCGCATCTGGCTTGCGTTGGAAGCCATGCCATCAATGGCGTTGCTGAATTACACACGCGGCTGCTTGAAGAGGAAGTGCTGCCGGATTTCTTCGACATCATGCGGGAAAAATTCAGCAACAAGACGAACGGCGTGACTCATCGCCGGTTTCTGCTGATCTCGAATCCGCGACTGGCAAAGCTGATCACGGAGGTGATCGGGCCCGGCTGGATTGGAAATCTTGACGAACTCAAGAAGCTCGAAAGCTTCGTACCGGATTCCTCGTTTGGCGAACAATGGCATCAGGTGAAACAGGCGAATAAGGTTCGTCTCGCCGAGTACATCGAGCGGGTAACCGGCATCGTTATCGATCCGGCGAGCATCTTCGACGTGCACGTCAAGCGCATTCACGAATATAAGCGGCAACACCTCAATCTGCTTCATGTCGTAACGCTGTACAACCGGCTGAAGCACAATCCCTCGCTCGACGTAACCCCGCGTACGGTGATCTTTGCCGGCAAGGCCGCTCCGGGTTATTTCATGGCGAAGCTGATGATCAAGCTGATCAACTCTGTCGCGGATACCGTCGATCGCGATCCGGATATCCGCGGCCGCCTGAAGGTCGTTTTCATTCCCGACTTCAATGTCCAGAACGCGCAGCGCATTTATCCGGCGGCAGACTTGTCTGAGCAGATCTCCACCGCCGGCAAAGAAGCCTCCGGCACCGGCAACATGAAAATGTCGATGAACGGCGCGCTGACGATTGGCACGCTTGATGGCGCCAACATCGAGATCCGCGAAGAAGTAGGCGCCGAAAACTTTTTCCTTTTCGGCATGACCGCGCAGGAAGCCGAGGACCGCTGGAATCGCGGCTATCAACCGCGGGCCGTCTATGAATCAAACCCCGAGCTTCGCGAAGCTATCGACTGCATCGCTCGCGGAACATTCTCTCCCGAACAACCCGATCTCTTTCGGCCCATCGTCGATTCCCTGCTCGATCACGACACCTTCATGGCCTTCGCCGATTATCAGGCCTACATTGACTGCCAGAGCGGCGTCTCCCGCTCCTACCGCGATCGCGACCACTGGACATCTATGTCGATCCTGAACACGGCGCGCATCGGCAAATTTTCATCCGACCGCGCGATACGCGATTACTGTCGCGACATCTGGAACATCCCGCTCTCGCTACCCCACCGCACAGCGCCGGTTCGCTGAACTCCATTCAATGGCACCAACCTGTCTTTCATCTGCACAGCTACACGCCCCGTCGTTTGTTTTTGATCACGGATATCCGACGTGCTGGATCATGACGCGGCCCCGGTCCGAATTGCCGGCTCGGGTGGATGAACCGCCTGCTAAAGACAATTAAGTCTTTTAACGCGCCTGATTCCTTCAAAATCTCCCTTTCGACGGCTGTAAACTGTCCCCAGATGACGTAAGTACGTGAGCGCGCCGCTGCAAGCTGAACCGACCCGGCAGCGGCCTGGACGATTTGCATGGAGGATCGCGATGACGAAAGTTGCAGGCTCTCGAATTGTGAGGGCGCTGAGGTGCGGAGGGGTGGTGACTCTGGTGATGGTGTCGCAGGCGGCGGTCACGCTTCTCTTCGGCCAACTCCAGGTTGCACAGATCGATCTCAGCCCGCCTGACGCGGCGGACAACGATGTCGTCACCTTCAGGTTGAGTGGAACCTGGCCGAACGGCTGTGTGCCGCAATCGCCCGTGGTTTCGGTTTCGCCTGGCGCGGTACGAATCGACACCACGAACCCCGGCGCCGTGTGCCCCCAGGCTCTCACGCCGTGGACGCTAGCCGGAATGATCGGGAAGCTGTCGCCCGGCCGCTACGATGTTGTCGTCCGGTTTTCGGGCCCGAGCGTGAGTAGCTTTGTGGAGCTGGGCCGGCGAACCCTGACCGTAGCGGATTCCTCGCTGCTCAATGAAGTAATCTTGCCCATGGTGGTCAACGGCGCGGTCGCCGAGAAACTGCACTACCAGACCATCTTCACGGTATTGAACGCGTCGGCGGGGGATGTGAAGGGGACTTTGCAGGTATACAGCAATGCGGGCGCGCCTTCAGGGGCGTTCTGTTCGCCGCTCGCTCCGGCGCCGTCGAATGCCACGTTCACACTGAGCCCGAACGGTCAGGTCCTCCAGTTCACTTCCGCCGATCTTGCTTTCCTGAACGGGTGGGCGCGATTGAGGTGGCAGGGTGCAGCGCCAGTTCTGGTCTCCGAAGAGTTGACGCTGGTGGCAGCGGCTCCGGCACGCTGTCAGCTGGTTTGCAATCGGCCATCCACCGAGAAGTTGTCGAGCGCACAAATCATGGCGGTCAAGCCAGCGCGTGAGTTCAAAATGCCGATGACGATCAATCCGAATCGGCAGACAGCTGTCGCCCTCATCAACCCCTCGTCCGCGGAACCCGTGACGGTGAAGGTTGCGATTCTGGATACCGCCGGGCAGGGCGCGCAGCTCAACGTGCCGAACCGCTTCGAGATCAGGCTCCGACCCCTCGAGCGCGTCAGCGACTTCGTTTGGCAGATGGCGTCCCAGCAATCGCCTCTGGCCGTCGTCCCGAGTCCGCCGGACTCCTTCCAGGGTTCCCTAGTATTCACCTCGGACTTGCCGTTTGTTGCCAGCGGGCTCCATATCATGTTTCCCGAAGGAAAATTCGCGCCGGTTCCCGTTGTCTCTACGCAGTGAATTCCGACAGCCCTTGGAATGGCGCAGGAGCTTTCGCCTGTTCGTCGACAATTCGACAGAGCATCCCACTTTCTGGGTCGGCAACAACCACGGCGCGTCGATTGTGAAGCTGGAACCCCTGCTCGAGCAAAAAAGGTCTGAAAACCTCGTCTACCACAGCACACAGCGCCGATTCGCTGAACGAACCATCGGGTCGTTGGCCTTGCAGCCGAAAGCGGCGGCGAACTCTGGAAGATTCGACAGTGGTCCGTTGATGCGATAACGCGAAATCGGGTGAGGATCTGAGCTGGCCTGCTGGCGTTCGGACTCGATTCGCTGGCTTTCGGACCAGATCATCGCCCATCCCATAAAGAAGCGTTGCTCGGGAGTGAATCCATCGATGTTGGCGGGACGAGGCCGTCCGGCCATCGATTTCTGAAGCGCTTCATATGCGATCGTGACGCCGCCAAGATCCGCGATCGATTCGCCAAGCACGAGCTTGCCGTTCAGATTCAAGCCGTCTGCCGTTTGATAGCTGCCGAATTGTTCGGCAACACATTCCGCCCGAGTGGTGAACTTGTTTCGATCGTCAGTGGTCCACCAGCTTCGCAGATTTCCCTGCGGATCGAACTGGCTGCCCTGATCGTCGAAGCCGTGCGTGAGCTCGTGACCAATGACCGCGCCGATCGCGCCGTAATTGAGGGCATCGTCCGCCTGCGGATCGAAGAACGGCGGCTGGAGAATTCCTGCAGGAAATACAATTTCGTTATTGGTTGGTGTGTAGTAGGCATTCACCGTTGGTGGAGTCATTTGCCATTCGCTACGATCGACAGGCTTGCCGATCTTGGCGATGTCGCGCTTTTCTTCCAGCGCCATCGCCTGACGGACGTTCAGGAAGTATGAGTCGCGACTGAGCCGCAGCGAGGAGTAATCTTTCCATTTTTCAGGATTGCCGATCTTGCGGCCGAATGCCTCGAGTTTCGCGAGCGCCTGCCGGCGCGTGGCGTCCGTCATCCAATCGGCCTTCTGGATGCGTTCGCGGAAGGCGGCCACGAGGTTATTGATCATCGCGTCCATGCGCGCTTTTGCTTCGGGTGGAAATGCTTTTGCCACATAGACCTGTCCGAGCGCCTCACCCAACATCTGGTCGGTGGTCGTGACACAGCGCCGCCATCGCGGCTGAAGTTCCTTTGCGCCTGTCAGCGTGCGCCCGAAGAAGTCGAAGTCTTCGTTAACGAACCTGGAGGACAAACGCGGGGCAGCCTGATGCAGGACGCGCCATCGCAGATACGTTTTCCACTCGGCCAGCGGCACAGTCTTTAATATCTGGTTCATGCCTTCGAAGAATTTCAGCTGAGCGATGTTCACCGTGGGAGTTCGCGGAATGCCTCGCGCGGCGAGGTAGTCGGTCCAGGAGAAATCCGGCGTGAGCATACGAAGCTGCGCGACCGTCCGCTTGTTGTCCTGTTTCGTGGGATCGCGGCGCTCGACAGGATCCATGGAGACGTCTGCGAGCTGCATTTCCATTTTCATGATGACGCCCGCCGCGGCGGATGCCTGGTCGGGCGTATCGCCGAGCAGCTCGAACATTCGGGCGGCATGCTTTACGAAGGCCTCGCGAAGCTGCTTCGATTTCTCGTCGGTCTTTGTGTAGTAGTCCTTGTTCGGCAGGCTCAGGCCACCCTGGAGGGCCCACGCGATGTTTTGCGCACTGTTCTGGTAATCATGCGAAGCGCCGAACAGGAAGAGTGTCGGCATGCCCATGTCGTGGAGCCTGGCGATCTCAGTCTCGAGGGCGCGAAGAGAAGCAATCTTCGAAACGCGGTCGAGCTCATCGGAGACCGGCGCAGAGCCTCGCGATTCAATTCGGGCTTCGTCCATGCATGAAGCGTAGAAGGTTCCGATGAGCTGCTCGTTCGTTCCGCGGGCGGCATCCGAGCGCGCGGCGTCCTCCAGAATTTCGCGCAACGTTTTCAGATTGTTTTCCTGCAGGATCTGAAACGTTCCCCAGCGCGCGTATGCGGGAGGAACCGGATTCTCCTTCACCCAATTGCCGTTCACGAATTGATTGAAGTCGTCGCATGGCTTGCACGTGGTGTCCAGCCGCTTCGCATCGAAGCGGCCGGATGTCTGTGCGGAATTCTGCGCGGCAAACAGAAGCAGCAGGATCATTGCGCGAATGCTAGTCATAAAGACTTGCTCCTCAATAAACTCTGGGCAAACGGCCATTCTTCATCGATCCATTGCAGTTCGCAGGAGAAGCCAACACGCTCGGCCATCGCGCGAACCTGTTCCGGACGGAATTTGTAGCTGCTCTCCGTCCAGATCGTTTCACCTTTCTTCAAACTCACACTAAAACTCTGATTGATCGAAATTGTTTGATCCGATTTCGAGCGCAGGTGCATTTCGATGCGTTCCCTGGACTCGTTGTAGCGCGCTTGGTGCTCGAATTGCTTCAGATCAAAGTTCCCGTGGAGCGCTCGATTAATGCGGGCAAGAAGATTCAAGTTAAAGACCGCAGTCAGCCCCACAGCATCGTTGTATGCCGCCAGCATTTGATCGAGATTCTTCACGAGATCGGTACCCAGCAGGAAGACGTCACCAGGCTCGAGAAGTTCTCGAACAGCGCGAAGGAATGATTCGGCGACAGGCGGATCGAAATTTCCAAGCGAGCTACCTAAAAACAGCACCAGCATCGACGTTCCTGGCTTCCGCAGCATCGAGGCAGACGCGAGTCCATCGATATACGAATCCTCGAACGGGATGACTTTCAATTGATCGATATCGTCGAGATCGCGCTGGCATCGGCTGAGCGCTGCGGATGAAAGATCGATCGGGCAGTACGTGATTGGCCCGCATTTCACGAGATGCGGCAGAATGCGCCTTGCTTTCTCGCCGGAACCGCTTCCCAGTTCGACCACGGTCGAGAGACTCACGCAATGCTCGGGTAACAGACTCGCGTGACGGTCCAGCAGCCGCAGATCCGCGCGCGTCAGTCCATATTCGGGGAGGAGGGTGATGGCTTCAAACAGCGCGGTCCCGAGATCGTCGTACAGGTATTTGGAATAAAGTTCCTTTTGCCCGGTCTTCGTCAGACCCGCCCGCACGTCGGCCTCGAATTCGGCGATTGAGACAGGATGTCCTGGCGGTCGCGACACCCGACTACATTACCAGAAAACAGGTCGGCATCACTCAGTGATGAAACCCGCCCAAGAACGCGTCTTCGGCGGCGTAATCAAATTGACGGGCATCGATCTGCGATGGTGGATGCGAACGCTCCCACGCCAGGGTCCATTCGATCGCCTCATGAGGATCGATCAGTTCGCGATAATCCAGCTCGTTGCGAATGCGGCTGGAGTCGGCAACCCAGTGCTGGTCCATGTTTCCAGGATTCTTCAGAAATGCGGGCGCTCGTTCGCCGGGTACAGTTACAAACTCGCCATGCCAGTCCGCTGCTTTGGCGATCTTTCGTGCCCATTCCAATTCTGAAAGGCACTTGCTCTCCGCGACGTTGTACACACGTCCGGAGGCCCGCTCAGACGTCGCCGCCAGACTGATGGAGGCGGCCACGTTTTCCACGTAAGCGCGTGGACCCCGCCAAAGCGCAGCTTTTTCTTCAAAGAGAATCGCCGGACGGCGATCGTCCATTCGCTTCAGCAGCGGAAAGCATCGATGCAACGGATCGCCGGGTCCATAAACCATCGGCAACCGCAACACGGTTCCCGGAAGCTCCGGATCGCTCAGTACCTCGCGCTCCACTGGAATCTTGTCGTACTCGTCATCGAGCCAGCCAAACACCTGCTGCAGTCTTGAAATTTGTTCCCGCGAATACGTCTGCCCCTGCGATCGTACCGGCGATTCCTCAGTGAGCGGCAGCGGCTCCAGCGGGCCGCGCTCCAGCCCATGGAATACAGCACACGCGCGATACACATCGATGCTGCTGACAGCAACGATCCTCTGCGCCATACCTCGGACGATACTCATGATGTCGCGGGCCTGCATACCGGAGCTGAGAATGACGTCGATGACGACGTCCGGCTTGAATGCCCGGATCTGAGCCGCCGCATCCGCGATGGCCCGGCGATCGCCGGTGATGTGTGGAACGGAGGAAGGGAGGACGCTGGCCGTACTCCCACGATGGAAGACAGCGACCTCCTTGTCGCGGCGAATGAGATCCGTGACCACCCAAGGACCGATGAACCCGGTGCCCCCGATTACGAGAACGCGCATTCGCCAAGCGTAAAAGGAGAGGAATCTTGTTTGCCAGCACATTCAACTGTAGCGGCGCTCTGTGAGCGCCGGCGGTCATAGATGTGAACGAATTGAAATCAAGCATTATTCCCCTCCTTGAAAAGGAGGGGTGGATGCGCGATCAAGAAAATGTCGCGAAGCAACCTTGTTCGCGCAGACGGGGTGGTCAGACCGGCGAAATCTTAAGGCCTGAAGAGTTTCGCCGGACTGACCACCCCGTCTGCGGCGCTTGGGAGGCTTCGCGACTTTTTATTAATGCCGCATCCACCCCTCCTTTTCAAGGAGGGGAATGTGTCTGCACCTTCATAGACCGCCGCTACAGTTACGATGCATAGGAATCTAGTTACCGCCTTAGTCACAGTCGGTTCCATTCTGATGTTCGCCGAGGTGCGCGCCCGGGTGATTGTTGCACAGCAGATCGGCGACACACCCGCCATCACCACGCACCTCGACGAACGTGACATCGAGAGCGGCCGCGTCTCTTTCCCGGAAGTCGTCGAACACGGCCGGCGGCTGTTCACCGCGGTCTACAACAAGCTGGACGGCCAGGGGCGGCCGAACGACTCGTTATTGATGGCGCGGCCGAATGGGCCCGACGCGCATTCGTGCACCTCCTGCCACAACCGGCCGCGGGCGGGCGGGGGCGGCGATTTCCCGACGAACGTGTTTGTGACGGGCGACGGCGAACGCATGACCGTCAGCCTATTCGGTTCCGGCCCCATTGAAATACTTGCCCGGGAGATGACGCGCGAGCTGCAGGCCACACGAATGGCGGCGATTAACCGGGCCTACCTCAGCGCCACGAACGTTCCGGCGCATCTCGTCGCCAAAGGAATCGACTTCGGCGACATCATCGCTCGTCCTGACGGCAAGGTGGATACGAGCGGCGTTCGAGGTGTCAGCGCCGACCTCGTTGTCCGGCCATTTCATCAGGATGGAGCGGCGGTATCGCTGCGTCAGTTTACGAACGAAGGGATGAATCAGCATCTCGGAATGCAGTCCCAGGAACTATTTGGAATCGACACGGACCCCGACGGTGATGGCGTCAAGAATGAGCTCACCGTCGGCGACATGACGGCGATTGCCCTCTTCCAGGCCCAATTGGGCACCCCGACGAGAATCATCCCGGACGATCTAGTAAGACGGCAGGCGGCAGCAGATGGCGAAGCTCTTTTTAACAGGATCGGCTGTACCGAATGCCACGTGCCCGAAATGAAGCTGGACAGCCGCATGTTTACCGAGGCGAATCCCTTTAACCCCGAATGGAAGCTGCCGGTTACGGTTTCCAGGCCCACTGGTTTCGATATGACCAGGCAAGGTGAGGCCCCCCGGCTGGAACCCACGCCCGACGGACGCGCCATCGTGCGCGCATATACGGACTTGAAGCGCCATAACCTGTGCGACTCGGAGGATCAGTTCTTTTGTAACGAGAAAGTGGCGCAGCCTGGAATTCCTCCATCTTCCTTTCTGACCCGGAAACTGTGGGATATTGGCAGTTCGGCAGCATTTGGGCACCGTGGTGATCTCTCGACGATCGGGGAAGCCATCGAACATCACGCTGGAGAGGCGAGGCCCTCGCTAAAGAAATACTCGAATTTGTCGAAGTATGAAAGGTCCGCGATCGTCGAATTCTTGAAGACGTTGCAGATTGGAACGTAAGTTGCACCATAGACGCCAGCTTGGGCTCGTGTTCGTGGTTAAATGAAGGCAAATGTTGGGTAAGACCAGCAAAAAGCCACAACAACTAGATGGATTGGAAGGAAAGATAATGGTCGTTCTTGAAAGTATTGTCATTAATTTGGCAGTCCTTGCCATTTCCGGCGCATCGGCCGTCGGACTTGGACACTTGTTTCTCAGTGTCGTCGTCAAAGATCGCCGCACTTCGTAGGCGCTAAGGTAGACGCCGGCTTCGGCCGGCGCGTGCCGCTTCCGTCCGGAACCCTTTAAAGGTCATAATCCGGACGGAGGCCTGGCATGTCATTCCGTCTATTAATGGCTGCGCCCTTCCGGGCTTGCATTCGCTCCGCTCATCCACTCGCACCCGCCGTACTTACACTAGCTCTCGCGCTTCCCTGTTGGTCCCAATCCCGTACCCTCACCGCATCCGATTACACGCGCGCCGAAAAACTTCTCGGCTACAACACGAACCGGCTGGTGCTGCATGCGCCCGCGCGGCCCGTGTGGTTGCCTGACGACCGTTTCTGGTATCGCGTCACAACGGAGAAAGGAAACGAGATCGTTCTCGTCGATCCTGTGCGCGGCACACGTGGCCCCTGCGAGGCACAACAAGAGGTCAAATGCACTCCGCTCCCTCGCGCTGATGCCAACAGTGTCCTCTCGCCCGACCGCAATCGCGCAGCGTTCATTCGCGATTTCAATCTCTGGGTGCGTGAGGTTGCCTCCGGCAAGGAGGCTCAGCTCACTAAAGATGGTGTGAAGGATTTCGGCTACGCGACCGACAACGCCGGCTGGATTCGCAGTGATCGTCCCGTTGTGTTGTGGTCGCCGGATTCGAAAAAGATCGCCACATTTCAACACGACGCGCGGGGTGTCGGTGAAATGTATCTCGTCCATACCACGGTTGGGCATCCCACGCTCGAGGCATGGAAGTATCCGCTCGCGGGCGACGATAAAATTTTTCAGATCTCGAGAGTCATCATCGATGTCGACAACGCCCGCGTCATTCGCCTCGATATGCCCCCGGATCCGCATCGGTCGTCGCTTTGCGATCACGTGCAGTGCGACGGTACGTTTGCCGACGTCCAGTGGAGCGCCGACAGCACGCAACTCGCTTTCATCTCCTCTTCGCGAGATCACAAACGCGCAACACTTCGCGTTGCCGATGCCGCGACAGGCAAAGTTCGCGATGTGATCGACGAAAAAGTCGAAACGTATTTCGAAGGCGGAAACGACCGGCCCAACTGGCGCTTTCTTCCCGCTTCGAACGAGGTGATCTGGTTTTCCGAGCGCGACAACTGGGGCGATCTCTATCTGTACGACCTCGGAACCGGGAAACTCAAGAACAGGATCACCAGCGGCCCGGGCAACGTTTCACAAACGCTGAAAGTGGATGAGAAGAGCGGCATCGTCTATTTCCTCGGAGTTGGAAAAGAAAGCGGGCGCGATCCGTATTTCGTTCACCTCTACCGTGTCGGACTCGACGGAAAGAACCTGACAGTGCTCACGCCGGAGGATGCAACCCACGATGTGTCGATGTCGCCTTCCGGCCGCTACTTCGTCGACAGCTACTCCAGGCCGGATGTTCCTCCGACTGTCGTTCTGCGCGATAGTGAAGGGAAACTGCTTAACACGCTCGATAAGGCCGACGTCTCCCGGCTTGTCGCTAACGGCTGGAAACCGGTGACTCGGATCACGGTGAAAGCTCGAGATGGCGCCACCGATCTCTACGGGCTTCTGTACAAACCCTCAGACTTCGATCCCGCAAAGAAGTATCCGATCGTGAATCGCATTTATCCGGGCCCTCAAACCGGAAGCGTCGGCAGCCGCAATTTCTCCTCGGCGCGCAGCGATTCGCAGGCGCTTGCCGAGCTCGGATTCATCGTTGTTGAAATCGATGGAATGGGAACACCGTGGCGGTCCAAGAAATTTCATGATGCGTACTTCGGCAATATGGGCGATAACACGCTCGCCGATCAGGTCGCGGGAATGAAGGAACTGGCACAGCGCTATTCGTGGATCGACATCGATCGCGTGGGAATCTGGGGCCACTCCGGCGGCGGCTATGCTGCGGCCGATGCCATGTTCCGATTTCCCGACTTCTTCAAGGTCGGGATCGCTGAAGCGGGGAATCACGACAATCGCAACTACGAAGACGATTGGGCCGAGAAGTGGCAGGGCCTGCTCGTGCGCAAAACCGAAACCACAACGAACTATGACAATCAGGCCAATCAACTCGTCGCGAAAAACCTGAAGGGCAAGTTGCTGCTCGCCCACGGCACCACGGACTCCAACGTTCCTCCCGATAACACGCTTCTGGTTGTGAACGAACTGATCAAAGCCAATAAGGATTTCGATCTATTGCTGCTGCCGAATCGCGGTCACGGCTTCGCGACCGAACCCTACATGATTCGCCGCCGCTGGGATTACTTCGTGAAGAACCTTCTTGGCGCGGAGCCGCCGAAAGAATACGAGTTGCGACCTTCAACAGAGAGATAGCCACAAAAAGGCACAAGAAGCACAAAACTTTTTGTGACTTTTGTGCTTTTTTGTGGCTAATTCTTCCGCATGCGAATGCTCTCACTTTTCATTAGTGCCGCACTCATGGCGCAGAACCCAGGGGCTGAATGGCCCATGTACAACCGTGATCTTGCAGCAACGCGATTCTCGCCGCTGACGCAGATCAACACAAAAAACGTCGGCCGCCTCACGCGCGCGTGGACTTTCAAAACCGGAAAGGTGAAGGCGGAAGGCATCACGGGAGGCTCGGAAGTCACGCCCATCGTCGTGAACGGCATGATGTACCTCTCGACCAACAATCGGGTCGTCGCGCTGGAACCGGAGACCGGCAAGGAAGTCTGGGCGTTCGAGATGAAAACCGGAGAACCGACGCGGCGCGGGGTCGCGTTCTGGCCGGGTGATGGGAACATCCCTCCTCGCATCTTCTTTACTTCGGGAGCTCGCCTGACCGGATTGAGCGCCTACACCGGCGAAGCGGTTTCCGGATTCGGCAACGGCGGCGAAGTCGATATGGTTATTCCGTACGAATCCGCGCCCGCCGTCTACAAGAACCTGCTCATCGTCGGCACGAACGGCAATCCCGGCGGAACGCGCGCTTTCGATGCGCGCACGGGCGCGAAGGTGTGGGAGTTCCGATCGATTCCGCAGCAGCCCGGCGATCCCGGCATCGAAACGTGGGGCGGCGACAGCTACAGGAATCGTCCCGGTGCGACGCAGTGGGGATTCTCGATGAGCATCGATGCGGAACGCGGAATCGTTTACGCCGCCTACGACGCGCCCGGCCCGAATGACTACTACGGCGGCGACCGTCCCGGCGACAACCTGTTCGGCAGTTCGATCGTTGCGCTGGATGCAGAAACTGGAAAAATGAAGTGGCACTTCCAGGTCACGCATCACGATCTGTGGGATTACGATCTGCCCTCCCCCGCCGCTCTCGTCGACATCAACGTGAAGGGTGAAAAGATTCCGGCTCTGGTCGCCGTGCCGAAGCACGCGCACATGTACATTCTGAATCGCGTCACCGGGAAACCGGTATTCGGCGTGGAGGAGCGTCAGGTTCCCATCAGCAATGTGCCCGGTGAACACAGTTCTCTCACTCAGCCTTTTCCATTGAAGCCTCCTGTGCTCGCGCGTGACAGCTTCAAGCCGGAGGACATCGTCATAGCCGCAGACACGAACGAAGAGCATGCGAGGTTTTGCCGTGAACTCGTCGAACGCAGCGGTGGTTTGTATAACGTTGGACCGTTCACTCCGTACCTCTACCGTGAAGAAGGGGCAAAGCCGCAATCGACGGTGCTCTTCCCGGGCTCAATCGGTGGGGTCAACTGGGGCGGAACGGCATCGGATCCGACGATGGGATACGTCTTCGTGAACACCCAGGATGAGGCCAGCATCGGATGGGTTGAGAAGACGGCGGCCGGGCAGCGCGGCAATGGATACCGCCGGAACAGCATTGTGGGACCGACGTCGCGGTTCCAGTGGAGTGAAGGCGACCCGCGTTCCGGCAACATCAACAATGCCGGAGCGCATGCCTGGCCATGCCAGAAGCCGCCATGGGGCCAGCTCATCGCTGTGAATGCGAACACCGGTGACATCGCATGGAAGGTACGCCTGGGCGTCACCGATGAACTGCCGGAAGGAAAGAAAAACACCGGCCGCATGAGCATGGGCGGCCCGATCGCCACTGCCGGCGGCCTCGTATTCATCGCTGCGACGAATGATAAGCGCTTTCGCGCTTTTGATTCGAAGACGGGAAAAGAACTGTGGACCACGAAGCTGGATATGAGCGCGCACGCGGTTCCGATTACGTATCAGGGTAAGAACGGAAAGCAGTACGTGGCCGTGCTCGCGGCGGGTGCGAGCGCGCTGGATGATCCTGAGCCGCCGGGCAAAGAAGAGCTGGTTGTCTTCACGCTACCGTAAACGGGAATAGCCACAAAAAGGCACAAGATTCACAAAAAACTTTTGTGACTTTTGTGCCTTTTTGTGGCTATTACAACGTCCGCTTGAAGAGAAACGTCGCGGCCGTCATTGCGACTACGGTGAACACGATCAAAAACGCCAAATCGAACGTGATCGCGCTGAACGTCGTGTTCTTCAGCATCAGGTTCTTCAACGCGTGAACGATGTACGTCATCGGATCGACTTTTGCGATGGCCTGCATCCAACCCGGAAACGCCTCCGGCGGATAAACCGCGCCGCTGGGATAGAACAGAAACGTATTCAAGATTCCGAACATGGCTCTCGGCAACAATGGATCACTGACGCGTACCATCAGCAGAAACATCATGCTCACCAGCGCGAGCGATGCGATGATGATCACCACGAACACTCGAAAAAGCCGCATCGGTTCGAACGGATTCGGAATTCCGGCGATTACCGCGCCGACGGTCACCAATACGCCCCCTGCCAGAACCGCCTTCAGAGTACCTGCGAGATTAAAGCCGGTAATCAATTCCAGTTTCGTAATCGGCGTTACGAGATATCCCTCGTGGAGGCCGCGAGCCTTGTCATCAATAAAGATGATGCCGCCGCCAATCATGACCATCATGAAGATCGACATGACTGCCGAACCCGGCAGCAGGTACTGCACGTACGGCACATAGGGATATACCTCGACCACTTCGAGGCTCGGCTCTCCAGCCAGATGCATTTTCAAAGCAGGCTGATTGTAGGCGGCCATCAGGCCCGTGACGGAACCCACCATCGCCGAGGCGCGGAACCCGTCGGTGTTGTCCTCGATGAGCGCGACTTGCGGTCCATTCCTGTCGATGACGCGCTGCGAAAAACCAGCGGGTATGGTCAGCACGCCATTGATGCGGCCATTTCGCAAGTCGGCAAGCGCTTCACCGGCATCGCTATAGTCGATGGTCTCGAATGTTTTCGCATTGGCCGCGACGGCCTGGCACAGCTCGCGCAGTTTCACCGAAGGCAGCCGATGATCCTGATTCACAACGCCGAGCTTAAGATTCTTCACCTGCCCGCCGAACGCATAGCCGAGCACGACCAGCTGAAAGATCGGCATCACGAGAGACATCACGATCAGCGCCGGACTGCGGCGAAACCGCCGGATATCGCGTTCTAAAATCGCCAGCATTCTGTGCATCGTTCAACCTCTTCGCATCACCTTCGCATCATGAGAGCGCTCTCTCTCGGCGACGCTTCCTGCAGGGCATCCCGTAATTGCCGGCCGGTGTAATGAACAAAGACATCGTCCAGTGTCGTGCTTTGCACCGATAGCGAGTGCACCGGCAAATTGATTTGTGCCGCCGCCTCGAGCAGCGCCATCGTCGTCGCAGGACCGTTCGTCGTGGCAATGCGGAAAACATTATCCTGGGCTGAGACGTTCTGGACTTCGGGCAGGCTCTTCATGCGATCTTCCCATCCCGCGGGCGTTGTGGGAAAACTGACTTCAAGAATGTTTGTTCCCGAAATGGACGCTTTCAACTTCATTGGAGAATCCAGCGCGACGAGTTTGCCGTGATCGACGATGCCGATTCGATCGCAGAGCTTGTCGGCTTCATCCATATAGTGCGTCGTCAGGAAAACCGTCAGATCGCGCCTTTCCTTCAATCGCCTCAACATCTCCCACACAGCGACGCGCGACACCGGATCGAGACCTGTGGTCGGCTCATCCAGAAAGAAAACCTTGGGCTCGTGCACGAGACCTCGCGCTATCTCCACGCGCCTTCGCATTCCGCCCGAAAGATTCTTGACCTGCTTGTCTTTCCACTTCGTGAGTTCGACGGCTTCGAGCAATTCGCCCATCAATCGCCGGCGCCGTTCGCGCGAGACGCCGTAAAGCTTAGCGTAGATCAGAATGTTCTCTTCAACACTGAGGTCAAGATCACTGGTCATCGCCTGGGGAATGACGCCGATCAGATGCCGGACGGCGTCGGCTTCTTTCACGACATCGTGTCCACAGATCTCGGCGCTGCCCGATGTCGACGGAATCAATGTCGTCAGCATGCGAATCAGCGTCGACTTCCCCGCCCCATTGGGGCCGAGGAGCGCAAAGATCTCGCCGTGATCGATCGAGAACGAAATGCCGTCGACCGCCGTGAACTCTCCAAATTTCTTGACGATGTTGCGAACTTCGATATCAGCCATGGCGGCCCCCGTTACACGACGTCACACGACCGTCACATGACCGTCACGTGACCGGCATTTCGACATAAGTCGTCATGCCGACGGCGAGACGGCGATCTTTGTTGTCGACACGCAACCGGATTTCGAATGTCTTGATGTCGCGTTTCGTGCGGCTTACATCGCGTTGCGTGGCGAAACCCGCATCCATCGCGCGATAGAACACCGTGCCCATGCGCTCTTCGCCCGAAGGAAGGCGAACTTTCAACTGATCGCCGAGTCGAATGCGATCGATGTAGGTCTCTTCGATATCGGCGCGCACCCAGAGGTCGTCGGGATTGATTAAGGTGATGATCGGCTGACCGGCATTGATCACTTCACCCTCGCGCGCCGCGCGCACATCCACGATCCCGCCGACCGGCGCGCGCACCTCGGAATACGAAAGCCGGACATCGGCGCGCTTGCGCTGCGCCGCTGCAGCTTCCCGCTGCTTTTCCGCAGTATGCACGCGATTCTGCTGCACG
>Ga0070707_100002369_pt1 | contig 17981 bp, 19 predicted proteins | sample KBSK5502metaG_FD_65468 | JGI IMG/M metagenome (GOLD analysis project Ga0070707, IMG submission 65468) | Corn, switchgrass and miscanthus rhizosphere microbial communities from Kellogg Biological Station, Michigan, USA - KBS K5-50-2 metaG | ecosystem: Host-associated > Plants > Roots >... | reverse complement strand
ACCTGTATTACCAAGTTCGCGGAGGGCCAAGCGAGCGAGCAAACCATCATGGCAATTGCCGGACACCTTAGTCGTGCGATGCTCGAACACTACAGCCACATCCGCATGGCCGCGAAGAGGGCCGCGCTGGAGGGCATCGCCAAGGGGCCAGAACCAGGGGTTTTTGGGGCAGGTGTGCATCAAAACGTGCACCAAGTCCCGGAGCGCACAGAAGGGGCTTCCTCTAAGTCGCTGAATTGAATGGTGGGCCCTAGGGGACGATTTTAGAACCCTTCCGATGAGTGAGATTGTGGCTAGTATTCCACACTTTACCGAGCTGGCTCTACCGTGAGGCATGTGCAGGCGGGTTAAGCCTCCTCTTCTCCATCCTGCTGAAATGCCCCCTCAAGTGTTTCTGGCAGCCCTAAGCGATGGACCGCAGGTGCAATGCTTCCCTAATCGAGTTGGGTATCGGAAGGGAATGGTTTTCGCGCGATCTGACTGGGCGGCGTCTTGCATCCCGTGGGCTTCGACTACTCGCAGGACAGCAACGGAAGGTAAACCGTGAACCTCAAAAATGTCAAACGGCGCTAGGGGGGTCAGTTTGATGCGCGTTTGGGCTCGCCAAGAAGCCAACGTCGCAATCTTTGAGGAAATCTTGGGAATCTACCCAGTCCAACTACAGCAGCCAACTGGGAACCCGCCCAGAGCAGTCGAAAAAGTACAAGGCCCAATATGAAAAGGACTGTGAGTGCGAAGGCGACCAGGTTTGACTTATGCATGAAAGCTCTCCGCTAAAGTGTACCACACATCCGCTGCGGTGAATCCCTGCTGGCTCGGGTAACATGTCAAATGGAATCTTTTCGGCGCAGTTTCCGGTTTGGCGACTATACGGCCAAATGCTCTCCCAGGCAAATCGGGGTCCGACGATTACCTCCGAGTGCGCGACTATACAGCCATGACTGTGCGGCCTGACCAACGCCCAGCGGTTAACCTCACAAAAGAGTTACACTTCAATGTATGGATGCTCCCCAATCCAGCCTTACCGGTAAAGTATTTATCGGCCACGGGCGGTCCCCCGCCTGGAAAGATTTGCGCGATTTCCTGAGAGACCGGCTGCACCTCGAATGGATCGAATTTAACCGTGAGCCCGTCGCAGGGTATGCAACCAAAGAGCGGCTGGAACAGATGCTCGCGGATGCGTCGTTTGCCTTTCTTGTTATGACAGCAGAGGATGAGCACCCGGACGGCACGTTCCACGCCCGCGAAAACGTGGTTCATGAGCTCGGGCTCTTTCAGGGGCAGCTTGGATTCGACCGTGCCATCATCTTGCTAGAGGAGGGTTGTTCCGAGTTTTCTAATATCATCGGCCTGAGCCAAATTCGTTTTCCCAAAGGCAATATCATGGCCGCTTCAGAGGAAACAGAGTCAAGACCCCGCGGCATTTCTTAGAACAAGGTATCGCTTGGGTTTGCTGTCGCAAAGCGAACTTCAAGAGCGGGTCTCGGTACTGGAAAAACTCCAGCTAGGCCAGCTAGTACCAGAAATCTGAGCATGATCCTCTCTTTCTTAGGAAACCGGACTTCGGTCAAGCCTTCACTCCCAAACGCGACTCCTACGTAATATCCCCGCCATGCGGCCCGCTGACAGAATCTAAGGGTGGAAGGCAATTCACTATGGCAGGAAAACGCGCCGATTGGGAAGAGATCTCTGATCTCGGAGGAGGCGGTCAGAGCAAAGTCTCCTTAGTTCGCAATTCAGCACGACAGGACGAACGTGCGAACTGTCTCAAGAAGATTCAGTCTGCGCTAGATGGCGCCAAGAACGCGGAGCTAGCCGCCGCAATTTGGTCATTCGCACGGCCGGACATTCCTTCAGAACTGGGTGCCCTAAAGCTCTTCAAGATTCCCCCGAAAGGCTCAGGGCTTCCCCCGCCGCCAAGGTACGAGCCAATCGAACGTCTCAAGAATGAGATCGCAGCACTCAACCAAGGTCGAGCCGGACTTCCTAAACTTATAGACTTTAACGAAGACGAGCGCTGGATTGTCACTGAATACTTTCCGGAGCGCACCCTACAGCATCATCCATTCAAGTACAAGGAGAAGGTTCTACCCGCCCTAAAGCTTTTCGGTCGTTGGTTCAAACAGTCGCAGCGCTGCACCAGAATGGCTTTGTCCATAGGGACATTAAGCCAGCCAACGTTTTCATACGGAAGGATGACGAGCTTGTGCTCGGTGATTTCGGGATCGTCTATATACCAGACATGCAGGACAGGGTGACGCGAACGGGAGAACGAGTTGGGCCGCGTGATTACATGCCGCAATGGGCCAATCTGGGGGTACGGCACGAGAATGTTCAACCGAATTTTGACGTCTATATGCTCGGCAAGCTTTTGTGGTCGATGATAGATGGACGTGCTTTGCTACCGAGGGAATACCACAGACACCCGGAACACGACTTCGATCTAACCAAGAGCTTCCCGAATGACCCTCATATGCACCTGATAAACCTAATTCTCGACAAGTGTGTTGTCGAGCAGGCGCGTCAATGTTTATCCGGGGCTCAGGATTTGCTCCTTGTGGTTGATGAAGTGTTGGGGATTATAGAGCGGGGTGGCCAGCTGTTGGAGGATGATGTCCCGAGACCTTGCCATGTATGTGGGAAAGGGCATTATCAGCCCGAAATCTTACGTGAGAATAATGCGGTCGGTTTCCTCAGGCTTTGGTTTTCTGGGGCTTCTGCCACTGATATTGCCACCCTAGGCGTTCGCCCATTTGTCTGTGGCAATTGCGGCCACGTTGAATTCTTTAAGACAACGTAGATTTGTGACGTACTCCGCGAAATTCATCATCGCACCCACCCGCACGCTCTTCGACAGAACATTGTGCCCGAGAAGTCGGCTTCCCGGAAACTGTGCCAAAACCATTTGATCTGAACGTGCGCTAAGTGCTTCCTGGTGATAGGTCAGTTGGCCCTACTTAGCGTGCGCCGAAATCACATCCTTTCTGCACGCTCGCTGCCAGTTTCCGAGAAGGGCATTTTTCAGGTCGAATCCAGGCGACACACCAGAGAGCATAGCCGTTCATGCTGATTCCGGCCGACCAATGTTTGTTTGACAGGTGATGGATCTGCGGAATGTACGCCACCGCGACGATTCTGGTTCCGAGAAATCCGAGCAATTGAGAAGGGCCATCTCCACTCAGTATCCAGCGAACTCTTCGCTGCGAATGTCGTCTTCACTAACCCCCAGGTCTGTAAGCACGTGTCCGATTGCCGAAACCATGGCAGGAGGACCCGCCACGTAATAGATCGAACTCTTCAATTCATCCACGCTTTCCGAGAGCATCCGTTTGTCTATGAAGCCCGTCCTCCCCGCCCACTTCTGTTTCGATTTCTCCATCTGTGTCATGGTTCCGATGAAACTGTACCTTGGGTTTTCCTTCTCGATGACTTCGAGTTCCTGCAGAAAGGCAGCATCCTCAGGCCGGCGGTTGGAATAAAAGAGCAGAAGACGGTGTGGAAGCCGGCTTTTGCTTGCATGGAGAACCATGCTGCGGAAAGGTGTGATCCCGATACCTCCTGCCATGAAGACTCCGGGCCGCGTTGAATCGGAGTGAAGGGTGAAGGAACCGAAGGGGCCGCCAAGTGTGATTTCGGTCCACAGTGGCATTGTTTTCAGCATGCGCTTGAAAGCCGTATCGCGCATCCTTGTGGCGAACATCAAGTCCTCTTCGAGCGGCGCGCTCGCGATCGAAAATGTCCGGACATTGCCCTCGGCATCGGTCTCCCGCGGATTCAGCAAAGTGAGATTGGCAAACTGGCCGGGCTTGAATTGAAATCCCACAGGCTTCTCGAAATAAAACGCCATTGTGCCATCGGCAACATCTTCCTTCTTTTTCAGCCTCACTTTGTAGGTGGCCACGTTTCCTTCCTCCCTTTCCTTTCGAATGATCGCTCTCCTGGCGTTGCCCACGTGCACAGGCTGAAAAAGATCATGTCCCGGGAGAATGAACTGGAGCACGCCGGCAATGGCGCAGTTACCCAAGAAAATCGTCAAGGCCGTGAATGCGGAAGGTACCAAGTGCAGTACGTTGCGATCCCCACAAGTAAGACCGCCCACCAGAGAGCCAACTCGATGCGCATCCACAGCTTCCAACGCCGAAAGCGCCACGCGCGCCGGAGAACGTTTGTCCCAGCGACCAGCAGGATATACAGGCCGAGAAGCTCCGCCGCTGCGCCGAGCATCCCGTGGAACGTCGCGATGGCGTAGTATCGCTTGCCGAAGTGCTTGGGAAGACGAGGCAAGACTTGCTGATGAAAGGATGGCCACATCACGACGCCAATCATTATAAGGTTCAGGAGGAGCACCGCAGCCTGACAGGCGCCATGTGCCCGGTAGCGTTTTGCCCGGGCCAGGAAAGTGCCGACAATCAGTGCGATTCCCATGGCGATCTGGATGACCAGATTCAGGTCCGCACCAAAACCAGCCTGACTGCCGAGGAACCCTGTCATGGAAGCTCTCCATTCTCGCATGCAATGGTGCGTGACTTCAGGCATCCCTTGGCGAATTCCGAGGGCCGCGTGTGCCATCGCCAGGGCGTAGTAAGCTTTGGCAAGCTTGAGCGGTATCTTTGGACTTACTTGAGCACGAAATGAAGGAATCATCGTCAGCACGATCAAGGCAAGATTGAGAAGCACGATGAACGACTGGCACCAGGCGTGCCCCCGGAAACGCCGCAGGCGCGCGAGCAGAGCGCCGATGAGCAGCCCCACTCCCATGAGTCAGGTTGGCGTAGGGAGGAGCCACGGTTCCTAGGAAGCCTCCTTTCACAACATCGTCTCCGACGCGTCTAGCCGGGCCCGTTTACGCCACTGAGAAACCCGCCGAGATGCCCGGTCAACCCCACAAGCAACACCGCGACCGCTTCGATCGGCAGGCGGAGTTTTGGCAAGGATTCCTCTGGATGACGCCGCACACGCAAGTGGATCCCAAACACAAGCCAGATCAGCACACTCGATATGCAACCCAGAACTAGGTGCATTAACAGAATCCCTTTTAGCTTTTGCCCCTCAAGCGCCCACTGCCACGCTGCAAGCCCGGTCGCCACGACTGGCACAGTAGAGACTGCAGCTAGCAGAAGATTGAAATACGCCGCCGCGGCCAGCGTCCGACTCTTCGTCCAGTGCCCGAGATAGTCGAACGCCACGGCCGCGGTAAACAGGGCAATCGGGAAGTGAATCAGCACCACATGCTGTGCGTGCTTGGCTAGAAGTACAGTTCTGATGTCGAAGGGATTTACGCCCATCGCCCCCTCACTGCACCACAACCTTGCCAGTCATTTTGGGGTGAATGGAACAGAAGTAGGGAAAAGTTCCCGGCTGGGTAAACGTGTAAGAAAACTTTTCGTCCGTATCCAGCACTTTGGATTTGAACACCTTGTCCGTACTCACCACCGTGTGGGGAATATCGTCGCGATTCGTCCATGTGACGGTGGTTCCCACCGGCACCGTCAGCTCCGCCGGTCCGAAACTGAAGTTGTCGATTTTCACCTCCATCGTTCCCGGCTTCTGCTGTGCGCTGGCCGTGAAATTTCCTGTTCCGGCGCCCAGCCCCGCAATTCCCAACCCCAACACCGCCAACAAAACTGCAGTAGACACATTTCTCTTCATGTTTCTTCTCCTTTTTCGTTTTGTATTTAGACCTCTGAGAACTCTTGTTTGTGTTTAGTTGACTCTCACGCGAGCGAAGAATCCACAACCGCCAACGCGTGCTGCCCCCTCACGTAATTCACATCTGTAATTCCCAGCAAGCTCCTCAACTGCTCTGCCGGCACCTTCATCGGCCCGGGTGAATCGGCCTTGCCTGGCTGCGGTTGGGGAAATGCCGTCGATGCCGCCGTATGAAACGTCATGTTTCCTTCGACCTTTTGCATCGTTTGGTGAATGTGCCCGTTCAGCACTGTCACCGAACCAAACTTCTTCAGATAGGCCAGTGCCTGCGCGCTGTCTTCCGTTCCCCAGCCCCATTCCGGATACACGGACCACAGCGGAATGTGCGCGAACACCACGATCGGCGTGCTGTGTTTCAAATGCTTGACATCAGCTTTCATCCATTCGAGTTGCTCCTGGCCCAGCGTGCCGAGTCCTCCGGCCTTCAAGTTCAGCACGTTCACCAGCCCGATGAAGTGCACCCCTTTCTTGTCAAAGCTGTACCACCCTGCTCCTTTGGCGCCTTTTCCGTAGCGTTCCAGGTACTGCTTGCCGTCATCGTTGAGCACGTCGTGTTCGCCCGGCACGAAGAACACGTCCTTCGCACTCGCGCTCTTCAAGATTTGGTCCACGGTGTCGAATTCTTCAGGTTTCGAGAGGTGGCTTATGTCGCCCGTATGCAACATGAACTCGGGTGGGGTCGCCAAACCATTAATCTTGTCTACGGCCGCCTTCAGTGTCCCTACCACATCGGGATTCGCCGGCCTGTTAAATCCCATGTGACTGTCGCTGATTTGCACGAAGCTCAGCTCACCCGCCGCCTTGGGTCCCAACTCCAACATTCGACTTAGGCTGTACGACTTCAGGACGCCGCCATGGATAACACAGAGCGCTCCCGTTCCTGCCCAGGCCATACACTTCAAGAATCCCCGCCGGTCAACTCCATCATTGTTGTGATCGTGCAAGAGCTCATCTTTTTTCTTCTCGGACATCTTTGCCCTCCTCGTCTACTACTTCTTTCTTCATTCCATTCCCCGCGTGCCATTGACTGGCGGCGCGCGATGTGTGCGGCCTCACTCTGGTTCACCCTGGAGATCGATGCAATGGACGGGCAGTCCTCTCCCGCTGGAATTGGGGTCTCCTGGTAACTGTCACTCAATAGAAGACTTACAGGAAGCTGTCCCCACCTCGCGTTCCAGTAAGCTCTGCCCGGTGGTAGACTCCCAGTCGACTGAGAATTACTTCTCCATGCAAGAAGACCATCAGCTTCGCGGGCGGCTCCATTTTGGGGTTTTCGAACTGGATCTTCGCGCTGGCGAATTGCGCAAGCACGGCCTGCGAGTCCGGCTTCAGGAACAGCCCTTCCAAGTCCTGGCGATGCTGCTCGGGCACCCCGGCGAGGTCGTAACTCGGGAGGAACTTCAGAAAAAACTCTGGCCCGCAGACACATTCGTGGATTTCGATCACGGGCTCAACAAAGCGATCAACAAAATCCGTGAGGCCCTCGGCGACTCCGCCGAGAGTCCCCGCTTTGTCGAAACGGTTGCCCGCCGAGGCTACCGTTTCCTCGCCGAGGTCAAAGTTGCCGATGCAGCCCCTGTTCGCAGCCCGGAACTCACAACTCAGCCTCATCCCCCTGCAGAGGCTCGTGATCGCCGGGATATCGCTAGCAAACTCGCAATGCTCAAAGATCTTCTGCCGTCCCTTGCGTGGAAGATATCAGTGTTCGTGCTGCTCCTACTGATGGCCTCTCTCGCCACTTGGAAGCTTCATTCCTGGAACCGCCCGTCCCCTGTCATTCGCTCCTTGGCTGTCCTTCCGTTGGAAAGCCTCTCGAGCGATGCGTCTCAGGATTACTTCGCTGACGGGATGACCGAGGAGTTGATTTCGGCCCTCGGCCAGATCAGCTCGTTGCGTGTGATCTCGCGTACCTCGGTGATGGCTTATAAACACGCGCGCAAGCCTCTGCCACAGATCGCTCGTGAGCTGAACGTGGACGCCGTGGTGGAAGGCACCGTGCTCCGTTCCGGCGACCAGGTCCGCATCACGGCGCAGTTGATCGAAGCCTCTGCGGACAAGCACTTATGGTCCGAGAGCTATGAGGGTGAATTCCGGGATACCTTGGCGCTCCAGAACAAGGTGGCTAGAGCCATCGCAGAACAAATTCGGATCAATTTGAATCCACAGGAACAGGCTGCGCTGACAAACGTAAAGGTCGTCAATCCGGAAGCTTACGAGTCCTATCTCAAAGGGCGCTACTTCTGGAATAAGCGCACGGCGGATGGTTTGAAGGTTGCCCTAGCTTATTTCAATCAGGCGATCGACGAGGACCCGAAATACGCCCCAGCTTATTCTGGCATGGCCGACACTTATGCGTTGTTGGCAGATTGGGAGTATGGGGTGATGACTCCCAAGGAGGCACTCCCCAAAGCGAAGGCCGCAGCGATCAAAGCTCTGGAATTGGACAGCACGCTCGGCGAAGCCCATAACTCGCTTGCATTCTGTTTGGATGTCTTCGACTGGGAGTTGGACTCTGCCGGAAAGGAATTCCGGCGGGCCATTGAACTGAACCCGAGCTACGCAACCGCTCACCAATGGTATGCTTCCCATTTGATTGTATTGGGTCGGAATGGCGAGGCTATCGCGGAAATGAGAAAAGCGGAAAACCTGGATCCGCTATCTCTTATCATTAGCGCCGATTTGGCAGATTTTCTTGTCATTGCGCATTCTTATGACGAATCAATACGAGAGAGCCGCAAGACGATCGAGATGGATCCTAATTTTGCTCTCGCACATAATCAGCTCGGCCAGGCATACCTCCAAAAACGCATGGACGATGAAGCCGTCACAGAACTGCAAAAAGCGGTCCAGCTTTCTGGTGATAACGCGACATGCATAGCTAATCTTGCTCGCGCCTACGTCGCATCCAGCAAGAGGAGCGAAGCGGTAAAGCTACTGAACGATTTGAAGAAGCGATCGAACCCTAGCCATTCGCATGCTTCGGAGATTGCCGTGATCTATGTAGCTCTCGGGGATATGGATCAAGCCATGAATTGGCTCGAAAAAGGCTACCAAGAGCGATTTAACCCGAGCGTCCTGCTGCGGCCGGGCTTCGATCCTCTCCGCTCGGACCCGCGCTTTGAAGACCTTCTTCGCCGTATTGGCCTCCCTCGTTGAACCAGACAATCTGCTATTCAGAATTGTGTGTTCGGCGCGCGTCTCAAAGTCGTTGCCACGCTCCGATGTCTGTTCATTCGAATATCCGACGCCGGTTGAAGGCATTAGATTGGTTTACTGCGATGGCTCGGGAATAGCCCTTCCTAGTGCCCGATAAGTCGGATAACCGGACAAGTGAGCCGAAAAGATTGCCTTTCGGCTCGACAGCAAGACGGTCGGCCAAAGTATGCTACCGAGTGGGACCAACTCCAAACGGTAACGTATGCTCGCTTGGCGCATCCGGTTGAGGGTATGCAGAATTCGCGGTTGACGCCTTCGTCTGCGTGCGATAGATTCCTCGCGGTTCTTGATCCCTCCACTGAAAGGACTCTCTCATGAGAAAGCAAAAGATTCTGTTCGGCGCTCTTGTGCTTTCGCTCGTGTTGTTGTGCGTCTCGGTTTACGCGCAGATGGCGCGCCCCTACCAAAACGGTTCAGTATGGACGCTGGCGTTCATCCGCATCAAGCCAGGGATGGACTCGGCATACCTCAGTTTCGTCGCCAACGATTGGAAGCGGATACAGGAAGCCGCCAAAAAGGAAGGGCTCATCCTTTCCTACAAAGTTCTCGTCACCGAAGGGCACACAGCCGGCGACTGGAACCTGATTCTGATGACAGAGGTGAAGGACCTGGCCACACTCGAGGCCAACGAAAAGAAAGCGGATGCGCTGGGGCAACGTTTGGTCGGCGACGACCAGAAGCAGATGCAGGGCTACCGCGAGCGCGCGGATATCCGGGAAGTCATGGGCAATCGCCTGGCTCGCGAGCTTGTTCTCGAACCCGGGCGATAGCTGCGCGCGGCCCGGCAACTGCAAACTCTCCGAAGGGCCGGGCTTCTTCCGCATTTTCATGAGCCCGGTGAGCCTATGGTGCCTTTAGTGTCGATTCCCGGACGACTGGAGCACAACCGTTGGCTTTCAGGCTGACCGACAGAGGGCAAGCGCGCCAGGAATATGTTCGGGAGAAATCAAACAAGGACATCAGCGCTTAGTTAGCTTTTTCCGACCTCAAAGACCCCATTCCTGTGGGACGGGCAAGTTCCCTCGGTTCTGTGCCGAAATCCTGCTGAGGTCTTTTGGCCCATCTTGGACGGCCAATCGTGAGAGGTATCCGGTCACTGGCCGTGCGCTACGTCCTTCGATCTTCGAACTTCCCCAAGCTACTACGGAGCTGCCGGGAATCAATCCACTCCTTCGGGCTGCGCACAGCCAAATCCTCCATCTCTCCCCTTCGGCAGAGCTAGGCTTGCTCACCTTGACAGCGGGTCCGCAGGAGTGCTAGAAGAAAATCGCACGCAGAGTGCAGGGAAGCCGAGCTTCCCAGCCACACGGGCCGCGGCGAGGGTCGCAACGACCAGAAAGCTCGCCCCGGCGGCCGATGCTCTTCGGCGAATAGGCACCGCCTGATGGATCGCTGAAGGGCCCCCGCAAACCGGCCGCTGAAGGCCGCGTGCCTACCAAGGGAAAAATACTCCTGAGCCGGCGCGAAGCCGCGCCGGGCGAAGCGCCCCTCGAAACACAGGCAGCCGAAGTATGCAAGGCGGGGCGGGACCCTTTGGACCTCGAGGGAGTTGAAGCTCTTCGGGCCTTGTTCCTGCTCTTGGACCGCTGGGATCGGGAGGATACCGACCATGGCGAATGAGCAGGAATCGGGCAACGTTAACGTAACGTTAGCCCACCCAAACGCCCCGGCCAGGAAGCTACTTGGGAAGGAGTTCCCGTGCCCGCTGTGCGGTTCATCGATGCCCATCCGCCTCACTCGCAAAGGAAAGCCGTATTGTCATTGCAATTCCTGCATGATCCAGGTTTTCTTTAGAGGTAAAGCCTCCATTCAGCGTTTACAGGAAATCATCAAAGAAAACCCCGCCTGTCGCATCGTTCTTGCGGAGAAGACTGATCGCCTCTACCGCAATTTCCGCGATTACATTTTGCTGGAGGATCTGGAGGTTGAAATCCACCTTCCGAAAGAAGGGCTCATCATCAGCAAGGAAGCAAAATCCCAGACCAAACTCGTCCACGGCATTCAGGTCGTAATCGCCCGGAACTATATTGAGAATCTCAGGGAGGAAGTCCGCAAAGGGATGCGAGAGAAGGCCGAACAGGGGATTTATCCCAGCCGCCCGCCCCTGGGATACCGGAATAATAAGGTCGAACGGACGATCGAAATCGACCCGGAAAGACCCCCATTGCGCAGCGCTTATTTGAGCTGTACGCCAGTGGAAAGTATTCCCTTCTAACCTTGGGGAACGCACTCCGGGCCGAATTCGGAGGCGGCTATCCAAGAGGGTTTTTGGAACGGCTCCTGAAGAATACGTTCTATATCGGGTTATTCCTCTGGGAGGGCAAGACTTATCCCGGGAATCACCCGCCCTTAGTCAGCCGCGATATTTTTGATCGGGTCCAGGAAGTATTACACGGCCGCAATCGGCCGAAATCGGGGAAACGTGAGTTTGCTTTCTCTGGTCTCTTGCACTGTGCATATGACCATTGCCGAGTGACGGCGGAAATTAAGAAGAGCAAGTACGTTTATTACCACTGTACCGGCTACCGCGGGAAATGCCAGCTGCCCTATTTCCGGGAAGAAGAAATCGGAAGCCGCTTAGGAGAAATCCTGAAAAATATTCATCCCCGACGACATTCTGACGCAGCTGGAACATTCCCTGCTGGCCGATAAAGACCGTGAGCAGGTTATCCGCCGACAGAGGATCGACCGACTGCAACAAAGACTAACCACGGTCCGTCGACGGCTGGATCAAGCCTATCTGGACAAGCTCGACGGTCGCATCACAGAGGAATTCTGGCAGCGCAAATCGGCCGAATGGCATGAGGAGGAACAACATCTATTAATATCTATCCGGGAGCTAGACTCGGCCAAGCCGGATCGATTGCTGGATGGGATCAGAATTTTAGAACTGGCGAATAAGGCGCATTTTCTGTACCTTAGGCAAAACCCAGCGGAAAAAGCCAAATTGCTGAAGTTGATTGATAGCGTGCGAGGACAAGTCGGGATTCGTTAGGAGCGTTCGATCTGGGACTGTTGCCAACTGCCAACACGATTCCGAGTGTATCGTCGGGAATCCGGAAATTGGGGCTAAGACCGCTCCGTCTCTCCCACTCCAATCGCGAACGTCATCAGCGCCTTTGCCGCCAGGCGTCCCGCAGCGTCGTGGACTTCGCAATCCACCACAGCGAAGTTCTGCCCTTTGCGCAGTACCCGAGCCTCCGCCGTGATCGTGCCTTGGTCCACAGGCTCGAGGAAGTTGATCTTCATCTCCACGGTGGCTACGCGCGTTCCCCGGGGCACAACCATGTAGGTGGCCAGACCCCCGGCGGTGTCCGCCATGGCCGCCAGGATTCCGCCGTGGACCACACCGTGCACCTGCTTGTGCTTGGAGGCTACGCGCATTCGCAGCACAGCCCGGCCCGCCTCGGCGGCTTTCAATTCGAAACCGAAAAGCCTTCCGACGTTGCTCTCGCGCAGCCTCCGGGCCAACTCCTGCTCCGCTAGGCGCGCGCGCTCGATCAGTTCTGAGTGGGAATTTACGATATTGAGCTCAATTTTCAGTGCGCGTCAGCAGCAAGATGCTCAGCGCGACCCACATGCCTCCAACGCCAGTCAGCAATCCATCAACCACGCGGACGAGAGGAAGCAGGGGGAAGAAAAGTGCAAGTCCAATAGCAAGGAGAATGCCGCCCCATTTGGGTAACGTGCCAGACTTCCATACGGCAACCCCGATCAAAATGGCGCCGACCACCAGTAGCGAGAGGCCAGAGATCAGAAAACCAAATTGCGGTCCCATGCGGATAGAATGCGCTAACATCAGCAGATCTATGTTGTTCTGATTGAGAGCTTCATTCCCAATAGCTCGCAAAGCAAAGGCCTAGGACCCAAAGATCGGCAGGAATAAGCCTACGCCCAACCAACTAAGACCAAGTCCTTGAAAGGCACGGCGGTCAACAGGACTGTCTCGTAGGTAGGTATACAAACCGAACAGCCCGAGAGGCAACAGAATGAAACCCAAAGCTCCCAGCATATGGCATACAACCCAGGACGCGGAGGCGAGAGTCTCGGCCACCGCGGTCGGGTTGGAGGATCTATCGCCGAAAGGCCTAACGAGCGGGAACGCGGCTAGTAAGAGCGCCGAGACGGCTAAAGATACTGCTCCTAGGCGAATTCGACCCGCACGCCCAGCTTGGCTCATGAGACCACCCATTTGTGTTGACCGGAATTTCCATTTTGACCGATTTCAACTTTATCCTCGCGCAAAACCATATGCCTGCCGCCCTCTGGTGTCAACCTCAGATTGCCCTGGCCGCTCGTTGGGTGAACAGAGCGGCGAAGAATTTCAATCTGTTCGGCTGCGGGAACAGCGAGTCCAAGTCCGTTGCGGTACTTGCGTAGAGAACTCCCGTAGTTCTCAAATATCTCCTTGGCCGCCCCTCACGCCCGGTGCGCGCGTCGATGCAGAGGTCCAAGGGCATATAGGCGACCATGAAGGACGGTTGCTTATAATATTACCTGATTTCGCCCGCCAGACGACAGCATTGCGGCCAGTGATTCGCGCTTCCAGCATCTCCTTGATTCGCTCTTCGACTTGGCATTCGTCTCGCGCAACCGCGTTGGACTCCTGCTCGATCAGCAGCGTGACATTGGAATCTTTCTTGAAGCAGTACCAGACACCGTCAAAATGCAGGTATAGGCACTGCTCCTTGTGTTCCCACTTGCCGCTTTATCCCGCCCTGCGTATTTTCTTGCCTTCGAGCAGGCCCCACGCCGCCAGCCCCGGCAGGCCGACGAGGATTTCTCGGGCGCGCTTGACCAGGGAGAGCGCCAAGGACAACGGCGGGGCGATTCCGAGCGCGCTGCCGATTAACAGAAACCCGCCCTCCTGCACTCCCAGCCCTGCGGGCACGGGGAACGCCATGCTACGCACGGTTCGGCCAAGGCTTTCCAGAATCAGCGCGTCGCTCCAGCTCACTTCCGCGCCGAGAAAATGCATCGCCAGCCAGGTCTCTCCTGTATAGAGCATCGTGGCCGCGAGGCGCCACGCCGTGCAACGCGCAATCGCCGAGCGGCGGGCATACAGTTCCTTGAGTGCGGCATCGAGGGCCTGCGCCCCGCTCTGGACTTGCCCAGTGATCGAACGCAAGCTTCCCGCTAGCGTTTTCTGGAGCGTTCCGGCCAGCTTTTGCAAGACGCCGTGGCGTTGCGCCGCGTACAACGCAGCCAGAGCGAGGATCAGGAAACCCACCACAGCGAGGAGTACGTCGTTCAAGCCACGGACTGGTGAGTGCGCCGCGCGAAAAAGGAGCGCAATGCCCAGAATCGTGTAGACGGCTTGGGCGAACACGCCGATGGTGAAATCCACGATCGTTGCCGCCGCAGCGGAGACGAAGTCATCCTGCACTTCCCCGAGGAGCCGCGCGCGCACAACGGCTCCGCCGACCTGGGCGACGGGGAACAGACTGTTCACGGCTTCTCCAATCCAACGGATCAGCCAGAGCGGCAAGATCTGCGGCTTCGCCTCCGGCGACCAGAGCTCACGCCAGCCGGCCGCCTCCGTCGCGATGGTGACAAAGCGGTAGGCGGAAACCCACAGAACGCCCCAGCCCGCGGCAGCAACGGCCTGAAGGATTTCCTGCCAGTGGTATTTCTTCAGCAGATAGAAGAGGAGGATCGCGCCGGCCGCCAAACCCAGTGCCGTCGCCCGCACCATGGCGCGCCGCGTTTTTCGGCCGGCGTCCTCTTCGAGCTGCGGCGACCCCTGCGCCTGGGTCACGTCGGCGCCGTCCTTCGCCTTCCCGTGGTAGATCGTGTTCTTGCTCACGCCCAGCGCCACCCCGGGCAAGATCAGCGAAACCACTGATACCCGACGGTGAAATGGATGCCGTTGATTTCCGGGTTCCGGTCGCCCAGGCCGCCGTTGGAAATGTGGATGATTTTCGCCGCAAATGAGATCGCGCGCCCGCGTCGCGTGAAGAGGTAGATTCCTCCGCCGGCCTGTACGGCGAGGTTCTCGGTGGAGGTGTCGCCGGGAGGCACGTGGGACTGGAAGAACAGCAACCCGAGAGAAGATTCAAAGAACGGCGCCAGCCTTTTCCCGTGAGTGAAGGTCCGGCGAAAGACCACGGGATTCACGCCAAACCCGGAGACTGTGTTTCCCTGGCGGACGACGAACACCGGCACGAACTCCAGCCCGTATTCCCAGTTGCCGCGTCCCCGGCCGGGGAAGCGTTCCGGCGTGAACGTCCAACCGACTTGCAAGCCGGTAGACCAGTACGGGGAGGCGCCGGTGACGTGGTTATTTCCCACGCCCACGCCTGTCTGCACGCCCAGACGCCAGGTTCCTGGGTGCAGCGTTTCAGAAGGCAGGCCCTGCGCCGATGCGAAACATGGCTCGAAGAGAAGCAGAGCCAAGAAGAGTGCTCCCCCGCACGCTCCTGGACCTCCCCAAGCGAAGCTCATGGGTCAGCCGTGCCCGCGCATGCGCACTTCTTCGAGCGGGCGGCGCTCACGGCGATTCCTCTCTGAACATTCTGCCTCCCGCGCGCCCGGATCTCATCCCGGTCACCGCAGGGCGTCCGGGACCGCGAAGGAATCGAAGGGAGCGCCCAGGGGGCGGCTGTCCCGATGCCATGCTTTTTTGATACGGCAGATGTTGGCGGCGCTGCGCGTGGGAGTGAGAAAACCGCGGGCGAAACCGCGCCAGACTTCGCTCTGGGTTTTGCGCTCGACCTTCAGCACGACGTAGCGTTCCAGCAAGTCCTCTCCCAGCACCCAGGCGGTGCCGATCACCGGCGTACTGACGAAGGTGACGTAACCCACCTTGGGGTGCCCGAGGCTCGCTTCGCTGATGGGGCCGAGCTTCCACTGTGCGTCGAATAGGCCCGCCCACAGGAAAACCTTGGCGCGGCTGACCCAATAAGCGCGGTAGTTGCCGTAGTAAAGATCGCGGCCTTTCCGGTCGTTCTGCACGAAGATGAAGCCGGAGATGGCGCCCATGACGCCGTGGTTGAAGTATTCCGTCATCGGGGGATCGGGATTCTCGCGGCGTCCGTCATACCAGCGGTTGACATGGGTGAGGGTCCAGACGTAGTTCCGCCACCAGTGCCCGCCCAGCTTGCTGCGCGTTTTTGCCTCAGTAAGGCGCTTGCCGTGCATCATACCGAGCAGGACCAGGGAGTCACGAGTCAGCCCTCCCCAATGAAATCTCTCCGGCTTCTCCGGTCCTAGTAGGGGCTGTGGAGCCGGAGGAGAGCCGTTCGACCGATCCAGCCCAGACGCCGGCTGTTGCCCAATCGCGTTCCGCTTCTCGCTGAATAGGGGAACGCCGGCAAAGCAAACCTCCGAGGGAGCAACTTCCAGAGCGGTCAACCTTAACTCCGGCCGGATTTCACCGATCCGGAAGCAACTCCTCTTGCCGGGCACACGGCGGGCAATTGACACGGGCTGCGAGGTATGGGCGATGAGTTTTCTTGCGGCGAAAGAGTCCATCCATGCCCTCAGCAAATCTTCAACTGGTATCACGTTCTCAGGGGAGGCTGGCTCGTTCTCTCCGGACTGATTCGACGCAGCTTCAAAAGCCGGAACCGGCGCGGTCTGAGCACGGGCAGGTGAACTGCAAACGCCAAGAAAGGCCAGAAATCCTAAGAGGCACGCCAGGCGCTTGAGCAGGAAGAGGAATAAAGCGCAAGGATTCCTCGGGTCGTCATGTACCATGCATCTCTTGGGAGCGGCGCTTATCGTTGCTCCAGGGTTCGCAACCGCGGTTTCCATTCTTGAATTCCGGATGGCCGCATGAGGCTGGGGCTATTTCTCCCGTGACCCAAGTCCGACGGCGGTCTTTTGCCCGACTTCCTTCAGAATGAGTTCCTCGACATCCTGCCAGAGTTCCGGGTCGGAAGCCATCCTGGTGTGCGCGCGGGCAAAGAGCCGCGCGGGCCACGGATAGTCCGCGGTGCTGATTCGCTGGCCATGGGCGTCGTAGCGGAAATTGCCAAGGATGACGGTATGTTCCGGATCTTGAGAGCGGATGACCGGCTGACCCCGAATGAGCAGGCCGGAGTGCTGGTAGAAGTTTGCGGCCTGCGCGACGTTCGAGGGAACAATGCTGTCGTCTCTCCCCACGCTGTCCACCTGAATCGTCAGCAGGACTGGCACCCCCAGCTCTTTCAGTTGTCGCGCGAACTTGAGCACCGCCGCCCCGCCGAAGCTGTGGCCGTAGAGAATCACGCGGGCCGATGACCGCTCGTTGGCGTCCAGCACATCATCGCCGTTCCGGTCGAGCACCTTGCGCACCAGCTCTAGGGCCAAATCGCGACGCGCGTTTTCGACCGTCTCGACGTGCACCCCGGGCAATTGCATGGCCTGAAGCCTCAGGGCGAGCTTACGCACGGGGCGCTGGTCGGAGTTCCAGCTCTCCCAAGAGCCCATAAAACCGACAATCAGGCATTCGTTCGGCTGCATCGGCGTGGGCGTGGTGAACGACCGGTACGTTTGCGGGTGAAGGATCGAGCAGCCCGCGCTCAGGCAGAGGACGGGTATGAGCAGAAGAGATTTGACGCGGGCGAGGCGGGCTGGTGGACTCATGATCCTGGGTCGCGCGAGCCGCACCGCATCTTAGACGCGGGAACTTCCAAAGTAAAGGTGCTGTACTCGTTCACATGATTGGTGACACTTTCTGCCTTGAGCAGGCTCTGCTGGTCATGGGTCCTACGCCTGCGCGGATTCCTGCGGTAGAGCCCTCCAAAACCTATGAAAAAGGCCCTGTTTAAGAACCATGAGGGAGAGAGTCCAAGCCCCCAGATATCGGGGACTTACCCAAGAGGCCCCAAATGGCCGATGTCGAGTGTCACCAATCATTCTGAACGAGCACAGGTGCAGGCAACCGCGCTCCCCCGAGTGCTCGTCCAATGGAGCATCGTGGGTGCGTCTTTGATTCCGCGAACTTGCATGGGTTAGGGAAGCCTAGGAACATCGTATCCCCCTGCGTCATTCAGGTAGTAATCCAGGAAGACCGGCGGAAGCAAGCAGAGTTCCAGCGGCGAGCGGGGAGCGAGCCGCTCGATGATCTGCCA
>Ga0070707_100002365_pt1 | contig 17987 bp, 15 predicted proteins | sample KBSK5502metaG_FD_65468 | JGI IMG/M metagenome (GOLD analysis project Ga0070707, IMG submission 65468) | Corn, switchgrass and miscanthus rhizosphere microbial communities from Kellogg Biological Station, Michigan, USA - KBS K5-50-2 metaG | ecosystem: Host-associated > Plants > Roots >... | reverse complement strand
TTTGGAGTGCGGTGGCCACAGCCACCGCTTTCAAAGAGGTGGCTTCGGCGACGCATGAAGTTCGAAGACGCGTCGGCCACCATTCTCAAAGCGGCGGCACCGCCGCCGCACTCCAAACTTGACAAATGACCGGCGGTCACCTAATTTATGACCAATGGTCATTAAACAGAGAGCCCGCAACGACGAGGACAAGCTCGAGCGGCGGCAGGCGATCCTCGATGCTGGCCTCGACGTCTGGAACGAGACCTCCTACGCCGACTTCACCATGTCCGCCGTCGCCGAGCGGGCGGGCATCGTCAAAGGGACCGTCTACCTCTACTTCGAGACGAAAGAGCAGCTCTTCCTCGCCCTGATCGACGACATGCTCGCCGATTACTTCGACGCCGTCGACGCGCGGCTCGAGGAGGGAGGGCGGTGGTCGAAGTCGCGGGTGGTGGAGGCGCTCATCGGCGCGCTCGAAGGGCGCGAGGCGTTCACGCGCCTCCTCACCACGCTCGGCAGCATCTGCGAGCACAACGTCTCGTACGAGCACGCGCTCGTCTTCAAGCGGCTGATGCTCGACCGTTTCACGCGCACGGCAGCTTTGCTGGTGAAGCGGCTGCCGTTCCTCACCGTCGAGACGGCGATGCGCTTCGTCACGCACATCAGCGCGATGGTCACTGGGCTCGCGCACATGACCTATCCCGCTCCGGTGATGGAGAAGGTCTTCGAGCTGCCGGAGATGGCGGTGCTGAAGTTCGATTTGAAAACGGAAGCGCGGGCGGCGGCGCAAGCGCTGCTCGACGGATTGGAGCAGGAATCATGAATCGTCCTACGGCTCTCATCACCGGCGCCTCGAGCGGTATCGGTCTCGACCTGGCGCGCCTCTTCGCGCGCGACGGGTACGACGTCGTCCTCGTCGCCCGCGGCGAGGAAAAACTGCGCGAGGCCGCGTCGGCCATCGAGCGCGAATTCAACGTCGGCGCGCGCGTCGTCGTCGCCGATCTGATCGAGCCCCACGCCGCGCGCAAGGTGTTCGATGCGGTGAACCGCCCCATCGATGCGCTGGTCAACAACGCCGGCTTCGGCGTCGCCGGCGAGTTCGTGTCGACAGACCTGCAAAAAGAGATCGACATGATCCAGGTCAACATCGTCGCGCTCGTCGAGCTGACGAAGCTCGTGCTGCCGCAGATGGTGGCCCGCCGCGGCGGACGGATTCTCAACGTCGCCTCCACGGCCGCGTTTCAGCCGGGGCCGTTGATGGCGATCTACTACGCGTCGAAGTCCTTCGTCCTGTCGTTCTCCGAGGCGATCGCGGAGGAGTTGGGCGGGAGCGGCGTGACCGTGACGGCGCTCTGTCCAGGACCGACCGCCACCGGTTTCGCCGAGGCCGCGAAGATGACCGATCGCCGCCTCTTCACGGTTACCAAGCCGGCCACGAGCGAGTCGGTGGCGCGCGAGGGATACGCGGGGATGAAGCGCGGCAAGCGGATCGTCGTGACGGGACTCCGCAACAAGGTGATGGCGCAGTCGATCCGCATCTCCCCGCGCCGCATCGTGACGAAGGTTGTTCGCAGGCTGCAGGAGAAGGCATGAGGCGTCTGCTCGTCATCGCGCTGCTGGCGTTGCCGGCGAGCGTCCGCGCGACGTCGCTCGATGAGGCCGTCCGCCTCGCGCTCGCCAACAACCGGCAGATCGCGAACGCCAACCTCGAAGCGGGGAAGGCCTCCGATCGCCTCACGGCCGTGCGCACGCAGCGCCTGCCGCGCGTGAACTTCGACGTCTTCAGCTCCGTGACGCTGAACCGTCTCACGTTCGATTTTCGTGAAGGGATTTTCGGGACGTATCCCGGCATCGGACCGGTGCCGGCGGCCGACACGAAGGTGACGCTGGCGCGCACGCTCGATAACTTCGCGCTGCTGCGCGTGACGCAGCCGCTCACGCAACTGCGGCAGGTGTCGATCGCCACGCGGATGGCCGGGAACGCGGCGAAGGCCCATGCCGAGGACGCACGCGACCAGACGAACCGCGTTGTCGCCGACGTGAAGCGCCTTTACTACTCGATGCAGCAGACACGTGCCGCGATGGAGGCCGCGAACGCTGCGGTATCGACGCTCCGCGAGATCGAGAAGATCGCCACGCGCCACTTTGAGGAGAAGACGATCCTGCGCGCCGATCTGCTCGACGTGCAGGCACGCCTCGCCGCGGCACGTGCCACGGCTGCGACGGTGACGGATGCGTATGCGCTGGAGCGCGAGCGGATGGCGCTCCTCGTCGGCGCCGGCTCGTTCACGGATCCCGATCCGCCGCGGCCAGTGCCGGAGAACGACGAGGCGCCGCCGCAGCTCGCCCGTCCCGACCTGGCGAAGGCGAAGCTCGGGATCGCCATCGCCGAGGACGACGTCCGCCTCGAGCGCGCGAAGCGCACTCCCGACGTGTCGCTCATCGGCTCGTACGTCGCGCCGTCGACGGCCGGCGTGCTGCCGAAGCACATCGCCGCCGTCACGCTCACGGTCAGCTATGAGCCGTTCACGTGGGGGCGGCGCGCGGCGGAGGCGGCGGAGAAGCGGAAGGCGCTGGAGCAGGCGCGCAACACGGAGCTCGACGCGCAGCTCGCCGCGGCGGTGGAGATCAACGACGCGCACCGGCGCCTTTCGACCGCGCGTCTGTCGATCGCGGCGCGTGAGGCCGAGCGCGACGCCGCGGAAGAGCGGCTGCGCATCGTTCGCGAGCGCTTCGCGAACGAGGCCGCGCTGGTGAAGGACGTCCTCGAGCGGCAGGCCGGCGCGACCGAGGCGGAGAGCCGCCTGATCGAGGCGACGGAGAGTTACTGGATTGCGCGCGCCGACGTCGAGCGCGCCCTCGGGGGAGACAAATGAATCGTCTGGAGTGCGGTGGCGCACCCACCGCTTTGAAATCACGTGTTGGACAGCAGTGGCTCCGCCACCGCACTCCATACGCGCTCGCGATCGTGCTGATGGCTTGCGGTCGTCAGGCCGCCATCGACAAACCGCTCACGCCCGTCACGGTCATGACCGTCGCCGGCGCGCCGGCGGCAAACGGCGTCCGCTACTCCGCGAGCGTGCGGTCTGACTGGCAGCTCGATCTTTCGTTCCGCGTCGGCGGCTATGTTGACGACATCCGCGCGCAGGAAGGCGATCGCGTCCGCCGCGGCGCGGTGCTCGCGCGCGTGCGCGAGAGCGACTACGCCGACAAGGTCAGCGGCGCGCGGGCGCAGGTGGCCGAGGCGACCGCGGGCTTCACCAAAGCAAAGAGCGACTTCGATCGCGCGCAGAAGCTGTTCGCCGCCGCGGCGGTGACGAAGCCGGAGCTCGACGCGGCGCGCGCGCAGCTCGATTCCGCGCAGGCTCGCTTGCAGATGGCCGAGTCGTCGTCGCGCGACGCGCAGCTCGTCTTCGGCGACGCCTCGCTCGTCGCGCCGGCCGACGGCGTCGTGCTCAAGCGCAGCGTCGAGCGCGGATCGCTGGTCGGTCCCGGCGTCCCCGCCTTCACGCTCGCCGACACAACGACGGTGAAGGTCGTCTTCGGCGTCCCCGACCTGATCGTGTCGAAGATGAAGAACGGAGACGAGCTGGCGGTGACGATCGAGGCGCTGCATCGCAACTACGCCGGCCGCATCACGCGCATCGCGCCGTCGGCCGATCCGAAGTCGCGCATTTTCGAAGTGGAGCTGACCATCCCCAATCGCAACGGCGAGCTGAAGCCGGGGATGATCGCCTCGCTGCAGACGATGGACGAGAAAGCGGCGCAACCGGCCACGCTCGTGCCGCTCGAAGCGATCGTCCGCGCGTCGCAGCGCGATGCCTACGCGGTCTTCGTCGTCGACGCGAACGAGGTCGTGCACACCCGCCCCGTCGCCCTCGGCGAGATGGTCGGCAATGCCATCGCCGTGACGTCAGGAGTGGCCAGCGGCGAGCGGGTCGTCACGCGTGGCGCCACGATCGTCGCCGACGGCGAGAAAGTGAAAGTTTTGCCCTAGATGTCATCCCGAGCGTTAGCGAGGGACCTGGGCGGGAGGGTCGCGAGGAAGTCACCACAGCGCGCCACCCGCCCCCCAGGTCCCTCGCTACGCTCGGGATGACAGAGTGAAGGTTGAGCGAATGGAAAAGAACAGCTGGAACACCGCGCGCTTCTTCACCGAGAACCGCCACATCTCGTGGGTCCTACTCGTCGCCACGGTGCTGTGGGGCGTTTGGGGCTACACGAAGATGCCGAAGCGCAAAGACCCCGAGGTGCCGGTGCGGATGGCGGTGGCGGTCTGCGCGTGGCCCGGCGCGAGCGCGGAGAAGGTCGAGCAGCTCGTCACGCAAAAGATCGAGGAGAAGATCGCCGAGAACGCGAAGGTGATGAAGGTCGAGTCGATCTCACGCACCAGCGTGGCGGTGGTCTACCTCGAGCTGGCGGAGAACGTCGAGGACCCAGGCAAGCAGCTCGACGACATCAAGCTGAAGCTCGACTCGATCCACGACCTGCCGCAAGGCGCCGGGCCGATCGATTTCGTGAAGGACTTCGGCGACACCGCCGCGCTGATGCTGACGGTGGCTTCGCCGCCGGTGAACGACGTCGAGGTGTCGCTGCGCGCAAAGGAGATCCGGCGCGCGATCGAAGCCGCCCGTGTCATCCCGAGCGTTAGCGAGGGACCTGGGCGGGCGGGTCGCGAGGAAGTCACCACAGCGCGCCACCCGGCCGCCCAGGTCCCTCGCTACGCTCGGGATGACAAACCGCGCGTCTCCGTCGTCGCTTGCGTCCCGGCCTCCATCTCCCCCCGCGCCATCCAGCGCCGTCTCGACGTCTTCGCGAGAGTCGCCGCGGAGCAGAACATCGGCAGTGACATCCGGCCGCTGGTCGGGAACGGCTTCGCCGGTCTCGACTTCGTCACCAGCCTCACCGACGCGCAACTGCTCGCGTTCGTGCAGCGCGTCAACGCTGACTACGTGCAGGGCGCCGAGGATCATCCTGACCTCTGGCCGCCGGTCGTCATCCGCGATCCTGCCACCGCCGCGGCGCAGCTCGGTGCGACGGCGCACGACAAGTACTCCTATCGCGAGCTCGACACCTACACCGACATCATCAAGAAAACGCTGCAGGCCGTGCCGCAGGTCTCGAAGATCACCCGCAACGGCGTGTTGAAAGAGCGGATCTTCCTCGACTACTCGCAGGAGCGGCTGGCGTCGTACGGACTGCAGTCGGGACTCCTCGACCGCATCCTCTCCGCGCGCAACATCACCCTCCCTGGCGGCATGCTGCAGGTGGGGCGGAAGAACCTCGTCATCGATCCCTCCGGCGAGTTTCATAGCGAGAAGGAGATTGGCGACGTCATCGTCTCGACGAACGCGAACGGCACGCCGCTCTACCTGCGCGACCTCGTCGACGTGAACCGCACCTACGACACGCCGGCGCGCTACCTCAACTTCTACGACTGGCGCGATGCGAAGGGGGCGTGGCATCGCTCCCGCGCCGTGACGCTGGCGGTGCAGATGAAGTCGGGCGAGCAGATCGCCGGTTTCGGGCGCGCCGTCGACGCCGCGCTGCACGACGTCCGCGCGCGGCTGCCGGAGGACCTCATCATCGCCCGCACCTCCGACCAGCCGTTGCAGGTCGAGGAGAACGTTGACCTCTTCATGCGCTCGCTCTACGAGGCCATCCTGCTGGTCGTGCTCGTGGCGCTGATCGGATTCTGGGAGTGGCGCTCGGCACTGCTGATGGCGCTCTCGATCCCGCTGACGCTGGCGATGACGTTCGGCATGATGCTGATGCTGCACGTCGATCTGCAGCAGGTCTCGATCGCCTCGCTGATCATCGCCCTCGGCCTGCTCGTCGACGACCCCGTCGTCGCCGGCGACGCCATCAAGCGCGAGCTGAATGAAGGGAAGTCGCGCCTCGTCGCCGCCTGGCTCGGCCCGACCAAGCTGGCGAACGCGATCCTCTTCGCCACCATCACGAACATCGTCGCCTACCTGCCGCTGCTGCTGCTGCACGGCGATACGGGCAAGTTCATCCACACACTGCCGGTGGTGCTGACCTGCTCGCTGGTGGCGTCGCGGATCGTGTCGATGACGTTCATTCCGTTGTTGAGCTACTACATCTTGCGGCCGGCGCGCCATGTCATCCTGACGGTGAGCGAAGCGAACCGGAAGGACCCTTCTGCCACAGGCGAAGCGGGTCCTTCGCCGTCTTCGCGGCTCAGGATGACAGGGTTCGCGCGGTTCTACCGCCGCGCCGGCCTGTGGGCGCTCGAGCATCGCTGGCAGGTTGTGGCCCTCTCCTTCATCTTCATCGCCCTCGGCGGTTTGGTCTCGACGAAGCTGAAGAAGAGCTTCTTCCCGAAGGACTACTCGTATCTCTCCTACGTCGACGTCTGGCTGCCCGAGGACGCGCCGCTGGCCGCGACGAACGAGACGGCGCGGCGGGCGGAGGCGGTCATCCGCAATGTCGCCGGCGACAAGCTGCAATCGCTCACCACCTTCGTCGGAGGCGGCGGGCCGCGCTTCTGGTTCTCGGTTTCGCCGGAGCTGCAGCAGCTCAACTACGCGCAGATCGTGGTGCAGGTGAAAGACAAGCACGACACCTCGGCGCTCGTGGAGCGGATGCAGAAGGCGCTGTCGTCGCAGATCGCCGGCGCGCGCATCGACGTGCAGCAGCTCGAGACCGGTCCGCCGATCGGCATTCCGGTGGCCATTCGCATCAGCGGAACGGACGTCAGGGCGTTGCGCGGATACGCGGAGCGCGTGAAGCAGATCTTCCGATCGATCCCCGAGGCCGAGCGCATCCGCGACGATTGGGGAGCGGAGAGCTTCTCGGTGAAGCTGCAGGTCGACCCCGATCGCGCCAACCTCGCCGGCGTGACGAACCTCGACGTCGCCGTCTCCTCCGCCTCGTCAATGAACGGGATGCCGGTGACGTCGCTGCGCGAAGCCGACGATCAGATCCCGGTCGTGGTGCGCCTCCGTTCCGAGGAGCGCGCGCAGCTCGCCGACGTACAGAATCTCTACGTCTCGTCGCTCACCTCGACGCAGAAAGTGCCGCTGCGGCAGGTGTCGAAGGTCGCCTACGGGATGGAGACGGAGAAGCTGCGGCGGCGCAATCAGTTTCGGACCATCACGGTCGCCTGCTTCCCGACCGATGGCCTGCTGCCGAGCCAGGTGCTGAACAAGGCGCGCGCGCAGCTCGCGGCGGTGGCGAAGGAACTGCCGCCCGGCTACAAGCTCGAGATCGGCGGCGAAGAGGAGGAGCAGGTCAAAGGCTTCGCCGACATGACCGCGGTGATGCTTATCTCCATCGTGGCCATCTACGTGGCGCTGGTGCTGCAGTTCCGCAACGCGATCAAGCCGCTGATCGTCTTCGCCGCCATCCCGTACGGCGTCGTCGGCGCGCTGATCGTTCTGGTGATCGCCGGCGCTCCCTTCGGCTTCATGGCCTTTCTGGGTGTGTCGTCGTTGATCGGCGTGATCGTGAGCCACGTCATCGTGCTCTTCGACTTCATCGAGGAAGCGCACCACCGCGGCGAGCCGCTGAACGACGCCCTGCTCGACGCCGGCATCCACCGCCTCCGCCCCGTGCTCATCACCGTCGGCGCCACGGTCCTCGGACTCTTCCCGCTGGCCTCGCACGGCGGCCCGCTGTGGGAGTCGATGTGCTACGCCCAGATCGGCGGCCTGTCGATCGCCACGGTGATCACCCTGCTGATGGTGCCGGTGATCTACGCGATCTTCGTGCGCGATTTGAAGGTGGTGAAGTGGGAACAGGAGACAGACGGTGCGGCAGTACCGGCGCCGGAAGCCGCACCAACCCTCGCCTGATCGCCGCCGTCCGACGTCCTGTGGAGAGCGGATCGGGAGATCCGCTCTCCAGTGGGGGATGCGCTTCACGGTTGTTTGCGGGTCTCGAACCGGCTACCGCGACGACGACGTCGCCACTTTCGCCGGAGCCAGCGCCGTGACCGGCGTGTGCTCGTCGAGCAGCTCGATCTTCGTCAGCTCGGTGGGCTCGTTGGCGGCGGCGATGGCGCGCAGGACGTCGCCGCCCGGTCCGAGGCGCGCGAACGGGGTGCAGCGATCGTCGCGGGCGGGGGCGGCGGCGGCTTCGATCTCGATCGTCACCTCTTTTGCGTCGGGGGCGGTCGGGCAGATCGACAGCATGCCGGCCTGATGCGTCACGCCGCGGTCACCGGCGGTGAAGCGCTTCAGCAGCGGGCGGATGTCGTCGGTGGCGGGAGCGCTCACCGTCAGCTCGGTGCCGACGGCGGAGATCTTCGCGTGCTTCAGCGCGCCGGCATTGACCAGTCGCGTGAACTGCGCGACGGCGAGCGGCGACTGATTGCGGAGCAGCGTCGCGCCGAAATCGCCCGCCGTCGTCCGGAACACCGTCGCCGTGGCGATCGATGACGCGGAGACGCGCTCCGCCAGATCGGCGGGCGTCGGACGGACGAACTCCGGATCGTCGAAGCCGAAGAACATCGACGCCATCGAGTCCTGATTCACGCCGCTGGTGTTGTCGTAGACGCTGACCAGCGAGTATTTGTGGTCGTGGAACATCGGGATGCCCTTCAGGCTCGCCAGCGTCTCGACGCGAGTCAGGCCGATTCCCTCCTTCGGCCCTTCGGCGTGCGCGGTCCAGAGCGTCTCGCCGGTCGTCGAATCAACCAGCGAGAGCGACTTCGCGAACGGATGGAGGTGCGCGACGGCGTAGTGCAGCTTCGCGTCATACGGCAGCGACATGAACCAGGTGATGTCGCTGTGATTCGTCTGCACGCCCGGCGGCACGACCCAGTGGCCGGTCAGCTTGCGGCCGCTCGGATCGGTGTAGTCGGACCCCATGCCGTTGGCGTTCGGCGCGCGCATGCCGACCAGACAGTCGGCGGCGCTATGGTGCTCGATGCCGTGCTCGTCGCTCACCTTCGGCATGTTCATCGTCGACGCCAGCGCCAGCGGGTTGTTGTCGAGCTGCACCAGGCCGGACGCGCCGAGGTTGAAGAGCGGCTTCATCGGCGTGGTGAGGTCTTTGTCGCGCACGTACTCGAACGTCACGCGATGCCGCACCGCCATCCCGTTCGGATGCTCGATGTTGTGGTTGAGGACCTGGGTGTAGACGATGAGCGGCTCGATCGACGCCATCGGAAAGCCGAAGCCCTCGGGCGTCTTCATTTCGAAAATGCCTTGGGACAGGGTCATGAGGCGCGAGGCGGGGATGCGCTTCAGTCCAAACAGCGCTTTGTGCTTCACCCAGTCGATCTCGACGTTCACGTGGCACATCAGCTCCTGCGGCGCGAGCGTCTTCCCGTCCTGGTTCACGACCTCGGTCTTGATGCCGGTGACCCAGATCAGCTCGGGACGCTCCTGGTCGCCGAGGTAGACCGTGTTGATGCCCGCTGGCCCTTCCATCGACCGGTACTTCTTCTCGATGCGATAGATGTCGGAGAGGATCTGCTTCTCCGTGGCGAAGGAGGGGAGGCAGACGGCAAGGCACACAGCGGCAAGGAGAAATCGCTTCATGTCGTAACCGATAATAACATTCGCGCTCGCATCGCAGCGACAGTCAGCGCCGCGCCGGCAATGTCGAGCAGGACATCGTAAGGAGACGCGCCGCGCGAGGGGATGAACGACTGGTGGAGCTCGTCGAGCGTGGCGACGGCGGCGGCGATCGCCACGGCCATGACGGCCCATTTCAAGGATGCATCGCGACGAAGGGCACGGAGCCACAGCACGCCGAGGATGCCGTACTCGGTGAGATGCGCCGCCTTGCGGATCACGACGTGGACGATGTCGAACCACGTTCCGGCGGGTGCGTGGCCGAAGAGCCTGGCGAACGCGAGCGCGAACAGCGAGCCGGTGTGCTGCGCGGAAAAAAGGTCGCTCGACGCCGCGAGAACGACGGCGGTCCAGAGGATCGGCGGAAGCCAGCGCATGCGGGGATTGGCAACCGGCTGGCGCGCGGCCCGATTCCGTAGCGCCGGCGTCTCGCCGGCTGGCCCCCGAGGGCCGCGCCGCCCGGCCACCCGGCGAGGAGGCCGGAGCTACAATGCCTCTTCTTTTTCCAGGAGGATCGTTTGCACGAGCCGACGCGACGCTTGCGGCTTACGGTGTACCAACCAGGCACGGCCCCGCAGCAGCTGGCGCTGCCGGACAACCTGATCACGCTCGGGCGCGCGTCGGACTGCACGATCCCGATCAAAGACCGTTTCCTCTCGCGCCGCCACGCGGAGATCGTGCGCGAAGGGGGGGCGTGGCTCGTCCGCGACTGCGGCAGCGTGAACGGGACGCTGCTCAACGGCACGAAGCTCACCGAGGCCACGCTGCTCCGCCCCGGCGACCGCATCGCCCTCGGCGACTGCGAGGTGGTTCTGGCCGGCGACGAGGCCGAGTCGAAGCTGATTGCGGTCGAGTCGGACTCGCATGCCACGAATCTGATGATCCCCATCCACGAAGCGGAGGAGGAGCGCGGCACCGAGCGCGCGCGCATCCTCACGTCGCTGGCGCTGGAGTTCCTCGCCGACCGGCCGATGTCGGAGCTCTTCGACTTCATCCTCGATCGCGTCGTCGATCTGCTTCACCCCTCGCGTGTGGCGCTGGCGCTTTTCGGCGCCGACCGGACATCGTTCGCGACGGTCCTCCTGCGGCGCCAGCACGAAGGTCTGTCGGAAGGCTTGACGATCAGCCGCACGCTGCTGCAGCAGGTGGTCGACGACAGGCAGGTGGTCTCGTTCTTCGATTCGTCGTCCGACGACCGGCTGGCGCGTGCGGAATCGATCATCGTGCAGCAGATCCGTTCGGCGGTCTGCGCGCCGCTGCTCGTCGGCGACGCGGTGCTGGGGGTGCTCTATCTCGATTTCATCGGCGTCACCGGCGCGGTCGGCGAGAGCGACGTCCGCCTGGTCGCGCAGATCGCGCGCTTCGCCGCGGTGACGCTCGAGCGCACCCGCCTGCGCGAAGAGGCGCTGGTGAAAGCGAAGTACGAGGAGGAGCTGCGCACCGCGTACGTGATCCAGAGCCGCCTCCTCCCCGCCGCGCTGCCGGTCATCGACGGCTACACGTTCGCCGGAGCGAACCGGCCCTGCAAGACGGTCAGCGGCGACTACTACGATCTCGTCGTGCGGCCCGACGGCCGGATCTACTTCGTGATCGCGGACGTAAGCGGCAAAGGGATCACCGCGGCGCTGGTGATGTCGAGCGTGGCCACGGCATTCAACATTTTCACGCGGCACGATCCCACGCCGGCCGACCTCCTGCGCGACATCAACGCCACGCTGGCGCCGAAGACGGCGCCGACAAAGTTCGTCACGCTCGTCGCCGGCGTCCTCGACCCGGCGCGCGGCACGATCGAGTTCGCCAACGCCGGACACGTCGCGCCGTTGCTGGTGTTGCGCGACGGCGTGCAAAAGCTGGAGAAGACCGACATGGTCATCGGCCTCTTTGCAACGGCCGCCTACCGCAATCAGTCCATCACCCTCGGCCGCGGCGACTCGCTGGTCCTCTTCACCGACGGCGTCACCGAAGCAGAGAACGCCGCCGAAGAACAGCTCGGCCTCGCGCCGGTCGCCGACATGCTCTGCGCCATGCACGGCAAATCCGCCCCGCGGATTCTGGAGATGATCGACGAGCACGTGCACACGTTCATCGGCGACGTCCCGGCGGGGGATGATGTGACGATGTTGGCGGTGACGCGGGTGGTGTAGCGGCACAGCGGCACAGCTGCACAGCCTCACAGCTGCACAGCCGCACAGCAGTCCTATGAAGCCGTGAGACTGTGCCGCTGTGCCGCTGTGCAGCTGTGCAGCTGTGTAACTGTGCAGCGCACGCAACGAATCCACCCACCCCGCCTCGCCGTATATGCCACGTGCGTCACATCTTCATCACCGGCGCCACCGGCTACATCGGCCGGCGGCTCGTGCCGGAGCTTGTCGCGCGGGGGCACGCGGTGCGGGCGCTGGTGCGCGAGGGCTCGGAGCGAAAGCTGCCGCAGGGGGCGTTGCCGGTACGCGGCAATCCGCTCGATCGCGCGACGTTTGCCGCCGAGGTAGCGCCGAGCGACACCTTCATCCAGCTCGTCGGCGTGCCCCATCCATCGCCGGCGAAGGCGCAGCAGTTTCGCGACATCGACCTTGTCTCCGTCACGGAGTCGACCGCCGCGGCGCGCGACGCCGGCGTGACGCACTTCATCTATCTCAGCGTCGCGCAGCCGGCGCCGCTCATGCGCGACTATGTCGGCGTCCGCGCCGAAGGGGAGCGGATGTTGCGCGAGAGCGGGATGCACGCGACTTTCGTCCGCCCCTGGTACGTCCTCGGGCCGGGCCACCGCTGGCCCTACGCCATCCTTCCGCTGTACTGGCTGTGGATGCTCTCGCCGAAGAGCCGCGACACGGCGCGGCGTCTCTATCCGGTGAAACTGCGCAGCGTCGTCCGCGCCATTGCCAACGCCGTCGACCATCCGCCGGACGGTATCCGGATCATCGAGGCGCCGGAGCTGCGGCGCGTCTAACGGCGTCGAGTCCGAACGCGGCGGCGATGGCGATCTGCGGGACGACCGGCACGCGGAAGCGCGCCTCCGCCTCGCCGCCTGCCGAGATGAGGATGAAGTAGCCAACCGTCGCCGCGATGAGCATGGCCATCGTCCGATCGCGACGCCACAAGGCGATCGTGCCGATCGCCGCGAAGACGATCGTCGCGACCGCGAGCGCATCGAGCAGCAGACGGATCGTCGTCGACTCGAGGCGGCTGACCATCATCAGCGCCTCCCAGTCGCTCTCGAAGAGGTTGACCATCGTCCCGCGCAGCGTCAGCAGCGCGAGCGCGAACGGATGCTGCAGGATGATCCGCCGGGCGATCTTCGCGTACCAGGCGGTACGGACCGCGTGCGGCAGGTCCTGCGCGTCGGCGATGTGCAGCGCCGTCTGGATCTCGTCGTCCGCTTCCTCGACGGTCTCCTTCTGTTCCTCAGCGAGAACGTTGGGGAAGTCGCCGTCGCCGGTCATCGCCAGCGCGCCCGCGGCCCGGTAAAGCAGCAGATTCGCCCCCGCCACCGACGAGACCGTGAAGACGCCGCTCTCGACGCCGTTGCGTACGCCCCAGGCAAGCGGGAGAACGAGCGCGGCGGCGACGAAGAGCGCGATAACGCGACGCGGCCGGCGCAGCAGCGCGAACGCGAGCGCCATCGCCGCGAACCATGCGATCGCCACCGGTCGTGCCAGCACCAGCACGCCGCAAAGGATGCCGAGGAGCAGCGGACGGCGGACGTCGATGGCGAGGACGAAGGCGACGAACAGCAGCGCCGTGAACGTCGTCTCGCTCAGCAGCTTGTTCGCGTAGTGGATCGTCGGCATATCGATCGCGAAGACGATCGCCGCCGCCATCGCCGCGAATCGACTCCCGAGACGCCGCATCACCAGCAGGTAGATCGCGACGGCGAGCAGCACATTGAGGATGTGCTGCAGCACGATCACCGGAACGACGCGCGCGCCGAACGCCGCCAGCAGCAACGGATATCCCGGCGTCCGCATCGTCTCCGCCACTCCCGGCCTCGTCGCGAACCCATGCCCGCTCAGCAGCATCTTCGCCGGCGCGAGATACGTGAACGAGTCGGGGTAGAAGTAGTCGTTGGAAAAGGCGAAGTAGGTGAGGTTGGTGATCGTCGCCAGGGCGATGATGATCGCTAGGTCGAGGCGGCGGTGCACGTTGGTCGTAGGTTACTGGGTTTTCTGGGTTACGGGGTCACGGGGTACTACGACCTCGCAACCTCGCAACCTCGCAACCCCAAACCTACGTCCTCAACAAACTCTCCAACTCATCCGGCCGCGAGGATCGTATGCGCGCGTCGTCGACACTGATCAGCCCCTGTCGCACCAGGCGCACGAGGGAATCCTCGAGCGAGATCATGCCGGCGCGCTTGCCGAGGGTGATCTCGGTGACGAGGTTGTGCAGCTTGTCGTTGCGGATGTGATTACGCACCGCGGTCGTCGCCAGCAGCACCTCCACCGCCACCGAGCGGCCGTCGCCGTTCGACTGCGGGATGAGGTGCTGCACCACGATGGCGTTGAGGCTGAGGGCGAGCTGCTGCTTGATCTGATGTTGCTGCGCGGGAGGGAAGACGTCGACCACGCGGTGAATCGCGCTGGCGACGTCGCTGGTGTGCAGCGTCGAGAGGATGAGGTGCCCGGTCTCCGCGGCGGTGAGCGCGATCGATACCGTCTCGAGGTCGCGCATCTCGCCGACCAGGATCACGTCGGGGTCCTGCCGCAGCGAGGCGCGCAGCGCATCGGCGAACGTCGGCGCGTCGCGGCCGATCTCCACCTGCTCGATCACCGCGGCTGAGTTGCGGTGCTCGTACTCGATCGGATCTTCGATCGTGATCACATGTCGCGCCTCGTGGCGATTGATCTCGCCGACGAACGCGGCCAGCGTCGTGGTCTTGCCGGAGCCGGTCGGACCGCAGACCAGCACCAGGCCGCGTGTCGGCTTGACGAGGTCGGCGAGCGTCGGCGGCAGATTCAGCTCGGTGATCGTCGGGACCTCCGACGGCAGCGAGCGGATGGCTGCCGCCACCGTGCCGCGCTGCTTGTGGATGTTCACGCGAAAGCGCCACGCGCGGCGGTCGTCGTCGCCGGCGGGACGGGCCAGGCGGAGGGAGAAGTCGGCGTTGCCGTGCGAGGCGATCCGCTCGCGGACGCGCGCCGTCATCAGGTCGCCGGCGATCGACGCGATCTCATCGCCTGACATCGGCCCGCCCTCGGCGCGAATGAGGCGTCCGCCGACGCGGAACACCGGCGGCGAGCCGGCGATGATCAGCAGATCGCTCGCGCCGCGGCGCGCCATCTCGATCAGCAGCGACTCCAGCGGCTGCCCGCTCGGCACCTGCGCCGGCGGCCACTCGGGCGGCCGCTCCACGACCGTCTCCGCGCGTTCGCTGCGGTTCAACTCCTCGACAAGGCGCTCCAGCTCGGGATCGGGGATGAGTTTGGTCATCGTTCGTTTGTGTGGTGACGCGGTTGCGAAACCGCGCAACCCAGTCTACGCGCGTGCCGCCGACGACGTTTCGCTACAACGCGTTCACCTGTTGTTTTCGCGGCGCGGTTTCGCGCGCCGCCGCGGCGCGATCCAACGACGTGAAAGGAGAGAGATATGTTCGAGACTTCCGTCGTCCGCGCGCAGACGAAGGCGGCCGAGCGCCGCGTCGGGTTGCTTTCAGCGTCGATCATCATCCACGCCAGCGCCATCGTCGCCGTTTTTGCCGCGAGCATCGCCACCGTCGGATTCCCCAACACCGCTCCCAAGCAGATGACGTACCTTGCCGTGGAGCCTCCGCCCCCGCCCCTCGGATCGCCGAATGGTGGCCCGAAACCGCAGGCCGCCGCCGCGCCGCAAAAACCGAGGCAGCAGACCGCCGCGTCGATTCCGCGGGACGTCGCGCCGCAGATCGTGCCGGAGCATGTGGCGCCGGCGACGCCGGGACTTCCATCGGATACCCCGTCGGTCGGTCCGATCGGCGACGGTCAGAAGGTCGGCGTTCCGTGGGGCAACCCTGAGTCGACAGGGCCGATCGGGCCGGCGTCCTCCGCCCCTCCCGCCCCGCCTGACATCGTCTATCGTCCGGGCGGCAACGTGAAGGCGCCGGTGGCGATCCGCCGCGTTTCGCCGCCCTACCCCGCCATGGCCGCGAAGATCCACAAGAACGGCTGGGTCATCCTCGAGTGCACGATCGACAAGAACGGAGCGATCCGCGACGCGCACGTGGTGAAGAGCAGCTTCGGCGCGTTCGAACAACCGACTCTCGACGCCGTGCAGCAGTGGCTCTTCGCGCCGGGAACGCTCGACGGCAAACCGGTCGACGTGATGTTCGAGCTTAAGGTGACGTTCGAGATGCGGTGATGGCAGCTGCTTTAGCCTTTTGGCATGCGGTGGCGGACCAAGGAGGTCCGCTCTCCATGCTCGCGCACCAAACTCTCGGCGGAGCGCAGCATCGGAGAGCGGATCTCCCGATCCGCAGTCGTCGGACGTTCTCGTCCGACGACTATTCTCGCGACGACCAGAGACCACCGCTTTCGAACACCAGGTGATGCGAAAGCGGTGGCTGCGGCCACCCGCACTCCAAACGTCAGCCTGCGCTTGACGCAGCAATCGCGACGGCTTCGCGCTCGCCGCGCATCGACGTCACGTAGGTCACGCCGACCACGCCGCCGATGGTGAGGATGCTGCCGAGTGCGGCGAGGGCGTTGATGTGCTCGCTCAGGAAGAACGCGCCGAAGAGCATCGAGATGACGACGGCGAGCTGCGACATGACGCCGACCGTCATGGCGTCGAGCCAGCGGAGGGAGAAAGTCATCAGCAGTTGCGCTCCCATCGCCAGCACGCTCACCGCCGCAAGCGTCAGCCACTCGTCGCCGCGCGGCGTCCTCCAGTCGCGCAGCGCAAGCGGCAGATTCACGATCACGCCGAAGAGGCAGAAGCTGCCGTAGACCGACCACGAGCTCTCGCTCCGCCGCGCGGCGCGGATCGCCGTCACCGCAGCGCCGGAGCACATTGCGGAGAGAACGCCGGTGAGCTCCCAGCGGCCGAAGCCGAGGACGTCGCCGGGGCGCGCGTGCGCGTGCACGACGAGGACGATTCCGGCTAATGCGACCGGCAGCGGCAGCAGCACCTTCGAGCTGAAGCGCTCGCCGATGAAGTAGATCGACAGGAGGCCGGACCAAATCGGCGAGGTGTAGTTGAGGAGCGTGGCCACGCCGACGCTGGTGTGCTGGATGGCGATGAAGTACAGCATCACCGCCAGCGCGCCGAAGATGCCGCGATAAAGGAGGAGGTCGACGCGCTCGACGTGCATCGCCGCCCGCCGCGCGCCCGCCAGAAACGCGAACGGCAGCAGCCCCGCCGCCATCCGGATCATCGCCACCTCGGGACCGGAGAGCCGCGACGTCGCCAGCTTCGCCGCGAAGGCCATCGCCCCGAACATCGCCGCGGAAGCGAACATGAGGAGGAGCGCGCGATGGGTGGGATTTTTTGCTAAGGTCACGCCGCGGGAAGGGTAGCAGATGGAAATTTCGTATCGAGGTGCCACTCGTCACGACGCGCAGCGGATCATTGAGTTCCAGCGCGCCATGGCCCGCGAGACCGAGGAGCTCGAGCTCGACCTCGACGTGCTGACGCGTGGCGTGCAGGCCGTCTTCGACGACGACTCGCGCGGCCGCTACTTCGTCGCCGAGCGCGGCGGAGAAGTGGTCGCGTCGCTCATGATCACGTTCGAGTGGAGCGACTGGCGCAACGGGACCGTGTGGTGGATCCAGAGCGTCTACGTCGTCCCCGATTGCCGCAAACAGCGCGTCTATGCCGGTCTATACGAGCACGTAAAGACGCTCGTCCTCGGCGACGATTCGATCCGCGGGATTCGTCTGTACGTCGACAAGCGCAACGCCGGCGCGCAGGCGGCGTATGAGCGGTTGGGGATGAATGGAGAGCACTACAAAGTGTTCGAGTGGATGAAGGAATTCTGAGTCGCGTTCGATCAGGAGATCTTTCGCTGGGGCGTCATCAGTGTCTTGGGTGCTAGTTTGACGACCCGATCCGAGTTTTGCTGCTCGATGTCGCGGAGATAGGAGAACAGCGCCTCGAGATCTCCACCGAACTCGGCATCAAGCTGCCTCCTGGCTTCACGAGTTTCTTCGACGATGGGATCTTTCATCGCTCAGCTTTCCATGAACTCCTGTGGAGTGTAGATCATCGAAACCCTAACGCATCGGGTCTACTTACGCCGAGTTTCTTTGAAGCGGCCGCTGCGCCGTCGCACTCCAAAGACCTTCAAATCGACCCGCCCCTTCGCGTCGAATTCGATTCCCTCCGCCTCCAGCAGCATCCGCTGCAGCTCGTGCGAATCCGATCCTGACCGCGCGCTGATCTCGCCGCGGGCGTTGATCACGCGGTGCCACGGGACGTCGCTGCCTTCGGGAAGTGCGTGAAGTGCGTAGCCGGTCTGGCGCGCGTGGCCGTCGAGCCCGGCGAGGGTGG
>Ga0070707_100002364_pt1 | contig 17987 bp, 24 predicted proteins | sample KBSK5502metaG_FD_65468 | JGI IMG/M metagenome (GOLD analysis project Ga0070707, IMG submission 65468) | Corn, switchgrass and miscanthus rhizosphere microbial communities from Kellogg Biological Station, Michigan, USA - KBS K5-50-2 metaG | ecosystem: Host-associated > Plants > Roots >... | reverse complement strand
CCGAACCCAAGGGGGAACGCCCGCGACCGCTCATTCCTCCACGCGGTCCAATGCAACGCCGATCACGAGGACGCCGCGGATAGTCCTCCGTGTGCGTGTACTGCAAGAACGCTCCCGCCTGTGACCACGAGCGCCATGCATGCGCGGCCAGTCGCGCGCTATACTCCAGCTCAGCGGATGGAGATCCGGTTGTCACGCGCCAAATACGATGCCGAAAGCCGTGCAGGGGAGATAGGAGGCAAACCGCTTGGCCACACGGCGTGTTCTCGTCGTCGACGACGAGCCTGACGTAGTCAACACGCTCGCCGACGTCCTACGGACGATGCGCTATACAGACACGCTGGAGGTCGAGGGCGTCTCCGATGGCGCGCAGGGCTTGGACGCCATCCTGCGGCAGGTACCGGATCTCGTCCTGCTCGACCTGCACATGCCCGGTCTGAGCGGTCTGGCGCTGCTCAAGCAGATCCGCCAAGTCGCGCCCCGTCTGCCGGTCATCGTGGTTACCGGGACCAAGGACACCTCGGAGGCCGCCGAGGCCCTTCGGCTCGGGGCGGTCGCGTACTTGCCGAAGCCGTTCGGTCTCCGCTATGTCGAGACGCTGGTCGTGACCTTCCTGGACTCCGGCAGGCAGCCGGGCACCCCGCGGCTACCCTCGGCGCCCAACTCGCGACCCTGAGTGTCGGGCCAAGCAGCTTGCCGCTGACCAGCGGCGCGAGAGCGCACGCCAGGCGGCGCAGGCTCGGTGGAGGAGACGCGATGACCTACAGGACCGAGGACTTTGTCCGCCGTGAAGTCGGGGACCTCCTTCGAGGCAGGTATCGCGGCAAGTTCCTTTGCTCAGCGTGCCTCACCAAGCTGACGCTGGAGCGCCTGCATACCGGCTGGCGGACAGCAGAGATCGCGCTGGCGATGGGCAAAGTGCTCAACGATCCAGGTGCCATCAAGTCCCTGCCGTCATCCCAGTGTGCCAACTGTCAGAAGACCACGCCGTGCCTTGGATTGTCCAGTCCGTGAGCCAGCCGATCTGACCGAACAAGGAGTGATCGGAAATGTCACCACTCATGGAACTTCTCGCAACCCTGGCTACCGGTCTCTTCACAGGTGCTGCGGTCTACGTGAGCTTAGTCGAACATCCGGCGCGTGTCAGTTGCGGACCAGTAGTCGCCATCACCGAGTTCCGGCCAAGCTACAAGAGGGCTGCCGTTCTGCAAGCCATACTAGCGCTGGTTGGCGCGGTGGCCGCCGTGGCGCGCTGGGGCATGGGTGGGCCGCCTGCATGGCTCATCGGTGGGCTCCTTCTCGGGGGCGTCATCCCGTTCACGCTGCTCGTGATTTTGCCGACAAACAAGCGCCTACTAGACGTATCCTTTGATCCCAACTCACCGGAGAGCGTGGCCTTGTTGGGCCGCTGGGGGTGGCTCCATGCCGTCCGAAGCGTTGCGAGTCTCTTAGCGTTCCTCACCTTCTTGTCCCTTCTCGCAGGGGGCTGAGACCGCGCAGGTCCATCAGGCGCTCTCCAGATGACCCCACCCATCTGGCTCGACGAACACGGCCAGCGCCGACCGACACGCCCGTACCCTCGCTGCGGCCGCGAGGCGCCGGTGCCCTTCAACGGGTTCCGGATAGAGCACCTGAAGCACCTGGCCTGGGGCGCCTACCACGTGGAAGCCTTCGTCAACTGGTGCGGCACGCCCAGGACGTCATCCCGCGGCCCCAGCGGACGGGTCGGTGCGCCTGATTCCCGTCGAGGGCGAGGCGGGGTAGACTCCAAGCACCCATGAGAGCGTTCGCCCTCTTCACTCTTGCCGCACTCGCCTTTAGCGTCCTCGTTGGCGTGATCGAGGCGTTCTTGGAACGACGAGAACCGCAGCCGTGGCGGGAGAACACGTCGAACATCATCCATCCCATGTCACGACACAGGCTCAGGAACATGCGGTATCTAGTCTCCGCGCGAGCGCGGTTCCACGTCCAACTATTCCTCGGATTCCTGATCGCAATCTACGGCATCACGCTCTTGCTGAAGATCGGCCGCAGCTTCCTCGCGGGGTGGTTCTAGGCAGAGCAGGATCTAGGAGAGGTTCGATGGGCGTCTATGCTGAGCTCCGGAGCGCTGCTCCTCCCGTTGGCCGCGGTTGCGCTTACTTGTGCGGGCCGCGAACGCTGGCGTTTCACTGACCGAGGCGCCATCGGATGACCACCGATGAACTACTTGCCCAGTTGCGAGGATCTAAGACTGATCTGGGACGATTCGTTGAGGCCGTGCTGCGGGAGCAGCTACCCAATCTTGTGGTGCCGTCCAAGGTCGTGCGCGCGTGGCAGGAGCGCGAGCCACAGACCTGGACTATGGTGTGCGATTGGCTAGCCGCGCAAGGCAAGAGCGTCGTGCTAGTCGAAGACGTCGGGTCGTCGTAGCCCCTCGCTCATTTCCCCTTCGGCCCACGCGGGTCCACGGTGTCGGGGAGACAGGTGTACACAAGGGTCTGCGACCGCTTGACTGTCTCCGTTGGATCGTTGGTGTCAAAGAAGATCAGATCGATTCCACGACCGTTCGGAAGCAACTTGTAGAGCCGTTGGCCACGCTGTGGCTCGTCTAGTCGTGTCATCAGCTCAATCTGTGCGCGCAGCTTCTCCTGACACTTAGCCTCGGTGGTCGTGCCCTCGATGACACTCCAGGCAACATGCTGCCGGGTGTTCGCGGTGTAATCAACCCGGTCGTCCTCGACCCACAGCACCCATGCGCACTCGGCGTGGGCCAACGTAGCGACGGCAAGCAGGGACCAGAGCACGGTGACCGCGATGCACGGCGAGCGGGTGGCCATGGGTGGGTCCTCCGTGCAACCGCGCGGTCTATACGAGAAGCGTCCACTGTGCCTGCAACGTCTGCCCGAGGCGGGCGTGCGCATCGCCACACAGGTAGTCGGCCTTGGGGGAGGGCGGCGTGTCACTTAGCGCCTGCCGAACGTACCAGAGGGACGCCGCGTGGGTTCTCCCGCAGTCTACGCAGTAATACTCCCGTTCAGCCATTGCCAGCTCCTCTGACTCGCCACGAGTCTACCCGCGCAGGCGGGTGTGGGGGAGGCTGGCTGACTGCCCCCTACCCACAGTCCCGAAGAGGGGTGCAGTGCGACTGTCAGCCGTGCCGCAGGATTTGGATGCCGAGGCTCGCGAAGTACCCGAGAATCCCTAAGATGAGCAAGAGCCACATGACCCAGACGATGTTCGCGAATCGCACGAGGCCACGCCCGTCTGATGGCATCGCTGGTGCTTCCTTCGTGCCCGGCAGGCCAAGCCCTCTCGTTCACCGCTGCGGGCGATCAAGCTTCGGCGGGCGAGATTCTCTTTCCGCTCCAGGTCTCGCTTCGCGTCAAAGATGGTCACCGTGGCCTTCGCAATCTGCGCTTGGGCCGCTGTTCGTGCCGCGCGGGCGTTTTCCAAGTCCGCGCTAGCCCGCTCGACCTGAGCCCAGGCTCACGCGGCCATCCGCCCAAGCGCGATCAGCCGGTCGGCCCTCGGTCCATAGCGGTTTCCATCCAGATCGCCGAACAACGTCACCTCCGCGAACTCGGCCTGTCTCAGGAGCTCCTTCAGCTCCTGGCCGGAGTAGATCATCAGCTGAAATCGGAAGGCGCGCGCCTGTCCATCCTTGATCAAAAGCCATTCGGTCCGAACGCGCGTCCAGTCGTCGAGGATCTCGCTCCATTCGACGAACAGGGTGCCGTCCGACTCTTCGACGACCCTCGCCGACTGCGCCTGCCTGCCCAGCATCTCCTTGCCGGGCACGTCGATCAGGCACGCCCCGCCGGGCTTGAGGCTCTCCCGGAGATTCTGGAGAACGCGGAGATCCTCCCGCTTGTCCCCGAAGTAGCCGAACGAACTGAACATGCTCAGCGCCAAGTCGAAGGCTCCGGGCCGCACAAATCGCCGCATGTCCTCTCGAACAAACTCGATCTCCACGCCGGCCTGCGTGGCTCGCTCCCGCGCTTTGCCGAGCAGGAACTCCGTGAGATCGATGGCCGTGACCTTGATTCCGCGCCTGGCGAGGGCAACCGCGTGTCGTCCCGGCCCGCAGGCCAGATCCAGGACGGCTTCCGGTCGAAAGCCGACCAGCTTCAGAATCTGCTCGACCTGCTCCTCTGCGACCCCGAAACGCTCCTCGGGAAAGATGATCGGATACGTCGCGGCCCAGAAGTCTTCGTCCTCGAACCACGCGACCATCGGGTCCAGTCCTCACCCTCCTGATACAGCGCGGATGACCGCGGAGTCAAGCGGGAGTCCACGACATAGCTCTCTCCGGACTCACCACCCAGACTCAACTCTATCCGGAGGAGTTCCGGAGGGCCTCGGCCCTGAGGAAGAAGCTTCCCTCCGTGACGACGACTTCTCCCGCTTGGAGCCCACCGAGAACCGCGTAGCCATCGCCGATCGGCTGGCCCACGCGGATCTGGCGCTGGATGAATTTGCCTTCCTGGTCCTTGACCGGCAGATAAACGACCAGCCGCTCGCCGAGCGCCTGCACGGCCGTGCGTGGGACAATGACGACCTTGTTGCCTCCGGGGGTGGAGAACGCCATTGACACGTACATCCCGAGCCTCAAGCGCCCGTCCAGATTCGGGATCTCCACACGGACCTTGGCCGTCCGTACCTGTGGATCGACCCGCGGATCGATGTAGGCCACGCGCCCCCGGAGGGTCAGGTCCGGGTAGGCAGCCGCGGTGATCGTCGCCTCTGATCCGACGCGGACCGCCTGGAAGTCCTGCTCGTAGAGGTCCCCGACAATCCAGACGTCGGAGAGGTTGGTCACGATCAGCAGCTCCTGCCCCACGCTGACGACCTGGCCGAGATTGACCGTCCGGCCGGTGATTACTCCATCGATGGGGGCAGGTACCACGACGGTCGAGACGACCTGGCTCGGGCTCTTGAGCGTCTGCACCTGCTCCCGCGTCAGCCCGAGCTGGAGCAGCCGCTGGCGGGCCGACTCCACCTCGGTGGCACGGCTCGTATGCGTCGCGGTGATCTCCTCCACCTCCTGCCGGCTGGCGGCGCCGATTTCCGCGAGCTGCTGAGTGCGTTCGAACTTCCTCTGGTCCGCGTCAAGCATCGCCTCCATGGAGAGGTACTTCGTCTGTGCGTCGGCCACCTCGGCGCTGAACAGCGCGACGAGCGCGGCCCCTCGCCGCACTGGGTCCCCCAGCGCAACGTGGACCTTCGTCACGATCCCTCCCACGATCGGAGTGACCTTAACCTCCCGGTAGGCGTTCGGCATCACGCTGCCGGGCACCCTTACGGACGCGCTGGATTCGCCGGCCCCGATGGTGGCGGTCTTGATCCCAGCTCGGGCCAACGCGTCGGGGGTGAGCATGACTTCGACTTCCGCGGGCGGGTCGGTAGCGGACGGCGATCCCATGGGCATCGCCATGCCGGCGGGCGACCCAGCGCCGCCCGCGGGGCTCCCGGCGCTCGGAGAGCCGGAGCTGGAGGCGCGCCGCTCCCCCCAGATTCCCGCGGTCACGCCGAGGGCGACGAGGCCGATCGCGAGCACCGCTGCGCCGAGACCCCACACGAGCCGGCTCCGCCTCTGGCGCCCCCGAGGGCGCTCCATCACCTCCCCGTCATCTCGCTCCATGCCCCGTCCCTCGCTCACTGGGGAGTCGTCCCGACCGCTCGCTCGATGTCCACTCCGGCGTTGTAGACCTGCTTCAGCGATTCCGTGTAGCCCATCTCGATCTCGATGTAGCGTCGCTGCTCGGCGACCACGTCGAGCAAGGTCGCGCGCCCGAACTCGTAGGTCTTGCGCACGACGTCGAGGTTCTGGCGCGCGACGTCACGCACGCCGCGCGCGTAGATCTCGAGGGACCGCTTGGCGGCCTCGTACTGGGTGAACGCCCCCTCGACCTCCTGACGGATGGTCAGCACCGCCAGCTCGACACGACGGTCCGCCGCAACCGCTTCGGCCTGCGCGGCTGCCACATTGCCCTGGTTCTGGTTCCTGACCGGCAATGTGATCGTAAATCCGCCGCCGAAGTAGTGGAACACATCCTGGATGGGCCGGGTCCCCCCACGGTCGGTGAGGCCGTTTAGGTTATAGCCGAAATCCTGCCGCTGATAGTTCACGTTGATGCTGGCGTCCCAGCGGCCTTCGGCCTGCTCCTTCAGGACCTTCGCTCGCGCCATCGCCGCGTCCGCTTGGGCCACGCGCAGGTCCGAGCGCTGGTCGAGGGCTCGTGCGACTCCGGCCGATCGGTCGAGGACGAAGGGCAACGCGCCCAGGTCTCCCGTGAGCGTCAAAGGCGCCGTCGGAGGCCAGGCCGCCAGCGCCTTCAGCTGGAGCGTAAAGATCTCGACTCGGCTCTCGAGCATGCGGCGGTTCGCTTCGAGCCGGTTCACCTCCACGAGCAACAGACTCTCGTCCAGCGGGGGCGCGGCGCCTTGGCGCGCCCGTTCCCCGACCAGGCCCAGCGCCTGACGGTTGGTCCGCAAGAGATCGTCGGTGACCTCGAGATCCCGCCGGGCGCCCAGCACATCGGCTGCCTTCATGCGCACCTCCGCCCTGAGCCGGCGCTCGCGGTCGGCGACCAGGGCCTGCTTCATCTGTAGCTCACGCTCGGCCACGGCTACACGCCCTTCCTTGCGCCGGTTGAGATCCAGCGGGATCGTCAGGCCGACCATGACGTTGTTGTCCGGGCTCAGCGCCTTCTGCCCGCCAAGCTCCAGCATAGGGTTGGGGCGCAGGCCGGCTTGTACCAGCCGACCCTGGGCGGCCTCCACGTCTGCCCGGGTGGCACGGACATCCGGGTTCTCAGCCAGCGCCCGCGCCACCAGCTCTTCGATCGTCACCTCGCCTGCCACCGGCTGCGACTGAGCGTGACTGAGCCGCGGCCCCCCGGCGGCGACCGCGAACACGATGACCAGGACCCACATCCATGGCAGCTTCATGGCCACGCCCTATCGGACCGGGACTGAGAACCTGGCCGAGCCCGCTCCAGCCGGGCCCTCCCAGGTCACCGTCACCTGACGCGTGCCGGTGTCCGCGAACTCGATCGTGCCGAGGTATCGCCCCGGCGTCCTGTCGGGCGAGAGGGTGGCGCCGGCAATCATCGGGGCCATGCCGGACATCGTCATGCTCGTGCCCAGTCTGACCTTGCCGGCATCCATGGCCTGCTTGTCCTTGGCCGAGGTGAACTCGAGGACGAAGGCATTCCTGCCTTTGCTCCATTGCCCGGACTCGCTCTTGAGCGTGATCACCACGTCCTTCGTCTTCTGCGTGTGGATGACTTTCTCCTCCGCGCTCCAGACAAAACCCGTGAGCCCACCCGCGAGCAGCAACATTCCCAGCACCACGCCTGCGAAGAGTCGAAGCATGAGTCGTCCCCCTGTTGGATGGAGTTAGTCGGTCGTCCCGATGGGCGGCCGAGTGTCAAGCCCGCGCTCCTCCACCGTTTCCTGCCGCTCCACCTGCCGGATCTCCCGCTCCCGGAGCCAGTAGAACAGGACCGGCGTCATGATCAGGACCAGGGCCATGGAGCTGAGCATCCCTCCGAGCACTGGAGTGGCCAGTGGCTTCATCACCTCCGCTCCAGTCGAGTGGCTCCACATAATGGGCAGGAGGCTTGCCACTACGGCTGACACCGTCATGACGATGGGCCGGAGGCGGAGCAGCGCGCCTTCTTTGACCGCCTCTAGGAGCGTCGCGCGCGTCAGGCGCCCGCCCAGCTCCTCGCGCTTCCGCGCCACGGCCTCCTGGAGATAGATCACCATCACCACGCCGGTCTGTACCGCGGTGCCGAAGAGCGCGATGAAGCCGACCCAGACCGCGACGGAGAAGTTGTACCCGAGCGCGTAGAGGAGGTAGATCCCGCCGGCCAGCCCGAAAGGCACTGCGAGCAAGACCTGAGCGGCGTCCAGGAAGGAGCGGTAGGTCAGGTAGAGCAGCATGTAGATCACAGCGAGCACGAGCGGGATCACGATCTGGAGACGCTGGCGCGCCCGCACCTCGTTCTCATACTGCCCGCTCCACTCGATGTACGAACCCGGCGGCAGCGGCACCCGCTCCGCCACGATCCGCCGCGCCTCTTCCACGAAGCTCCCGACGTCGCGGCCGCGGACGTTCAGCAGGACAGCGACGACGAGCAGTCCGTTCTCGCCGGAGATCATGGCCGGCCCGGCGACCTGGCGGATCTCCGCGAGCTGGCCCAGCGGCACCTGAGCGCCGTTGGGGGCGGTGACGAGGACGCCGCCGAGCGCGTGGGCATCGGCTCGGAACTCTGGCGCATAGCGGACGCGGATGGGGAACCGCGGCCGCCCTTCGATGGTCAGCATCAGGTTGGTTTCCCCGACCGCGGTCTCTATCACGTCCTGGACCGCGCCCACCGTGATGCCGTAGCGTGCCGCTGTCTCCCGGTTCACCCGGATGTCGAGATACGGGGCGCCGGTCACCTGCTCGGGGTATACGTCCACCGCGCCCGGGATCTTCCGTAGGGCGTCGGCCACGGCGCGGGCGCGCTCCTCGAGGACGTTCAGGTCATTGCCGAACACCTTCACGCCGACCTCGGACCGAATCCCGGTCGTGAGCATGTTGATCCGGTTGATGATGGGCTGGGTCCAGATGTTCGACACACCCGGCATCGTCGTGGCGGCGTCCAGCTCGGCGATCAACTTTTCCCGTGTCACCCCCCGCCGCCACTGGGATTCGGGCTTAAGACTGACCACCGTCTCCGTCATATTGACGGGGGCCGGGTCGGTGGAGGTGTCCGCACGGGATATCTTCGCCACCACGGAAGCAACCTCGGGGACCGCCTGGATGGCGGCGTTCTGCTTCTTGGTGATCTCGATGGCCTGGGGCAGCGAGATCGCCGGGTCTGTCACCGGCATGAACATGAGATCACCCTCGTTGAGGGGCGGCATGAACTCGCTGCCGATGCGAGGAACCAGGACCAGCGCCCCGGCCACCACGAGGATTGCCACGGCCAGCGTGAGCACGCGATGGCCGAGGGCCCAGCCGAGCACCGGCCGATAGGCCCAGACCAGCGGCCGCATTACCGGGTTCTTCTCCTCGGGTCGGATCTTTCCGCCGATGAGCAAGCTGCAGAGCACCGGCACGAGCGTCACCGAGAGGAAGGCTGCGCCCGCCATGGCGAAGGTCTTCGTGAACGCCAGCGGATGGAAGAGCTTGCCTTCCTGTCCGGTCAGAGCGAACACTGGGATGAAGGCGAGGATGATGATGGCCATCGCGAAGAAGATCGGCCGCGCGACGAGGCGGCTCGCATCGAGCACCGTGCCCAGGACCTGACGCCGGTTTCGCGGGTTGACCCCGCGCTGTTCCATGAACCGGAAGCAGTTTTCGGTCACCACGATCGCGGCGTCCACCAGGACGCCGATGGCGATGGCGATGCCCGCCAACGACATGATATTGGACGTGATCCCGAGGTAGCGCATGAACAGGAACGCCGTGAGCACGGCCAGCGGAATCGGGAGCGTGACGATGAGCACCGACCGGAGGTTGAGCAGGAAGACGATGTTGACCAACGTGACGACGATGGCTTCCTCGATGAGCGCGCGCTTGAGCGTGTGCGCCGCTCGTTCGATCAGGGCCGACCGGTCGTAGAAGGGGACGATTCTGACCCCGCGGGGTAGCCCGGCCTGGAGCGCGGCGATCTTCTCCTTCACCAGGTTGATGACGTCAACCGTGCTCACCCCGTAGCGCGCCACCACGACCCCGCCCACCGCCTCCTGACCCCCCTTGACGAGGGCGGACGCTCGGAAGGCATCGCCGACCTTGACGTCGGCCACCTGGCGGACGTAGACCGGTACCCCGTTCTCGGCCCCGACCACGACCTGCTCGATGTCCTTCACGCTCTCGATCAGCCCGAGGCCGCGGACCACGGACCAGGTCCCGCTCGCCTCGACAACGTTGCCCCCGACGTTGCGGTTGCTCCGCATGACCGCGTCCACGACCGCGGACAGGGGGAGCTTGAAGGCGCGAAGCCGGTTCGGGTCCACGTCGATCTGGTACTGGCGCACCGTACCGCCGATGCTCGCCACCTCGGCCACGCCGGGCACGGCGTTGAGCTGATACCGGATGAACCAGTCCTGAATCGACCGGAGGTCGCGGAGCGAGTTGCCCGGGCCCTCGACCGTGTACCAGAACACGTGCCCCACGCCCGTGGCGTCCGGACCGAGGGTCGGCACCACGCCGGGCGGCAGGGATTTCGACAGCAGGTTCAGCCTCTCCAACACCCGCGAGCGGGCAAAGTAAAGATCCACGGAGTCCTCGAAGATCACGTTGATCATCGAGAAGCCGAAAGCGGACGACGAGCGCACCACTCGGACGCCGGGCAGTCCCTGCAGACTCACGGTGAGCGGATAGGTGATCTGGTCCTCGACCTCCTGGGGCGAGCGGCCGGTCCAGTCCGTGAAGACGATGACCTGGTTATCCGACAGGTCGGGGATCGCATCGATGGGCGTCGTCAGCAGCGCCCAGTACCCCCAGCCTGCCACGAGCGCGAAAAAGGCGATGACAAGGAACCGGTTCCGCAGCGACACCTCGATCAGCCAGTTGATCACCGCTGTGGCCCGCGTCGCAACCGCCCGATCGCAACCCACGTGAACACGATGAGGCTCGCAAGCAAGCCAAGGCTCAGCACCACCGCGAAGCCGGCGACCACCATCATTCCGACGCCACAACTGCCGATCATCATGGAGAGAGTCCTTTCCGGCTGCTCGGGTCCGGCCGCGCCAGTCCGTAACCGGGCGGACCGCGGCCCAGGCACACCACTTGGTTCAACGGGGTGCTACGAGCGGAAAGCTAGAGAGTCGACTTCGGGGGAGGCTCTGCGGGATCGGTAGTGACTGCCGTGACTTCGACCTGGCTCAGCCACACAGCGTCTTTCGCCTCAACTGGCGCGAACCCGCCGGGGCCGGGGCCGGCGATACAGGACATCGATGCGCAGGGACTTTCGCACATCGCACCCATCAGGATGCACCCGTCAAAGGCCATCGCGACCGGACCCAGAAGGACCCAGAGCGCGAGGGCTATCATCACGGTGATACGCCGTGAGCTCATAGCAGCAGGGATTATCATAGCCAGCGGCCAGGGTGTCAAGGATTCGGGCCACCCGCGAAGGGCTCAGCCGCTCGAGTCGGCTGAGCCCTCGCGTTGGTTGCGGGGCCCGAAATTACCGAAATCGACTCGCATCGCCTTTGCGGTGGACGTCGTCTGCTCGCCGAGTCCGCCCCATCTTATCTGAGCTTATAGCACTGACTCCAACGCACGGGAATTGGTGGAAATCGCCGTGGGAATCTCGTGGGAATGAGCGAATCGGACTCAGTTTGCCCGGGGCCGGCACCAGAAAAGTTCTAGGATCTTGCAAACGAGCGCATATTGGCATTCAGCCCTTTATCGCACCTCAATAGTGAACTGATAGGTGTTACCGCCGATCAACTCCACGGTCGGTCGGTAGAGCCCTGGCTTGTCCCCGCTGTGGAACAAGATCGGCAAGAGGCCAGGTTCAGCTTTCCCGCCGCCTATGGCGGCAGGAAACTTGGTGCTGCGCGGCATTTCGCCGGAAAGGATGAGCTTGCTATCGGTGCCGATGGGGCTCGATGCCGCCTGCCCCGTCGCGCCGGACGGGGCGGCGCCAATGATCCCGCCGACGACCCGATCAACCGAGGGATCGAGCTTGTGGTCGTTGTTGCTATCCTGGATGAGCAAGCCCCCCGTGTACCTTGGGAATCGGGCGGGGTCCGGCGGCGCCACGCCGACGCGATTGATCGGCTCCCCCGACTCATCCCAGAGATAGAGCCCGAGCAGCAACGGCGCGTCTCGGCGCGGTGGGACCTTCTGGAAATCGCCGTTGAGGCCAGGCCCGAGATGGAAATTCGTGGCCGCAACCCGTGCTTTCATCCGCCCCGACGACACTGAGATCGCGCCAACCCAGGACTCTTTGACTTTCCCATCCTGACCCAAATGGCGAACCTCGACGGGATACTCTCCCGCGGCGGGATTGATAAACGTTGCCCCACGAAGGTGCATGAACTTGATGCCGGGGCTATTGGGCCCATCAGTCGTCACGTCTTCAATCGCACGCGCTCCGATCGTATTCGTTGCCGCGTCATAGAAGATTCGATACTGGCCCGCTTGCCTGAAGGGCGCCTGCGGCCAGCCTTTCGTCAGGACCATGTTGAAATCCGAGTCTTCTCTGATGGGTGAGGCGTCGTTGCGTCGGAATCCAGCAGGCATGACGATGACAAGCGCATCGCCCCGCGGTAGTCCGATGCCCTTGACCTCCGGATTCGCATCGGCAATCAGCATCAACATTACGTGTGTGGGCTGGCCTACGACATAGCCGTCAGGAGGAATCGGCGCGGGCACGACGGAGAGCGGATGACGCGGGGTGTCCGACCTCGTCGCCGACGCGCAACCCGCCACGAGAACCGCCACACTCAACACCACTCCGAGCCAGCACCTCTGACGTAAACTCATTTCCGCCCTCCCGCCCATGAAATGCGATTCTGCCCCCCACATATAGACGAAGGGTGTCCTTCCCACGTCGAGTTGACGCTACTGTACTTCAAATCTCCCGGACGCGCGAACCGCACATTCTGCTTGCGCCCCCCTCAGCGCTGACGACGAAGATACGAACCGTTCCTGCGAAGAATGGCGTTCTGACTCGAGATCGTAATCCGGGAAGCAAGCGTCGCATTTTGCTGGCTTAGATCCCAGGCTTGAGATCCCCACCCGGCGGGCGTCTTCCCTCGGAAGCGGAGCCCGGAGAGAAGTGACCCAACAGAGCGAGGTTGTCTCGAAGCGACTCCTCGTACCCACTTCCATGGCTCGTCATCGTAACCCTCGCGGGCCCCCATTATTCCTGGATCGCCGTCCGGAATAAGCCTCCCCGACAGGTGCGTTGACTCAAGCGGGAGGTTGCGCCATGACGGCCCCGCGCGTCAGTCTGCTCTGGTCGCTGCTGTTTGTGGGTGGCGTGCTGGCAGTATTCCTGCTCACCGCGCAGGAGCTTCCGTTTCGCCACGCGGGCAGCGAGGCGCCCCCTCAGACCTGTGCGCTCGATCGCGCGCCTGCAACCCCCGCGTGGTGCGCCGAACTCGCGCAGGGCGACCCGCCGCGTTACCGCCCTGGCGAGGCAGCCTGGTTCACGCAGTGCTGAGGTCTCGGCGGGAGCCACGTGCTCTGGCCGATTCCGGTCGTCCCAAGCGGTGGCACGATTGCCGGAGTACATAGGCTAGCTATTCTCGGTCTTTTGCGTGGCATGATAGACACGCGGGGTGAGTGCTCAACGTGAGGACGGAATGTCCCAACACGCGGGCCTAGAACACTGCGCGGGATGCGGGCAGGCATTCGGTGAGCGCCTCGCGTTCCAGTTTCAGACCTCCAGCGGGATCATACTCAAATGCCTCGCGTGCGCCGTGCGCCATGGCCCCATGCTCCGACGTTCCGGGTTCATTGCGCTGGTCGTTGGAACAATTCTGGCGGCGATCAACCAGGGTGACGTGGTGCTCGCGGGGAACTGGCCGTCCGCGCTCTTCTGGAAGCTTCCCCTCACGTACCTAGTCCCGTTCGTCGTCGCCACGCTGGGAGCGTTGGGAACCGGCAGGCTTCCGAACAGGCGTTAGCCACTATTTGCGCTTGAGCAACGGGTCGAGATGGGCGGCGATCCAGGCGTCGTCCGCCGGTCCGAAATGGCGCGCAGCGATGTTCCCCGCACGGTCGATGATGACGGTCAAAGGCGTGGCTGCGTAGCCGAAGCGCTTGGCGATCATCAGGTCGGGGTCGAGCCCGGCCGGATAGGTCGCCTTGTGGGCGCTGAGAAACCGCCGGGCGTTAGCCTCCTCGTCCTGCACTTCGATTCCTACGAACTCCACGCCCTGCGCCTTGTACTTCCGGTAGGCCTGCTCGAATGCAGGAGACTCCTGCACGCAGGTCGGTCACCATGAGGCCTGGAAGCGGACAACCAGGACGCGCTTGCCGATCTCGGCTTTGGAATCGAACACCTTACCGCCCTGGATCAGGGACAGCGTGAAGGTCGGGGCTGACTCCGCGGCCCAGCTGACGGCCAAGCGCACGCCCAACAGGATCGTCAGGATCAGCGCGCGTCGCGTTGCGGATCCCCCTCTGCGGTCATCATCCACGGATACCCCGTCTCTAGGAGCTCTGCGCCATTAGGGTAACACTGCCGTGACGCCGGATATTCCCGAAGAGCCGCGCCGGGAAGTCATGACTCCATCACGACCACCGGCGCGTTCCGATCATGCGGGTAAAGGCCGGCCCCCTGACCGCGGATTGAAGTCCGGCTGGAGCTGCAGCGCGTCAGCGATCTTTGTTACGGTATTGAACAATTGGACCACCTCGATGGCTTCCGTGAGGGCTTGGTCGGGGAGCAAAAAGGGTTGGCCTCCTTGAAATCAGCTGCAGTTTACCCGACACGACGACGCCCCTCCGTGGGGAATATCCGATGCCCGCGACGGGTTTAGGATAGCGAAGCCATGGCCCGCAGGCGGCTTCTCGGCTGGGCGACGGGTGAAGACCGGAGGGGCGAGTTCGAGGAGGTGGCGTTAGTCCATCTTGACGCGCTCTACCGCAGCGCCCTGCGGATGACCCAGAATCGGGCCGAAGCCGAAGATCTCGTGCAAGAGACGTACCTCCGGGGCTTTCGCTCTTTCCACCGCTTCAACCCGGGAACGAACTGCCGCGCCTGGCTCTTCACGATCCTCCGGAACGCGTTCCGGAGCCGCTGGCGCCGCCGAGGCCATGAGCTCGTGGCCGCAGACGCCGCGACCTTGGACGCGGAGTCCGAGAGCGCAACGGTGGACGGAGCGGCCGGGCATCCCGAGGACGAATTTTTTCAGACGGTCCTCCATGGGGACGTGGACCGGGCGCTCAAGACGCTGCCGCTGCCCTTCCGTGAGGTCGTGATCCTGGCGGACCTCGAAGAGCTGAGCTACAAGGAGATCGCGCAAGTCGTGGATTGTCCCATTGGGACCGTGATGTCGCGGCTGTCGAGGGGACGGGCGCTGCTTCGCCAGGCTCTCGGCCGCTTCGGTCGCGAGCACGGGTATCTGAAGAAGCCGGAATGAATTGCGCGGAGCTGGAGGGCCGGCTGCATCCGTTCCTGGACGGCGAGTTGGACGTAGCCGAGATGTCCGAGGCCGACGCCCATGTCACCGAATGCCCGGGCTGTCGGGGCCGCGTCGCCCGGGAGCGTGAGTTCCGCCAGCTCCTGCGGCGGCAGCCTCGGGAGTCGGCGCCCCCGGAGCTCGGTGAGCGGATCCGCGCGCGGATCGGGCGGTCCGCCCGCTGGGCCGCCGTGCGGCCCTGGCTCGCGGCATCGGCTGCTGCGGCCGTCGCCGCTGCGACCGTGCTACTCCTGCCCGCGCTGCGGGCCCCAACGCCGCTGGTGAGCGAGCTCGTCGACAAGCACATCGCCTTCACCCAGATGGAGGAACCCGCCGAGCTCGCCTCGGGGGACCCCGAGGCGGTCGCACGGTGGTTCCGCGAGCGGGCGGGGCTCCGCGTGACGGTCCCCGACTACTCCATGGCGGGCATCCGGTTGATCGGCGCGCGCATCGCCGAGGCCCGTGAGCATCACGCGTCCTACGTCCTGTACGAAAAGGGGCATACACCGCTCTCGATCTTCATGGTCCCGATCCCGGGGCGCGAGGCGGACCTGCCAGGGACGCGCGTCACCTACCGCGGGCACGAGTACGTCACGCTGGAGCGCAAGGGCTACCGGACGGTGTCCTGGGCCGACGGGCAGGCGACCTTCGGCCTTGTCTCCATGCTCGACTACGACGCTCTCCTCGAGTGCGCCGACAAGCTGCGCGCCGGGCGTGCCCGCGAGGCGCGGCTCTAGGCCCGCGCATCCAGCCCGGTCATGGGCCGCTTCGTCCTGCTGACCCTGCTGTTCGCCCTGGCCGATGCCCATGGCGCGAGCGCGGGATCGCTCCGCACCGACTTCAGCAAATCGCTGGTCCCGCTGGACGAGATCGTCTCGGGCGGCCCGCCGCCCGACGGGATTCCCGCCATCGACCGGCCGGTCTTCGTGCCGCCGTCCGCTGCCGACGGCTGGCTCACGCCAATGGAGCCGGTGCTGGCGATCGAGATCGCCGGCGATGCCCGCGCCTATCCGCTTCAGATCCTCATGTGGCACGAGGTCGTCAACGACACGGTGGGCGGCCGGCCAGTCGCCGCCACCTATTGCCCGCTCTGCAACTCAGGGCTCGTCTTCAGGCGCGTCGTCGACGGCGTCACGCTGGACTTCGGCACCTCCGGAAAGCTCTACAAGAGCGACCTCGTGATGTATGACCGGCAGAGCCATTCGCTCTGGTCCCAGATCGAGGGTCGCGCCATCGTCGGTGAGCGCGCCGGGACCCGCCTGGCGCTGGTTCCCGCGAACACCATCGCCTACGGCGATTGGAAGACGATCTACCCCGGCGGGAAGGTCCTCTCCCGCGACACGGGGCATATCCGCTCCTACGGGCGCAATCCCTACGACGGCTACGATCGGCTCGACTCCCACCCGTTCCTCCTCCGGGGGGCGGCCGACCGGCGGCGGCCTCCCAAGGAGCGCGTCGTCGGGGTCGTGCTGGGCGCGGCTGAGCGCGCCTACCCGTGGCCCGTCCTCGAAAAGGCCCGCGTGATTCACGACACTTTGGGCGGTCAGCCGCTGGTCGTCTTCCATCAGCCGGGTGCTCGATCCGCTCTCGACGACGCCCGCATGGACCAATCGCGAGGGATCGGCGCCACGGCCGTCTTCGACCCCGTGGCCGCTGGCCGGACGCTGTCCTTCGAGGCCGCGCCCGACGGGTTCCGGGACCGACAGACGGGGACGAAGTGGAATCTGCTCGGCCACGCCGTCAAGGGTCCTCTTGTCGGCACGCGCTTGAAGCCCATTCCCCACGTAGATGCCTTTTGGTTCGCGTGGGCGGCCTTTCATCCGTCAACGTCCGTTCACGGAGCGCCGTAAGCGCCTTCGAGTCCGGCCGGCTGGGCGCCTGACACGGTCGGGTTGCCGGTTGCTAGAGTTTAGCCCCGCACTCGGGAAGGAGCCCGATGGACACGCAGCGCGCGGGTGGCGCAGGCTGGCTCTCGGTCACGGCCCCGCTGTGGCCGCTGGCGCTGGCGCGGATCCTGTTCGGCCTGATGTGGTGGCAGCAGTCGAAGTGGAAGGTGCCCGCCGATGACTTCGGCCGGAAGTCCGGCGGGGGGTTGTGGTACTGGGTGCAGCAGGAGATCCAGTATCCCACGGTGAGCGCCTACAAGGACTTCCTGGTCATTGTCATGATCCCCCACTGGACCTTCTTCGGCTACCTGACCCTGGTGACGGAGACTTTCATCGGCCTCACCTTGATCCTGGGCCTCTTCACCCGGCTCGGCGCGCTGGCGGCCCTCGGCATGTCCGTGAACATCACGATCGGGATACTGAGCGTACCGCACGAGTGGGGCTGGGCCTACGCGATGATGATCATGTTCTCGGCGCTCTTCCTGCTCACGGGGGCGGGCCGGAGCATCGGCGTGGACGCCTTCATGGGGCCCCGGCTGGACCGGGCCGCCGCGGGCGGGATCCGCCTCGCGCGGCTGCTCAGCTGGCTCACGTAACTAACCTCTGACAGGAGCGAGCCCATGGAATTCAGCGTCGGGGTGGGCCTGACCAATGCCTGCGACCTCGCATGCGCCCACTGCTACCGTGAGGTCGATCGGATCGATCAGCTGACCCCCGCTCAGGTCTTGAGCGTCTGCGATTGTCTCCCGGTGCGCTCCATCAATCTCGGAACCGGGGAGAACGGCCTTCACCCGGACTACGCGGCGATCGTCGGCTCCCTGGCCGCCCGGGGCGTCAAGCTCTCGCTGACCTCGAACGGTTACACCGTCGAGCATTCGCCGGACGAGACCCTGAGAGCATTCCGGGAAGTGGAAGTGTCCATCGACTTTCCCACCGAGCGGGAGCAGGATGCCTTCCGCGGCGCCGGCAACTGGA
>Ga0070707_100002363_pt1 | contig 17989 bp, 20 predicted proteins | sample KBSK5502metaG_FD_65468 | JGI IMG/M metagenome (GOLD analysis project Ga0070707, IMG submission 65468) | Corn, switchgrass and miscanthus rhizosphere microbial communities from Kellogg Biological Station, Michigan, USA - KBS K5-50-2 metaG | ecosystem: Host-associated > Plants > Roots >... | reverse complement strand
GGTCGCCACGCACAACCGCTAGCGCTGCCAAGCTGAAACACAACACGCGTGCTCGCCACCAGACCCGCCCCCACGTGATGGAGGCGGGTCTTCCAGACTGCAGAGCACCTCGCGCACGCCCGTTCCCGGCACGCGAGCGAGCTATCGGAGTCTCGGTCTAGGCCATCCGAAGTGAGGGGGGCCTAGGCCGGCGGAGAGGTCCGGACCTAGGCTTAGGGCGATGACGCGACGAGCTAGCGTTGAAGCACACGGCATCAGTGCCCTGACGGACCAACCACTTGCCGTGTGCTTCCGCACCGCTCCTGCGCCGCTAGGGGCGGTACTGGTGGCGCTGCTGGTCGGCCACGCGCTGCTTGTATTCGCTCAGCAGATGCCGCCGAATATCGTCTTGGGTCAAGTCTTTGCAGCTGTAGTTCTGCAACCCTGAGCGGAAAGAGCCTTCGGCTCTATAGCGCCCGTCCTCGCCGTAGCCGCGCGTTTCGGGTATGGCGCCCGCATGGCCCGGCCAGATCAGGCACTTGACGGTATAGTTCAATTCTTCTTGGCCATGGTAGTGGGCCTTTATGTATGCCGTGTCGGACCCGATGCCCGTTTGGACGACGCGCCCGTGCTTTTCGAGTTGGGCTTTGACTTCTGCGAACACCGGGGCGACCGTCTGCGCGAGAAAGTCCGCCGCCACCTGCTTTGACTCAGCCAACTTTGCCGTGTCGTCCTGTTGATTCTGCAGCGTCTCGCTGAAGAAGTTGTCCAGGTCCTCATGCCAGTCCTTCACGTCGGTCCCCTTGTCGCTGTCGTTCGCTTGTTCTTCATCTGCAACCAGTCTATTACATAACATGCCGGCGCTGCAAGCCGCGTAGGCGCCGGCGCAGCTACACGGCGGCTCGCCCTAGGGCGGGGCGCGAGCTAGCCGGGCGGAGAGGTCGGGGGCCGGTCTATTGATGATTTCGTAAAGGTCTAAAGCTGATAGCTGCCCTGCGCCACGCTCGTAGGACAGACCTACCTTCCCGTGCAGCCCCTGGTCAGGAAGGGATCGACTGGGTAGTGTACACCTGGCGGACGTCAGTCCGGGAGTCGGTTAGCCTGGCCGTCTGGCCGGGTGGCAGGTCGGTCAGCAGTGCCAGCCATTGGCACACGCAAGCCCAGGACACCGAGCGCGACGCAGGCAAAGCCCGCGATGGCTGCCCATGGTCCGTATTCGACACCGCGGATGGTGTAGTACGGCCAGTCCAACGGAAGACTCTGGGGCGCCACCCACAGCGCCAGGAGCGCGAGCGCGAGGCACGTGGTTGCCAGGAGCAGGGCTTGCTTGCCGAGGATGTCCCGCCATTGTGGGGCGCGGATGAAGACGGACGCTACACTACTCGCCAGCAGCAAGGCGACAGGCAGGAAACACCCCAGAGCCATGGACACCGGGGCAACCACGCCGTCGTGCAGCGCCGTCCACGGTCCAACCAACTGCTCGCCGGGCGTGTCGCCGAATGTCGTGTACAGGCGGTACCAAGGCGCGAACAACCCGACAATGGCGAGCACCGCACCCACAACCACGAGGGCCGGCGCGAGCCGGGGCGTCTTCGTCTTCATGGCGCAAGCATCGCATGGTTTTACATCTGTACGCAAGGGTCAATAAAGGCGGGGCCGGGTCCTAGCCTTCGGTACGGGGTCCGGCGGGGTCCCGGTCCTAGGCCGTCCTAGCGCTAGGGGCGCGCCTACGGTAGTATCCGGCGCGTTTCCGTACTCCGCGACTAGTCCGGCGCGTCGCGAACCCCTACGACGTGCACAGCGCGTTGCACGGGCGAGCGCGGCGCCGAGTCTTCCCCCGTCCCCTACTCGTTAAAACTCTAGGAAGTCTAGGAACACTAGGAACACGCGTCTGCGCGTGCCATCAGAGTGCGTTTCAACTTCCTAGACTTCCTAGTGTTCCTAGAGTTTTAACGACTAGGGGCGCCGGAAAGACTCGCCGCGCGGTCCGCTCCGCTTAGGTCCGTGCGCGGTTCAAGGAGTGGTGCGCGGACTCACGACGCTCGCAGACCGCGTACATTCAACACGATGTCCGAGCCGGCGACAATAATGTCAGGAACTAACAAAGTCAATAGAATGAGGAGCGCCAGAACCGCAAACAGAATACCGGTCACACCGGATGGGGGGAAGTCGGCCCTGAGCAACGTCCAGAGGATATTTTGAACAAGAAGCAAGAGTAAGCCCAACACGCCCAGCACGAACCCGATACTGGTAAGGAGCCTCGGCAGATAGAACGCCCAGCGCGCGGCCCTATGCTGTCCGCGCTCCGTAAGGATGCGGTACGCCTCCACGTTCGCTGGCTCCCACGGCCGCATGTCCTTGGCAATCGGTCTTGCCGTATCAATCGCATCAGTTGTGGATGGGGATGGCATGGGTAGGTTGCTCACTGAATCCACCACAGTTTGCTTCTTGCGTCGCCCGCCCAGCCACGGCAGCAGACCCACATACCGTGACCCCCACAGCAGGCCAGTGAGAAGGGCGGCTGCCGTCAAGAACGTCAGAACCTTCGAGATGTCCATCTACTATCCTCCGGCAACTGCGCCTACCCTTGCTTGATGCTATCACGCGCTTTTGGCTCGTGTACAGCTTGGTAGGAGCATCGCGGAGCTGCGCGCGCTCCGACTCTATGCCTCTCGCGAGTGCGCGAAAAGGCCGGCACCCTCTCAGGCACCGGCCCACTTCCCTACCGTGCTCAGCGTTGCTATCCTTCCTGCTCCGACTCGTGGAACGAATGCCGCCACAAGTGGCCGCGCGTGATTGCGCTGATGTGGCACTGGGCCACACCGTACATGAAGCCAAGCTTCCGCTGGGTGTACTGGCCCGTCGCGTACAACCTGCGAATCTCCGCAACCTGCTCCTCGGTCAGCTTCGCCATACCATGTCCCTCGCCGTGGGTGACATCCTCTGGATGGACATGCGACCAGTGCTCGTCGCCGCGTTGTATCTGCTCTGAACGGGTATGCTTCCCATTCCGCTCACCCCAAGGGCGCCACTCTGGGTGGGTATGCGCCCAATGCTGATCTCCACGCACATGGTTTCTGAGGTCTGGCTTGGTCATGGCTGCGCCTTCCCTTTCTGTTCTTGCTGTTCAGCGATCCATGCCTCAAGCGCATCGCTGCTTACACGCCACCCGTTTTGCGTTCCCAGGTAGATGCCTGGGAGCTTCCGCTCGTTGAGCAGACGCACTACTGTTCCTGGCTTCACATCGAGCCGTGCCGCCACATCCCCCACTCGCATCATCCAGGAGGTGGGCTTGCTCTCTGTCTCCATTGTCGCTGTCTTCCTCTCCATTCTCAGTCGCCTTACCGAACCTTCCGGTGGCTCCCTTAAGTATACCCCGCCTTCGCGCCGCTCCGCTAGTCCTTTATACCGATCTTTCCGGGCTAGCCCGGATTAGGCCGATATTCGCCCCGTTTACCCTTTACTTTCCGCTTGACATAAGGTATACTTGGAGTGGAGGTAAGGGAACGGCCTGAATCTCCTGTGAATGGAATGAGGAACTTGAAAATGGTCACGAAGTCTGCGAAGGGCGCGAACCTTGAAGAGCAAGTGATTGTAGAGCGTGCGGCCGATGAGACGGTCCAGCAAGAGTCCAGCCTTGAGTTCTTGATGGCGGAAAAGGTCCGCGTGGATGCGGCCCTGAAAGCGGCCAGAGCGGCGATGCCCCAACTAAGCAAGCTTGATCGGGTGATCGCGAAGCAGGCGACGCAGGAAACCTGGTTACCCGTGAACCTGGCGAAGCGGGTCGCGAACCGCGTCAAGGCCGGCCAAGACCAAGAGACCGCCATTAAAGAGGTGTTCGTGGCGCTGGAAGTGGCGGGGCGGACCGAGCTTGAGAAGTGGGCGGCGACCGAGTAGCGGAGCGAGCGGTGTCGTACATAATGTACGACACCGCTTCCTTGCCTAGATCAGAATGGAGCATCCCAGATGAGCGAGTCTTTCAGCTACAGCAAAGGTCCGACGCGGATTCAGACTACCAAGCGGTGTTTCAGTTGCGGGCGGGCGATTCGTGAGTGGGAGTCGGGCTACGCGGGAACCGGCCTGTGCGAGGATTGCCAGGTTGAGGCTGAGGAGCAGGCGGCCCGTGATAATGACGCTGATGAGAAGTGGGCTGCGGAGCGCGGCCTGCCCTGTATGGGCTGCGGTGCCTATGGCTGCGACGGCCGCTGCCAGGAGTAGCGCCCGCGCCGGTTAAGAGCGCGGATTCAGCGCTCTTACCTGCTTTGTCGTATTCTGAGGAAGTAGGAACGGAGCACCCCATGACAAACCAGCTCGCGGCAATCTATGCGCGTATCTCTACCGATGAGCAGAAGCATGACAGCGGCATCCTGAACACCGACACCCAGGTAGCCGAGTGCCGGGCGAGGGCAGTGGCGCTTGGCTTGCCGGTGGCGACCGGACCGGCGCTGATCGTGGAAGAGGTCCATTCGGGCGAGGACCTTAGATGGGAAGGCACGCGGTTTATGGACCTGGTCCACCGTGCCCAGCGCCACGAGTTCACCGACCTGATCTGCCTCAACATTGACCGCTTCTGCCGTGGCGGAGCGACTGCCTACCAAGTGCAAAAGGGGTACTTCACTGAGGAAGGCGTGACGGTCCACTTTGTACAGTTCACGCTGCCGCCGGGTACGCCCATGGCGGCGGGCGTGGAAGGTCTGATCGCAGACGCCGCCCAATACTGGAAGGACGGCATCCGCGAGGCGAGCGTCAGGGCCAAGACGGCGTACGCCGCCGCAGGCAACTTCATTCCCGGTCGCACGCCTCCATTCGGCTTCAACTTCGTGGAGGATGAGAAGCGCAAAACGAAGCGCGGCACGCCGGTCAAGATCGGCCTCGTACCCAACCCAGAGACCGCCGAAGCACTGCTCCATATGTACGAGCACATCGCGCTCGGTGGTTCGAGCAATGCGCTGCGCCACTGGTTGGTGGCGGGCGCGTACCGAACCCCCATGGGCGGGACAAAGTGGCATCTGCCGACGATCAGCCATATCCTCCACAATCCGAACAACTGGGGTGAGCGGCGCTCCCACCGCACGCGCCAAGTCAAGCGCGACGGCGCGACCCGACGGCCGGTGAAGATGAAGACCGCGAAGCGGAATGAGGCGGTGCCGCTGGAGTTCCAGTACCTGCCGAAGCTCGCCGTGTTCACGCCGATACCAGGTCTCACGAAGGACCTCGCGATGCGAGCGCTCGCCAATCTCCTGAACAACGAAAAGTTCTCAGCACGCGCAGCTAAGGCGGGCGAAGCGGAGCGAGCGGAGCGCGGGCTATTGTTTGGGGGGCGCGTGCGGTGCGCGATCTGCGACCATGGCATGCGGCTCAAGAAGACTGACGGCGCCTGGTCCTACACCTGCTACCATACCGGCGCGCAACAGGTAGGCGAGCCGAGCAGCCAGATCTCAGCGCGAAAGTTGGACACGTTCGTGTGGAACCTTGCGGTCAAGTGCGTGCGTGACCCGGCCTTCCTAGAGCGTCAGGCCGAGCAGACAAATGCCGTGTCTGGGCCGGCGGCAATGGCCGCGAGTCAACGGCGACAGCTCTCCGAAGCGGAGCGCAAGTATGAGAATCTCCTGGGCCAGCTCGATGACCTGCCGAGGGGCAGCGACCTGCTGCCCGACCTCCACGAGCACATCCGCCGCAACAAGGCGCTCCAGGCGGAGCTAGCAGCGGCGCTCCAAGCCAGCCAGGCGCAGGTTGAGGCTGAGGAAGCGCGGCGCGCGACGCTCGCGGCGTTCCGGTCGTATGCGGCTGCGGAGCGCCCGACGCTCGACAGCAAGACACCCCTAGAGCGTCACGAAATGCTGGTAGCAATGGGGACGCTCGTGTACGTCCAGAAGCCCAGTAACTTCGCGCGAATGGGCGTGCTGTTCGACGTGCGGCGGTTGCCGGGCGCGGCGGCGGGGCTGGACTTGCCCGGCAAGGGCTGGTGGGCGAAGCTCGATGCGAACGGCTGGGTGCCGCTGCCGCCGACTGACCCCAGCGAGGTCGTACCCGCGACGGGCACGCCCGTTCAGTACTCTATTTTGGAGGTGCTGGTGCGAGCGGAGAGCGAGCCGAGCGATATGCGGGCGGCGCTGGCGGTGCCGGTAGTTGGCCCGGAAGATGCTATGGAAGAGGGAAGCGGGCCAGCGTCCCCAGTCCCTCCCTCGTATAAGGGTCCAGCAGCTTGATCGGTGGGGACCAAACGCCGCCCATCTCGCCCGCCTGGTGCCAGCCGAGATCCGGGAAGGTGCCAGCGAGCGACTCGACGCAGTACAACCGTGTGCCGCACAGCGCGTACAAACGCTGTGCGTCCGCTTCCGTACAGATGTGTCGCTGCGCAGGCCACTCTCGCATGCGTTCTCCCTCATTGGATCGTCTGCGCGACCGCCATGGTCGCGCCTAAGGTGCTCAACCTCCCACGGTGGATGCCCGCACGATCAGCTCTGGGGGCCAGAGCAGATGCGTAGGCGGCGCGCCTTGCAGCGCCGAGACCAGCAGCTGCACCAACGCTTGCCCTGCCTTGCGAATCGGCTGGTGCAGCGTGGTGAGCTGGGGCTGCACGTACACGCCCAGCCCCAGGCCATCGAAGCCCATCACCGGGAACCCGCGCCCGACGGTCCGCCCCGCGTCCTGCACGGCATGCATCGCGCCCACCGCCAGGACGTCGCTCACCGCGAAGATGGCAGTCGGCGGGTTGGCCGTGGCCAGCAGCTCAGCGGTGAAGCGGTAACCATCCTCCTGGCTCACACCGCTCGGCGTGCAGAGCGCATCGTCGAAGGCAATGCCGGCCGCGGCCAGCGCATCGCGGTAGCCGGCCAGGCGGTCCAACTCGAAAGTGTAAACGCCGCCGCAGCCGAGGAAGGCGATGCGCTGGTGCCCCAACGCGAGCAAGTGCTCGGTGCCAATGAGCGCCCCGGCACGGTTGTCCACTTCGATCCAGGGATAGGGATACGCGTGCGCCGCCTCGAGTTCGAGCTGGGAGCGGCCGAAGAGCACGTGCGGGAACCCGTGCGCGCTCAGATAGGCAAGACGCGGGTCGTCTGGACGCAGATCCATCACGATGAAGCCGTCGGCGTGGCGGCCGCCGACCACACGGCGATAGGTGTCCAGCTCCGCGCTGCCCAGTTGCGGGCGGCAGACTAACACGTCCATCTGGTGGTTGGAAGCCTCGTGCACCACTGCGTCGAGCAGCTCGGCTAGGAACGGATCGGAGTCGGCATCGCCACGTCTGAGGCTGGGCACCGTGAACGCCAGCACGTCGGTGCGCGCATGGAAGAGCCGGCGCGCGCTGGCGTTCGGCTCGTACTGCAGGTCACGGGCGAGCTGCTGGATGCGCAGGCGCGTCGCGTCGGCGATCGTCGCGTACCCGCGTAAGGCGCGCGACGCCGTGGACTTGTTCACCCCGGCGACACGCGCGAGCTCGGCCAGCGTCGGGCGGGCGGCCCGTGCTGCGGACGCGCGTCCAGATGCCTCGTCGTCCATATCTGCCATTCCACACGCACCCCACCGACCGCCGCAACCCAGGGCCAGCCCGGCGTCTCGGATGGCGCAACGAGCTGCGAATCCAACAAGTGCGGCGGCGCACATGCCAGGTCCATGCCGCAAAACGCACAGGTGCCAAACATTGCAACCGGTTGCAGAACCGTGTACCATACTTGCACTGAGCGTGTCAAGGGGGTATCGCCCTCCGTTCGTCAAGGCCGGAGCATGGTCATGCGGCTCACGATCAACAGCGACACGACGTTTCTCCTCTGCGACGACCTGGGCGATGTGCCCGATGGTTCGGAATGTGGGCTCTATTACGAGGACACGCGCTTCCTCTCGTCGTACGCTTTGACGCTGGACGGCCTTGCCCCTTTACTACTCGCCGCGCGCGCTGTCGCGCCCTATGCCGCCGATCACTTCCTGACCAATTCGATCCTGCCGCGGGTGCCGCGCGGGCAGCTGAGCGTGATCCGCCGCCGGCAGGTAACTGAAGGAATGTACGAGCGGATCGAGATCACCAACTTCGGCGACAGCGACGCCATCTTCACCCTCGGCCTGCGGCTGGATGCCGACTTCTGCCACCTCTTCGAGGCCAAACACGAGGTGCAGGTGAGCAATGACGTCATTCGCGCCGGCGGCAGTTACCAGCAGTCGTTGGCGACGGATGGGCGCGAGCTGCGCTTTGCCTTCAGCAGCCCACAGCGCGCGCGCGCGCTGCTGGTGCGACTTTCGGAGCGCCCCGAGATCGAAGGCGGGCAGTGTAGGTTCGCGGTGCATCTGGCCCCGCGTACCATGTGGCGCTTGCAGCTCGACTTTCTGACCTTGCAGGACGTGGAGACGCCAGAGGCCGCGTCGCGTGGCGTCGGGGCGGCCCACTGGGAGCGGCACCAGCGCCATCGCGAGGAGATGGTGGCGGAGGCGCCGCAGCTCGATAGCGACTCACTCACGCTGCGGCGCGCATACGAGCAGAGCGTGCACGACTTCGCGAGGTTGCAGATCACGACGACCGACGGCGGCGAGAACGAGTTCATCATCGCGGCCGGTATCCCCTGGTTCATGACACTTTTCGGGCGCGACTCGCTCATCACCGCCTACCAGGCGCTACCGTTTTTCCCCGAGGCGGCCAGGGGTACGTTACGGGCGCTCGCGCGGCTGCAGGGTAGCAAGGTAGACGTGCTGCACGTCGAGGAGCCCGGCAAGATCCTGCACGAGTTTCGCTCCGCGTCATTCACCGGCACGCAGCGCAGCGCCGCCATCTTTCCCTACTACGGCACCGTCGACGCGACGCCCCTCTTCCTGGTCCTGCTCGCGAGCTACCACGACGTGACCGGCGACCTCTCGCTGGCCCGCGAGCTGCACTCGAACGCGCTGCGTGCGCTGGAGTGGATGGAGCACTACGGCGACCGCGACGGCGACGGGTATCTCGAGTACATCAAGGAGGCCGCGGCCGGCCTGGACAACCAGGGCTGGAAGGATTCGGGCGACGCCGTGCGCTTTCGCGACGGGCGCCTGGCCGCACCGCCCATCGCGCTGTGCGAGGTGCAGGGCTACGCCTTTATGGCGAAGGTGGGCATGGCGCGCGTCTTCGAGGCGCTGGGCGAGCCGGAGCGCGCCGATGCGCTGCGCCACCAGGCCGCGGAGTTGCGCGCGCGCTTCAATCGCGACTTCTGGATGGCTGAACGGGGCTGTTACGCTTTCGCGCTCGACGGGGAAAAGCGCCAGGTAGACGCCCTGACTTCGAACGCCGGCCAGCTGCTCTGGACAGGCATTGCCGACCCCGCCAAGGCGCGACTCGTCGCCGACAAGCTGCTGACGCCAGAGCTCTTCTCCGGCTGGGGCGTACGCACGATGTCCACCTCAGACGCCGGCTACAACCCGATCTCCTATCACTGTGGCTCGGTGTGGCCCCATGACAACGGGCTTATCGTCGCTGGGCTGGCCCGCTACGGCTTCCTGGCGCCGGCGCGCCAGATAGTGCATGGCCTGCTCTCGGCGCTGGAATATTATGCGGACTCCCGTTTCCCGGAGCTGTTCGCGGGCTATGGCCACAGCGAGGCCTCTTTCCCCGTGGAGTACCCCACGGCGAGCCGGCCGCAGGCGTGGTCGGCAGGGACAATCTTCCTGCTGCTCGGCGTCATGGCCGGGCTTGACCCCAGCGTGCGCGCGGGCGCCAGCCAGCCCTTCCTGCCGCCCGGACTGGATCGCGTTGGGCTGCGCAGCGTGTGGGTCGACGGGCGACGCATCGACGTGACCGTGCAAAGCGAGCGCGTGGAGGAGCCGGGCGACGTGAAGGCGTGCTAGCCGACGTATCCCCTGACCCGCCGCGGCGGGCATGGGCCAGGGATTAACCGGTCTCTGTCAAAAATGCGCAGTGTGGATTCACACGAAGACCATCGCCCAGAAGACTGCTACGCCATCGCCTCGCTCAGCCATCCAGTCCGCGTTTCGATCCCATCAATGCGGGCCGCGACCTTCCGCTTCCGCTAGGAGCTCACGAACGCGGGGGATCACCTGCGTGCCGTATAGCTCGATCGTGGCCATGAGGGCTTGATGCGAGAGACCGCCCATCCCGTATTTCAGGTCGAAGCGGGTCACGCCGAGCGCAGTGAGATTTGCCGCGATTTTCTGGGCGACGGTCTCTGGCGAGCCCACGTAGAGCGCGCCGTGCGGCCCGACCTCATGCAGAAAGGACTCCTTGGTCGGGATGGCGAATCCGCGGGTTTTGGCGACGCTGCGGATGACCTCGCGGTAGCGCGGCCAGAACGCTTCGCGGGCCTGCTCGTCGGTCACGTCGACATGACCCGGCGAGTGCACGCCTACCGGCAACGGTGGGCGCTCGAAATGCTCCAGCGCCCGCAGGAACAGCTGCGAGAACGGCGCGAAGCGGGCCGGGGATCCGCCGATGATCGCAAGCATCAGCGAGAAGCCCAGGCGTGCGGCGCGGATGACCGACTGCGGGCTGCCGCCGACGCCGATCCACACCGGAAACGGTCCGAATTCCGTATGCGGCACCACGTCCTGGTCGTGGAGCGGGGCGCGCGTCTTGCCCTGCCACGTGACAGGCCCGCCCTTGACAAGCTCTGCGAAGAGGCCGGCCTTCTCCTCGAAGAGCTCCTCGTAGTCGGCAAGGTCGTAGCCGAAGAGCGGGAACGAGTCAATGCTGGAGCCGCGTCCAAGGATGACCTCTGCCCGCCCGCTGGAGATGGCGTTGAGCGTGGAGTAACGCTGAAACACGCGCACGGGATCGTCCGAGCTCAAGACCGTGACGGCCGACCCAAGATGGATGCGGGAGGTGCGCGCTGCAATGGCGCCGAGCACCACGTCGCCGGCCGACAGCGGAAAGTCATCGGTGTGGTGTTCGCCAATCCCGAAGAAATCTACGCCAACCTGGTCCGCAAGGACCCCTTGCTCGACAAGATTCCGGATCGTCTGCGCGTGCGAGAGCGGGCGGTCATCCTCGTCATGCGTGACATCGCCGAAGGTGTCGAGGCCAAAGGTGAGTGGGAATCGCACGGGTACGGATGCAGCACTGGAAAGTTGTGCGGTCATGTCGATGCGCTCCTTCTGATGTCGGTCTCGCGCGAGCTGGTGCAGGCCTACGCTGCTTCGGCGCGGACTGCCAGCTCAAACTCGCTGCGGCGCAACGCCACCCCGAAGACTGGCCCACCAGGTTCGAGCAGGCGGCCCGCGCTCAGGCTGTCGAAGCGCACGGCGTCGTACCCGATGCGCTCGATGAGCTCCGCCACCGCGTCTACCGCGCGTGGATCGTCGCCGGCAACCCCGAGCGCGCGGCGTTCCGGCGCACCCTTTGGTCGGCGTTCGTCGTCGAGCTCATGGTAGCCGATGTGGTTGAGGGTCTTGACGACTGTCGACCCCACGAGCCGGCGCCGGACGATCTCGCTACTGCTGTAGCGATGATCCTCGAACAGCTCCTGCACGCCGTCGACGGGCGGCCAGTAGTTCATCACATCGACAACGACTTTGCCGTCGAGTAACGACGGGTCCAGAGTCGCGAACTTGTGCAGCGGGATCGCCAGCACCACCAGGTCGGCCACCTCGACCGCCTCGGCTGCCCAGAGCGGCTCGACTCCCGGCGCCAGCACCTGGACGATCAGCTCGATCTGCTCCGGGTTGCCCGATGCCGCGATCGACACTTGGTAGCCCGCCTCGTGCGCGACCCGCGCGATGATGGGGCCGACGTGGCCTGCCCCGAGCACGGCGATCCGTGGTAGCCGCGCCTGCGGCAGATCGATTTTTGTCATCGATGGGCACCTTCGGTGCGACGAGCACTCACCTCGTCCTGGAGATGGCGCTGGAGCGACTGTAAGACATCGGCGAGCGCATCCAGTTGCTCGGGTGTCAGCGCGTCAATAAAATGCCGCTTGATGGCCCGCAGGTGGGGCGCGCTCGCGCGCCGGAACGCCGCCATGCCGCGTTCGGTGAGCGACACCTCGGCGCCACGACTGTCGGTGGCGCAGTCGTCGCGCCGGATGAGGCCGCGGCGTTCCATTCGTCCAAGGTGATGGGACAGCCGGCTGCGCTCCCACTCGATGGCCGCCGCCAGCTCCGACGATCGCAGGCGCATGCCATCGGCTTCGCGGAGCGCCAGCAGCACCTGATAGTCGGCGGGCGAGAGACCAGACTCGAGTAACTTGGCACCCAGGAGACTGCGAAGCTCGGCTGTCGTATCGAGCAGGAAACGCCAGGTCGCCAGCTCGCGAGCCGTCAGCCGCTGTCGCGCTGCCGCACCAGCTGCCATGTCGCCGCCACTCATGTCGCAGACCTCCTCATCGGGCGCTTGCGTCTCCCTCTCTGATTATTGACGTGTCAACATTGCTATTATGGACGCGTCAATATTGACGTGTCAACTGCCTGGGTTGCATCGGCCCGGTGAATCTGTCCCCGCTGCGGCGGATCAGAAGATCGTGGCATAGGTGTGGGGAATGAGCTCCTAGAGAGACGTCTCTTGGTGGACCATCAGCCTTCCCTCCTTCATGTTGCGCTCTCACCGGTCACGACGCGGTCAGCTTAAGTGCCAAAGCGGATAAGAAGCACGCAAACGCGAATACCGCCGCCCACACCCCAACATCGTGGAACCGCTCCGCGTGGTTGACGAGCGCCTTCCAATTCTTGGGTGGTGCGCTGAGCTGCCAGGTGAGCGTGGCGCTATTGATCGGAATGGTGCCGATGACCCTGATGACGCTCCAGATGAGCACGGCGAGCAAGCCCGCGCCGCGGAGCCACAAACCAGGCGCGGCGCCATCAAGCACCGTGGCGGCAATCGCTAACAGTGCCGTCGGGACAAAGAACGCGGGGACCAGCACGCGCAGCCGCAGCACCAGTGCTTGCCGGAGCTGCAGCTGCGCCCGTTCGTCCAGCACCTCGGAGGGCCCACGCAAACCGTAGTGGATCACGAACTCCATACCCGCCAGGAGACCGGCGAAGAATACGCTTACGACGTCGAGGACGGTGGCGGAATTCATGTTTTCCCTTTCGTTTTTAGCGCTTTTCCGTGGCGGGAAGATCGTCTACTGCTGTACTCGTGAGATGTCTGCTCGTCTCGAGCGGCCCTTTTCGCAAAGCAGCGGGATGCTGAGGCATGCGAGAAGCGCGTCGCTCCCACCCCCCTGGCTGCCGTTCCTCTACCCCATGGTTCCTCTCTATGTATATGGATGTACAACCAAAACCGAGGACAAAAAAAACTACGCTGCCTGCGGCTTGCCGGCGAGAATCATGGCAAGGACCAGATCATACGCGCCTGCCAGGTCTGCCTCGGGTTGGGCCAGTTGTTGTAAGGCCAAGCCATCGAAACAGGCGAGGACTACTGCGGCGAGCGCGTGTGCCCGCCCCTCATCACCTCCGGTGATACCCTGGAACGCCCGCGCGAACATCTGGCGGATGAAGCCAAGCATTTCACCTAGCATGGGCCGGAACGTCGGATTGTGCAGACCCAGGGCGAAGAGCTCATAGTGCAAGCGATACCACCCCGGCTCGCTCTTGACGCGCTCGCGCAGGGCAGCGAAGGCCGCTTCAACGAAGTGGTCTGTAGGAAAAGTGGTCCGCAGCTCCTGCATCATCCGTCCGTACCGCTCCCCCGCCTCGCGCAGGACCGCTAACAGCAGTTCATCCTTGGAGGCGAAGTAGTAGTGGAAGAGGCCAGGAGAAACGCCAGCAATACGCGCGACCTCCTTCACAGTGGTCGCCTCATAGCCCTTCTCGGACAGTAAGGTGTAGCCGGCTGCAATGAGCCGCTCCCGGTTGTCTGCCCGGTGCGTCCAGGTTTTCCCGCGCTCTCCTACGTCTTGTTTGGTCATACAAATATATTAATGGCTCTCCGGCGGGCTGTCAAGAGGTAAGGTTGTTCCCATGTGAAGATCTGTTTGTACGCCAGATCGCCAGTGGCGCCGAAAAACACCAGCGCATCAGAATCGGCAGTGTCATGGGTGGCATAGGTGGCATAGGTGGCATAGGTGGCATAGGTGGCATAGGTGGCACGGGCGGCACGGGCGGCATAGGTGGCATAGGTGGCATAGGTGGCACGGGCGGCACGGGCGGCATAGGTGGCATAGGTGGCACGGGCGGCCTGGTGGGTGCTCATCACACGCCACCGTGCTCATTTGCAAACGAGGGCGGTTCCGTCTTCTCGAGGTGGCCGCCGAATTCGAATCGCATGGCGGAGAGGATGCGGTTGGCGAACTCATCGTTGCCACGCGAGCTGAAGCGCTCGAACAGTGCAGCGCTCAGCACGGGCACCGGCACCCCCTCGTCAATCGCTACGGCGAGGGTCCACCGGCCCTCGCCCGAGTCGGAGACCCGTCCCTCGAAGGTCGACAGGTCGGGACTCTGGAGCAGCGCGTCGGCGGTCAGATCGAGCAGCCACGACCTAATGACGCTGCCACGGCGCCACAGCTCGGCCACGTCGGGGAGGTTGAAGTCGTACTGGTAGAATGCTGGATCGCTGAGCGGCGCCGTCTCCGCGTCGACCTCGCCCTGTTGCGTGCCGATGTTGGCGTGCTTCAGCACATTCAGGCCCTCGGCGAACGCGGCCATGATGCCATACTCGATGCCGTTGTGGACCATCTTGACGAAGTGGCCGGCGCCGGTAGGACCGCAGTGCAGGTAGCCTTGCTCTGCCGGGCCCGGAGGGCCTTCGCGGCCGGCAGTGCGACCGGTGGCACTGACGCCTGGCGCCAGTGTGGCAACGATAGGGTCAAGGTGCTGGACGATCTCGGTCTCGCCGCCGATCATCAGACAGAAGCCACGTTCGAGCCCCCACACCCCACCGCTGACGCCGCAGTCCACGTAGTGGATGCCAAGCGGCGTGAGCTGCTTGGCCCGGCGAATGTCGTCGTGGTAGTACGAGTTGCCGCCGTCTACCACGATGTCGTCGCGGTCGAGCAAGGGCGCGAGCGCGCTCAGCGTCGTGTCCACCGAAGCGGCCGGGATCATCAGCCAGACGAGTCGTGGCCTGCTAAGCTTGGCGACGAACTCCGGCAGCGAGGTCGTGCCGACGATGCCTTCGTCGAGAAGCGGCTGAATGGACTCGATGTGCCGGGCGTTGACGATGCCCTCGTGCCCGGCCCGCGTCAGCCGGCGGACCATGTTGGCGCCCATGCGGCCGGTGCCGATCATCCCAATCTGCATTGTGCTGCCTCCGTTCTTCCTGGTGATCAATCTCCATCGAGCATATCGCTTTGGGGTCGCTCACGTCATCCAGCCTTACTGCCCTGGGACGGCGCGCGCGCCGTCCCGCGAGCTGGGTGGAGCGGCCTACGATGCATGTGGCACGCGTTCCTCATTGGAGGAAAGGCGCGCATGCAGCGCTGCATGGCGACCCGTTGCCCCGGTGCAGATCTCGCGCACCCACTGCGCGAACGCGTCGAGCAGCTCGTGTAAGGCGTTACGCGTGTCGGAATCGGTCAGTCGAACCGGCTGTAGGGCGGCGTCGCATGCGACGCCCGCGCGCGCGACAACGAAAGCTCTGGCTGCGCCAGTGTGCTGGAATCAGCGTAGACCAGCGCTTCCCGCACCTGCGCCTGGGCCAGAAACGTCGGGCTGCGCCCCGCCGTCGCGCCCATAAGCGCGACCGACTTACAATCGAGCGGAGGGGCCCGGTGCGGTCGCGACGCCCAGTCGATCGCATTCTAGAGCACGCCCGGCACACCATGGTTATACTCTGGCGTCGCGATGAGCAGCGCGTCGGCATCGCGGATTGCCGTCTGGCACGCGGCGACTGGCTCGGGGTCGCCGCACGCTTCGACATCGGCGTTGTAGAACGGGATCGGTGCGATGTCTTTCCGGCATGCGCTATGCAGTATCGTGATGTATGCGACATCCCGTGAGTGAGTTAGCGAGAGAGACTGGAGCGACGGTATGCGCTTTACTGGCGGGATCTTCGACGTGGATGGCGTACTGCTGGATACCCCACATGCGCAGGCATGGCGCGAGGCGCTGGCGCAACTCATGGCTGGTCCCTGGCACGCGCTGGCGCCAGGCACAAGCTATCGGCCGGACGCCTTTACGGACGCGGTCTATCAGGACTACGTTGCCGGCAAGCCCCGAAAAGCCGGAGCCGCGGCGGCGCTCAACTACTTTCACGTCCGCGATTCGGATGGATCACTCGCCCGCCAGTATGGCGACGTGAAACAGGCCATCCTCGAGCGACTGGCCGCCGCCGGGGCCTTTCGGGCCTACGACGACGCGCTGCGCTTCCTGTTGCAAGTGAAGGCGTCCGGCGTGCGCGTGTGCGCCGCTTCCTCCTCCAAGAATGCCAACGCCTTCCTCAAAGGGATATCCGTTGGCGCGTTCTGCTCGAACGAGGGGTTACACTATCCATTCGTCCACGCGCAGACAACACTCCTGGATTTGTTTGACGCGAACGTGGATGGTCTGGATGTGCCGCGCGGTAAGCCCGATCCGGCGCTCTTTCTTGCCGCCGCGCGGGCACTCGGGATGGCGCCAGGCCAATGCTTTGTGGTCGAGGACGCGGCGGTGGGGATCCAGGCGGCGAAATCCGGAGGCATGTATGGTATCGGTGTCGCGCGTCATCAAGATAGGGACGACCTGCGCGCCGCCGGCGCCGATATCGTCGTGGAGGGCCTCGATACCGTTGATGTGCAGGCTCTCGTGGGCGACGTATCCGCCGGGCTAAGCCCTACCCAGGAAACGCCGGCGACTGACCGGCACATGGGGCAACCTTGATGAAGATAGATAGCGACGCTAGGGAGCACGCGCGGCGTAGCGAGCTCGAGGACTCCATCGGCGAAGCGCAGGCATGGTCACGCCACCTTCTGGAGCCGACGAGTGATCCGTCGTGGCGGCTTCTCGCGGCACCCTATACGCCCGCACTGGAGGGCCAGGTCGAGGCGGAGCTGGCCCTCGGCAACGGTCGCTTTGGGATGCGCGCTGTATTGCCGTTCGCCACGCCAGTCGCTCAGCCGCGGGTCTATGTCGCTGGTCTCTTCGGCCAGCCTCCCGGCCCCGTGCTCACCCCGGTGCTCTTCACCGCGCCGATCTGGCTGTACCTCTATCTCACGATCGATGGTGAAGGCGTGTCGCCAGAGGCGGGCGAGCTCGTCTCGGAGGAACGAACGCTGGATCTGCTGCGCGCGCTGCTGATCGAGACATTGAGCTGGCGCAGCCGCCACGGGCACTTGCTGCGCCTGCAAACCACCCGATTGGCGTCGCAGGCTGAGCGAGCGCTTGGCATCGTGTATGCCGAGCTGGCTGTGGACCGGCCGGCGTTGCTGGCGCTCGAGACGAGCGAGCGCGAGGTGCCGAGTCTCCCACTCGAACTGGTGGCGCGTCGGGAGGAGGGCGTTGACTCGTGGCGCACGCCACAGGGACGCCACTGGCTCGCGATGACCCATGATGCCGCGCTGGAGGTGCGCGGCCAGGTGCTGCGGCCCATGCACACCGCCTCCGGCATGCGCTGGCAATGGCGCGCGTTGCCCGGCGATCGCGCACGATTCACCCAGTTCGCCGCAATGTCTCGCGGCGATGGAGCGCAGGGTGAGGAGACGAGCCGCGCCGCTGCGCTGAACGCGCGCCACTTCGTGCTTCATCAGGGGATGGCGGCGCTGCTGGATGCCCACGAGCGCGCGTGGGAGCAGCACTGGACGGCAAGCGACGTCGTGGTGGAAGGGGACGACGAGGCGCAGCGCGCGCTGCGCTTTGCCATCTACCACCTGCTCAGCGCGGCGAATCCTGAAGATGATCGGATCTCCGTCGGGGCACGCGCCCTCACAGGCGATGAGTATCACGGCCATGTGTTCTGGGATACCGATGTCTTCTTGCTGCCGTTTTACACCTACACCTGGCCGGAGGCAGCCCGCGCAATGCTGCTCTACCGCTACTATGGGTTGGCCGGTGCGCGCGAGAAAGCAACCAAACTTGGCTATCGCGGCGCGTTTTACCCCTGGGAAGCGGCAGACACCGGCGAAGAGGCGACCCCGCAGGGCGTACTCGGACCCGATGGGCGTGAAGTGGATTATCCGGTGGCGAC